>OCHK01000571.1_pt1 | contig 36426 bp, 34 predicted proteins | sample 1538551 | NCBI WGS metagenome assembly OCHK01 (sample SAMN04571707, study PRJEB22368) | human gut metagenome | biome: human gut; material: stool | host: Homo sapiens | place: Luxembourg | collected 2012-08-31
CACTGTATTTGTTGACGAACAGGCGCACCACATGTGAGCCTATGAACCCGGCTCCACCGGTTATGATGATACTCTTCTTGAATTCCATGATTATTTTGTAGTTAGTTCATTATTGAAGTATTGTTTTTTGAAACGATGCGTTTTACATTTCAATTTGGGCCGTTTTGTTTCATGATATGTGCCATTTGGCAACATAATTTTGTTCCTTTTGGAATGTGTGTCGTATCATTGTGGCTTTCAGTGTGTTAACGTTGGCGTGAAGGTCTATGCCTTTAGTACGCCAATGTTATTCATGCATTTTCTTAATGAGTCCGTCCAATAGGGAATATTGATGCCAAATGTTTCCTTGATTTTCGTCTTGTCGAGGACCGAATACGCCGGACGTTTTACCGGGCTGGGGAACTCATCGCTGTGGCAAGGCTCGATGTCGCAAGCTGTGTTTCCCGCAAGCTCGGCGATTCTCTTCGTGAAGTCATACCATGAGCAGACTCCCTCGTTACTGAAATGATATATTCCACGTTTTGAATATCCGTCTTTCGGGCTTTCCTTTTCATAGTCTGCAAGCACGGCCTTTATTGCCACTGCAAGGTCGTATGCGTATGTCGGTGTCCCAGTCTGGTCGAAGACAACTGTGAGTTTTGGTTTTGTCGCCGTAAGGTTGAGCATTGTCTTTACGAAGTTCTTGCCGAATTCTGAATATAACCATGCCGTCCTTATTATGACGTAATCAGCCCCGACTGCCTCTATGTTATTCTCTCCCTCGAGCTTTGTCTTGCCGTAGACTCCAGTAGGTGTTCCTTTTTGGTCTTCACTGCAAGGCGTATTGTAAGGGTCGCCGCCGAAAACATAATCCGTTGAAATCTGCACGAGAAGCCCTTTCACTTCCTTCATCGCCTTTGCCAATAGCTTCGGTGCATCGGCATTGAGCTTCCTGCATAACGCCTCATCGGCCTCCGCCTTATCGACATTTGTGTATGCGGCACAATTTACTATGCACTGTATGCCATTTTCCTTAACTATTTTTTGTATGGCTTCGGCGTCGGTTATATCAAGGATTGTCGTTTCAACGCCTTCAACCTCTACTACATCCGTAAAGGTATAATTGTCGTTCGTGTCTTTGCTTATGATGCGCATTTCGTTGCCGAGCTGGCCGTTTGCGCCGGTTACAAGTATGTTCATGTTGTTTGTTTTTTAGGAGTAAAGGAGTAAGGAGAGAAGGAGTTATTTTTCAATTCATAATTTTATTGGTTTTCTCACCTTCTCACGTTTTCACCCTCTCACTTTCTTTTTACTTTTTTACCCTTTTACCTTTAAATTACGAAGGGAGAATTGAAGTCTTTCAGCAATGGATGCTTCGTGTCCTTCTCGCTCAGTATTGCATGTTCGGTAGGTATGCGCCAGTCAATTCCAAGGCTGCCGTCAAGTATGCTTATTCCTCCGTCCGCCTCGGGATGGTAGAACTCGTCGCACTTGTACTGGAATACTGCCGTTTCACTCAACACAGCAAAACCGTGGGCAAAGCCTTTGGGGATGAAGAACTGCCTATGGTTGTCTTCCGTCAATTCAACCGCAACGTGCTTTCCGTATGTTGGCGAGCCTTTCCTGATGTCAACTGCAACGTCGAGGACTTTTCCCCTTACGCACCTCACAAGTTTTGCCTGTGTATATGGCGGACGTTGGAAATGCAGTCCCCTCATTACTCCGTATGAAGACATGCTCTCGTTGTCCTGAACAAACTCCACGTGTCCGACTTTTTCCTCAAACTCCCTCTGCGAAAAGCTCTCGAAGAAATATCCACGTGCGTCCTTGAAAATGCGCGGCTCTATGATTACCACGCCATCTATGTCTGTCTTTATTACTTCCATGTTTTTATTGTTTATTTCGTTTGCAAATCAGCTTCTCCCCTCGGGGAAATTGAAAAGGGGCTTTCAGTATTCTAGGTTCTTCTCCAACGAATCTTGCTTCTCGCCAAGAATCGACATGAGGTACTTCCCGTAGTCGTTCTTCAGCATCGGCTGCGCCACTTCCTTTAGCTTGTCAGCCGTTATCCATCCCTTGCGGTATGCGATACCTTCAAGACAGGCGACCTTCAATCCTTGCCGTTTTTCCAATACTTCAATAAAGGTACTTGCCTCAGACAAAGAATCATGAGTTCCCGTGTCAAGCCATGCGAAACCACGAGCCATCGTCTGCACCTTCAATTCCCTGTCTTTCAGGAACTCCTGGTTTACCGTAGTGATTTCCAGCTCACCACGTGCCGACGGTTTGATGCTCTTTGCTATGTTGACAACCTTGTTCGGATAGAAATACAAACCGACGACGGCATAGTTGCTCTTCGGGTGTTCCGGCTTTTCCTCGATGCTAAGGCAGTTGCCGTCCTTATCAAACTCGGCCACTCCGTAACGCTCGGGGTCGCTAACCCTGTAACCAAATACCGTCGCCTTGCCATTTTCTTCTGCATCAACAACGGCCTGTTCCAACAAGTCGTTCAGCCCTGCGCCATAGAAGATATTATCCCCAAGCACAAGACAAGCGCAATCATATCCAATAAACTTCTCCCCAATAATAAAAGCCTGTGCCAGTCCGTCAGGCGACGGTTGCTTCGCATACTCGAACCTCACCCCGAAATTGCTTCCGTCACCCAACAGCCGCTTGAACCCCGGCAGGTCGTAAGGTGTCGAGATAATGAGGATTTCCCTGATACCGGCCAGCATCAATACGGAAATGGGATAATAAATCATCGGCTTGTCGAAAATCGGGATAAGCTGCTTGCTGATTCCCTTGGTGATAGGGTACAACCGCGTACCGCTGCCACCTGCCAATACTATTCCTTTCATAATTCAGGATTTATGTTGGTTTTACTTATTTGCCAATTCTGAATATACATCCTTAATTTGGTCTGCAATCTTCTCCCAGTCGTATTTCTTCATGTCGTAATCAATATGCTGCAGTGGTTGTCCGATGACAGCTTTCAGCTTTTCCTCCAATACGTCTACATTACCGACAGGGAAATAATCGCTTTCAGGCAAGCCTACTTCCTTGTTTGCAGGAATGTCACTTACTATAACTTTTACGCCGTAGCTCATGGCTTCAAGCAAGGCGATAGGTAGTCCTTCGTGGCTCGACGGAAGACAATAACAAAGACAATTCGTCAACAATGAATGAAGTTTCTTGCCCTTGATAAAACCAGTAAGGACGACCCCGTTCTTCCTCGCCATTTCCTTCAAGTTGCGTGAATAGTCGTCCTCAAAGTCAGTATCGCCGGCCAACACCAACTTTATATCTTCAACTTCATTTCTACTTTTAACCTTGGTAAATGCTTCAACCAAATGATGTAAATTCTTTTCCGGCACGAAGCGGCACATACCAAGGATATACTTGCCTTTCTCTATGCCGAGTTCATTGAAGTATTCGGGATAATCACATATTTCCGGCTGCGACACACCGTTGTAAATCAAGTGTACGTGGCTTGTACGATTATATTTCCGCTTTATCAGGTTGCGTATCACGTCGGAAATGACAATCACCTCGTCAGCAAACATACAGCCCATGCGTTCGCCTAATTTCAGCATCGTCTTTGCAGCAAATCCCCACTTGTCTCTATCATAGTCAGGTCCGTGGTGGGTGAAAACAACTTTCATTCCCAATATCTTTGCGTATGGTACGAGCAGTGCAGGACCAATGGCATGTATATGTAGGATGTCCGCCTTTAGTCTTTTTGCTTCATTGATGGCCCTGAAAGTGTGGATGATGGCCTCAAATGATTTCTTTTTCGGGCTGTCAATATTAACCAAATTCACGCCGTTCCATTCCTTCAGGTCGTCCTTGACATAATCAGTCCTGCGTATCACGGTAACATCAAAGCCCCGTTTGGCAATCCTCGGAAACAGCTCTTCGCAGTGGGTCTCAACGCCGCCCATGATATTCGGTATGCCACGGGTGCCGGTAACAACAATTTTCATAATTGTCTTATAATTTAATGGAATTATGCTTATCTTTGTATCGAATGACAGGCAAAACCTATGCAACGAAATCTGACAAACATAAAAGAATATATCTTATATGTATGGATTGTCTTTTCATCCATACTATCTGCCTTGTGGCTTATTATTAAGAGAAAGTGAATTAAATGAAATTCTTTGCTTAATTTGTCTGAACAAACCAATCATAAAAAACTATCAGCTTCTTCCAATAGCTGTCTTTGCTCAAATTTTCGTTGGCAAAATTAATTGTACCCTGGCTGAACTCCGTATATGTTTTTACATCAAGTGCATCGGCTTTCAATACAGTATTTTTAAGGGCTGCGACGTTGCCGCTTTCAAACTGGAAGCCGGTCTGGCCGTCAACCACAATTTCGGGTATTCCGCCTATGCGTGCGCCGATTACGGGCGTTCCAACTGAATAAGCCTCGATTATTGTCATCGGATTGTTCTCGTACCATTCCGATGGAACTATTATGAAGTAAGCATTGCTTACCAAGTCTGTCAGTTCCTTACCAGTCTTGTATCCGAGGAACGTCACATTCTTCATTCTGTTATCTCTTGCAAAAGCCTTCAGTTCTTCTTCTTTCGGTCCTGTGCCGACAACTTTCAGGCTGCTTTGTGGCAATTCCTTGAATGCTTTGAGTAGTGTCATTACGCCTTTTTCATATGACAGACGGCCAAAGAACAGAAAATACTTGTCTGTCGGCATTGTCTTTGGCTCACTGACTATTGATGTCGAGAAGTTATATAGTGTGATGTTCGGTTTCGATTTTAGTGAAGGCATATATTTCTCTTGGATATTCCTTGCAAAGTTGCTGACATAGATGAAACCGTCGATATACTTTGCAGGGTTGAAAAATGCGTTGCGGAAGTATTGTTCAGCCGCCATAACCGCGCTCATCAGCTTGCTTCCCTTGCAGCACGTATGGGTGAAGCATTTGTAGAAATATCTCCCTTGGCACGCCTCGCATATCTTGCCGTTACCATCGCGGAATGTATAAGCAGGGCAAACAATACGATAATCATGAACGGTAAAAAGCACAGGGATACTGTACTTTCTTAACACGGGGAATATCGACGGCGTAATTTGCCCCCACATCAAGTGAATATGCGCCACATCAGGTTTTTCATCTATTATCAGTTGTTCTATCTTTTTAGTTGCTTCGAAATGATAAAAGTAATTTATCATGTTCTTGACTTGTTTCAATGGGCCACGCCGCGTTTCCTTTGATTCAGGGAAATACTTGCTGTAAGGCGACGGGCGGTTGTCTTTCCATTTCAGCGTGAAATAAACGACTTTGTGCCCGTGTTCCTCCAACATACGGCCTGTATTGAAGCATACTGTCTCTGCCCCACCTTTGTTGAAGTTGTAAACGTCGATAAGAAGGACTTTCATGTGACAATAAAAATATAAAAATAGCTACCGCCGCCAATGCATTTTTACATTGACCGCATGGTTCAAAATGAGTTTGGAAAAAGGAAAAAGAAATGTGTTATGCGGAAAAACATTTGTGCAAAGTATGTCAGAATTTATTCGCAAAAAGACGTTTACTGCCTAGGCAAACGGTTCTTATATGATGTTATTCCTATATTCAATTGGGAATGAGTTGACGCATATCCCCTCCCGTAGTAAGGCAGACATTTTATTTGTATTTATAGTATTTTACGCCCCCGCAATGTAAGATTTCGGCTTTCATTTTTTTCCATAGAATCTTCATATACAATTTTCTGCTGAATTTTTTAGGGTCTAACCTTTTTATTGTTTCAGGCTTTATAGGAATGTATTTTGCAAATGTATCTTTGTAAATAAGAAAATGGTGATATTCGTCTGTATCTATGTCCAAAGTCATCTTTCTTTTTTGGAAATGGACATATGATATTTCTTTTTTTATAAATTTATTGTTGGCGTTTATTGACAACAATAATAAACTTCCTTTATCATACTCGAAAATGTTATGAGCATAAACATCAAACAGTTCTTTCTCATAAAGAGGCACACGATAGTCATCATGGCGGTAATCAATGTCAAAAAACGTAAAATTATCAAATGTATTTACACCGTTTTCCTTACAATATCGCCCGAACGCCTTGTCTTCATCAAAGCAAAATGCGAGGTCGGATGAAAACGCATCTTTGTAAGTAACTAAATGAGAACTCTCATACCTATAGGCTTTCCGTATAATTTCTGCATTGCGTAGTAAGCAACAATGTCCACGGTTCCCAATCTTGTCATAGCTTTCAAGAATTTCTTCTGTAAAGAATTTCCTCAAATCCCCCCAAACCAAATCCGTGTCGCAGTAGCCCCAGAAGTCGTAATCTTTTATGTAGTCGTAAAACACTTCGCCGTAAGCAGGCCTGAAATCGCAGAGCTTATACGGTTTCTCCAACGAAATAGGAAAATCGTAGAACGACTGGAAATGGGTGCGGATTTCATCGAATGTTGTATAAACGACTTTTACATTCCTTGGATAGTCGTATTCATTCTTACAATCGGTGAAAATAAGCCAGTCTATTGTTGGATTATGGGCGCAACTGTTAAGCCATATCTCGAAGTAATTGTTGAAATGTCCGAAATATGGAATAATAAAGATAATAGATTTCATGTTATTTCCTTAAAATGTGTTTTAGCCGGAACTTGATATATCTAAGGGGCAGCGACATGAAGAGTGAATAATGTAGAGAATGCCCATCAAGCAATGAATAAAAACGGTCGTAATTAGGATTTCGTCGGCTCGGGCCATTTAAATTGTGGTTCTTTCTTTTTGCTTCTTCCATAGTGTGTGGTTCCAAGATGACACTATCATCAATCTTAGATAATAAATCTTTACCTTTTTCTGTGTTGACAATAATCAGAGAAATGCCTTTCTGTAAATCCAACTCGGATTTAGTCTGCTCAATTCCCCAGAAATCGCCTAAGGTGATATCACCTATGCGTTCCTCTTTAGCAAAAGGACAGGTGTAGCAAGATTTTCGATAATACAGTCCATGAAAAAAACCGAAATAGAAAGCATCGTTACCTGCTGTTTCAGAATATCTATTCCCATTATCAAATTTCATTGACATTCGCATCGCAGCCCATCCATGTTCCTTATCTCTGAATTGTATTTCCTTGAGCTTAGAATGATATATTTTCTCTTTATCTGCTATGTATCTGTCAACAACTTTCTTTGACGGAGTACCATGACAAACTAAATCGCAAGTCAGAAGTCCAGACGTATTCTTTCCGAGGTATGAAAGTAAACCTGCCACTTGGCAAGGTGTTCCACAAAATAAAACCTTAATGTCGTTTCGCAATAAATCCCTTATTTCACGATAAGAAGAGCCGACAGAACTTTGATAATATTTGGATTTTAGACATCGGCGCAATTCATCTTCATTATGCACCATCACATGATGCAAACTGGTATCAAGTTCTTGACGAGCAGCACAAACAACTCCTCCAATGCTGAGAAAATAGAGAGCCAACGCCTGAAACAGACCACCTGAAGTGCTATTCATTGCAGCTTCTTTATTCAACATTTGGCCTGCATAAACATTCTTTGGTATATTTAACGGTAATGGATGATTGGCCGGACAGACCTTTACACAACGGTTGCACTCAATACATTTACTTTCGTCAATGATAGGACGAATGAATCCGTTAGTATCAGTAGAAACGGAAATGCAATCTTTCGGACAAACATTGAGACATGACAAACATCCGAAACAATCATCGGCTTTGCAAATTGTTTTCATGACAGAGCCTCCTTTAAATATCTTATTGAAAAGTCTTTTGCCTTATTCAGTTCTGTTTCGGCAAACGAATAGTCACAGGATTTCATACGGTTGAACCGTTTTTCGATAGATGATGTTTCCGTTATTGGGAAATACATATCGTGAAGTCTGGTAATTGAGAATAAGTTTTGTCTGCGGAAATCCGGTCTATTCGAGTCTATTATCAGTGAAAACAACGGGCGTTTGAATAATAAGGAAAAGACTGTGCCGTGAAATGAATTGGTGATTACCAAACCGGCATTCCTTATATAAGACAGAAATTCCCGTGGTCCGATGTCATAACGCTGTTCTAAGTCTGATATGGTAGCGTATCTTGCACGTGGAGAAAGATTTATCACTTTCATTCCAAGTTTTTTTGAAACGGTCATGGCAAAATTCACTAGTTCGTCAGAATAAATAAGGGAATAAAAACAAATATAGTTTCGTTCGTTGATATCAACCAACTGTTTTTCCCAAACCTTATCAGCTACCAATAAAGTCGGGTCGAGAACTGTCGGTATGTTTTTACCCCAGCAATCACTTAAAACCTTTGATAAACGTTCTTCGCGTGCTGACACCGCCTCAAAGTCTTTAATATAAGGGATGAGTGTGTTATTAATCAATTCTAAATCTATATCAGACCCCATGCTTGGTGCGTATGCCACTTTTTTCCCGGTAAAATTGAAAGGAAGGAAATAAATCATATCACGATCATATGTGGTAGACATTTCGTTCCAGATTTGGTCACTACCGCATACAATGGCCTTGAAGCCTTTTACATAGTTCCTAACCTTTTCAGTTGAAGATATTTCGGAAGAAGAAGTCAGATAATCATGGAGGTATTGTTCAAAAGCTTTGTAACGTTTGATATATTTCGGAAGGTGCATCATCCTTATAATTTGTGTTTTGACACCGACAGAAAGAATGCTGTATAGTTTTTTCTGTCTTTCATTCCGATAATTAATTATTTCGCTTTCATAACCTAAATCTGCAATGACCAATTTCAAGGCAAAGGCCTGAAGCATAGAGCCGTAGTTGTGGGCTGCATGAAAAGTGAGAATTCCGACTTTATCCATTTACATATACATTATAATACTTGTTGACACATTCCTTCATTGAAAAGCGATTCATATATTCTTCAAACAGAATATGTCTGTCTATCTTATCTTTATCATTTATGGCTTTTAAAACCGTATTCATGTAAGATTTTTTTTCACAATCTGGTGATAAATATCCTGTGATTCCATCTTTTATTACATTTGGAATTCCGCCGACAGGTGTACAGATTGGAATAACCTTGCAGGCCATAGCTTCCAGAAGAGAGATTGGCAACCCTTCCCACAATGAAGTCAGGCAGAAAAAATCACTATTCAATAAATAATCAGCAACATTTGTTTTTGCCCCCAAAAAGAATATGTTACAACCGCTTTTCTCTTTCAGATACAATCCTGTTGTATCAAATTTTTCACCCAATATGATGAGAATCAGATGCTTGTCTTTTAGTTTGTTGAATACATCTATAAGCACTTCTTGATTTTTTTGAACTGCAAATCTTGCAACGTGTATAAATACCAAATCATCAGTATGTCTTTTATAAGATTGTATTTCTGCTTTTACGGATTCAAACAACGTGGATTTTGTCGGCAGCGTCCTACCGTTATCTATTTTATACGCATTTCTCAAGCCATATAATTTGATGTATGAATCGTAACAGATATCGGATATTGTTACTGGAATAATCTTTTTATATTTGAATATGAAGTATTTATTGATGTATTTTTCTCCTTGAAATGACAAACATTTGTCAGCAACATTATGCAATGTTATGACAAAACGTATTTTTCTGAACAGGATAGAAGGTACAAATAATAATGGAGTTACAAGATGACCGTGGACAACATCTGGTTTTTCTAGTCTTATTATATCAATAATACCTTTTACAGCCTTGAAACATAATCCCCTTTTACATCCGATATTAATGTATTTAATTTTTGGGGAAAGAAATTGTTTATGAAATGTATTCTTTGGTGTTTCATTCAGAATTGTACAGACAATGACATCGTTGTTTTTGCTTAGTTCGTTTGACAAATCTGTCACAAAACGTTCGGCCCCACCCGCACCTAAGTTAAAGTCTATTTGTAAGATTTTCATAAGAACTTATTGATCCTGATAATTTGTAAGAAACAACTATCCAAACATTTATAGGGGAATGCAATATTTATGAATTATTGTTTCACGACTGATTTTAAAGCATCCAAATAGCCATGTCCAAATCTTAAATCGGGTTCCATATAATTACCTTCGGCCCATTCATTCCATGAGCGAAGGAAAATTATTTTATGTTCATCCTCTTTATTTTTTACTAATTCCACAGCTTCTTTTACGTGCTTTTTAAATAGTTCGGGCGTTGAGCCCGTGTATATTACAGCACGTCTTCCACCTCTTGGAGAGCGATCCCAATTGGGGATTATTTGCGGATAGCAATTCTCGCGCTTTTCCCATTCTCCAAACAGATATTTAATTATTTTTTTGTATGGATAGGTGTCTAAAGGAGCTATCCGTGGAAAATATTTTCTCAATTTAGTTTTTATCATCATAGAGACATATCCATGATTTACTTTAGTTTGGGCATTCCACTGATTGCCAATAGCGAGTGCATCAAAGCCGGAACCGAAGATCTTATCAAAATCTTTTTCCCATCCTCCGGCCAATCCAACAAAATGAATCCCTGGAAAGCCTTCTTTTTCTGCTAAGTTTCTCCATATCTCAATGAAATGAGAACAATTTGGGATACTTAATGGTGCATAGATTATAAAGATTGGTTTATTGTCAATAGTAATATATCGGTGGTCTTTAAAAGCAGGAAGCACATTATAAAAATGTGCAATTATATCATCATCCCCTGGATATTCCTGTATTATTAGATCCAGATCCTTATGATTTTGAGCAGAACTGTTCCAGGTTCTCCTTGTCCAAGAGTGGTTAGCCCATCCGAGACAAAACGGGTAGTCTGGTTTGCCGCTTTTTAATACGTCATCGAATATTTCTGCTAATAAGGTTCTACCATTACCAAACCAATAATGCCAATACATGAACCCCTCTATTCCGGCATCACGTGCCATTTGTGCCTGTTCTTCTCTTACTATGGGCAAGCGCAGGTCATAATATCCCAGATCTGCGGGTACTCTTGGTTGGTAATGTCCTCTAAATAGTGGTTTTGCTTTTCCCACATTTGTCCACTCGGTGAACCCTTTTCCCCACCATTCGTCATTTTCCTTAAACGGATGAAATTGAGGAAGATACATGGCAATAACTCTAGCTTTTTTGTCCATTATTTAATATTATTATCTATTTTGTTTTATTATTTATGCAGGAATGCCTGCTGCCACAGAATGTGGTAGTACATCTTTGCTAACCACAGAATTGGCTGCAATAACGGCTTCTTTATACCGATTGTAATATTATGAAGAATATCTTTTTTATATCCTATTCACTCTATATTTTCGCTAATAACAAGATTTTTCAAAGCTATGAACTTATTTTATAGAGCGTATTGTATGAGTGTTTTTGCATACTGTTCAACAAAAGATAATCGTAATTTGCCTGTTTATCAATGATGTAAAAGCAATATCTCGATATACAAATTATCTCATTAATATCTGTTTTAACAGTTTTCTTATTGATGGCAACCACTTAATGAGTTGGACGTTTATTATATCTTTTAGGCCATACACGTTCATAACGTGTTTTAAAGGAACTTGTCGTAGTAGTGATTGATATTTAGAAAAGTATAGAGGAAACCATATTTTGTTTACAATTAGTAAATCAGAAAAGATATAAAGAAATGCAATATATTTTCTGTACAATATATCATGTAATTGCTTATCTTTTCCCTTGCAATCGTCCATCATGCATTGATAATTATTTATGATATCAATATATAGGGGTTTCTTGGAGGATGTACATATACTATCCTCCCTAAGTCGATAGAAATAAACATATTGAGGAATATCAATAACTGAATACGCCTTACGCTCAAGTTCCTTTGATATATCATATATAAATAAGGTGTCTTCATTGTTTCTTCCTTCCATGAAAGTAATATGTTCGAACAGAGACGATTTATATAACTTGTTCCAAACAGTATAACTTACTTTCATGTCCATTGCATTTAGCATAAATTCCCTTGCGGTAAATTTTTTCATTGTTTCAAATTCCCATTCCTTTTTGAATGGAGAATATTTACCGTCTTTGTATCTATAGATACGTCCGGAAGAAATGGCTATTGTCTTATCTTTACAAATGCCATTATATAATACTTCAATTGCATTCAGGTCAATGAAGTCATCACTGTCAACAAAACAGAGATATTCACCGCGCGCATTTTTTATACCTTCATTGCGTGCAGAAGACAGACCACCATTTCTCTTGTGAATAACTTTTATTCGGGGGTCCTTTTTGCTCCAACTATCACACAATCCAGGACATTTATCAGGAGAACCATCATCAACCAAGATTATTTCTAGATTATTGTATGTTTGATGCACAATGGAATTAACACACTCGTCCAAAAAGTCTTCTACTTTATATACAGGAACGATTATTGAAATTAATGGTAACTTTTCCATCTTATCCGCGTATCAATGGTTCATTAGGGTTCTTCTTTGAAAGTATTTTTGCAGGAACTCCGCCCACAGTACAAAATTCTGTATCTATGTCCTTTAAGACTAAAGCGCCTGCTCCAATAGTTACGTTGTTACAGATATGAATACCACCTAAAACTTTACTCCCGAAAGACATTGTAACATTGTTCCCGATAGTAGGAACTTTATTTTTTGCATGTCCTACATTACAATTCGCAGATATGCCAAAATTTTCACCTATCGTAACTAATGGATTGATTATGATATTAAATCCGTGCCATATACACAGGCCGGGGCCTATACAATTAAGTGGAATTTCACAACATCTTCTTGCGCATCTTCGTTTAAAACGGTAATTTACAAAACGTGATAATCCCCTTTTGATGATATTCTTTCCTTTGGTATTGTATATATATTCAGCAATACGTAAGTGAATTTCCATTTTCCAGATGTCATCTCCAAAGAAATCAGGAAATGATTTTTTTATGCCTAAAGCCTCCTTGTCACATTTTAAGTAATATCTTAAATCTGAAACATTTCTAATCATTATTTTTTCTATTTAAATCAATATTTGATAAAGCCTTTTTCAAAAAACAAAGCGAAACTCGTCTTTTCTCATTTAGAATCTTGGTTGTTGCAATGTAATCAAATTTAGCCCTTTCAAATAGATTGTCAAATACATCATTAACCATCACGATATGATCTTCCAAACTAACAGATTTGAGAAAAGACGTGATACGGTCATCAGATTGATTTAGTTTTTCTACCATGGAAATAAATGGCGTCCCCATGTTTACAGCGAATGCTGTACCATGAAAGGAGGATGTTATAAAGATTGTTGCATTTTTAACTAACCACAAAAATTCATATACTCCGATACCTTGCGATCTTTTCATATGCCACACATTACCTGTAAATTCCTTTAAATCGCGACCTAAAATAACAACCGGATAGTTATGCTCTTTTTGAAGAGTGGTCAGTAGTGATGCCATGGCTGGTCTTGGATTGTAAGTATAATCCAACAAATAGCACAAAATATATTTTGAGGGTAGTGTTTTTTTCCACTTCGCCTTATTTGCCAATTTGCTCCAAACAGTCTTATCCAAAAGTAAAGTGGGATCTAACACTACTGGTGCATCTTTTCCTAAAAGTTGTTTAATTAGTAAAGATCCATTTTTCTCTCTGACTGAAATTGCTGCATATCGAGATAAATTTTTACGGTATAAGTATTCATATTCTCTTGGTATACTATCTACGGAAAAAGAAGTGGAATAAGATATCAGTGTTTTATCGGTAGGTGCAAAGTCCAACATATAAGAAGGATCGGCGCACATGGTTTTCCAGTTCCAAATTTGGTCACTTCCTGATATATAAATATCATATAAAGGAGGATTGGCATGTAGTTCTTCATAAGTGGAATATCTTTGCGAAGTTTTTACTTCTTTCTTAATGAAATCATCAATCAAGCTATTCAATCTTGGAGGTTTCAATCCCAGTAATTTCAATATTTTATTTTTCAATCTATCTCGACCTGGAATCCACGAACCTCTCTTAATATGCCATTCATTAGGATAGATATAATCTATACACTCACAGTCATATTTCAATTCTCTAACAATATGCTGCAACGCATAACCTTGCATTGCTGACCCCCAATTAGGCATACGAAAAACTGTTATTATACCTACAGATTTCATGTTGATTTTTTATACTATTATTATCAAGGAGCAAAAGAATCATAATTGCTGTAAAATATAGTGTAAACGTAACCTCTATCGAAGATAATACCAACATCATATATATAAAGCATATAATTGGATATGTTGATAAATTATGAGAGGCCCGTTTAATCATTAATAGAAGCATTATAAAATAGAAGATGACACCAAGCAAGCCACATTCTATAAATAGATTTAACAATCCGTTTTGTGCATTGTCTCCAACGCCATACATCATAGTGGTAAGATAGGTATTGCCTATGCCAAAACCATACAAAGGACATTCATTTAGAACTTCGCCTAATCTGGCGTACATACCAACACGTCCTGTTAAAGTTAAATCTTCACCTAAAATGTCGACGATTATATATTGAATAATCGGTATTTGGAGAAGCCAAGTTACTGATATAAAAAATAAAATGTCACAGACAAAAAGACATATAAGATAGAACCATGGCTTATATAATCGATTACGGAATTTATTATTTTTTAAAATAAATGTAAACAAGAAATATAGTATTGTTCCTATAATCATTGTGGTACATTTTGTTTTTAAAGCAAGTAAAAAAGTAACTAATAGTAATATAATTACATTTTTATTTACTTGTTTATTTCTTTCTTTATAAAGCAAATATATGGTTACTAGAAATATATTTAAATAACACAGATAGAACTTGTTACCAACCTCATAGCCACTTATACCATCACTTTTATATATAAATCCATTGATATCAGATATAAGTACAAAAGGAAGCAATAAATAAAATAAATATTTAAGAAAGACTTGTCCTTTTCTATATTGATTTAAGAATTGAAAATATAACATAAACATTATTATTTTGAGAACAAAATAATAAGTGTGATCATAGCGTTTTGCTCTTAACGTTGTTATATCGATATTTTGCATGTATCTATTCCATGTCTCAATATCATAAGTTGTATTCTGATTTATGTATGCAGAATAAACAACCACAATTCCCCAAAAAACCACAAAAATATTAATCCATTTGTATTTTTTATTGAAAATATTTTTGAATATTCTGTAATTAATAATGCAAAATAGAAGAATCAATCCATTATGTATCCATCCTACGTATGTTGGGTTCAGACTTTCCCATTTAAAGAACATTGTAAAAAAGAACACAAAGGCTGAAAAGACTATATTAGAATTCTTTATTTCTCTTATCATATTTAATAAATTTAAACCTACTAGCGGAATTATTAGTGCTTTCTTGTGGCAGGAGACTTACGGTTTGTTACATTTTATGGTTCTTGCTTACGGTTTCCGCCCGCTTCCGACAAATTCGCAAAAGGTAACCTTTTGTAAGGCTAAAGGTCATCATTTGAAACTGTAGCCATTGCTTAGCTACTAAAATAATTCCGCCAACGGGTAAATTTAAGTATTAAGTTATGTAGAGAGTGTGATGGATGGTATATACGCATTTTCCAGCGATTAATAAAGCGGATTCTATTTAACCATTTAATTATATGGATTAGTGTAACATCTTTCCTCTTTAATACATTTGTTATTTGATTATATAATGAATTCCTTTGGGAACATATTTTCATCTGCCCTTCGGCAACGATTTCAAACGGATGTTCCACTAATATACAGTTGCATTGATGTAAAACTTCGTTGCCTTTAGAGGTGAAAGCTATTGCCGCACTCACGCCGTCCTCATTGTCCTTGTAGGTCTTTCCCCATAAGTCGCCGATGCGGATATCTGCCGATGAGTGGTCGTACTTGAACTTGCACTTGTCATAACATGCCTTGCCGAGGCATGAATCGCTAAGGAACAGACGGTAAAACGGGTCGCCTTGCGATAACCGGGAATTGTAGAAACCTTTTTTTCCCCTTATTAACATATTGTAGGAATCATGCCAATCAACTTTTTCACCTGTCTTTTCTCCGTCCATTGACATTGCCCAGGAGTCATGCCAACCTGTAAACTTGTTTCGCCATGATGCATAAGTGATTTTTCCTATTTTCTTTTCCACTTCTGCCACATATTTTTGCCAAAGCCACATTGATGGCACGCCATGACAAAAGAAGTCCATCAGTACAAAGTTGTCCTCACAACGAAACTTTTGTATGTAACGTCTGAACGAGTCTATCTGACAGGGAGTACCCGTTACGAGATATTTCTCTTTGCGGTTTATTGCCTTGAATCCGTCAACGGTGTAACTTTGGATGTATTTGCTTCCTGTTGACTGGATGAGTTCTTCAACGGTTGTGGCAATATAGTGCTCTGCGCGGTTTGTGTCAGGGTTATACCTTACGCCACAGACTTTATAGCCTTTGCCCATCAATTCACGTCCGACCTCGAAACTCACGCCGCCTGAAGAACATTTGCGGCGTACTTGTGTGTCGTTGCTCCATGCTGCATAACTTTTAATATTTAAGTCAGCCAAGGCCAACCCTTCATGTGAATAGGAGCAAACATCCGTACACAGACCACAATCTGTACACTTAGCCGCATCAGTAATTTGAGGTTCATAGAAGCCGTCGGCATTAAGCCTTATGTCTATAACACGACGGGCACAAACAGTGGTGCATACGCCACAACCAAAACAGTCTTTTGTATTTGAGATGTTCATTTGTTATTTCTCTTAAACCTTTTCTTGATTATTCCGACGACTTTTCCCCGAATCTTTTCGCGGTCGTGCTTATTAAAGCCGAGGTAATACCCCAAGATTAAAGTCGACAATACGGAAAGGATACAAACGGTAAAGAACCTGACAACAACCAAATTTATTTCCGAATAGGCCAATACTGGTAAGACAACCGACAATATTGTGATTATGTATACCCGTATTGTCACACTTTTCAGGAATCTGGTCATAGGAAAATCCATAATCCTCACAAGCATGTAAAGACGGGCGATATGGCAGACGAACTCTACGGCAAAAGCTATTACCATGGCATAATATGGTTCAGCCCCCAATTTAAACGCCACATAGACAATCGGCAATGTGAGCAATGAAATACTGCCAACGACAATTTGGTAATCACGAACTTTGCCGGATGCATGCATGGAGATAATCAAAGGATTGGACAGGGTGTTCAACAAAGCGGTCAATATTGCAAGACGGAGGAATATCGCGGTATAATCCGGAACTTCTTTCAGCCATATACCTAACACCAATGGGGCTTCAACAGCGACAGGTAATGATAAGGTCAGCAAAAGGATGTAGGACACCTTAGCGCCCCTGAATACCAGCTTGTACATGTCTTCCCTGTCACCTGCGGCATAATTCTTTATGATTTGTGGATTCATTGCCATCTGGAAATTGCTTACGAAACCATTAATTTTTCCAAGGACCTGGTAGGCGATTCCACGTGCAGCGTTGACAGCTGGGCCAAAAAACATGTTGAGCACCACATTTACACCTTGCTCTTTTGCCACACCTGCCAAAGAGCCGATAAGGTTCCATCCTACAAACGAAGTCACCTCCTTACCATATTTGCGGTTGAACTTCCCTGTAAAGCGGCATTCGGAAAACTTTTTCCTGCAATAGAAATAATAAGCCGCTATCAAGGCTATTTGCACCAATGCCATCAATGCGGCATAGACAATAAGCCTGTCAAACGGAGTTATTACTATTACATAGCAAATGGCAAGTTTTAGCACTGCGTCTATTATGGAGAAATAGGCGAAAGCAGACATTCTCTCGTATGCAATAAGCGCTCCGTTGTATGGAACGTTGATAACATTAAGTACAAACACAAGCAGTGAAAACTGGAACACCCAATTTGCCGCCTCATACCTATTTGGAGGAAAATTCATGTAGTTGTTCAAGAACCAAGAGCCTAATGTCTCACCAATAAAAACAATGACTAATGATAAAAGTATATGAATCATCAGCATTGTGCTGAAAATACCCTTAACATCGCCATTTTCACCTTTGCCTATTTCAAAAGAAAGAAACCTTTGCGTCGTCGTTGTCATGGCGCCGCTTATCAACGAGAACATCGTCACAAAACCGCCCACCACATTGTAGATTCCAAAGTCAACTTCCCCTAATTTGTCCAAAATGACACGGCTAGTGTACAAGCCAATGAACATCATTAAGAGCATACGGAAGTACAGCAGCAGCGTGTTCTTGGCTATACGTTTGTTGTTGGCTGAAGTTGTTACCATAATTAAAGTAAGAACTATTCTTCTTCAACTTCTGTATTGTCACCTTCATTTATATCATGTGGCATGCCTGTCAACATAGACATAAAGTTTTCCAATGTTTGGCGACGATAGAACTTGACAAAGGCTAAAAATGAAATGTAGCTGAGGATAAATAACAAGAACAATTCTCCTATTAAATTCCAAGCAATGTCATGAAGATAGAATTTGCAAATAGTATAAATACCAAAAATGAAGAACGTATCAAATAACATATAGAATATAAAACTCATACATCTAAGGGTAAGCACTCAATTTAGGGCATCCCCCTTTGAAAGGGCACTTTTGAGTGCCCTAAACCGAGTTTTGTTAATTAATTAGCTTTGAATTTAACATTGGCCGGTAGCCAAAGTGATTTTGTCAGGAACCATGTTAACATAATCCCTGCACCCGTTAAAGATATTTTTGAAAAAAGTTCCGATGAAGTTCCAGACAGAACTGCCATGAAGCTTTACCGTGCCTATTACACTATGATAAGTGGCGGCCATCTCAACACCCGCATCACTGCCATAATGAAGTGAATTGTTGAGTTGAGTTGTCAGCTTCCGGATGGTCCGTTCTGCCAGATTGTTGTCTATCGGAAGATCCCCATCGTCCAGAAAAGCAAATAGTTCCTTCCAAAACTTCTTCAAGTAATTAAGAGCTTCTGTATAATACTGGCTTCTAAATTCTGAATTCTTCGACAGTTCACTCTCCAACAGGCTGCGCAATTCTATCAGGTGTTCCTTCGTTTCCAGGCTTTGCCTTTCCCGCAGTCTCTCTTCCGGAGTAAGACCGGCTTCATCATAAATATGTTCTTTAGAAAAGAACCACTTTAAAAGCTTTGAAAAACGTTCGGCTAGCGGTTCGCCTCCTTGATTACCGGCTTTAACGAACTTATTATTCGCATGGGACATGCAAACCTGATGGATAGTATCCTTAAACTGAGCCGATTTCAACTCATCACCGATAAAAACATAAGCATTGTAGCCGTCGGACATGATACTCTTCAATTCCGCATCACCCAGAAAATCCGTAAGCACCTCACGGCCGCGGGAGCCATCCTCATAGAAGAAAATGGCTGTTTTCTGAGCCTTGTTGACCAATACCCAGATATAACACTTCTTATAACGGTCATATTTGCGCACCTTGCACCAGGTCTCATCGCAGTTCACAACCGAGTCCTTTTCCAAGGCAACGGACTTCAATACACGAACCAGTTCATCAAGGTATTTCTTGCCTTTCTTAAGCCAGTTGCGTAAGGTGTTTTTAGAAATGGTCATTCCCATATCCGTCAGCCATTGGTGCAGAAGGCAGAAGGTCACATTCCTTACATAAACTTCATAGGCGATGGCCTGCAGAAATTCAGGAGTGGCTTTAGTCCCCTCAAACTTAGTTACCACCTCCGGATGGCCTTCAGAGGGGAAATAACCCCACTTCGGCTTTTTGCCAGGCTCTGCATAATGGACCATCTCAAAACATTCTTCCGTAAGGAAGGTACGGAAACTGAATACACGTACCATCCTTCTTTCAATGATACGTCCGGGAACCTTTGTCATATCTGACGGATGCTCTACCACTTCTCCGGACACTCCCATCGTTTTATACCCGTCGGGACGATTGCCCAGGTCACGTTCCTTTCTGGGAAGGGCCGGCTCATTCCGGGATTCGTTATTGTCTACAGAGTCCGTACGGAGCGTATCGTCCGTACCGTCATAATCATCTTTTTCCTTTTGCCGGTCAGAAGCGTTCTGTTTAGCTTTAGGGTTTATCCGTTGACGCCTGTCACCAAAACGTTCCTGGTTGGCAAAATCAAGTTTTTCCTGAAGGGACTTTGCCTTACGTTCAGCCGATTTGCGAAGCTTGCGCTCTTCCGATAACTGATTTTCCAAATCGGACTGTTTCGATTGCATGGAGGACATCTGGTCCTTCAGCTCCTTCATCTGAACCATAAAATCCTCCAAGACAAGCTTCATGGCGTCATTTGTCAACCTGAGGTCCTGATTCTGCTCAGCAAGGTATTGTATGTACCGGTCTTTTTGATCGTCTGCTATACCTTCACTATAATTTATAGGGTTTCGTGAGTAGGTTTCCCTACTCAACAATTCCCTTTTTGAGTCTATTATATGTTGCAGTTCGATCATGTTTAAACCTTTGATTTACAGATATAAAGGTACTAAAATAATCGCAAAACCGCAAGCAAACAGACATATTAATTATCTGATTTTTAATGTTTTAACTATAGGGTTTTCCAGTATTAGGACCACATCTTTCCAGTCAATCCGATAAACGGTATCCGCCCCGTTCCGCTCCACTTTCATGAACTGGTAGCCCGCGACAAACTTCTTTTCGAACAGGCTGTATGAATGATTGTCAAATGAAAACATACGGACTATCCTTCGGTTTCGCGACATGACAATGAAGACATCCCCGTCACAGGGTTCCCGGTGAAGCCGTTCACGGATGATGGACAACACACGGCTGTGCTTGCAACGCATGTCGGTAAAGTCACGCACATAATAAAAATGATTCAGACCGGTAACACTCAGCATAGACCCTCCAGCTTCTCTATCATCCGGACTAAGTCCTGATAGCTTAAATTCTTTTGGGACAAGTGCAATCCATTACTGATACGGATGTCTATCCATATGCGGACGGGATTGTCATTACCGCTTCTTGATACAGGTTTAGGCCGGTCACCAATTTTAGTCTTTTCTTCATGGGTAATCTCAGGAGCACCGTCAACCTGAACCTCAACTACTTTTTTGCTGGTATCCTTAAACCATTTCTGGAAAATGTTATAAGGGACTTTGTTCTTGACACAAAACGATTGGAGAGATTCTCCACGGGGTAACGCCTCCGTCTGGTACTGAAAGTAAAACCTTTCAAGATCTTCACTGCTATACATAATTCTATAAATTTGGTTGGCAGCGAAGTTACCCATTTCAATCAATAGCCATTTTTTGACTGCTTACGTTCCGGCTTGGGCGTACCTGTCCACGATTTCTTGCATGGAGTCTTTCATACGGACGGTTTTCTCCCTGCCGTTCACTTTCGAGGTATAGGTGAGGACTCCGTCTTTTATGTTGTCTTTGGTGAGGTAGAACAAATCCCGGCCTGCCATACCTTTTGTTAATACGGCGAAAAGGAATATGTCGCGTGCGAATATGACAGATTGGTGTTCGCCGTCCAAATTCAAGTTGCGCAGTTGTTGTACCTCATTTTCGGACAATCCATTTTTCTCTTTTTTTATGCGGTAACTCACATCCATTCCGTCGAACGGATTACGTTCACTAGCGATGACGTCATTTACAGCAAGCCTGTAAATCCGTTTCAGATTGCGTATATATAGAGACGGTATTCTTTCCCAAGTTTTGTTTTCCAGCTACGTGTGGTAGTTGCGTATAACCAAGTCATCGAATTCCTTAAACGGAATCTCTTTTTTTCCGAGGAAAGTGACAAACCGTTTGATATACCCTTTCAGTTTGATTGCAGCATCGTAACGCCCCTCATTCTGCAGCTTTTCAATGTGTGAGTTTGCATAAGCTACGAAGCCGGTCTTGCCTTCACATTTTGCTTGTCCGATGAGTGTTGTATATGTGATAGTATCTACATTGTATGATTCACTTGTTTTGAGTGTTTGCTGTGTTAAGCAGGTGGAAAACTCCGATGTCACGGTATGGTTTCTTGTCCAAATCTATTTGTGCAACCAAACTGTCTGCAAATACCGGCGCCACAATGCAAGGTGGTTTGTGGTATTGATTTCCGTGCATATGCTTATGCAGGTGTGTATCAACGTGTCCGTTGCGGTTGCCCTTTCTTTTGGCTTTGACTTGATGGCAAAGACGTTCAGGCAGTTGTCGCCAATCTTAAACCCGGAAATTGCCTTAAGCGGAGAACTCTCGTCGGTGAGGGTTTTATATAGAGTAGGTGAGAAATTTCGAAAAGACTCAATGAGTTTTTCTTTCTCATCTTGTTTTAATTTACCATTTATGGTGGAGCTCCCGCATGCGCCTTGAGTAGCACATGCAACACGCTTGACAGTTCCTTTTACCAATTGTTCGTTGGCCTTGCCCGATGTCAGAAAGTATTCTCCCAAGAAATTATCCCAGTTGGCAAATAGGGTGTATTCCTCGCTGTCATGATTCTCAACGATGCCGATGTGGGCATAATATGTTTCCGCAACTTTGGCAGACTTTTTCTTGCTTGGGTAATATATTTCTTCGGAAATATCCACTCTCCGTATTATTTCCGTAAACTCATCATGCTTAAATGTAATTTCACCTTTGCCTTCCATGCCAATGCCTGACGTCGGTGTAAGGAATGGCCTAATTATAAGTTTACGATAAGCTTTGCGCACATAGCCATTGTTGTCATGTTCATATCTGGCTAAGTTCAACAGCAGTCCGGCTTCTTCGTTTGTCATTTCTGCCAGCCTGTGGCTCAAGGCCTTGTGGTTTTGTTTGTGTAAATCCAGGCATAATGAGGTTAACGACAAGTTTGCCGCAAGGCGTTCTATGATGTAATGTAACATAGAGAGTGTACGTTTTCCATATCCACAGGCTTGAAGAACGCCAACCAGCAGGTCGGCCGCACGGTCTTTCTCTGTGCCCATGGATAAGCGGTCACCCTCTGCATTGTGCAGGCGAACAACGTGCAGGTCGTATATGTTGGGGTAGTAAACGGTCAGGTGACTGCCCGGCATAACGCCTTGCACCTCGAAGACAAGTCCGCGTTTGCGGCGGAAGCGACAAACGTAACCCTCGCATCCAGCCAGTGGACCGTCGAGCACGCGCACTATTTCGTTCGGTATGTTATGCTCGTTGGGATTTTTTGCGTAGTCTGCATAAGGTCGTTCCAGCACAACCACCTTGTCTGCATAGTTTTCATTGAAGTCCATAAACGCTTTCATCTGTACTTCGGGTATAGTGCAAAGGGTGGCCTTGTCTTCTTTCGCTTGTTTACGGTTGTAACGTATGGATGCGTTAGGATATTTATCTCTGATAAAGTCAGCAAGTGCTTTTTGAGTTGCGAGCACGAATACATAACCGTCAAACAGAGGCATCCTGCGTTCGTTGCCTCCGTGGTAAACATTTACCGTTGTGTGGGTGGGGCAATACGCTTCCAAAATGTTTTTGGTTTCAGACTTACAGCATTCAATAATAGAACACAGTTCCTTTTCGTGTCCAGGTTTGGTTCTGACAATATACCAATTGTAGTCTATGTGATTCAGCTTGTCTGTAAGCGGCATTGTTCGCGAAAAGATGTTCTCTATGTTACCCTCACGACAGTCGCATGAGGGTTATGAAGTACCTTTTTTCAGGTTTAACGATAGCATTCCGGACGATACTCAGCAGCAATGTTCTACCGTTGTTATGTGGTCAGATGGATAAAGTGGCGAACACTTTAATCTTTTACTCTCCATACCACGATATGTTTGATAATCATTTGTTTACGTATAAATACGAGTGCCACCTTTAAAGCGTTTTACAATATGAAGCGGCAATTTGCTTGCAAAATTAATAAAAACAATCTAACCGCGGCTCTTTTCCATGAAAAAGTTTGATGAATATTTTAATACACGACCTGTTTGTTTTACAAAATCGAACTTGGCGCTCGTATTATATACTGATATATAGCACTTTACAGTGGCTTGCCGCTTCATATTGTACAACTGCCTCAGAAGATGCTTTCCATTTATCTCAGCGCCTTAGTCTGCCAATAGTTTGTTTATCATCATCTGATTTGCTTTTGTTACCGACGCATTATCTATCGTAGAAAGATATATTTGGGTAGTCCGAAGGCTGTCGTGCCCCAAGCCTGTGCTTATTATAGACAGGTCTACTCCCAAATCACGCATGGTGCTTGCCCACGTATGGCGGGCTACATAAGTTGTCAGTGGAATGTTCAAGCCGGCCATGCAGCCAAGTTTCTTTAAGTTTCTGTTCACGTTGTGTTCCATCTTCTCATACTGTTGCCGTTCTGTCCCGTCCGGTTTAGTGATGATAGGTAGTAAGTAGGGGCTTTCTTTAGTTAGATGCGTGTATAGATTTACTATTTCCTGCATTTGCGGTTCCCAGCCTATGGCCACGTTTTGTCTGGTTTTCTTGCGTTTATACATCAGCAGCCCGTTCCTTACATCAGTCTTTTTAAGGTATGCCAAGTCTACAAAGGCCATGCCCTGCAGGTAAATGCTCAGTATGAACATGTCTCTGGCGAATGCTATCGGCGAGCCGTCATCCAGTTTTATTTGTCTTATTTTTCTTACCGACTCGATAGTAATGGCTCGTTTTGCCGTTTTGGCAAACCCGGTGAACACATGCCTGAATATGTCTTTGTCCATGGTTAGTCCTGTTTCAACGGCTTTTCTGTAGAGTGTGCGTAGGGTTCGCAAGTAGCATGACGACGAGTTGCGGTTTAGCCCTCGGCTTTTCAGCCAAGCTTCATATTGAGCAATGTGCCTTGGTTCGAGGGCGTCGGCGGTAATGTCTTCCCCATTGCGAAATTTGGCAAAGCTGCTCAGGGCGTCACGATATGTTTTGGCCGTTCCCATACGTCCGGTGCTTATTTTCATTTCAACCATATCCCTTATGAAGCAGAACCACGTTTGGTATGGCGGCAATCGTCTGTATGCCTCGATGATGTCGTCTGCGCTGTACTCAACACACGACGTTTCTTTTTCTGCAATAATGGATTTCAGCACTTTGTAACTCCAGTTTACTTTTGATGCAATCAATTGCAATTGCGCTTGCCGCTCTGGCGTGCCTGATATTTTAACGGCAGACGAATAATCGTTCCATTCATTTGGCTTGATATGAAACTCGGTATATATTGTTCTCGTTGCCCTGCGGTGGGTTAGGATGAAGAACAGCGTTCCTTCCTTACCGTTGGCTGTGGAAGGCCGGAATTTTAATCTTAATGACGTCATGATGGTTTTGATTTTGAATAATTAAACTTGTTGTCCTTATACATATGAATATAGGCGATAGGATAGATTAATGTGGATTGGCGGGATGTTTTTTCAATTTTGGGCAATCTTCGAACAGGCCGTTAAACTTTTTTGAGCGATGCCTGCCGGTTGCCGTGCATACGTTTGTCGGTAGCGTTGATGCATATCTGCAAACAGCCCATGCCATATTTTGCAGTCGGCATGCGCGCATCGCCGTCGGCATTTTGGTGTTTTGGACACCTGCAAGGGGCTTCCCCCTTAACCAATTGCCATTCAGAGAGTTGCAAGATGTGCCGTTTGTCTGGCTGAAACAGGCCATATCGCGAAGCAAAACATGCCGTTTGGTGTCGCGATATGGCGCATACGGGAAATAAAGAAAACAAAGGATGTCTTCAGCCTCATATTTGCAGGTAGGTGAATATTACGGATATTAATATAACATTTATTTGCAAAAAAAATACCAAACAATGCATTAAATGCATTAACTTTGTATTTTGCAAAATGGACGTATCATGGATATTTGTCGTCAAATCAATGACATGTAGCTACAGTCGGCATGGGTATGTTCCAGAATGTGTGGCGGCGAATGTTGGAAATAGTGGCCGGTAAGTGCATATCCAGGCATAGGCTATTGTATTGTTGCCACATGTTTTTCTGGCTTTCCGCATACGGAGTAACCGGCATCGGCAGTGTAGACGTCAATCAAGGTAACGTCTGTAAGTGCCATCCAGACGGTGTATATGGCTTTCAGTCAATGACAGCATGAATGATTATATGTCGTTTGGTATTGCCAACCTAAAACAGCCAAAATCCATTGACGTAAATGCGTCATTTTAGAGTTAATGGTTTATGATGAGAATGAACGCATAATTGTAAGTGGTGGTGCACAGCCACATCATTGAGGCAAGGCGGCACAAAGCACTGGCTGGCCGTCATTTGTGGTCTTGGGGCACATGGCAAGGCCGGATGATATGGCCCGATTGTGGGTTTTAGACAGTGTTTGTAAAAACATATATGCTATAAATTAAACAACGATATGCCTTTGAAATTAACTAAAGAACAGATAGTTCAGCTCGCACCAGACGAGGCTTCCGTTAAGGCTGCCAAGGGTTTGGCAACCACTTCCAAGTGGGATGTCAGGCAATTCAGCGACCGATGCATTTGGGGGCATTGCCAAGGCAGCGGCAAAAATCCATACCAGACTGCGGTTGACATTACCGATATAGCTTTCAAATGTTCGTGTCCGAGCCGAAAGTTTCCCTGCAAACATGCCCTCGGGCTGCTTTTCCTTTACGAAAGCCATGCCGACGGATTTGAGCAGGCCGACGAGCCCGACTGGGTGAAGGCATGGCTGGACAAGCGTGCTGTAAGGGCCGAGAAAAAAGAAAAGCCAGGCACTCAGGCAGCCCCGGTGGACGAGGAAGCCAAGGCCAAGCGTCTGGCCAAGCGCCACCAGAATGTGATGGAAGGCATAGCCGACTTGGAAGTGTGGATGAAAGACCTGCTGCGCAACGGTCTTGTCAATGTTCCCGAACGTGCATATTCTGTTTTTGAGGCCATGGCCAAGCGCATGGTCGACGCCCAGGCACCTGGCCTTGCCGCACGGCTCAGGACGATGGCCGACATTGATTATGGTGCCGAGAGTTGGAAACATGAGCTTACCGACAAGCTAAGCAAGCTGTTCATGGTGATAAGCGCCTATCGTAATGTAGACCGGCTGCCGGCCGACTGGCAGGATGAGATTCGCACACAAGTCGGCTTTTCGCAATCGCGTGACATGGTGTTGGGCGGTGAGCCCTTGGTTGACCGTTGGCTTGTGCTTGGCAAGCGTTCGCAGACAGCAAACGGACTTACCACCGACTCATACTGGTTTTATGGGGAGCACAGCGGCCGTTGTGCCCTCTGTCTCAGTTTCTCCGTACCGGGCAGCATAGCCGATGCAGGCTGGGTTCCGGGTTGTGTCTATGACGGCAGCATGTGTTACTATCCAGGGGCGGGTACCAACCGTCGTGCGTTGCCAAAAGAACTAATCTTGGTCGATGGCAGGGTCGTGCCCGCTTTCTGTGCCGACTTGTCGCAGGCTGCACTGCGTTACAGACAGCATGCCACAGAGAATCCTTTGGCCGAAGACATACCTTTGCTGGTTTCCGATGTTTTGCTGGCCGGCAGTGGCGGGGCGTGTTGCCTGGTAGACATGGCCGGCAATGCTGTGCCATTGGTTGTTTCCGACGAAATGCGCATAGATGTGCTTGCCATTAGCGGTGGAAAACCATTTTCTGCCTTTGTGATTGCAAATGATGGCAGGTGGCGACTGGTGGCTATGTGGTATAATAACGAATATCATACTTGGAGAGATGAACATAACTGACAATATAATACAGGCGGCGTTGCTTGGTACAGCAAACAGAGACATTGACTTCGACGGTCTGCCTGAGGCGCTGGACGGAGTGATGCATGCAATACAACGTGCGGCACACGACCGTGAGGAAGCTTTCTATCAGGCTGCAGCCGTGGCCTTTGCCTACAGGCGGGCAGGGTGGGAGCCTCAACCGTCCGCCGTGGTGGCGACGGCAGGCGAAGCCCCCGGCGAGGATTTGCCATATCTTGGCGATGGGCAGAACGCCATGCTCTCTCGGCTCTTGCAAATGCGTTTCCTGTTGCCTTATGCTTACCGTAAGGCTGCCGCTATGCATCGAATAATATCCCCGGAAGTATTGCCGCCATTGTTGCGGCGCGCCTACGACCGCAACAATTCCACCGGCAGTGAAGAGCGGGAGCAGCTTGCTGTGCTCGGTGGCAACCGCGCCCGTTGGCTGCTTGGGCTAATGGGATGTTACGATACGAGTGCCGACGGGGCTGAGGCTTGGTCGACGGCATCACACGGCGAAAGGAAATCAATATTGAGGTCGTGCAGACGCGACAATCCCGTCGCTGCATTGGAGATGCTCAAGGGCGACTGGAAGAATGAGTCGGCCGCACACCGCAACGAGTTGCTTGCCTGTTTGCAGGTCAACCTCGGCAAGGCCGACGAACAGTTTCTGATTGACGTCTCACAGACAGACCGCAGTTCGGCGGTAAAGGAAACGGCGCGCAATCTCATGTTCCGAATGCCCGATTCCCAGCTTGTCATGCGCTGCCGGGCCATACTCAGCGGGAAAATAAAATATGGCAGGCTCTTGGGGTGGTCGTACGGCAAAGTTGAGTTCACTCCCGAGATGAAACAGATGGGCTTTGAGGAACTTAGTCCCGACAAGCGGGAGAACGACAACGAGTATGTGTTGCGACAATTGGCACAACGCATGCCATTGGCGTTTTGGTGCGAACTGCTTGATTGCAACGAGGAGCGTGCCGCAATCTTGCTGGCTCGCAAACGTCCGTTTGGCAAGTTCTTCGAGCTTAGTGTGCCAATCTGTAACTATTCAGACAGGCAATGGGCTTATTACACCCTAAAGGAGTCGGCATCATATCAGTCGGTGACCGATATGGTGGGGTTGCTCACAGCCGCCCAGCGCGAAGAAATAAAATGGATTGACAAGCAGACTGGCTTTGACACAGTGCCTCGGTCGTGGTTTGACGCCAATTACGAGGCGTGGGGGCCACGGTTTTCGCGCGCTGTGTTGTCATGGCTGCTCCACAACAGATGGCTGAGCTTCGCTTCAGACACAGCCGAGCTCTTGGCCCTGTATATTGACCCGCAGCTTCGCCCAGATATATTTAGCCTGGCTCCCAAGACGCCTCAGGGCGTATTGCCGTCTGTCAGCGAATTCTGCATGAAGCTGGAGGAATGCATGGACTTGAAAGAAGAGATAGACAAAATATTCAAAGATAATGCAAACGAGAGGAACGCAAGCTGGCTTGCACATTCCTGAGTGCAGCTTATCTTATGCAAAGACAATAATTAAACTGAATGATATGAGCACATTATTAAGGCAACATGCCGAGCAGCAGTTTGCTGAGGAACTGCATGAATTGAAAAAGAACGAGGCCTACCCGGTGCCCGAAAACTGGGAAATGTCACCCCAGTCTGTGGTCACTTATTTGATGGGCGGCACATTGAAGGATGGCTTTGTTGTCACTCCGAAATACATTGGCAATCGACGTTTGATGGAAATAGCTGTCGCAACGCTTGTGACAGACCGGGCTTTGCTTCTCTATGGCTTGCCTGGCACGGCAAAGAGTTGGGTGAGCGAGCATATTGCTGCCGCCATATCCGGCAACTCTACCCTGATTGTTCAGGGCACGGCCGGTACGGGCGAGGAGGCCATACGCTATGGCTGGAACTATGCCCGGCTGTTGGCAGAGGGGCCCACAGAGGGGGCTCTCGTCCAGACTCCAGTGATGAAAGCCATGCAGGAGGGCAAGATTGGGCGCATCGAAGAGTTGACGCGAATCGGCTCCGACGTACAGGACACGCTCATTACAATACTTTCAGAGAAAACATTGCCCATACCTGAGCTTAACCGTGAGGTTCAGGCTGTGAAGGGGTTCAACATCATTGCCACGGCCAACAACCGCGACAAAGGCGTCAATGACTTGTCGAGTGCCCTCAAGCGACGCTTCAACACTGTTATTTTGCCATTGCCCGACACTATCGACGAAGAGGTTGACATAGTGAGGCGCAGGGTTGAAAGCTTTGAAAAGGTGATGGAACTGCCGGCAGAGAAGCCTGCGTTGGACGAGATTAGGCGTGTGGTCACCATTTTCAGGGAGTTGCGCCAGGGAGCCACTGCAGACGGCAAGACAAAGCTGAAGTCTCCGAGCGGTACGCTGAGCACGGCCGAAGCCATTTCCGTGGTTAACAACGGCTTGGCCATGGCAGGCTATTTCGGCGACGGACAGATACATGCCTCCGACCTCGTTTCGGGCATACTTGGAGCCGTGGTGAAAGATCCTGTACAAGACAAGGTGGTTTGGCAGGAGTATATGGAGACCGTTGTCAAAAACCGTGACGGCTGGAAAGATATCTACCGCGCGTCAAGAGAGATGATGTAAGTGGTCTTGCTTGTTTAAAAAATAGTTGATAATGATATGGCAGACGTTCATCTATTGGGAATAAGGCATCACGGGCCGGGGTCGTGCCGTAACGTAGTTGGGGCACTGGAGCAATTGCGCCCCGACTTGATTCTGCTCGAAGGACCGGCCGAGGCTGACGCCATGATGCCATTTGTAGGCGATGTCGGAATGCAACCGCCGGTGGCGCTGTTGGGCTATCAGCCTGATGCACCACAGCGTGCGGTATTCTATCCGTTTGCAGAATTTTCGCCGGAATGGCAAACGATGCGTTATGCGCTGCGCGAGAATGTTGAGTTGCGCTTTTTCGACTTGCCGTTGTCTTATTCGTTGGCAATGTCTGACGATGGCGCACAGCAGGCGGAAAAGCCGTCCGACCCATTCGACCTGCTTGCTGTGGCAGCCGGTTTTTCCGATGGAGAGTCATGGTGGGACATGACAATCGAGCAGCGGCGCGATAACACCGGTGTGTTCGATGCTGTCAGAGAGGCCGTTACAGCCCTGCGTGGTGCGGCCGACAGCGACAACGCTTCACATCGTGACCTTATCCGTGAGGCATGGATGAGGCGTATGCTTCGCGCCGCACAGAAAGATGGCTTTGGCTGTATTGCCGTTGTGTGCGGAGCGTGGCATTTGCCGGCATTGGCATGTCAGGCTAAGGTTAAGGATGACAATCAGTTGCTTAAAGGTCTTTCAAAGGTTAAGGTTGAATGTACTTGGATTCCATGGACATACGACAGGCTCATGTTGCGAAGCGGATACGGTGCCGGCATCTCGTCGCCGGGATGGTATGATTATTTATGGAAGCATCCTGATGACGACGGCACGTTATGGGTAAGCCGTGTGGCCGGCCTGCTTCGCGAGAAGAACATGGACATTTCCGTTGCCCATGTCATTGAGGCCGTGCGTCTGGCCCAGGCTTCGGCGGCGTTGCGGGGGCTGTCCTCACCGAGCCTCGCCGAATACAACGAGGCTGTTGTGGCTGTAATGGGCTTTGGCGATGACATTCTGCTGAGGCTCATCGGCGAGTCTATGGTTGTAGGCGACCGTTTGGGCCATGTGCCCGACGCTGTGCCAAAGGTGCCGTTGCTTATTGATGTCGAGCGCCAGCAAAAGCGTCTGCGCGTGCCGTTCACTGCCGAGATAAAGGAACTTACGCTCGACCTTCGCAAGCCAAACGACTTGGAGCGCAGCCTGTTTTTCCATCGGCTTTCATTGCTCGGAATAGATTGGGCAACACTGGGTGTGGCAGAAGGAAAGGGAACATTCAAGGAGCGATGGACGCTATACCATAAGCCGGAGCATATTGTCTGCATAATTGAAAGGGCAATATGGGGCAACACTCTGCATGAGGCCGTGCAGAAATATCTGTTGCACCGTATGGAAGACATACGTTATATGCCTGAATTGACCCATCTGTTGAACTTGGTCATCCCTGCCGACTTGCCCGATGTCGTTGGGGCCATGACAACACGACTTGACGGTTTGTCGGCCGGTTCTACAGACATTGTCGAGATGCTGGAAGCCGTGCCCGACCTTGTGGGCATTGTGCGCTATGGCAATGTGCGCAACCTTGACTTCTCTCAGGTTGCCAATATGTTGCAGGCCATGATAGCCAGAATATTGGCAGGGGGGCTACTTGTCTGCATCAACATCGACGAAGATGCTGCTTCAGATTTGCTTGAACATCTGGCTGCAACAGATTATGCCGTTGCCACACTGAACGACAGTGAGCTTAGTTCCATGTGGTGTGAGTTTCTTGGCAAGGTCGGAAGTGCGTCAAATGTCCATCCGTTGCTTTCCGGTTACGCTACACGGTTGCTTCATGACAAAGGTCTCGTTTCGCATGAACGGATGCACGATGCACTTCGTTTTTACTCTTCTGTTGGAAATGCCACGGCGGATATTGCATACTGGTTCGAGGGATTCCTTCGGTCGTCCGGGTCGCTGCTGTTGCTTGATGACCACTTGTGGGAACTGGTCAATGGCTGGGTTTGTGATCTGTCTGATGCCGATTTTAAAGAACTTCTGCCCATCATCAGGCGCACCTTCAGTCTGTTTACTTCAGTTGAACGCCGCAAACTGGGCGAGAAGGCAAGGGGGTATGAAGAAAACGGTAAGGCGTTGTCTGTTTCTGTCGGCACTTCGTGCAACGATGCCGAAGCGCAAAAGGTATTGCCGTTGGTATGTAGTTTGTTGGGATTGGAGATAAATTAATCTTATTGTAATATGAAATCTGAATACTTAAAGCGTTGGCGTTTGATACTCGGAGGCAATGAGGCCGACGGTACAGGTATAGCATTGACCGTCGAGGAGCAACGTCTCGACCGTTCGCTTGAAGCCGTCTACGATGGCGGTTTGCGTGGCGGCCTTGGGGCTTCGGCACCGAAGGTAAGCCGCTGGCTCGGCGATATCAGGGAGTTCTTTCCCCAGACTGTAGTGCAGGTTATACAGCGTGATGCAATCAAGCGTTTGCACATCGATTCATTACTGACAGAGAAGGAGATGCTGGCAACGGTAGTTCCCGACGTCCATCTCGTTGCAATGCTGATGTCGCTGGGGCGTGCCATCCCCGAAAAAAACAAAGATGTGGCACGCCAGGTAGTGCGCAAGGTTGTTGACGAGCTGCTGCGCAAGTTGTCGTCGCCTATGCAGCAAGCTGTCACGGGAGCGCTCAACCGCTCGTCGCGGCGCCGCAATCCGCGCTACAACGAGATTGATTGGAAGACAACCATAGTGAAGAACCTCAAGAACTATCAACCGGATTACAAGACAATAATACCCGAAGTGAGAATCGGCTATGGCCGTAAACGCAGGGCTTTGAAAGATATCATACTGTGTCTTGACCAGAGTGGATCCATGGGAACATCTGTTGTCTACTCCGGCATATTTGGCTCGGTGCTTGCATCAATACCGTCGGTGAGCACCCGCATGGTGGTGTTTGATACTTCTGTGGTCGACCTGACCGACGACTTGCAAGACCCCGTCGATCTGCTTTTTGGCGTGCAGTTGGGTGGGGGCACGGACATAGCGCGTGCGTTGGCATATTGTCAGGGAGTCATTACACGGCCTCAGGATACTGTGCTTGTATTGGTGACCGACCTATACGAAGGTGGCAATGACATCGAGATGCGCAAACGGTTCGCTTCCATTGTAGCCAGTGGGGTTCAGCTGATAGTGTTGCCAGCCTTGAATGACGATGGCGCTCCGAGCTACGACAAGCACCATGCAGAGTTCCTGGCATCGTTGGGGGTGCCGACTTTTGCCTGTACGCCTGACAAGTTTCCCGACTTGATGGCTGCGGCTTTGGGCAAGCAGGACATCGGAATGTGGGTGTCGCAAAACGTAAAAGAGTCTGAATAGAAACAGGTAATACCAAACGATGGTCCGGCTATTTAATTATTTCTTTTCCAGGTAAGTGTTAATTAAGCGGTTTATACATAAAATCACAGACATGCATAAAAAGTTTACTTATATTGTAACATTGCTTCTTTTGCATATTTGCTCTTATTCTCAACCATCGATGAAAAGGTCGCGCATTGCATTTACGGCAGGACTCAATACTAATGATGCGTATGATGGGGAGTTTTCATATCATTATATGCTGCTTCCATATTTAGGTATTGGTAGCGGAATCGGTTATTTCAATCAATGGTACAATGACTATCTTCCTCACGGTAAAGCTTCCGGGCAGTGGACTTCTTGGAAGTTAAGTGAGTCGGACAAAGAGATTGGGAAAGTCTATTTGCGCCCTTCAATTCTATTGTCTACACCGTCTTTGTTTAAATTAGGATGCAATATCCTTTCAGGGCGAATGTGGAGCGCAAATTCTGATTCCTCATACAGGTGTGTATATTGATTATTTCAATTATAACACTTTTGGCAGCAAGTCAAAATATAAATCTACAAATAAGGGTGAATGGATATTTTGGAGCGTTAAGGGAGGTGTCAATCTTAGTTTCACTGACATTGCAATTGGGGTGGGGTATGGCATATCCAACCTGGATATCTATTCTTCCAGACGTTTTATAAACGTCGAGAATGTTTCGCTATCAGATTTTTATCCTGAAAAACGAATGACCCATAGCTTGTTTCTCTGCTTTATGTATTCTCTGTGATATATAACAAAAGCTATATAGATGCACGTTGCAACGCGAGCGTTCCGGGCTGAGTTTACGGTGCTGGTTCCACGGCCCAATGCCTGGAAGCCCGCGCGGTGTTTATCTCTGCCATCCCATATTTCATGCGGAGAGTGAGAGCATGATGGAAATCAAAGTGTTATGCCCCCGTTTCATAACTTCTGCATGTCCATCATGCCATCACTGCCATTTGGGCAAGCCATGTTGTTTGGCGGAAATCATTTGGCACACCAGCACGTAGGCTCGTGTGAGTTTATTATCCCTATGGCCTGCAGGTAGGAATATATTATCGTGCTACCAACAAACTTCATGCCCAATCGTCGAAGTTCTTTGGAGATTCGGTCAGACAGGGGCGATGTGGCACAGCCTGTCTCATGAATTGTTTTCCCGTCGGTGAACTCCCAGATATATCTGTCGAACGACCCATGCTCATGCTGAATGCCTATGAAGACCTTGGCGTTGGTCACGGCAGCCTTAATTTTCAGTCGGTTGCGTATTATGCCTTTGTCGTTGTGCAGTTCTGTCAGTTTGTTTTCGTCATAGTTGGCAATGATGTTGTAGTCGAAACTGTCGAACGCCTTGCGGAAAGCCTTGCGTTTGTTCAAGACACACTCCCATGACAGTCCGGCTTGGAATGTTTCAAGCAGCAACATCTCGAAGAGCTTGTTGTCGTTGTGCACAGCCACTCCCCATTCCTCGTCGTGGTATGCAACGTAAGCCGGGTTGTCCATGTTACACCAGCTGCACCTTGGTTTGTCAGCATTGTTCATGCCCCAAAATATTATTTATAAATAGTGAATATGCAAACCAACCGGTCTTGTTTAACAACCGCTGCCGTCGAGGCTGCATGCAGCACCTTCATATTCGTTTGAGAGCGAACGCAAGCCTGCATCTTCTGGCCTCAACGTCACCGTCCCGTCTTCGAGCACGAAGCAGGGTATTCCCACCGCTCCCGAGCGCTTGGCTGCGTCAAACGCCGGATTGGCATCGCGCAAGCGCAAAAACTCTTTCATGTATTTAACGTGTGCGCCAATGTCTATCACATCATACTTACCGTTGCCTTTCACCTGCTCGTCAACGTATGTGCAGTCTGGGCAGGTTGCCATTCCATATATCTTAATCATGTGTGTCGTTGTGTTTGTTGTGAAGGCAAAGTTACAAATAATTAATGAAACAGCCTAACGTTTCACTTGTTTTATCTGCTTGCGCACGCCTTTGTACATCCATTGTGGCGTTATGGCCGGTGCGCTCTGATGCCATAGCTATGCGTAATGTTGCCCTGTTGGGGTGAAAACGTGTTGTCTTTTTTTATCATCCGTCGGCCGTCAGCAGTGCCCATCCCCTCATCGGCAGCCAATGCACACACTTGTTGTGTGTCCGTTTCTTTGCATTTGTGATTGGCACAAACCAAAAAACGCTTTCGTTGTGGCTTGGCAGGACAGTCTTTTCAGTTTGTCCAACCATTGGCAACGAAAGCGGGCGGGGATGGATTATAAACATTCTGGGCGGCATTCTGCCGGCCCTTTCATATCGGTTGCAATTCACCTTACGGTCTGTTTCCTCCCGTTTACTATATATATACCGGGTTTCAATGAACCGAGGCTTTTGGCATTGGTGAGCACTTTCAGCCCTTCTGTGGTGTACACATTATACCTTAAGTTGTCATCGGCCACATTGTGTATGCCGCTTTCTTCGTCAATGTCTATCAGGTTGTAGGCCGTCGTACCAAGGCCAATCTGTTCTGCATATTCAACAATGTGCGTGCCGTGCTGCCGGTTGATGCGTTGTATCAGCGGCCTGCTGTCATCGTTGGCCGTAGACTGGTGGTTGAACACAAGGTCGAGGCACGCCTTGTCGAGGGCTACGGGGTCGAGCGAGGCTAGTATTCCGATGTCGCGCATCTGTGGTGCCGAAGGGCTACCGTCGCAGTCGCAGTCAACCGAAAGGTTGTTCATCACATTGATGTATATTGGAAAAGCCACGTGACTTTGACCCATTTGGCCAAGCAGGATTTGCCCACCTTTGGCTACAATATGATTGACCCTTTAAAGTCCTGGTGTTGGGGGTCAATTTT
>OCHK01000586.1_pt1 | contig 35364 bp, 39 predicted proteins | sample 1538551 | NCBI WGS metagenome assembly OCHK01 (sample SAMN04571707, study PRJEB22368) | human gut metagenome | biome: human gut; material: stool | host: Homo sapiens | place: Luxembourg | collected 2012-08-31
TGTAATTGATGGTGAAGGTTCAAAGGTTGTTTGCAAAGACTAATTTGAAAGTTCCTGTTTGTCTAACTGAATATTTATGGCACAGCCACTTAATTTTCCGAGCGAAATTAAGTGGCTTTTTCTATTTCACAAAGGAGAGAACATGAGTAATACAAAAAAGAAATACGGTGTTCGTATCAGCGTATTGGAATACGGATACTACGAGGTGGAAGCCAAATCGAAAGAAGAAGCCGAAGCTAAGGCGGAAGAAAAAATCGCGGAAGGGAATGTCTGTTGGGGAGATTTTGAAATCACAGATTCCACAGCAGAAGAAGTACGAAAAGAGAAAGCGAGGGATGTCGGTGACAGATAATGAAGAAACCTTGAACCGAAAACTTTACGAAAAAGTCTCGGCGGAAATGGATGCGTATGAGAACGAATTGCTTGCCATGCCGCCCGAAGAAATTCTGGAACGCGCATACGCCTATGCAACGAAACAGGACATTGTTCTTGCACTTGAGGAGCACGATCTGAGCGAAAAGCAAGCGCGGGCTTTGCTCCGATGCGATAACGCTTTGGAAGCCATTTTTGACCGTTGGGAGCATACAGAGATGGCGTATATGGATACGATCCGTGACATGATTTCCTGCACGGCAAACGAAAAACTTCGGGCTGCTTTCAAAGAAAAGCTGAGGCAGGGCGGGAGATAAGATGCCGCGTTATGTAACACCCGATGTGGTGGAACAGGCACGCAAGGTCGATCTTCTTTCCTACCTTCAGGCGGCCGCGCCAAACGAACTTGTTCGTTGCGGTGCAGAGGAATACTGCACAAGGGAGCATGACAGTCTCAAAATTTCGCACGGCAAATGGTATTGGTGGAGCCGTGGGATCGGCGGTGCGTCGGCGCTGGATTATCTCGTAAAAGGACTTGGTATGGACTTTGTTTCGGCTGTGCAAGCCGTTATGAATCAAGCGCCAGCCGTCCGAATAACGCCTCTGCCGAAACATGAGAAGCCCACACAGCCGGCTCTCCCGCGATACACCCTTGACTGTAAAACCGTAAAGGAGTACTTACAGGAAAGAGGTATTGACGGGGAGATCATAGACAATTTCATAGAACAGAAGCAGATAGCCGAGTCGGTGAAAACCGGAGCGGCTCTTTTCTTTGGAAAGGACAAAAACGGAAATGTGCGCCAATGCTCGGAACGCGCAACAGACGGAACGCCAAACAAAAAGGACACTTACGGAAGTGACCGGAGCTATTGCTTCTTTTCCGAAGCACAGGCACCGTGTACCTCTGTCAGTGTGTTTGAAAGTGCCATTGACCTGATGTCTTTTGCAACGATTATGAAGCGCCGGGGATTGGATTACCGGCGCTTTCATATGCTCTCACTTTCGGGTGTGTATCTGCCCGGAAAGAACGAAAAGGACTTCCGGATTCCCGCCTCGCTGGAGCGATTTCTGCGTGAGTATCCCGACACGAAAGCCATCTATCTTCACCTTGACAGTGATTACGCCGGCAGACGAGGTGCAGCCGGTTTTATTACGGTCCTTGGAGACAGATATGATGTCAGATATCTTCCGCCGAAGTACGGAAAGGACTACAACGATTACCTGATGCACCTCATCCATCTTGAAAATCTGAAAACCGAAAGGACACAAAAGAATGAATTACGAAAAGAAAAGACCGAACCGCGATGATCGCATGAAGCGGAAGTTTTTCAGAAATCTTTACCGCCTATGTGCCAAGACCTGCTACTTTGACAAGGACAAAAGTCATGTGCAGTCGGTGGTGGACAGCATGGCGGAGAATAAGAAGTTCAACCCGATCCTGTGCTGGAAGTACACGCCCGTCACCGCCTGTGAGGTCGTGATGGAAGATGCGGACTACGGTATCCGTCACAACAGTCTGTTCCCGTGCGGCGGTAAGCTGATCGCCGAGAGAACCAATGACGCTACGGAAAACTTCGGCTTCGTTTACGACAGAAACGAGCTGTGGCTGCTCAGGAATATGACCTTTGCCGTTACAAGAAGTATCACTTACGGGAACTGCGAGGGAGAGCGTATGACCTATCGCTACTTTATCGGGAACGACTTGGATTGCTTCCGAAAGTATTGCGAGGCGGACGACATTCTTGCCCGTGTGCGTGAGCTGATACGCGAGAATGAAAGTCAGTTTGAGGTGTGAGTATTGTGAGTATGAAGAAAAACTATAAGGTGTGTATCACCGAAACGCTCGTGATGACGGTGGATATTGAAGCTAATTCCCGTGATGAAGCGGAACAGATTGCGTCGGACAATTGGCATAATTCCGACTATATTCTTGACGCAGATAACTTTGTCGGAGTCGAGTTTGAAGCGACCGAGGAAGAGCCGGTCAGGAAGAAAAATTATCGAGAGGAACGCTGAAAGGAGGAACGGGGCGGCGAGGGTACAGGCGCGTCGCTAAGTCTTAGCAAGCACTGAATTATGGTGCTCACCCGATGGTGCTCACACCAAATTCGCTTGTGAGGGAGCTGCGCCCCCTAATACCCCCGCCGCTTCTATGATGCTATGGCATACGAGCAATATGCTTTGAACCGAAAACGCCCGTACCGTGTTCATGTCTATCTGAACGAGCAGGAATACCAACGGCTCAATATCATGGTCGCGTACACTTCTCTCAGCCGTGAACAGGTCTTGCGCGACCTCATCAATGGGCTGACAATCAAGGCAGCTCCCGTTGCCGAGTACGGAGCTATCGTCCGTGAACTCAACCGCATCGGGAATAACATCAATCAGATTGCCGCCAAGCAGCACAGCCACGGATTTGTGGATGAACCGATGCTCCGTGAAGCGGTCGCTTCCTTACAGCGGATGGAACGGGAATTTACACGCGCCTTTGCACAGGAGAGCTGATGGCGGTCACGGCAATCTGGAGTGTCAAGGGCAGTGTGGGAAAGGTTCTTCGCTATGTTGCGAACCCGGCAAAGACATGGAACGGACAGTATGCGGAGGCGGCGAAATATCACACGGTGGAGAGGGTATTGGAGTATGATGCCGACGCTATGAAAACAGAGAAGCAGTTTTATGTTACCGGTATCAACTGTTCAGACAGTCCCGCCTCCGCTGCCGAGCAGTTCCGCGCTACCAAGGAGACATGGAAGAAGCCGGGCGGCATTGTCTGCTTTCACGGGTATCAGTCCTTTGAAGCAGGCGAGGTCACGCCCGACATCGCACATGAGATCGGTGTCAAGCTGGCAATGCAACTGTGGGGCGACCGTTTTCAGGTTGTCGTTTCCACGCATACGAATACCGGCAAAATCCACAATCACTTCTGTCTCAACAGCGTGTCGTTTACGGACGGCAAACGGTATTACGACCAGAAAGCAACCTACTACAAAATGCGCGAAGTATCGGACGATCTTTGTGAGGATTACGGGCTGTCGGTGATCGAAAATCCCGGACGCGGCTCCAAGAAATATAAAGCATGGCTCGGCGACAAGGACGGCACTTCACAGCGTGACGCGGTACGGACGGACATCGACGCGGTGCTTGAATATGCGATGAGCTTCCGGCAGTTTCAAACCGAGATTCAGAACCGGGGATATATTCTGGAATACCGCGGGAGCTTTCTCCGCATCCGACCGGACGAGGGAAAGAAATTCTTTCGCCTTGATCGGCTCGGTGACGGATATTCCGAGGATGAGATACGGGAGCGATGCCGTTGTAATTACGAAAACAGACCGCGCCCGGTTCGTGTGGCATTTGTTTACCAAAAACGGGAGCGCGCAACGGGTATCGTAGGGCTTTACCGCCACTATGCGTATCTCTTAAAGCACTTCCCGCATGAGGTGCGCCCGTTTGACCGGACGGCGTATGCGGCAATGCGGGAGGACGCACGAAAAGTAAAACGGTACAGCGAGGAAGCCAAACTTCTTGCCGCCAATGACATTGTGACGGCAGAGGACTTGCGGCACTTCACGGAGAACATCGGAACCCGTTTCAAAGCTCTTGCGTATGAGCGCGCAAAACAGCGCAACCGCCTGCGTCGTATGCACGACAGAACCGCCATGCAGCCTACCAAGGAAATCATTTATGACCTGACCGCACAGATGGCGGAACTGCGACGGCAGATGAAGCTGTGCGAGGACATTGCCGAGCGGTGCGGTGTGGTCGAGATGGTGGTCAATGAGATCGAGCGCGGGCAATTTGCCGAAAAAAAGAAACCTGCGGAAAAGAAAAAATGCGAAAAAGGGATTGACATTTGATAGCATTTGTGCTATCATAAGAATGGAACGAATGAAGCAACCCGGAGAAGAAAAGAATATGTACAGCATTGCGTTTTACGAGAAGGAAAACGGTGAGTCCGATGTATGGGATTTCCTTGAAGAACTGCGGAAAAAAGCAGCGACAAATAAGGACGCACGAATACAGTATCGTCAGATAACACTGTATATTGAGCTTCTTCAAAACAACGGAACACGGCAACCGGACAATATCACAAAGCATATAGAGGAAAACATTTGGGAGCTGCGTCCGGGGAACAATCGTGTGTTCTATTTCTATTACGAGAACAACACCTTTGTCCTGCTTCATCATTTCCGAAAAAAGACACAGAAGACACCGCAGAGAGAAATTGAACAGGCGAAAGCAGAACGCAATGATTATTTACGCCGAAAGGAGGCTGTAAAGAAATGAAAACATGGGATGCGTATAAGGATCATGTAAAAAAGGTTGATCCGGCTGCAAAACGGGACATTGAGGAAATGGAGAACATTGCCGCCATCGTCAGCAAGATGGTGGAAAAACGGAATGATCTCGGAATCACGCAAAGAGACCTTGCCGCGATGTGCGGAATTCCGCAGTCCTCGGTGGCGCGAATCGAATCGTTTCAGACAACACCGAATCTGGATACCCTGCTGAAGATCATGCAACCGCTTGGTCTGAAGCTGGTGGTTGCACAGGCAAACGAATAAGCAAAAGTCAGGGCAGCAAAAATGTTGCCCTGATTTTTTATGCCTCGGATAATTCCGGGGCTTTTTTATTACGATAAAATTTTTTATTACGATAATAAAGGAGAAAACAGAAAGATGAACACATCCGGAGAAGCTGCCGAGCAGGTTATGAGGATGTCGCTGGAAGGCGCGGAGATCCTCATCAAGCTCACAGGCAGCGGAGCAAAAAATGCGGCTGTTCTCTTGTATTCCATTTACAAGGAGCAGAACAAGACAAGGGGCAAGGAACGACTGACCAATATGCTTCGTTCCGGCAAGCCTTTGAAGGTGTATACCTTCAAGCGGGACAATCTTGAGAAGTTCAAGGAGGTGGCAAAGGAATACGGTATCCTCTATACCGTGCTCAAAGAGAAAGAAGATAAGGACGGCGTGTTTGATGTGCTGGTCCGCGCGGACGACGATTCCAAGTTGGCAAGAGTTATCGAGCGGTTCAAGTTTTCCGGCGTCGATACGGCAGAGGTCAGAACCTCCATGCAGAAAGAGAAAACGGAAAAGGGAGAAGCGACACCGACCGCACCCGCCAAAGAGGAAGAATCCAAAGAGAGTTCGGAAGAGCCTGAAAAGGAGAAAGAAGCAACCGAACCGGAGCAGGCAGAGCCGACCGTGACCGCACAGGTCGGGGACGATGAAGAAAAGGAGACACCGGAGAGAACTGCACCGACCAAGGAACAGAATCTTGACGACCTCGCTATTCTGACGGGTGAGAAGCCCGCAACCGAAAACCCCACTATGGCTCGGCAGGGCGCAGAGGAACCGTTGCCGGAAAGTTCGTCCATGGACGAGGGCAAAGCCGTTACGGGCAGTCCTGCTCCGGACAGAAGCGGAACGGAGCCGAACGGGAAGAAATCATCGACCATGTCGAGCCTGACAGAAACAGAACCAAAGCCCCAAGAGGGAGAATCGACATCACAGCCGAAATCGAAAGAATCCGGAGCGGACGGTTACAAAACACCAAGCGGAAGGGTTGATATTTCCGATGTAATCCGTCGCAAAAAAGAAGCAAGGGCAGCGCAGGCAAAAGCGGAAAAGGGGTTGCCGGCAAAAGACCTCCCGCTTCCGAAGAAAGATAAAAAGGAGAGGTAACACATTTGAAAAAGCCACAGACTTTTTCAAATAGGAAGGTTGAGCCTTGGCGGTTTGAACAACCGCCATTCCGACAGAGCCGGAACCGGCGCAACCTTCCGCACAATTTAGAAAGGAATGGTTATAAATGAGCAATTCAGAACAAACCACGAAAGCAAAACAGACAGCAGAGAAGCCGAAGCTGACGCCGGAACAGCGGGAGGCACAGAGAAAACAGGCGCTGGACGAAGCGGCAAAGAAAGCCGTGTCGAGTGTAACCAATCTACGCGCATATCTCGCAGTCCAAAGCCGCTTTGAACGCTACTCCACGAATAACAATCTTCTGATCTTTGCCCAACGCCCTGACGCGACAAGGCTGAAAAGTCTGGAGCTTTGGAACAAGGAAAAGAAGTGGATCAGAGAGGGCGCAAAAGCGGTTGCCATCTATGAGCCGGTAAGAAAGCAGGGCAAGGACGGAAAGACCTATACCAACTTTGTCCGAAAGAATATGTTCGACATTTCCGACATCAAAGACCCGGAGCCGGATGTCCAGCCGACCTATACCGCGGCGGAAGCGGTGCAGGGACTCTTTGCCCACAAAGCCGTGGATGTACGGATGATCCCGGACTATCCGAGCGACCGTCAGTTCGGGGCATTTTACGATGCAGAGGAGAACTGCGTGTATGCCAAGCGCGGCATGGGCTACGAACAGATTTTTACCGATGTCGCGGTTGCGCTTGCGCACGCGGAAATGGCAAAGGACATTGAGGGATACCTGCCTGCGGAGCATCAGTTCGAAGCGCGGTGCGCGGCGTATGTGCTGGCAAAGAAATACGGTGTTCCCGCCAAGGCGGTGGAGATCGACCGTGTGCCGGAGGAATACGGCGTGATGGATGCGGCGGGTATCCGCGAAAATCTTGCGAGAATCCATGACAGCGTAAAGACTATCAGTTCCGGAATGTATAAGGCGTTGGTTAAGGAAAAGGAGCAGGAGGTGTCCCCAAAAGAGGAACCGGGTAAAGGAGGTGATGCGAGATGAGGGAGAACACCTATCAGATTGAGGTCGGGGATTATGAGAGGCGCACACTCATCGGTATCCTTGCCGAGTGCCGCAATGAATGTCTGAAACGGAAAACGCCGACAGAGGATGTTAACAACCTGTTGGCAAAGGCATTGGACGCACCGCTGAAAAAGAAGAAAGGGAAAGACCGGGATGAAAGATAACCGAATCCTGCGGTGGTGTGCCGTAGGACTTGGACTGATCGCGGTGATATGGGTATCGGTGCTGCTTGCGCCGACAATCGGAGGTGGGCTTCCTTCCATGCTGCCAAAGCTGGGGGAAGCCTTTTCTCATCCTCTGCGGCTGTCGTGGAGTGAGAGAACACCGGCTTGTATGCTGATTCTTACGGCAATTTACGGGTTTTCGCTTCTCATCTATCACTATACGAAACCCAATTACCGCCGCCGCGTGGAACACGGCTCCGCCGAGTGGGGGGAAGCACAGAAGATCTCCAAGAAGTACAGCCAATCCCCACGGGAGATGAACAAAATCCTGACGCAGAATGTGGAGATCGGGTATGACGCGCACAGGCACCTCCGAAATCTAAATACCCTTGTGGTCGGCGGTTCGGGTGCGGGTAAAACGCGATTTTATGCCAAGCCGAATATCATGCAGGGCAATACCAGCTTTGTGGTGCTTGACCCAAAGGGGGAAATCCTGCGTGACACCGGAAAGCTGCTGGAAGCAAAAGGGTATGAAGTGAGGGTGCTTGATCTCATCAACATGGAGAAGTCCATGTGCTATAATCCGCTTCTCTATGCCGAGAGCGACAACGATGTACAGCGGCTTGTCACGAATCTGTTCAAGTCAACAACCCCAAAGGGAAGTCAATCACAAGACCCGTTCTGGGACACGGCGGCAAGTATGCTTTTGATGGCGCTCATCTTTTACGTGACAGCCAAGGCATACCCGAATCAGCAGACCTTTGGCAAGGTTTTGGAGCTGCTTGCGGCGGGAGAGGTCAACGAGGAGGACAGCAATCAGCAGAGCATACTCGACGAAATGTTCGGCGATCTCGCTGAGGAGTATCCGGGGCATATCGCGCTGAAGTATTATACGGCTTATCGCGGCGGCGCGGCAAAAACGCTGAAATCCATTCAGATTACGCTTCAGGCAAGATTGGAGAAATTCAATCTGGAAAGTCTGAACCTGCTTTGCTCGGCAGATGAGCTTGACCTCAAAACATTGGGAACCCAAAAGGTGGCGCTGTTTGCCCTGATCCCCGACAACGACACGAGCTTCAATTTCCTTGTGTCGATGCTGTATACGCAGTTGTTTCAGCAACTGTTCAAGGTCGCGGACGGCGGGGGCGGCGCACTGCCGGTTCCCGTGCATTTTATGATGGACGAGTTCGCCAATGTTTCGCTTCCCGATGATTTTGATAAAATTCTCTCGGTCATGCGTTCCCGCGGCGTATCGGTCAGCATTATCCTGCAAAACCTCGCGCAGCTCAAAGCTCTTTTTGAGAAGCAGTGGAAGTCCATTATCGGCAACTGTGACGAATTTGTCTATCTTGGAGGAAACGAGCAGAGCACGCACAAATATGTGTCTGAACTGCTCGGCAAAGCCACCATCGACACGAATACCTACGGTAAAAGCGACGGTATGCGCGGAAATTTCTCCACCAACTATCAAAACACCGGGCGTGAGCTGATGACACCGGACGAGGTGCGGCTGTTGGATAACCGGTACGCGATCCTGTTTATCCGCGGAGAACGCCCAATCCTGGATTTCAAGTATGATATTTTAAAACATCCAAATTTGGGACTGACTGCAGACGGAGATCGGGCAAATGCGTATGAACACGGTGTCAGAAAGCCGGAAGGAGTTCGCATCGAGGTGGTGGACATTGCGGCATACCCCGGCAAGACGGTCAAGGACTTTCCGGAAATTGATGAGTATATCGCGGACATGGAAGCCTTTGACGATGCAGACCTTGAGGTCTATCTGGAATTTTTGAAAAATGAAAGGAACAAAGAGAATGAAAAACAAAAAGAAAATGCCTCTTAAGGCAAGAAAATTTCTGAAGGTGTGGGTGACGGCAGTGCTGGTCATTTTCGTTGTCGGTGCTATGGCACTGACCTGTTTTGCGGCGGAAGATGATCCGATCACAGTGGTCAACAACCTTTCCGACTTCATGTTCGGGCTTGTCCGCGCAGTCGGTATGATTATGCTCGGATTTGCCGTTGTGCAGATCGGGCTATCTCTCAAGAGCCACGACCCGTCGCAGAGAGCGAACGGTTTTCTGACGCTTGCGGGCGGTGTGGTCATTACTTTTGCGAAAGAAATTCTCAATCTGATTACGGGCGGCTGATGCCCGTATGAGGAGGTGCGGGAATGAGTAACAATTGGATCGTTGAGAATATCCAAAACGCCCTCGACACCTGGAACGACAAACTGAACGAGATATGGCGGCTGCTTTCGCAGTCGCCTACCGAGTTCAAGGGCGGCACGGTATGGAATGTCATGGTAAACATCAACGGGACACTCAAAGCGGTTGGTTATGCGCTTTTGGTGCTGTTCTTTCTGATGGGAATCATGCGACATTACAATTCCATGCAGGAGATCAAACGCCCGGAACAGGCACTCAAGCTGTTTATCCGGTTTGTGCTTGCGAAAGCGGCGGTCACATGGGGGCTGGATCTGATGATGGCAATGTTTACGATTGTACAGGGCATCATTTCTAAAATTATGGCTTCCTCCGGCATTGGCGGCAGAAGCGGAATCTATCTGCCGGGTGAGATGATAAAGACCATAGAGGATTGTGGCTTTTGGGAAAGCATTCCGCTGTGGGCAGTAACGCTGATCGGCAGTCTGCTGATTTGGGTACTGTCCTTTATCCTGATTCTCACGGTGTACGGGCGGATGTTCAAGCTCTTTATGTATGCCGCAATCGCGCCGATTCCGCTCTCCTCGTTCGCAGGGGAGGAAACAGGGAATATCGGCAAGAGCTTTCTGAAATCCTTTGCCGGCGTATGTCTGGAGGGCGCGATCATCGTACTGGCCTGCGTCATCTATTCGCTGTTTGCGTCAGCTCCGCCGTCTGTCAGTACCGGTGCCTCGGCAATTACGCAGGTCTGGACTTATGTCGGGGAGATCGTATTCAATATGCTTGTGCTTGTCGGGACAGTGAAGCTGTCGGATCAGGTTGTGAGTAAGATGCTTGGAATATAAACGGAGGGAAAATGAACAGAATTATTTGCAAAGACGCATTGGCTGCACTGAGAGAACTGCCGGACGGATGCGTCAATTTATGTGTAACAAGCCCGCCTTATTATGGGCTTCGGGATTACGGCGTGGACGGGCAAATCGGGACGGAGGAATCTCCGCAGGCGTATATCTGCCGTTTGGTAGAGGTGTTTCGGGAGGTCAGGCGGGTACTCACGGACGCCGGGACGCTTTGGCTGAACATTGCCGACAGCTATGCCGGAAGCGGAAAGGGAATATGGAAAGGGGCAACGGAGAAAACGGACTGCAAAAACAATTACCGTGCCGATACGACGGCGGCGATTCACGGAATGCCGGTTGTTTGGGACGGAATCAAGGCAAAGGATATGATTGGAATCCCGTGGATGCTTGCCTTTGCGCTTCGCGCGGACGGATGGTATCTGCGTTCGGACATTATCTGGAACAAGACAAACGGTCTGCCCGAAAATGTAAAGGACAGACCGACAAAATCCTATGAACATATCTTCCTGCTTACGAAATCTCCGAGGTATTACTACGATGCCGAAGCCATTGCGGAACCGTTACAGCTTTGCAGTATTGCAAGATATGAGAGAGGGCGTTCCGACCACACCAAATATAAAGGTTTCAACGGCAATCAGTCGATCAACGAAAAACGGGAACGCGGTCAGGAATGCAAGAAGCTGACGCGTAACAGGCGTGATGTCTGGAATCTCAGCACCAATTCGTATAGGATGGACGGGCATTTTGCCATGTTTCCGGAGCGATTGGTGGAGCCGTGCATCCTTGCGGGGTGTCCTGTCGGCGGAGTGGTATTGGATCCGTTCTTCGGCAGCGGAACGACCGGAGCAGTTGCGAAGCGGCTCGGACGGCAATATATCGGCATTGACCTGAACCCTGCGTATTGCCGGGTGGCGGAAGATCGGATTCGTGAAATCCCAGATAGCGGGGAACGGGAGCTTACGGAGGAACGGAAAAACGATGGAAATTAAAATCAACAAAGAAATCAAGGAATACACCGAAACAATGTTTTTCGGCTTATCGGTGCGGCAGTTCATTTTTGCCCTGCTTGCTTGTGGCGCAGCGGTCGTCATCTACTTCGGATGCCGTTCTTTTTTGGGAACGGAAACGCTTTCATGGCTTTGCATGGTGGGAGCCGCGCCCTTTGCGGCTCTTGGCTTTATCCGATACAACGGAATGACAGCCGAGCAGTTGGTACGGGCATGGTTTCGCTCAGAGGTGCGGATGCCGCGCAGACTGTTGTTTCGGGGGACAAATACGCTCGTAAGAGCAGAAAAGAGAGGAAACAAATGAGCCTTTTCGGACATAAACAGAAAACGGTGGAGCCGGATGTTATCCCGACCACCGTGGAACAGGCAATTCCCATCCGCGATATATGTGAGGATGGGATTTTTCTTGTAGGGCGGAATCTTTGGTCAAAGACCTACCGTTTTACCGATGTCAATTACGCAACGGCATCCAAGGAGGATAAGGAGGGAATGTTTTTTGCCTACTCCGAAATCCTGAATACCTTTGACGCCGGAGCTATGACAAAGATCACGGTCAACAACCGCCGACTGAATCAGACCAAGTTCCGCGAAAACAATATGCTGGAGCTTCAGGGGGATTCGCTTGACAAATATCGCAACGAATACAACCGTATTCTCGCGGGCAATGCCAATCTGTCAAACGGCATTACACAGGACAAGTACCTGACGGTTACGGTAGAAAAGAAAACGGAGGAGGAAGCGCGGGCGTATTTCAACCGTATCTCTGCCGAATTTGCGGCGCTGTTCGCAAAGCTCGGCTCCAAATTTGAAGAGGTCACAGCGGAAGAAAAACTCCGCATCCTGTTTGACTTTTTCCACTACGGTGCGGAGGAGGATTACCATTATGACGCGGGATTGTATGCACAGCGTGGATACAGTTTCAAGGATGCCATTGCACCGGACTGCATGGAATTTCGTACCGACTATTTCAAAATGGACGGGCGATACGGCAGGGTACTGTACCTGCGCGACTATGCCAATTATGTTAAGGACAGCTTTATTGCGGAGCTGACCGACATCGACCGAGGTATGATTCTTTCTATCGATGCAAGCCCCATTACAACAGAAGCCGCCGTGAAATTGGGTGAGAATAAGCTGCTTTCGGTGGAAACCAACATTTCCAATTGGCAAAGAAAGCAGAACAGCAACAATAACTTTTCCGCTACTGTTCCGTATGACATGGAGCGTCAGCGTGAGGAGAGCCGCGAATTCCTCAATGATCTGGTAGCCCGCGATCAGCGCATGATTCCGGCGCTCATTACGCTGGTGCATACGGCAGATACCAAGGAGCAGCTTGACGCAGATACCGAATCCATCCGGCAGTGTGCGAGAAAGCACCTGTGTTCTCTGAATATCCTCCGCTGGCAGCAGCTTGAGGGATTGAACACGGTACTTCCATACGGCGCGCCGAAGTTGGATATTCGCAGAACACTGACAACGGAATCGCTGGCAGTGTTTATGCCGTTCCGGGTGCAGGAGGTCTGTCATACGGGCGGCATTTATTTTGCCAATAATGCGATTTCAAAGAACCTGATTATGGTCAATCGTGCGGAACTGCTCAACGGCAACAGCTTCATTACCGGCGTGTCCGGTTCGGGTAAGTCGATTCTGGCAAAGCAGGAGATCATTAACCTGTTTTTGTCGGATAAGGATGCGGATATTATCATCATCGACCCGGAGCGCGAGTACGGCAAGATTATGGACGCTTTCGGAGGAGAGAACATCGTAATCTCGGCAACGAGCAAGAATCATATCAATGCAATGGACATCAATATGGACTATGCCGACGGGCAAAATCCCGTTACGCTGAAATCCGAGTATATGCTGTCCCTGTGTGAGCAGGCGGTATGCGACCTCGGTCCGAAGCAAAAGTCGCTCATTGATCGCTGTACGGCAAATCTGCTGAACGAATATATGCGAAGCGGTTTTTGCAGTAAGGCACCGACGCTGAAAGATTTCTATGAAGAACTCAAAGCACAGCCGGAACCCGAAGCAAAGGATATTGCGCTGTCGCTGGAACTCTTTACAAGCGGCAGCCTTGATACCTTTGCCAACGAAACCAATGTAGATACCAAGAACCGCCTGATCTGCTATGACATCCATAATCTCGGCAGAGCTTTGATGCCTATCGGGATGCTTGTGGTGCTTGATAATATCCTCAATCGAATTACCGCAAACAAGGCGCGGGGCAGAAAGACCTATATCTTCATTGATGAAATCTATCTCCTTTTCAAGCATGAGTACTCGGCGAACTTTTTGTTCACGCTTTGGAAGCGTGTCCGTAAGTACGGTGCGTTCATTACGGGCATTACGCAAAATGTGGAGGACCTTCTGCAAAGCCATACGGCAAGAACAATGTTGGCAAACTCCGAGCTTGTGGTCATGCTCAATCAGGCGGCAACAGACCGTGAACAGCTTGCGGAGCTTATGGGGATCTCCAATCTTCAGATGTCATATATCACGAATGTAGATGCAGGACACGGACTTGTCAAAATCGGTGGGGCATTAGTGCCTTTCGTGAACAAGGTGCCGAAGGATACAAAGCTCTATGCCTTGATGACCACCAAATTCGGTGAATCGTGATGCCGAGCATAAAGACACGCGAATCCCTCAGAACCATAAAAACCTTTGACCGGGCGAAAACGCTCGGTCAAAAGGTTAAAAATGGGGCAGGGGAGGTAAAAGAGTACGGCGAAGAATTACAGAACACGCGCTATGAAAGTGCAAACGAATATGCTGGCAATGCGGTTGAGAACACCGAAAGGCGCACGGCAAGAAATGTTGCCTATGGTGCTGGTAAGATTGGAAATTGGGGACTGAAAGAAACGCGAAAGAACATCCTGAAATGGCGCAGCCGTCCGAAGAAGTTCAAAGTGAAGGTACAGCAACCGAAACAGCTTCCCGCTCCCAAGCGTCCGGCTTTACCACCTGTGAAAACAACGGCAAAAACGGCACAGAAAGGTGTAAAGACAGCGCAGCAAACAGCTAATGCGGCGACGAAAACCGCAAAAATGACTGTAAAAGCTGCGCAGAGGGCGGCACAGGCGGCAAAAGCAGCGGCGAAGGCAACCGTGAAGTTTGTAAAGGTTGCGGCAAAAGCCGTTGTTGCCGCCGTAAAAGCTACGGTAGCGGCAGTCAAGGGAATTGCAGCGGCGATTGCCGCAGGCGGTTGGATTGCCGTTGTGGTCATTCTCCTGATTTGTATGATCGGTCTTGTGGTAGGATCGGTGTTCGGCATTTTTGCTCCAAACCCGGATAATGAAAACGGTATTACGGTTGTTCAGACGGTACGCGAAGCAAATGCGGAATACGAGGCACGGATTGCGGAGATAAAGAGTCGATACGACTATGATATGTGCTTTGTAACGGGTGAGCCATGCGAATGGAGTCTTGCTATCGCTGTATATGCCGTCAAGATGAATCGGACAGAAGATGTCGTGACCTTTGACGAAGCGAAAGCTGAGGTTCTGAAAGAGGTTTATCGCAGTCTGAATCGTATGGACATTCACACGGAGCAAATCACGGTGAAAGAACCGCGCCTTGAAACACAGGAGGATGGAAGCGTTGTCTCAGTTGAGCAGAAAGTTGTGAAAACCTATTTGTATATTGAAACCGTTCCTTTAACCGCAGAAGAAGCGGCGAACCTCTACGGCTTTGATACGAAGCAAAGGGAACAGCTTGGAGAATTGCTTTCCGATAGAAATAAAGAGATGTGGGACGCACTTTTACCGGGACAGTCATGAGTAAATCAGTTCATCTTGATACAATATAACTATTACAAGAAAAGGAGTAATGAATATGCAAACAAAAGATTGGTTTCACGAGTGGTTGGAACACTATGTGAAACCTGCGTCGAAACAAAAAACTTATGTCCTGTACTGCGAGCTGACTGCGCAACATATCCTGCCGAAATTCGGTGAGATGGAATTGGAGTGTATCACGCCGTTGGCCCTACAAAGGTATATATCTGAGTTGATGGAGCACGGGAATCTTCGAACGGGAGACGGGCTGTCTGCAAGTTCTGTTAATGCGATCATCACCGTAATACAAAGTTCTCTGAAGGTTGCCCACAACCTCGGATACCTTGAAGTCTATACCGCAGACAAAGTCAAACGACCACGGATTCAGGAAAAACAAATAGAATGCTTCACCACTGCCGAGCAAAAGAAGATTGAACAGGCGGTGCTGACGGATAAGCGTCCGAAGATGTTCGGCATTATCCTCTGCCTTTACACGGGACTGCGAATCGGAGAGCTTCTTGCTTTGGGATGGTCGGATATAGATTTTTCAAAGGGCGAACTGACCGTCAGCAAGACCTGCCACGATGCCAAGACGGAAAACGGGTACAAGCGGATCACAGACACGCCGAAAACAACAACATCCCGCCGTGTGATTCCGATCCCACGACAGATACTTCCACTTTTGCGGGAGCAAAAGAAAAAGTCCCGCTCCACCTTTGTGGTGGGGGAGGACAAATTACAGTCGGTGCGATCTTATCAATACAGCTTCAGTCTGTTGCTGAAAAAGCTCGGCATTCCGCATCGCGGGTTTCATGCCCTGCGCCACACTTTTGCAACAAGGGCGCTGGAGTGCGGCATGGATGTCAAGACGCTGTCCGAAATTCTCGGTCACAAGAATCCAGTGGTTACGCTAAACCGCTATGCACACAGTTTGATGCCTCACAAACATGAGGCTATGAACCGGTTGGGCAAGTTTTTTTAATACCATCTATTGTTATAATAGATGCTGTTATATTGATATTATATCACGAAAGTTCTCTAATTGTCAATAAGCTGAACATTGCTTTCAAGATAATATTGGCTGAAGATTTTCTCCTTTGATTACATAAACGCAAGAATGACGGTGAAAATTTCATCTATTATAACAGTAGGTGAAAAATGAATTTCATCTATTGTCGAGGATGTTCTTATTATAACGTTTAATTTAATCAAGAGGTGTGTATGAAAAACAATTTAAAGTTTTTCAGAGATGCGGCTGATCTTCATATGAGCGATGTTTCAAAATTATTGAATATAAGGGTCGATAGATATCGCCAATATGAGAGTGGAACTATGATTATGCCAGATGCACTTCTGATTATGGTTGCTAAAATGTATAATATCCCGATTAGCTTTTTATTTTGTAACCGCGACGACATTAACGGCAATTCGATTGAATACCTGAACGATATCTCCAAATTAGATCATAATCGCAAAATTCCAATGCTTGCAAAAAATTTGGCAGGAACAGCATCGCCCAAACTAACGTATTGTCAGATTGCAAAAATAATCAAAGGATTAGAGGAAACATTAAGCAACTTGAGTATGTATCTGTAACCCAATGCCAAAGGCGTGTTCATATTGAACACGCCTTTGGTACTCATTTTCTATAGGCATCCATTTCTTTAGGAACTTCGGGCTGATAATAATACAAGTAGCAAGCCGAATTAAGTGTCCCAATACCAATTAAAAGTGCCAGCGCCGGGAGAAGCGTTGCTAATTTTCCGATGATTTTTTTCATGTTTTCCTCCGATTTTTTTGTATTTTTGCACTCAGCAACGATACAGTTGCTGAAATGGTGCCGAACATATAACCAAACAGTAGTGTTTTATCACGAATCAAATTTAAGTATGTTAATACAGCTGCCGAGACAATAACAATACAATACAGTCTGCTTTCAAGCCGGAATTTTATGTACTCATTTTTCGAAAAAGGTTTGTTGGGATGATCAACGGGGGCAAATATGAATATTATGATTGCGCATGCGAGCAGACTAATTGACATGAAAAGCGGGTTGCTCATAAAAGGCATATAATTGAGTAATGCAATAAATAAAAGATGATTTGATGCAAAGAGCAAATGACATCTTAAATATGTTTTTGCATGGTATCCGCCGCACAGTTTTCTAATCATAAAAAAACCAATCCAAAAAAATAAAGAAGGAAAAATTGACTCGCAGAGTATGGAAATTATTATGAATATGATCGTATAAACAATTGTTGAAAACAAAATCTCAAAGCCATATCTGTAAACAGCTCTTTCACCTTCACTTATTATACCCTTTTGAATATAGCACTTGGTTATGCTTTCTGCAAATCTTCTATACAATAAAAATCCCTCACGACAATGTTTTACTAAATAATACATTGACGCGGGGGATTTTTCAATATGTTTTGCCTATTCGTTGACTTAAAGTGCCTATTCGTCGTTGTCGATGATCATGGTCGTTTGAAACTCTTTGTTTTCACATTTGAACGCAACATTTCCGTGGTATTTTGCAACTATGCTTTTTATGCCGATTATCCCGAATCCGTGCAGGCTTGGATCGGTTTTTGTAGTGCCCAAGTCATCGATGTCAACATTATGTTCCGTGGGATTTTTTATATTGATGATCACGGAATTATTCTGTGTTGCGACATACAACCGAATGATTTTTTCTTTATCTGTTACTTTGTCAGTCGCTTCTATCGCATTATCCAGAGCATTTCCCAAAGCAATTGCCAAATCTATCGGCGAAATGTTGATCCTGTCTATATTTCTGTATGAATAATCTATCTCGATCCCCATTCTCCTTGCTTCATCGGTCTTGTTGCTTACGATCAGGTGCAATATTCCGTTTTGGCTGTTTTGCGAGATGACCGAATTAGTGATGACGGAGTATTCGTTCCTCAAAGATGACAATGCGTTTTCATATTTTTTATTTTCGAGCGCATCGATCAGACCGAGTATGTAATTTTTTTGATCGTGGCGTATTTTCAGCAAGTCTTTTTGATGCATCAGGAACTGCCGGTACTGTTCCTCCTGCTTTTTGATGATTTCTGATGCCATTTCGATTTGCGTATCCTTCATTGTGCTGTTATATACGTTATCAATGACATCAAACATCAGGATGTTCGACAGGATCAATAAGGAATAGCAAAGCAGTGCCGCAAGCACAAAAGAGCTATTGCTTTGAGGAATCAAAATATAGTAATTATATTGCAGCAGCATAACAGCCACAGTTGACAGAGGAACAAGGATAATAAAAAAGGTGCTTTTTTTGAAACGTCCGAACAGAAGCTTGTGCTTACTGAATTTAAAAATGATGATAAAAATATATACCAGAAATTTAGAAAGGAGCAGCCCCATTACGTAGTAAACGCCGGTTCGCCCCTTCTCTAAATCTATTGAGAACAGAATCGACATGGTACCGGCTACAATGATTTCCGCAACAGTGGGAATGGCGATTATAAGCAAAGGCATTATCAAATGGTTATACCATTTCATATCGAAAATCCATGATGCCGATATTGTAAGCGTCGAAAGAACTAACAGATTGATCAGGCGGTTTTCGGCAAATGTCAACGTGAGCGTAAATAAGACAGTTATCAGCACGAAGCATAATAATGTGATTGAATTTTTGGTTTTTCTGCGTGCAATGATATCATAAAACAAGAAAAACGAATAGACCGTAAAGGCGGCGCTTAAAGTATTCAACAATATATTCTGAATCAGAGTCATAGATTTTTCTCCAAAAAATCTGCGTATCGAGTTATTACGTCTGTTTTTTTTCTGACGCTTATCGGTACTCTGTCACCGTTGGTCAATATAATCATGTAGTCGTCTATCTTGTGGATCTGCTTTAGATTTACTATGTACCCCTGGTGCACCTGATAAAATTCAAAGTCCTTCAATTCGGAATATATATCCGACAGATTGGTAGTTATCTCGACGTCCTCTCCGTCAACATGGAAGATAAGATGCTTTTTGACGCACTCAATGTAGTATATTTGTGAGATCGATACCCTGCGGGGCGTTTTTCTTTGCTGAACGATAATATATTTTCTGCTTATCTTGATTTTGTCGTATGCCCTTTTCATCACGGTGAAGAACTTCTCTTTCGCGCAATCCTTCATCAAGTAATAAAAGGCGTCGCAGTCATAGGATTCGACTGCATATTGAGGATAACCAGTATAAAAAATTATGATCACATCGTTGCCGGATCCTCTGATCCTTTTTCCGATCTTGATCCCGTCGTCTTCGGGCATATCAATATCCAATATTATGATATCGGCTTTTTTTCCATTGTTAAGCTCGTTGCAAAGTTGATGACCGTCTGAGAATCTATGTATTTTTGCGGTGGGATCAAATTCCAGGCAAAGGTCTTCGAGCCTATTCAATTCGGCCGTTAGATCATCACATATGTATATTTTCATTTTGTGTCCTCTCGTTGCGGTTCTACCGTATGAGTATTATAGCATATGTAATGAAAAAAGTAAATGGTTATGAATAATCAATTTAGACTCGAACGTATCAGTTTTAGCAACGAATAAGCATATTAACTCAACACTTGTCGTATATTGTTGAAAGTAATAATTTAATGTGGTAAAATAATAGTGCAATCATATTCCCCAAGTGGTCGATATATACATGGCTGTTAGCAATGTGGTAACATGATGAATAGTGTGTTTAATGACTTGCGCCACCAAGATGATAAATATTGTAAAAATATTAGTTGATAAAGACTTTAACAACTACAATATTTCAGATTCATTTTATGGTGAGTAGTAAATTTGGGGAGGAGATAGATATCTGTATTTGATTGCAAGGACAAACTCGTATCGGCGCTTGATTATTTGCCGCATTAGAAATTATTGGAGATAATGCGATGGAAAAATGTCTGGGACTAGACCGGCCTTAATTCGTACACATACGCGAAGACAATTGGGAACGATGAAAATTTATTATATAATGCATTTGAATTGTTATTAAGATAAGGCGTAATATTTTAGATTGATGTTTTATACGAAACAACAAATATTCTAGCTATATCATTAAAGCTAGTATAGGTGATAATCATGTGGAATTTCATTAAAAATCGAATGACGTTATTTCCGGAGTCAAAAATATATACTAGTGATTGTGAATACACATATATGGAAATTATTCGCGCATCTGAACTCCATGGATTGACATTAAAGAAAATGGTTCCTTCCGGATCAAAGTGCGCAATTTTATGTAAGAATGAAATATACACAGCGTTATCTGTTTTGGCTGCGTGGTATGCAGGATTAATTGTTGTGCCTTTATCAGTTAATTATGGAACGAGGCACTGTCAATCAATATTTACGTTGGTTCATCCCGATATTGTCATTACGGACTGCTTGGAAAGTGAGACTCGGCTTTCGTCAACACCAACCTACAATATTATCTCAGGGGAAATATCAAATAGTTTCAATCTTACTGGTACTACTGATAGCAGTTTAACTGATGTTGCAGCAATATTGTCTACTTCCGGTACAACGGGTGTTCCTAAGGGGGCGGTGATATCTAAAAGAGCGCTTAAAGGTAACGTGTTAGCCATTAATGATTATTTTGAAATTTGTGCGCTTGACAATATTGCCATTGTTAGACCATTATACCATTGTGCCGTGTTATCGGGGGAGTTTTTGGTTTCTTTGATTAATGGGGTGAACATTGGATTTTGCCATTATAAATATTCTCCAACTGAGATTATTGATTTTTGCATTAAAAAAGAAACAACTGTGCTGTGTGGAACCCCTACGCTTCTTAGGCATATCTCCCTATTGGCGCGATTCAAAAAGGATAGATTGACAGTAAAGACACTTGCAATAAGCGGTGAGTGCCTAAAAAAAGAAGTTGCTGCTATGATTCGAGCGGTGTTTTCTGATAGTGCCATATACAGTATATATGGATTAACGGAAGCCTCGCCGCGCGTGAGCTATCTTCCACCATGTATGTTTGACAATTATCCGGAATCCGTTGGATATCCGCTTGTGGGGGTTCAAATAAAGATCATGAAAGATGGAGAAGAAGTGGGGGAGAATATTCCCGGAATGATAATGGTTAATTCTCCTTATGTTATGAACGGATATTATAATGATCCCAAGGTAAGTAGAGAGCGTGTAGATGGAAAGTGGCTGATAACTGGAGATATAGGATATAAGGATTGTCGGGGATTATTATATGTTTTATCTCGCGCAGATGATATGATTATCAAGGGGGGGATGAATATATATCCTGCTGAAATTGAACAGCACCTGGAGGCTTTGCCTGAAGTGATGGAATGTATTGCTTACGGAGTTGTGTTGAAGTGGGGAACAGGTATTGCAGTTGATGTTGTCTTAAGCAATGAATTTTTGGGGATATCAAAAAAAGAGTTGTTCACATTGTTTTCAACTGTACTGCCGGATTATCAAATGCCGACGCAAATAAATGTCGTCGAAAAACTGAAAAAAAACGCATCGGGAAAAAAAGTTAGAAATGAAAATCATGAAGATAGCCTTCTTTGAAAAAAATAAAAAAACTGTACTTATAATGATTATTTTATTGTCTGTTATGGTTATTAGTACAGCACTATTATTGATTTTTGGTCACGGTTTGCCTTATGGACATAATGTTCCCGACTGTAATGATGATCTGCTGATTTCTTATAGTAGGAATCTCAACATTGATAATCTATTTTTGGGAGATAATGAGGTGGCGTCAGTAGCGACTAGATACAGCGCACTGTACAAAAACGGAAATTATCGTACAATGTATGTATGTTCAATTCCGCTAAGATACTCGACTCATGAAAAAAAGTATTCAATACTGAACAGAGACATTGTACAGATTGATGATAATACTTATTCAACTCAAAATTCAGACTATACAATAAATTATTTTCGAAATAACATCTGGATGGGGGATGATGGTGAGTGGGTTCAACTGAATCTGACGGAATCGGATAGCTTCTTTATAGTGAATCATTATGGTAATCTTTATCAAGATGATAATATGGGAATGTGTTATTCATTTGATGAGACCCGGAAAATGGTTGTTACTCCCGCTTATAATGGAATCACAATAACTTGCGAAATTGAGCCCGGAAAAGATATGGAATTGCCAATAGAATATTCCGGGGTTAAGGTTTGCAATAAATCAGCAGGGTATATTGTGCTAAAGGATAGGCAAGTGAATAGTGATTTAAAAGGAAATCGTTTTGTAATCACTCGTCCCGTCGTTTCTGATGAATTAGGCAAAGTGTATGTGGATTCTCCGATAAAAATACATGAAGGATCTCGAGAATCTAAATTGATATACAAGATTCCTGCCGGAGCATCAGGTAAGATCACTTTGACATTTAGTATTAACTATTATTGCGAAAATATGTTTTTTGACTGTGCAGCTTATCAGCGCAACTCAAAGGTCAATTATATTTTTGATAGCTATGTGGCTTTTGATTCTGTTACACCGGATAGTGGAACATATAACTATTTGAAGTTCAATATAAGATCATTCACGCCCAAAAAATCAAAGTTGTTGGATTCCGTTACTTTAAATTTCTTTGTTTTATACTGTCAAGACGAAACAGATGTCGAAATTTATTCGGTTCGGCGGGATTGGTGTAGTTGGCAATTGACATGGAAAAACAAACCTAAGTTCAACGAAAAAATCGGTGAGTTTAAGGTATCTGGGTCCGGATGGTATTCTATTGATTTAACCCAGTATGCTAAGCGACTGATTGATGACAATTATTATAATCTTATAGATAATACTATTATGCTGAAGACAAAAGATGAGTCAAAAGGATATGTTATTTTTACTACCACTGATAATAGTGTTATGCCGCCCTTTTTTGAGGTTCATTATAGAACAAGATAATAAATTATATTTAGGTATGGGTGATGCAACTGTGAGTGCAACTGTTGAAAATCAATCAACCAATTGGAACATTTATAAGGAACGTAAAAACAGCCACGCTTATTATATACTAATTTCCGCGTGAGCCGAGTTTTTTGCATTGCTTTTAATACATTATATATGAGGCATTGCTTGACCTTACTATGATGTAATAAAGATTATGATGATATTTATTTGCCCGTTAGTTTTTATGATTATTCTGATTGTTAATGAAAATGGAGTTTGTGACAAAAGTGTGACGTATGAGTACATTAAGTGATTTCTATTATAAGTATGTAGTTAAAGTTCCGATACTGTTTTTTTTACTAATCGCAGTTGGTATATTGTTTGTAATAGTATTTTCAACGAATATTGAGGTGTCGGTTATTGAAACATTTGAGGGATGTTTTGCGGAGGATCGTATTATTATTAATGAGGTGGTTGATTACCCGGTTGGAAACGTGTATGTTTATCAAAATCGGTCGGATAGAGTTGACAAATTTGAGATTGCTGATACAGAAATAATTGATGGATGTTATTCGGTTTTGAAAATTAAAAATAATAACTCTTGCGCTGTCTTTGAAGGTACCGTAAAATTAGATGTTGAGAAACAAAAACTAAAAATGCTTTACTTGATTTTTGGGTTGAAAAAGAGATACATTGAGAAGTAGCGGTTGAGAGATACTCTAGATAATCTATGAAAGGATTAAACCGATATAGGATTGAAAAGCCTTTATTTTACGGAGGATTATGTGGACGTCAACTTACAATTCCCGATGTATGTCTTAATCGATAAAAGTTTTATATAGTTAAACCACAGGGAGGAAAAGCAATTGAAAGAGGTCTGTTTGGATAAGAGTTTATTTGATAATGCATTAGGAATGTCCTGTGTTGAAAACTTGCTTATATATATATTTAAAACACAGAAGATAACATATAAATACTTGTTTTTTGAATCTGCCCTGTCAGTTTATGATATTGTCCAAGCGCTGTCACACCATAAAAATACATATTCTGATTTTAGATGTATAAACCGAATTCAAGATTTGGCGAGAAATGCGGGGATGATTGAGATTTGTTTGTTAGACTCACCATGCATTCCAACAGATTTAAATGAGAAGTATTGTTGTATTATGGTGAACCCAACATTTATTCGTGATAACTATAGGACTCAATTGTTACGTGATGACCACTACGTTCTTCTCTCTCCGAGTGACTTCCAAAATTATTTTTGTATTAACGATGTTCCGAGAGATATACGTAAACTATCATTGGTAGATCTCTATTCTTATTATGGTGGGCATGCTATAGAGTTTAGAATCAAAGGTGATTTTGATTACGGAAGAAAAGAAGAATATCTGGTGAAGTTGAAAACCTCTATGGAGAAAAATTTATATGAGGCTGTTGAACTTCCTCGGGATATACTCATTGCCAGAGACATCGTGGGAATTCTTCGAATTTTAAGAAAAAGGCTGGCTTATATGATTTCGGAATTTCAGTTCGTTGAGTGCTGGAAAACATATATAGATAAACTTGACGAGTTCTATTCGCGAATTGAATATATGAGATTAAGAAATATACAAAATGTCAAACTCATAAATGATATGTGGATTCAACTTGTTGAAAATGATGCTCAGAATATTGAAAAAACCATTTGGTTTTTGAAGTCAATGTAATTAATAAAAATTGTTGAGGTGGCATAAATGCGAAACATTCTTTTTGCTATGTCGGATGTTTATGATTCTAATACTGAGGTCGAATGGCCGAATGATATGAGTGAGGAAACAATAGTAGGTGGGCTTATTCTTAATAGGATTGTTGGAATTGCATATGAAAAAATACCTTTTGGAAGGCTAAACAAGGAAAATAGAAAGGTGTTAAGCGTTATAAAGCAGTATTATGAAAATGAATATGATTGCTTTGTCGATAAGTTGAAATTTGTTTCCGGCTTGCTTGTCAATGCTGCTTTTGATTATGCGTTTTTGAAAGGTGCTTTTTTAAACCCGTTCGTATACAAAAGAGGACAGCGTATTTCAAATGATATTGATATCTTGGTTAATTCTGAAGATGTATGCTCTATACAAGATTGTTTCTTCAAAGCAGGGTTTATTCAAGGGCATTGTGATGAGAGTGGTCATATTATTCCTGCGAGTAGGAGGGAAGTCGTTAATTCTAGATTAAATAATGGAGAAACAATTCCATTCTTGCGGTATTACAACAATGAGCTTGTTGAAGTTGATTTGAACTTTTCACTTGATTTCAAAGCATATGATAGCGAATGTAATGTTTCAAGTATGCTGAAAAATACTTGTGAATTTAGAGACGGCAACATGACAATTAGAACACTTTCCCTTACTGATTTTTTAATTCATTTGTGTTGTCACCTGTATAAAGAAGCGTCGACATATGATTGGTTGATAAATAGAAGAGACCTAATGCTGTATAAGTTCTGTGATATAAATATGTTCGTTCACAAGTACGGTGATATAAAGTTTTTTGAAAAGTTATATATGAAAATAATACAATATGGCGTACAGAAAGAAATATATTATTCTCTTTTGTTTGGAGCAGAAATATATCCGGGGTTGTTGAATATTCCGGGGTATTCAAAGCTTTTGGATTACATTAAGCCGGAATCAATCGAATATTTGCACGAGATTGTATATCCTAAGGAAAAAAAGGTGTATTCATATAATCATTCCTTTATTGAGTGGTTTGAATGTGCCAACAGAGTGGTGCAACTGACGGAGAAAGAATGCTACCGGAATATGTGAGCGTATGCTACTGAAAATTAAATGGGGTGAACTAATGGTGGAAGAAAAAATAAAAAGAATCATCGCTATGCTTTCAAATGTTGACTACGATGAAATAACCTCAAAAGATGAATTAAGAAGTTTGGGGTTTGACTCGTTACGAATGGTGGAATTAATCATTACCTTAGAGGATTCATTGAATGTTCGACTGGATGATTCGAAGCTTAGTATGAATGATATAAAAACAGTCGAATCATTAATTAATCTGGCGGGGGCGTCCTGCCTAAATCTGTAAAAATGGAGCCGCTATGAAGAGGAACGAGTTAAATTATTTATCAGCATATAGGTTTTTAAGCACCTATGTAAGGAATTTTAAAGTAAGTTTTTTTTGCTTTGCATTAGGGTGCATGATTGATATGTTAATAAGTGTCATCGTTCCAATAATCATTGGCGTGTGGATTGATGAAATTGTTTACTATCATGATATCAAGTCATATATTCGAATTGGAACTTTGATTGCATTCTTGCAGGTGTTTTCTTGTGCTCTGTGCTTTTTTACATATGCTCATCAACAGAAATTAATGAGCTGGTTTACATATGAGATTAAAATGGATGTATTTAAGCGTTGGCAAAACGCTGACGCTAATTATTTGAATAGCGCTTCCCCGGGCAATGTGATATCGCTGCTGCAAGATTATGCAAACGAAAGTCTTCATTTTTTAATTAGGAATGGAGTTCATTTTGTCAACGGAATATTAAAGATGATATTCATCATGGTGATTCTGATGCATAATAATTGGCAGATTGGTTTATATGTTTTGATTGCTGTGCCGGTGTCATCTTATATAACAATAAAATTGGGTAAGCACAGCAAACAATGTGGATCGAAGCAGCGAGAGGTTTATGGAAGCTATATAGGTTGGCTTTGTGAAATGATTTCTTCTTTGTGTGACATTCGAATAATTGGTGCTAAAGATAAAGTAGAGAAAGAGTTTGCAAAGAGAAATAATGATATTTTTGAGTCAAATATAACTACCGAAGTATCAAAACTGAACTGTAAAACCATCATTGAATTTATTAATCAGACCGTCAAGTTGGTTATATTTGTTTTCATCGGATTGATGGCATCAAATTATAATATTACAATGGGAGGGGTGCTGTTAATCCTTTCATATTACTCGATGTTTGCAGATCAAATTAAGCAAATTGGCAATACTTATGTGGATGGAAATAGACGAATAGCTTATATCCAAAGTATAAAGTCATTTTTGAACACGCCAACCGAAAACGGCAGAAGTGATATGCAGTCACTGAATATTACAGGTGGCGAAATTGAAATTAAGAGATTGTTTTTCTCATATGAAAGTAAGGCTTATGCAATTAATGATTTATCGCTTACGATTAATGCAGGTGAAAAAATTGCTATTGTCGGCGAGAATGGTAGTGGAAAAACAACATTAATGTATGTGATTTTAGGCCTCTATAATCCGGAGCGGGGCACGATACGGATTGATGGCACTAATTTATCTGACTGCACGTTAACTTCGATACGATCTCAAATTGGACTTGTTTCTCAAGACATATATATTTTTAATGGTACCATTCGCGAGAACATATTAATTGGCAATACGGCAGCAAAACTCAATGATATTATTGATGCTTGCGTTAAGGCTGAAATATGGGACACAATAAAATCACTACCTAACGGTTTGGAGACTTTGATTGGCGTTAACGGCATAAACTTATCAGGAGGGCAAAAGCAACGAATTGCAATTGCACGTATTTATTTAAAAGATCCGCGTATAGTGATTTTTGATGAAGCAACTTCTGCAATTGATGACGAGACAGAAAACAGTATTATGAACGAATGGAAAAAGGCGCTAGCTAATCGAACTTCAATAATTATTTCCCATAGATTTAAATCAATTATGCGTTGCGATAGTGTTGCCGTAATGAAAAATGGGGGAATAATCGAGCACGGACCAATAGATGAAATGATTCAAAGCACTCATTTAAAAAAAGTATTTCAAGGTCAGGATATTTCCAATGGTCGAACATAAAATTCGATATCGCGCAAAGTGTATCAAAGCAGTGCTTCCGTTGATTGACAAGTACAAGCTTTATTTTACGGTTATGGCTCTTGCTAATATGATTTTGCTGGCAGTCAAAATGATTCAGCCACAAATATATAAATGCTATATTAATCGAGTAGTTATAGGTGGGCAAACAGAAAAAATTGTCTTTGTAGTAATCGCATATTTTTCCTTTTTTCTTGTTAAAGCAGGTATTGATTATTTTTGCTTTTTCGTTAAAACCTCTTTTAGCAACACCCTTATGCTTAAACTGAAGAAAATAGTTTTGACGAATTTATTTTCAGTGGAGTATATAACTTATGCAACTTTAGATACTGGAGAATATAAGACGAGAATCGAAGACGATACAAAACATATAATGGCTTTTATTGATTCTCAAAGTATAGGTTTTATATTCTCATTTATCAATTTGATTCTGAGTTTTATTTTAATGATTAGCGTTGACTGGCGCATGGCTTTTTTTGCAATTGTATCAATACCGACCACGGTGATTATCGATAATTTACTAAGTAAGCGCGAGAAGAAGTTGACATCTGCTAACAGACTAAATGAGAAGAATATGGTTATGTGGCTTCATGATTCTCTTAAGGGATGGCGGGAAATAAGAGCATTGGGTATTGAACAATACCAGGAAGGAAAGTACCACAATTTTTTATATAATTACGCCCGATACTATAGTAAACGAATAAACTACTGGGTGGCCAGGGTTCTCGTTATTCCTAGAATTAAAGATAAATTAATTATGCAATTTATGATGTATTTTTGGGGTGGATTGCGCATTATTCATGGTAAAATGACAATTGGAGATTTACTTGTTGCCGTAATGTATTATGAGACAATGGCCCTTGCAGCAAAAAGAATTGCGACTCTTGACGCGGACCTTAATGTAAATATGGTACACATCGAAAAAATACTACGAGAGATAAGAAATTCGGCAAAACAATCCAAGCTTCCCGCGTTTAATCAGTCATGTAAAACAATTGAGTGTTGCAATGTGCAATTTTCATACCACAATTCAAAAGAAAATGTTCTTGATAGCATTAACTTGAGAATAAACTCTGGAGATAGAGTCGCTATTGTGGGGAAAAGCGGATGCGGAAAAACCACTTTGTTGAAGATTATCACCGGAATGGTTCGACCTACAGAAGGGGAGGTGCTAATTAATGGCGTGGATTTATCTACCTATGATGTAGATAGCTTTCAGAAACATATAGGATTCATTATGCAAGAAAGCATTTTGTTCAATTGTTCTATAAGGGAAAATTTATTATATGGTAAGGAAAATGCAACTCCTGACGAGTTGGTGGACGCATGTGTAAAGGCAAATATTTTGGATTTTATTAATGGCTTGCCGTCGGAATTTGACACAATAATAGGGGAACGTGGTATAAAACTCTCCGGCGGACAACGCCAACGTTTGATATTGGCGAGACTGTATCTGAATACTTTGGATGTATACATCTTGGATGAGGCGACAAGCAATATAGATGTCTCGAACGAAAATATAATTTTGGATCAACTAAGGGAATTTGCACAGGACAAAATAATTATTATAGTTACTCATCGACGTTCTTCGGTGGGCTGGTGCAATAAGATAATTGATCTTGAAAAATAATATGAAATTCAACGTGTACATATGGAGGAGCGATGTGCAGAATAATTGCGTTATCAGGTATTGATGGAAGCGGGAAAAGCACTTGCATAGACATTATTAATTCTTTGCTGCATGAGCAGGGCGCTAATAAGATTGTAATTTATGATTCTATGAATCAGGGCGTTTTTTCAGAAATGCTCAAACATATATCGTCAAGAAGAGGGATACCATTTAGGACCTTATTTTCACCGGAACTAATCAATATAGTTTGGATGTCAGACTTGATTTATATTTTTGATCAACTTATTAAGCCAGCAATGGCTGATAATGATTATATTATTTTACACAGATCGGAACTATGCTGTAGGGTATATTCTAGGCTTTTTAATCCATGTAGTAATACAATTGATAGATGCTTAGATGGGTTTGCTTTCAATTATGATTTAAATATTTTTTTAGATATTGACCCCAGTATTGCATATGAACGTATATGTGAACGCAAAAAGCGCTATCCTATAACCGAAAAAGAAAGTAGAAAAATGTTATCTGAAGCAGATCGGTTATATAAAAAATATTTATTGCTGCCGCCATATTGTGATATGCAAAGAGTAAATACCGGGTGCTCCATAAACAATGTAGAAAGTCAATTGCGCAAAATAATCAACAATTTAATTTGCGACAACCATGATACGGCGGAAGCAAATGTTGGTAAAATATGTACAATAATAAGAGAAACACTTGGCTTGGATCAGAGTGAGCCAATTAACAGAGAAACTCTGATGACTGATTTGCCGTTTGATTCATTAAGATACGTCCAAATGATTGTAAAAATTGAGGATGAATTTAATATCAAATTTGATGAATTCAGTTTGATCCAATCGCCTACAGCTTCAGTTGGATCATTAGTTGAGCTTGTAAAAAATCATGGGCAGACTGTTTGACCAGCACCAAAAGGACGAAAAATAAAAATGATAAAACTTCCGTTTCAAATCAATCCAGCCTTAAAAACATATCAGCTTAAAGCATTTGAACTTGGAATAATTGAAGCAAACGAAGAGAGTGTTAGACCATGGCTTTTCAACAGATATATAAATCAATTATATATGGTGAAAGATCGAAGATTTACATATACAAATTATGATCGTTGGCACGCGAAAGAAAACGTGACTCGGTGTCAAAAGTTGTGTGTTGATGTTAATCAAATTATAAATTCCAATTCCGGATTAAATATAATTGGTTTAATATGCGAGATGCTAAAAAACGGTAATTATGTTTACGGAAAATACAACGAATTTTATATACCAGGAAAGGCGCAATTTCAAAAAAAATATTTCTACCATGATTTTATTCTTTTTGGTTTTGATTGCGACAAACAGGTCTTTTATTCTGCAGGGTATCTTTCAGATGGATACTACCAACAGTTCTTAATTCCAATGGATTCCTTTGTACAATCGATCAGCAGCCTAAAAGATCACCAGCTGAATTTTCATTTTATTAAATACAAGAATGGTATAGTCAACAAAATAGATTTGAAAATGATTTATGAGGATTTATTTGATTTCCTGCATTCAATCAACAGACGTTCAATAGTTAATAAAGATAAGGTTTTTGGCGTTGATTGTGAGACGGTTTTTGTAAATTATTTAGATAGCCTCAGAAACTGTAGCACGCATTCACCGGTTGATGTACGACATTCGAAATTATTTTTAGAACTCAAAAAACTCATGTATGAAAGATTATTATATTTGTCAACAAACTCTATTATAGATGAAGATATAGCCCAAAAGTATCGCGATGTGTGCACAATGCAAGAAATAGTACACATGCTTTGCTTGAAATTCAATGTAAATCATGACAAAGATATTTTGACAAGAATCCAAACGACACAGCTTGATATTATCAAAATGCAAAAAGAGTTGTTGAACCAGTGCTTGAAATGTATGGCGCATTATGGCACTGCGTAAAATGTATATGAGTTGGTAATCATACGCATGTGAGACGGGAGAATGCTCATTATGAGAAAAAAACTTGGTGTAGTCCTTCAGCCATATATTACCTCAAGAACAAGTAATGCAATACAGATGAGTGCAATACAAGCTTTACCATGTTATTGTGATGCTTGGCTGTGCAATGAATTTATTAACTTGCGTTATTTGACCGATGATAAAAATCGTTGCGATTTTTTGCAAAATGACTTTTGGTTTACAAATGCAAAAATGTTTCATCGTCAAAGCCTATTGCTAGACAAAGAAACGTTGGAATATGATTCGTTTGATGTTATTAAATATATTATTTCTTCAATTAGAGATGGGAAGTATGTAACTGGAGATTACAATGCCTTTTTTATCCCCGATAAGCTCGAATATATGATTATGAATAAACGTGATACATATTTGATTTACGGGTATGATTTAATCAATGAGTGTTTCTATTTGTTGGAGAATACCGCATGTGGATATGCAGCTCATGAGGTAAGCTTTAGGGATTACTGCTTAAGCCTTTCAAATCGCGATGACGGCATGTTCAATATTAATACTATGCAATATAATCCACAGTATCAATTTGCCTTTTCTGTGGAAAGGTTTCATAGGAGTCTGAACGATTATCTGAATTCCTTTGATTCGGAAAAGCTCTACAACTTGAATACACCGCTTTATGGTCTGGATTGTGTTAGACAACTCAAGGATGATGTCGTGTCAGACTATGGGCGTGGGCAACTATTTAGGGACAATAGTTTTTTGGTTCTATGTGAACATAAAAAGTTGATGACAATTCGATTGAAGTTTCTAAATGATCACACAGATATTCATACAACTGATTTAATAAAGAAGGCGGAAGATAATTACTTGCTTATGCAAGAGATATTACGTTATGGGACTATCCTAAAAAAAGAAAACAATTTGTCCATATACCCTCTTGTGGTTAATTCATTAAAATTATTGATAGAAGGTGAGGAACGGTTGTGTCAATCAATTTTATTGCGTGTATAATCTGAAATTCACGATATTCGCTGCACAGTTTAATAAATTACTATACGGAGCATTGTGATTCGGTGATCCGCATATAGAGTAAAGACGAAAGCGTATATGGTTCTCGGAACCACAAAAAGGGCAGATTGTTGGGTAGAGTGCATACTATGAAATGAATGGGGCGGATAGCGTTCATTTTAATTTGTCGGTGTGCTTTCACCTTTCAATATTAAAAATACATGATTAGAAAGAGGTGATGTCCTTGAGGGTAGTATAATGGCCAATGAGATATTTGCGTGGGAAATCAAAAAATTCACAAAAAATACTCGGATAAAAACAAATATAAGATTTATAACTAATATATGGAGGAACATAATTATGAAACAAACAAAGAAGTGTCTATCTTTTTTGCTTGTAATTGCCATTCTGGTTTGTGGCATTACTACCATTACCGCATTTGCTATCAATGATAATCAAAGTGGCGCTGAGTCAGAAATACAGCCGATGATGGCGAGTGAATGTGATTCATTCCCGGACTATCCTGGAGACGATCCGTCGGTTTCGCCTGGTGTGGGATGGGAATGGAGAGGTCCGGAATTATTGGGGGCATGGTTTTGCCCATCCACGACAGCTTCGCTCCACCCCCATTTAAATTCTATTGCTCATGGTCCGCATTGGGACTACACTACTAACCAAGGTGGAGCTCAGTACAGACTGTATCCTGACGGAAGGATTGAACGAAAAAAATGAGTATGGCATTAAGCGATGACTGGGAGCTGTCGTGCGGACAATACGACTATCTCCATGACGAGCGTCTTTACCGCAGATTTTATCAGGGCGATCATGCGCATTGCGAGCTTTGTTGGCATTCGATAGAGCCTACCGATACCGAGCCGTCTTACTGTACGACGGACTTGCGGCTGTGGGTGTGCGATAAATGCTTCCGTAAGTATCAAAAGCTACTTGGGTGGTACGCTGCCCCGGAGTACGGCGAGCCGATGTATATAGGCGCGGGTGTTCCAAAGACCTGCGAGCTGATTCCGAAGCTGAAGGCGGCAGCCGACGGCACAGACCGGAAATATATTTGGGCTGTCGGGTACGAAAATGACGAAAACGCGGTGATTTTCGCCACGGACGATCTCTCGCGCAAAAAAGAGACGGAGGCATATATCGCGCTTTATATTGCGGAGAGACGGCAGCCCGTTGAATGGATAGCATGCTACGCCACGGAAAAGCCGGGCGTTTTGGACCTCTTGCCGTATTATCTTGCCCGCGCGCTCCCGACGCTTGACGCCCGGAACCTCAAAACCATCTTCCTTGACACCAATGGGGCGGGCGAGCCGCTGTGTTATAAGCTGGAGGACTTTCTGCCGGATGAACTTATCGGGCGTTTGTCAAAGTAACGCGCGCCCCTCGGGGCGACACTTCGGAATTTTAATTAGAGTTTAATTGAGAGATGGGCTATGTCTGATTAGATCATCACAGGGAAGATATACCTTTCACGTGCTCCGTTGCCGGGGAAAATCGAGGAGCTTACCGCATTTCTGAACCGCTGCGCCGCAGAGAACCGGATATGGATCAACACGGGCTGCCGGATCAAAAATCCGGATGCGAGATATAAATGCTCGGTGGATGACAGCGGGGACGAAAAATATCTTGCGGATAGGTATCTCCCGTTTGAGATAACAGACTCAAATGAGACTGACGAGTGCGACAGGCTCCTCGGCGGCATATGGTACAGCGATAATGGCGCTCGCATAGCCGACCTCGGTAGCTCTGGGCTTCCGGATATCGAGAATTTTCTGGCGCGGATCATGGATAATGAGCTTATCCGGTGCGTGCAGATCGCATTCGATCCGGCGCACGGATATGTGCCGTCCGAATATTCGCGCTTCGACATCACCGCGGGTGAGTTTTGCCAAACGCTCATGTCGGTCCCCTGTCATAGCGCCGTACCCGATGGGGAATTGAATATCAGAAAGGAAAATGCAAAGGGTGTGTGATGACCATAGTGCAATGTTTGTGCATCATGGACTATGCTATATGACGCAACGGGTGATGCGTCCTTGCCCAACTTTCAGGGGGGCCAGTGCCCATTGTGCAAGTAAGGATGATTAAAGCTATGATCTCAAGAAAAAAATACCCGTTGGTTCTTATCGTGGATTTCCATTGCCTTCTTGACGCTGAGACCTACAATATATTGCTTCGCAAGAAAAAGGCGTATATGCTTTTGAGCGGAAGCGCACTTTGCAATATGCCTGCCGATCCGCAGCAGTGCAGGAGTGAATGGTTCAGAGTCTGCCGCGACGTTTCTGTGGAGTGCGGATGTCCGGTCGCCAGCTACTGCGGAATGACACCGGATATGGTCGCGAAATATGCGTCGGACTTTTCAAAGGTCGTTACCATTTGTCTTGTCGGCGATGACGAAACGCTTGATAAAAAGCTGATCGGAGAAGTAGGATCGCCCGAGACACGCGAAAAACTGAAGACGCATGCGGTATGGTTCCGAAAGAATGAGTTGCCCGGGTACCGCGAGGCTTTCGTTCTCGATGTGTCTGGAATGAGTAGCCTTGAGGAGGCGGATGCACTAGACCGCTTGATCTGTGAGAAGCTTCGTTCAATATAACAAGGTCCATACGGGAACGGAAGTTTATATATGGGATGTCTGTTGGGCAAGAATGGTCAGGCAGACATTCCTGTGTATGCCGAAAAAGCGGAAATAAAACAACCGTTCGGCATGAGGTTGAGCCCCGAAGGCTGAGTCTAAGTATTCTGACTTATTGTCTCAGCCTTGTGGGGGATATTCGACTCAGCTTTTGATTCACGTTCGTTCACGCAAGCCATGCATTTCATTGTACCATATTATTTATCGCATGAGTGTGACGATAAATGAGATTTTGACAGGTATGCCGAATTTTAATGAATAGAATTGTATATTGCGAGTTTGAAAAAAGCGAAG
>OCHK01000587.1_pt1 | contig 35349 bp, 25 predicted proteins | sample 1538551 | NCBI WGS metagenome assembly OCHK01 (sample SAMN04571707, study PRJEB22368) | human gut metagenome | biome: human gut; material: stool | host: Homo sapiens | place: Luxembourg | collected 2012-08-31
CCCGCCGCGATGGCAGCGGCGCTGCCGCCGGAGGAACCGCCCGGTACACGGTCCAGGTTCCAGGGATTATGGGTAGCCTGGAAGTAAGACGATTCGGTGGTGGAACCCATGGCGAATTCGTCCATATTGGTTTTGCCGAGGAAAATAGTTTCTTCGGCACGCAGTTTTTTGATAACGTGCGCGTCATAGATCGGCACAACGTTAGAAAGCATTTTGGACGAGCAGGTCGTCAAAAGGCCTTTGGTGCAGATATTATCTTTGATCGCGCCGGGGATACCTGCCAGCGGGGCGATCTTCTCGCCGCCGGCGATCATGGCGTCGACTTTGGCAGCCTGTGCCAAAGCATTTTCCTTATCCAGCGTCACATAGGCCCTGACCTGGTCCTCGACGGCGTCGATGCGCTCATACAGGGCGTTCGTCAGTTCCACGGAGCTGATTTCTTTCTTGACAAGTTTATCGTGCAATTCATGAGCAGTGCTCTTGTAAAGATCCACAGTAGTTCCTCCCTCTCTTATTCGATGACGCGGGGCACTTTAAAGCCGCCGTTATGGACTGCCGGAGCATTTTTCAGCGCTTCTTCCTGAGTAACGCCGGGCAGAGCTACGTCCTCGCGGAACGCATTGCTGATCGGCAGCACGTACGGAGTCGGCTCGATGCCTGCGGTATCAAGCTGCTGCAGAATATCGGCATAATTGAGGATCTGGTTGAACTGTTCCGTGAATTTTTCCATTTCACCTTCAGGAATAGTCAAACGGGAAAGCTGGGCGATGTATTCTACATCTTTGGTCGTGACCTTCATTTTTTCACCTTCCTATGATAAATGTTCTTCATTATATGCAGTAAATCGGATATATTATATCACAAAATATCCCATACTTCTATAATATCCATTCGATCCGGCTTTGTTTCGGTGACTGATGCGGCAAAAAAATAAACCTGCCTTCAAAGGCAGGTTTATTTTTGTTTATTTAATTCTGAAATTGGTAACCTGGCCGGTCTGGATATCGCCGGTCACATATGCGTCTTTCCGCTCCCCTTTGACGGTGGCCGAGAAAGTAAGCTGCTGCTTTCTGACATTGAGATCGATCATGATGCTGCCGCCCAGTGAAGCCTTGTCGATACCTTTTTCTTTCGCCATTTTTTCTGTTTCCGCAATGAAAACAGGCAGCGCCGACCAGTTCACATCGTCGATATTGAATAAATTATCTGCCAGCTTGCCGTTGCCGCGCAATTTGACGATTTTGGGTCCCTGCCAGCCTGTATTAGGCGTCCAGACAAAATTATCGACGTTTTCTTTATTTTTGGGATCCTGCCGGGAAAAATTGATAAAGTCCGGACCAAAATGCATATTCTGGAAAACCATGAGCGGTGCACCACCGCCTTTAGTCTTGATTTCTGCAACGGCCTTATTGATCGCCGCCTGATCGTGAAAAAGATCACCATAGCCCTTACTGGTGATACTGCCGCCGCTGCCGCCACAACCTGCCAGCATCAAAGCGCATACCATGACCATCACTATTGCCCACACACTTTTCTTCACTATAAAACACTCCTTAAAAAACAATTTTACTAGCATACAGTTTAAATTATTTCTTTTGTGCTGTCAACAGAAGCCCTGCAAATATTTTGGCCGTCGTAAACTTACCATAGCAAAATACCGTACCGGTATTTTGCGTGCTGCCGGTTTCTACTTACAGAAATTTACAGCATTGACACAAAAAAACGATTATAATAAAGGCAAAAGGAGTGTGAGCATTATGCAAAATATCAACGCTTTCGACCATGCGGAAACTATTTTAAAGGTTTTGGCGAAGGGTGCGTTCCTCACTACTGCCGCAGACGGCAAACAAAATACCATGACGATCGGCTGGGGCGCGCTGGGCAACATTTGGGGCCGCTCTGTTTTTACGGTAATGGTACGCCATTCCCGCTATACCCACGAGCTGATCGAGGCCCACGACGAATTTACCGTCAGCCTGCCGCTGACCGCGGCTTTCAGCAAAGCACTGGGCCTGTGCGGCACTAAATCTGGGCGCGACCTGGATAAATTCGCAGCGGCGGAATTGGTAGCCGTACCGGGTCAAGTCGTCAAAGTGCCTGTGATCAAAGGCGCCGGCCTGCAGCTGGAATGCCGCATCGTAGAAAAACGTGAAATGGCCCCAGAAAACTTTGACAAAGCCTTAGCTGAAAAATGGTATGCCGATAAAGACTGGCACACCTATTATACAGGCGAGATCGTAGCCGCTTATCTGGACTGAGCCTCAAAAAAACTGTCAACTGCATAAAAATATCAAACGCCGGCATAACTGAAGTTATGCCGGCGCTGCTTTTAGGTTTTAGTATTTTTAAAACAGATCCTGTTCTTTGGGTACGTCAGCGTCTGCCGCCACTGATGCATCTTCACTGTCAGCGCCTGGACCGGCGTCAGCTTTTACTTCCCCTGCATTAGCCATAGCAGCAGCACCGCCCTGCAGCAAGCGCAGGAATTCTGCTTCGTCGATGACGGTAACGCCCAGCTGTTCAGCCTTCGTCAGCTTACTGCCAGCTTCGGCCCCAGCCACGACGTAGTCTGTCTTTTTGCTGACGCTGCCGCTGACCTTAGCGCCTACGTCCTGCGCCATTGTCTGCGCTTCAGCGCGCCCCAGCGTCGGCATCGTCCCGGTAAAGACCATGGTCTTGCCATAAAAGGGATGTTCCTCGCTGACAGTCTGGACCTGCATCTCCATGTTCAGCCCCAGCTCTTTCAGACGGGCGAGCAAGTCGCGATTCTCCGGCGACGCAAAATAAGTAACGACGCTCTCGGCGATCTTCGGGCCAATATCGTCGATAGCGGCGATCTGTTCTGCATCAGCCGCCAGCAAGTTTTCGACCGTACCGAAATGCACTGCCAAAAGCCGCGCCACCTTCGCCCCCACATGTCGGATACCCAGACCGAACAACAAACGGTCAAAGCTCTGCTCTTTGCTGGCAGCAATAGCCTGCACCAGATTTTCAGCCGATTTTTCGCCCATGCGCTCCAGCTCCACCAGCTGTTCTTTATTCACTAAGTAAAGATCGCTCACGTCACGGATCAGCCCGGCGTCCAGCAGCTGGTTGATCACTGCCGGGCCGCAGCCGTCGATGTCCATAGCGCCTTTAGAAGCAAAATGGATCAGTCCTTCGCGTCCCAGCGCCGGACAATGGGGATTAGTGCAGCGCAGGGCAGCTTCACCGTCCTTGCGTTCTACGTTCCAGCCGCATTCCGGGCACACTGCCGGCATAGTGTAAGGCTCTGTGCCTTCCGGCCGTTTGCCCAGCACCACGTGCAGCACCTCGGGAATGATCTCGCCAGCTTTATTGATGACCACCGTATCGCCGATGCGGATGTCCTTCGCTTTGATAAAATCCTCGTTATGCAGCGTGGCCCGGCTCACAGTACTGCCCGACAGCCTGACCGGCGTCAGCACTGCCGTCGGCGTCAGCACACCGGTACGCCCCACCTGGATCACGATGTCCTCCAGTTTGGTTTCCGCCTGCTCCGGCGGGAACTTGAAGGCAATGGCCCAGCGGGGATCTTTACCCGTAGCGCCCAGAATATTCTGCTGGTACACAGCATTGACCTTCAGCACCGCACCGTCTGTATCATAAGCCAGGCTTTGCCGTCCGGCATCGAATTCTTTGATATATTGGAGCGCCGCATCGATGCTTTGGACCACGCGGTAATTTTCGCTGACCTTGAAACCATATTCCGCCAGCATCGCCAACGAATCGGCATGCTTGTCCCGCGCGCCTTCGCCTACGGCGTAAGCAAAAAAGCTCAATGACCGCTGGGCCGTGACGTTTGGGTCCAGTTGACGCAGACTACCGGCAGCCGCATTACGGGGATTGGCAAATTCGCTCTCCCCTGCCTCCAGCCGCTGTTCATTGAGCTGCATAAAAGCATGGCGCGGCATATAGACTTCGCCCCGTACGTCCAAAAGCTCCGGCGGCGCTTCGCCATTTTTCAGATTCAGCACTAAAGGGATCGACCTGATTGTGCGCACATTGGCCGTTACGTTCTCGCCGACCACACCGTCGCCACGGGTAGCGGCCCGCACCAGACGGCCGTTTTCATAGATCAGGCTGCAGGCCAGCCCGTCGATTTTCGGCTCCATGACATATTCTACTTCGCTGCCTTCCGGCAGACCGCTGCGCACACGCTGGTCAAAGGCCAACAGTTCTTCATCTGAAAAAGCATTGCCCAGGCTCAAAAGCGGTGTTAGGTGTTTGACCTCGGTAAATTCCGGGTTCACCTTGCCGCCCACGCGCCGCGTCGGAGAATCGGCCGGCACATCGTCGGGCCAGGCGGCTTCCAGCTCGCGCAGACGCACCAGCAGCCGGTCATACTCGGCGTCGGTAATCTCGGGTGCGTCCAGCACATAATATAAAAATTCGTGGTGGCGGATCTCCGCCCGCAAATGCTCGGCCTCGTTCTTCGCCTGTGCGCGTTCCAGTTCCATAGCTGCCTCCCTCGTTGTGCCGCCTTGCGGCGTGCAGTAGATTTATCTTTTGCTTTTTGGGGTTTGTTTTTTTGTTCAACAATTAGCTTGTTGAATTTATTTTTTCTCTTTTTCTATGCCGCTTTCTTCCAGAAGCAAGCTGCGCAAAGACTTTTCTCTTTATAATGTTCATTTCTTTTAGCGGTAAAAGAAACGAACCAAAGAAAAACCGGCACGTCACAGATTTTTATTTTGCTTCGCTCAACGGCGGCTCCGCGAAACTCGGCATTGTTGCCGAAGATAAATAACCTGTGCAACAATGCCTCAAACAAGTCACTCCGCTATCGCCTTATTCGCATTGCACATAACAAAATCTGCTCAATGTGCTCTAACACCCTACGTTCTACTGCTTTAGCCAATAAATACGGATAACAGCAGGCTGTAGATACATTGCTTATGAAATTCAGCAGTAATTTGTACGATGCAGGGTTTTGAGCGCACATTGTGATCTAGTCCGCTGTGTGCGACGTAAGCTGTAAGCGCTGGAGGGACTGTTTGAGCAGCACAGCTGCGAGTTGCCCGGAAGCCGGACAGCGAACAAAGCTAAACAGGACTCGTCACAGTGCGCAAGCTTCTTTGCTGCCCTTTCTTCTCGAAGAAAGGGCTATTAAAATTTTGCCGCCAAAAGAAATGAACATCTAAAAAGAGAAAACTAAAGAAACGAAAAACAAAATTAAAATATTTATAAAAAATTCTACTTACGTTTCTTGTAACCCAAGAAACGTAAATCACACCTTCTTCAACACCGCATACTTGGTCAGCAAACTGCGGATACCGGCGCCGGCAAAAGCGATCTTCACTTCCTGACCGTCCTGCGACGATGCCACGCTGACGACAGTGCCCACGCCCCATTTGGCATGGCTCACCTTGTCGCCGGCCTTAAAGTCGCCGCCGGCAGCGCCGCCCGCCATATTAACGTTCTGCCTGGGAATAAAACTCTCCTGTCCGCCCAGGAACCAGTTTGTATCACGGCTGCGCTTCTGCGGCTTCGTTTCCACCATATTGATCGTCCTACGTTCTAAAGCCGGACGTTTAAAAACTGTCACCAGATTGCGCGGTACTTCCTGTAAAAACCGTGAAGGCGGATATGATACCGTATGCCCGTAAATCGTCCGCATTTTGGCATTGCTCAAAAAGAGCTGCTTTTCCGCACGGGTAATGCCCACATAGCATAAACGACGCTCTTCCTCCACTTCTTCCTCGTCCATCAGCGTCCGCGCATGCGGGAAGATACCTTCCTCCATGCCGGCCAGAAAAACGACCGGGAATTCCAGGCCTTTGGAAGAATGCAGGGTCATCAAAGTGATCGCTTCTTCACCCAGCTCGGCATCGTCGATATCCGACACCAGCGCCACGTGGCCCAGGAAATTCTCCAGATTGTTCTCCTCTTCTGTCTTGGCAAACTCCTGCCCAACAGAGATCAATTCCATCAGGTTGTCGATACGGCTCTGCGCCTGCGCCGTATGCTCATTGCGCAGCTCCTCCATATAGCCAGTCTTGTTCAGCACCTGCTCGATCAGCTCTTCCACAGGCACGTTATCAGCCTGGTTCATCAAATCGAAAATGATCGCCGCCAGCTCGTCCAGCTTACTGATAAAACGGACGCTCAGCCCTTCGACCTGAGACGCATTGGAAACCACATCAAAAAGTGACAGCCCGTTTTCAGCAGCGTGCGCCTGCAGCCTGGCCAAAGTAGCGTCGCCGATACCGCGGCGCGGCACGTTGATGATCCGCAGCAGGCTCAGCGAATCCGCAGGATTAAAGATCACGCGCAGATACGCGATAATATCCTTGATCTCCTTACGCTCGTAGAATTTTAACCCGCCTACCATATTATAAGTGATACCGCTCTTAATGAGCATTTCCTCAAAAATACGCGACTGGGTATTTGTACGGTACAAGACCGCCATCTCGCCCAGCTTCATGTTCTGCTGCGCCTGCAGCTCCTGCAGCTTTTCGATCACAAAACGGGCCTCATCGCGCTCGTCGATAGCCTGAAAATAAGTGATCGCCACGCCATTAGCATTATCCGTCCACAGGTTTTTCGGCTTGCGGCCGGTATTATTTTCAATGACCGCATTGGCAGCATCCAAAATGACCTGCGTACTGCGGTAATTCTGTTCCAGCTTGATGACCTTAGCTTCGGGATAATCCTTTTCAAAATCAAGGATATTCTGGATATCCGCCCCGCGCCAGCCGTAGATACTCTGGTCGGCATCGCCCACTACGCAGATATTACGGTGCCGCGCTGCCAAAAGCTTCGTCAGCAGATACTGGGCATGATTGGTGTCCTGATATTCGTCCACCAGCAGATAATCGAACCGCGCCTGATACTTCTCGCGCACCTCATCGTTTTCCTGCAGCAGGCGGATCGACAGTACCAGCAGATCGTCAAAATCCACCGCATTATTGACCAGCAGCTTATTCTGATACCGTTCATAGATCTCCGCCACCTTCTGATTATAAAAATCCGAAGCCGCTTTACTGAAATCACTGACGCTTTGCAGCTGGTTTTTGGCATTGGAGATACGCGCCGCGATGCCGGACGGCTGAAAACGCTTTTCATCCAGGTTCAGTTCTTTTAAGATCTGTTTGATCAGGTTCTGGCTGTCGCTGCTGTCATAGATAGCAAAATTACTGCCATACCCGCCTAATTTAGTTATTTCCATCCGCAAAAAACGGGCGCAGAAGGCATGAAAGGTAAACAGCCAGACATCTTTAGCCGCCGCTCCTGCCATTTTATCGACGCGCTCGCGCATTTCCGCGGCTGCTTTATTAGTAAATGTGATTGCTAAAATACGGTAAGGACGCACGCCCTGCTGCAGCAGATGTGCGATCCGGCAGGTCAAGACCTTGGTCTTGCCGCTGCCCGCGCCTGCCATGATCAGCATTGGTCCGTTAGTTGTCTGTACTGCTTCGGCCTGCTCTGGATTCAGGCCCGCTAAGGTCTCTGTCATTGGTTCCTCCGTCTGTTCGGCACTGCCTGTGCCGCAGTTTTTTATTTTATCGTAACTTTAATATTATTCGCTTCAGATTCATTTTTTCCTGCTGTTTCAGCTCCTGCCGGCAAGAAAAAAATGAGCACCGAAAGTAAGCTTCAGTGCCCCTGCCTTATTTTACCCGCCTGCCAGCCTGCTGATAATTTCCGTATCGGCAGGGCAGAAATCGTACTGCGGCAGCGCTGCCGGCTGCACCCATAAAATTTCCTGATGCACCCTTTTCTGCGGTACGCCGCTGTTGATCCTGGCTTCAAAAAACGTAACTGTCACTTCATTTTCGGGATATGTATAACCGGCCTGTTCAGCCAGCCCTGCGACCTCTATTTCGACGCCCAGTTCTTCACGGCATTCACGCACTAAACACTCTGCTGCCGTTTCGCCCGCCTCCTGCTTGCCGCCGGGAAATTCCCATAAAAAGGCGCAGCTGCCGCCAGACCCGCGCCGGCAGATCAATATTTCTCCTGCTGCATTGCGAATAATCGCCGCTGATACCAAAATCATAACTCATTCAGTCCTAACTTTTTTAAATAATTGTATGTTTCATCATAAAAAGCATTATGCCTAGTTTCATCATGCTCATCACCCTCTGGAACAAAAATTATTACCCCTTGACGAGCACGTGTCAGTAAAACACGATAAGTATTTTTTAAATATTGCTGATTCTCTACTTTATTAACTCTTTGCCACCCAGCACCAATAAACTTAAAATATTCAAAATGATCCTCTACAAATCTCAAATCAGCATCCCAAGCAACAATACTCCAATCTACTTCTAGCCCTTGAATATCAAATTCTGTTGCTACCTCTTCTAAGGCATATGACGACCGCACATCATACTTGTCATCTAAAAACCAATGCTTAGCATCTATTTTGCTTTGTACCCAAATTCCACAGCTACGTAACCTTTTGGCCCCAGAACTAGCTATTAAACCATACCGTTCTGTACCTTTTGCCCTACTCCGTACCCATTCTTTAGCTTTTTGCAAATTTCTCGTTAAAAAAATAGGATAATTTTTACTTGTTTCAGTATAAAGCCTTTGAGCACATCTACTGTCAGCGTCCAACAATGCTTTAACAAAACCTGCTACTTTCTCAGAACGAAAAGAACGTAATGAAACTGCTAAATGTAAAGTAGTAACAATATGATGATTTAATGTTGACAGTCTCTCTATTAATGGTTTATTTTGCACATATTCGCTGTCAGTAATTTTATCAGACACATAAATTTCCCATTGGGGAAACTTTGTGGCTAACGCATCAAACCACTCAGACAAACCAGCTTCACCAGTATTAATTTCTTGCCCTCCACCAACAAGGCAAATAATAACAGCCCAATCTTTATGCCTATCCATAACGTCAATTAAAAATTCTGGCTCAGACATGGTAAAATCAGCTACACCCTTTTTACGTTTCATAAATTCCGACAATTTTTCTTGTGTCCAAGCTCGCTGCGCTTCGTCAAAAATAACAACTTTTTCGTTAGGAGGCTCTTGCGTTATTAGCTCAGCATCACGGAAATGATGAATCATTTGAATAAAAGGTAATACCTTTTTGGTAGCCTCTTGCTTAGAAATATTCTTTCTAGAACTTTCATCACGGATTAAGGCTTCACGCAAAACATCTACTAATGGTTTATTTCCAGAAAGAAATACTGCATGTTCTTCCTCTGCAAAATTATGGCGTTCATTAGCAATATTTAGCCCTGCTAAAGTTTTTCCAGCTCCTGGAACTCCAGTTATAAAACAAATAGCTTTAGAGTGCTTTTGTTTACTCTCTTCGATAATTTTATTAATAGCTTCAGCTGTCTGTTGTAAATTGACAGCCTTTGCATCATTACGCGCAATATCTTTAACACTATGATTACTATATAGTGCCTGTGCCGCTTCTATAATAGTTGGCGTTGGCATATATACAGACTCTATCCACTCACCCGCATCTAATTCTTTTTCGTCATACTGCTGTAAAACAGCATTAATTACTGTTGCTAGATTGCTTTTGTTGCAATATAGCACATTAAGAATACCCGGCCTTAACTCTTGCAAATCATTACTTCTTTCCAGTGCTTCAGTAGCAACTAAAATTGGTACAAGAATTCTATTATGACTTGCTTTATGAAAATTCTTTAAATCTAAAACATAATCTGTCACCTGATCAATCGCAGATCGGGAATAATTTTTTTCACCCACCTTAAATTCTAATGAAAATACCAATCCAGATTTTAAATATACTACGTCAATTCGTTCGCCAATTCGTGGTATGGTATATTCAAAAATTATATGGCCTGTTTCAAAAACTTCTAACTGTTTTTTGAGAATCCTAATTTCTGCTAACCAAGCATTACGTTGTAAATCTTCTAATGCATATTCATTATTGCGAGTTAAAATACCTAATATTAAATTTTCATCACGCTGCAAAAAATCTTGTAAAGAACTTTCATAATAAGCTCGTTGCATAACTCTTACTCCGATCCTTAGCTTTATATCAGCATTGTATCATAAAACAGGGGCTGACCGCATAAAAAATACTCCGTCATGACGGAGTATTTTTGTTATCGCTCTTACTTTTAACCGCTTCCTGCCAAACGCGATCGCGCGCAAAACATTACAGATCGGCGTTCAGCGCCATGACCAGTTCCAGACGAGTATCCACGCCCAGCTTGCGGTAGATCCCCTGCAGGGCTTTCTTGACCGTGATCTCGGCAATAAACATTTCGGCTGCGATCTCCGCATTGGTTTTGCCCTGCACAACAAAATTTGCGATCTCAGCTTCACGGACAGTCAAAGTTTTGCCGCCCACAGTATAGGAAGCATTATATTTGATATTTTTCAGGTTTTCCTGATACAGCCCGCCCAATTCCATGATCCTGCCTAACAATTCCGCATCTGCCGCCGTTTCCCGGACGGCTTTTTGCAGCAGCGGTTCCAAAACGTCAAAATTTTCCACAAAGGGCATCACGATCCCGTCTGCCGCCGCCAGTGCCAGCGCCCGCCGTAATTCGCCGTCAGCCTCGGCCTCGTTGCCCAGCCCAGCCTGTGCCGCCGCACTGTAAACCGCCGTATAAAGGCTCAGCAAAAAGTTCTGGAAGCTCTGCGCCGCTGTTTCAAACTCGCGCAGCTGCCCCAGCAGCAGTAAATATTCCTTCTGCACCAGCAAATAACGTCCATAAACGATATATAAACAGCCCCAGGCTGAATACAGCAGTCCTGATTTTTGGAAATCACCCTGCTGCAGCCACGGCACTATTGCCTTGCCCTTATCCACCAGCTGCAGGTCGATCCAGGTCCGGCAGGCTTCGATCGTTTTCCGGTATAAATGCTCCTGCACTGCGGCCGTCAAATTATCCAGCCGCTTACTGGTCTCACGGATACTTTTTTTATTGCCCAACGCTATATTGCTGCGCATCGCGATGAACTCTGCGCACAATTCCACGCTGATCTGCTCATTACGGCGCGAAACATTCAACGCCTCCGCCGCTAAAATGACTGCCTTTTCCCACTGGCCTCTCTGGAAATGCGCCTCGGCTGCCAGCACATATTCAGCGCCGGCGCCATGATTTTGCACCAATCGGTAATAATCTGCCATCGCCTTTGGAAAAATAGCCAGCGTTTTTTGCAGCGTGCCCGCCTGACGATAAAACATGAATAAAATAGAATTGGCGCCGCCGCCCCAAATCGTCTGCGGTGAGAAGAAACGGACCGGCTGCCTGATGAGCCTGGCCGCCTTTTTAAAATGCCGCGCCATAGCCTCTACATCATTATACCTGGTCTGCCCCAGCAAAAACTCCAGTTCCCCCAGGCACTGCTCACGCTCCTCTTGGTCCGCAAGCAGGGCGATATGTCTTTGCAGCTCTTTGATCTCCATCTCCAGCAGCAGCTTTTCACCGCTCAAAAACAGCCACAGACCGTAGATCAGGCCTGCCTTGATATGCTTTTGCCTGATAGTTTCAGGGGCTTCCGCAAAATAAGCCATGATCTTGTTTTTATAGGTATTTTCAAAACTGCAGCCACGGTCATTTTCGAATACCGTCAGCATCCTGTCGTAATCGCCCGCCGTATGGTAATAGCAGAACGCCTTCAGGAAGTCATTCTGCAGCTCATACCATTGGCCGCTGCGGCTGTACAGCCGGCTGCGTTTTTCCGGGTCTAATTCTTCACTCAAACGCCGCAGATAATCCTGCAAAGCGCTGTGGATATGATAATGGCCGCTCGTCAGTTCATAACTGATGAAGCCATGCCGCGCCGCCAGATGTTCCAGCAGGGCCTGAGCTGCGTCATTTTCAGTTATATAAGCCGCCTGGCGGCCGCTGAAATCTTCGTTTAAAACGGCCAGTTCTGTCAAAAGTGTTTTTTCCGCCTCACTGCAGGGAGCATAAGCCACGTCACGCACCAGCCGCAGCAGCGCTTCGCCCGGCTCCTGCCGCAAGCCGCTCTGATATTGGCGCAGATACAGGTACAGGGCGCTGATCCAGCCTTCCGTTGCCGCCAGCAAATGCTCTGCTTCCCCGCGCTCCAGCACGATCCCGTTTTTACGGTAATATACAATAATATCATTCAAGCCAAAAGCAAAATCCTCGCGCTGTAAATGCAGACATTCACCTTTCAGCACCAGGTCTTCCAGACTGAAATCCGGCTGCTGCCGCGTCAGGATCACAAAATGCCAGTTCGGCAGTTCAGCCTCAGCCAAAGCCAGCAGCAGCTGGTCACAGGCAGCGCTTTGCAGCAGCTGATAGTTGTTCCAGACAAAAACCACTTTTTTTTGCAGGCGGGCCGACTGCAGCACTTCAATGATCCGCTGGCGGGTCGCCGCGTTCCGGGGCAGCTGCTGCCAGGTCAGGGGCGAGGTATCGACACCGGCCGCCTGCAGCGAGCGGACGAAGCAGCGCCAGAAAACCGTTTCAGCCTCAGCCTGGCAATTGTCCCAGAACATATCCACAGACAGGGACAGCAGTGTTTTTTTTACAGCAGTCGTTTTGCCGTAGCCAAAAGGCGCGACAGCCACCGTCAGCGGCACAGCCAAAAGCTGTTTCAGCCGTTCTGCCAGCGACGGCTTCAGATATATTTTTTTAGGAAAAGCTTCGTTTTTCTTCGGCATCGCTCTACCTCTTTTGATACTGTTTTTATTTGTTGCCATAATTATTTATTATAATTATATTGTACCGTAAAACCTGCTTTAAATACAGGCTTTTTAACATTCAGGACTATCTTTTTTAAAAAATCTGCCCATATTTTCAACTATTTATATAAAAATTTCTTTGTATCAAAACAAAACTTTTTCATTTTCCAACGGTAAATCCGCTCTGTTGCTTCTCAAAACAGCCCCCAAAACCACTGCAAAAATATTTTTAATAAAAGCTTGACTTATTTTTATCCCCATGTTACTATATACAAGTAGTCCGAATATACAAATTGTACTCGCATATTTTTGTAAGTCATTTGCTATTGAATGAGTTACAAAAATATGCGACTTTTTTTATACTTTTGGATATAATAATTTTTTAGGAGGTACTCGTTATGATGAACGGTACTGTAAAATGGTTTAACTCTGATAAAGGCTTTGGTTTTATTACTCCTGCTGACGGCAGCGAAGATGTATTTGTACATTTTTCCGCTATCGTAAGCGACGGCTTCAAAACTTTGGAAGAAGGTCAACCTGTGACTTTTGATACCGAAGCTGATCCGAAAAACAGCCGCAGAATGCGCGCTGCTAACGTAAAAGTAGCTTAATTAAACCTGCAGACACCTGCTCTTTCAAGAGCAGGTGTTTTTTTATTATACCGTTGTCGCCGCAGCTGCTGAAAACGCAGCCGCTTATGATATAATGGTATCATCTTATACTAGCATTGAAGGAGAATGACCATGAGCCGTACACCCTTTGTACCAGCTGATCTTTTAAGTAAATTATGGCGGGCCGTGATCGAATTTGATATGCTGCAGGCCGGCGACAAGATCCTCATCGGCCTTTCCGGCGGCAAGGACAGTATGTTTCTGACGGCAGCGCTGGCTGAAATCCAAAAATATGCCCCCGTGCCCTTTGAGCTGGCCTGTTATACCGTCGACGCCATGTTCTCGCCGTCTTTCCCCAAAGCAGAGCTGGAAGCCTTCTGCGCTCACTACGGTCTCAAGCATTACAGCGAGAAGGTCGACGTCAATTCAGCTTGGCAGAACAAAGGCAGCACGCCCTGCTTTACCTGTGCTTATTTCCGCCGCGCCGCCACCAACCGTACCGCTTTGGAGCTTGGCTTTAACAAAGTGGCTCTGGCCCATCACCATGACGACGCAGTGGAGACCTTTTTGATGAACGTGCTCACCTCCGGGCAGCTGCGTACCTTTTTACCGGTCACACCGCTGTCAAAGACCGGCCTGACCGTACTGCGGCCGCTGCTGTATTACCGCGAAAGCGAAATCATTGCAAACGTCAGCCAGCTTGAGCTGCAGCCACTGCGCAATCCCTGTCCTTACGACGGCCATACCAAGCGTCAGGACATCAAAGAACATATCCGCGAGCTGGAAAGCCTTAGTCCCGAGGTCTACGACCATCTGGCCGCCGCCATGCGCAGCGCCCCCAATCAGGAGCTGTGGCCGGCCCAGCTGAACCAGAAACAGCTGGCTGATAAATTCCATAACTTTTGGCGGCAGAAAAGTAATTAAAATAATCTGCCCTGTTATGCTGTCTGTGTTATGATTACTATAGTAACAGGTAATTATTTGATGTTATCTAAAGGAGGGTTCCTTATGGATTTTCAGGAAATGTTTTTCACTTTTGACGGCCGCCTGAACCGCAGGCCCTATATTCTGCGCTTTTTGCTGCGGAATGCCATCATCTGGTGTCTGGGCCTTATCATCGCCGCTTTTTTCACGCCCGGCGGCACCATGTTCGAGATTCTGGCTTTTGCCCTGACCTTTATCGCCGCGCTCAGCTGCCTGTCGCTATATGTCAGACGGCTGCACGATCTTGATCACGGCCCGCTGATGGTACTGCTGGCCTTTATTCCGCTGATCAGCTTTTTCTTCGCGATCTACCTGATGTTTTTCCGCGGCACGATCGGACCCAACAGCTACGGTCCCGACCCGCTGGCCGATGGACGCGGGATCGACGCCTGGTAAATATAAACACAAAACCTCACTGCAGCCTGATGCTGCCAGTGAGGTTTTTTCTTGAGCCGCCCATTTTAGGCTCGTACCTGCGGCAACGGCCAAAAATATAAGTAAGCATATAAAAAAGACGCAGCCCAAGCTGCGTCTTTCGTCTTTTTTTAAGCTGTCTTACCGGCCGCGATACTGCGGGTCAGGCTGTTGATACTGTCCGTCAGCCTGTCGAGCCTGCTTTCCATGCGCACCAGCAGATACCACGACAAGACCATGGGGAACCCATAGTTAGCGACCTGCTGCAGCAGCGTTTCCGCATCCATCTTATGCTAAAACGCTGACGTCCGTAGTGCGCACACGGGCTTCAACTGCTTCGGTCAGGCCGATGCCGTCCGCTGCAAAAATATCGGCAGCAATAACCGTCTGCATGGCAGTTCTGGCTTCGGCGGCAGTAACGTCGTCACGGGGATCGGTAACACTGAAGACCTTCTTAGTGCCGTCAGCTTTTTTAAATACCAATTGTAAAACTTTTTCCATCAAATCCATCTCCTTTCAGCGGGCAGCAATTGCCTGCTTTTTGCTTTCTCCATTTCCCTGAAAAAACAGCCGCTTTTATTGAGCCAGCTCGGCTTTTTCAGTCACGACCACGCCCAGCAGCTCGTGGCCGATCAGGCCTCCCAGCGCTGCTGCCGCCTGCATGATCGCAGCCGGCTCTGCTTCCGGACGTACGCCGGCATAATTATGGCCTTTGGTTTTGGCCGCACCCTGGCTGTTGACGCCGTCTTCGACGTTCAATGTCAGGGTCTGTTTGGTAACAGTTTTAGTGATTGCCATTACTTTCACCTCCTTTGCCTCAAAATCTCGCTGCGATACCATAAGGCTTTGCTGCGGATAACATACCCGCCCGGTTTTAAAGCACTCTCCAGCGGCAGGTCGGGCAGATACCACAGATCCCAGCGCAGCTGCGGATCGCCGCTGTGCGGTCCGTAGCCGTCAAACAAGGCCGCTTCGCAATGCGTCGTCACTGTCAGGACGTTGATCTCCAATCCCAGACAGGCCGTCAATACCGCGACCGCCTGCGCCAGAGCCTCTATCTGCATCACCGTCGGCGGCTCGCTGCCAAAATCAGTATCCCAGCCGCTGCCGGCCTGCGCGTCTGCAGCGCAGCACAGCGCAATGCCAATACTGCCCGTGTTGCGGCGCCAGGTATGCTCCTTCAGTTCCGTCAATGTTGTGCAAGTAAGATACATCTCACCGCCGGGGCCGATGTTCAGGTGATAATCGTCATAAACATCCTCGTAATGGCCTGCCGTCCAGTGCAGATACAGTCTTTTGACCCGGCCCTTAGCCTGCAGGGCCAAAGCCGCCAGATCACGGTTCGTAACAGTTTGCGGATCGACATCGATCATTGTCTCACGACCTTTCAGCCCTGTAGTCGCCACCACGGTAAAAAAACGGAACTGCCTGCAAAACAGCCGCCGCTGTTCCGCTTTTCAGCAGCACTGCTGACTACAGGTGTGACGATTCTTTTCTTGCTCTCTCTTTTTCTTGTTTTTCTCTCTCCTTCTTTTCTGGCGCTCTTAAAAACCTCCTTTTACCAAAGGTTTATGTTTTAATTTACCTATATTTTATTTATAATACTTTTAATTACCCCTGTTTTGATAAGATTTGTTTTCTTAAAATTAATAATATATAATAAAGACAGTTGATAACGTACTTTTGCAAACAACCGAAATCACTACACTTCAACCCGGAAAGCTGGCCTTTTGATGAAATATCTACGCACATTTTTTCAGTTACCTATACTCTGCGCCGCGCTCTGCTGCTGTTTACTGCTGCTCCCAACCGCAGTCTCCGCTACAGGTATGCGCCCCCATCCCATCCGGGTCGGCTACACCGACAGCCCCGGTTTTATCGAAAAAACAGCCGACGGCACTATCGACGGTTACGGCGTCGCCTATCTCAACGAGATCTCGCACTATACCGGCTGGCGCTACGAATATGTGTATGCTACCTGGCAGGAATGCCTGGAGCTTTTAGCCAAAGGCGAGATCGACCTTTTAGGCATGGCGCAGTACACTCCCGAACGCAGCAAAAAATATGACTTTGCCTCACTGCCCAGCGGCGTTGAATACATGGTCATGTACGTCCGCAACGATGATAACGGGATCTACTATAACGATTATCAAAGCTTTAACGGACTGAAGATCGGCGTTCTGAAAGGCAATTTTCAAACTGAAGTTTTGAGCGAGGTAGCCCGAAAAAATTCGTTTACTTACCAGCCAGTACTTTTTGATTCCAGTCAGTCCATGATCGCCGCACTGCAAAACAAGCAGATCGACGCCGTCGTTACCGGCAGCATGCCGCTCTATAAAGATCTGCGTTTAGTAGCCCGCTTTCAGGCCGACCCGATCTATTTTATAACCACCAAAGGCAACAAAGCGGTTCTGCAGCGCCTCAACGACGCTTTAATGAACATCCACGCCAACACGCCGGAATTTGAGAATACCACCTACGCCACCTACTATGAGCGCGGACCGGTCACGATCGGCTTTCTGCCCAATGACGAACCGTTATCCTCGCTGAACAGTGACACGCAGCAGCCGGCAGGTATCCTGCCCGGAGTAGCAAAGGAACTGGAACGCCTGGCAGGCGTCAAGGTCATCCTGAAGCTGCTGCCGCCCGGGGCCCGGCTGGACCAGAGCCTGCAGACAGAAGGCTTTGATCTGATCGCCGGCGTTACCGATTATGAACCCTACCGCAACAATATCTCGATCAGGCTTTCCAAAACCTTTTTTCAGGGCCGCGTCATGGCCGTTGTCAACAAAAACAACTTTATCGACATCACCAAGCCGCAGAAGGTAGCTCTGCCCTTTAACTATGTCGCCTATAAAAACCTTATTTTAAGCAATTATCCGCATTTCTCCATTATCAACAAAAATAATACCCGGGACTGCCTGCTGGCAGTAGCCGACGGCGAAGCCGACCTGGCCCTGCAGAACAGCCATATCATCAGCTACCACCTGCAGAATCCCCGTTTCAGCGAGCTGAAGATCCTGTCTTTATTCAATTTTCCCGATAATCTTTCTCTGGCGGCTGTCAACAACGCCGACGGCAATCAGCTGCTGACCATTTTCAATAAATGTATCGATACGCTGAATCCCAAAACACTGGATAATATCGTGATGTACGAAACGGTCCAGTCGCCTTACCAGCCTACGCTGACCGATCTGATCTATAAATATAACTATCTGATCACCGCCTTGGTCATCGTCCTGATCGTGCTTTTTACCGCCTGGCTGTATTTTACACTGCAGCGGCAGAAATATCTGGAACTGCTGGAAGCCAAAAACCTGGAGCTGGAAAGAGCCGCCAAACAGGCACTGGCTGCCAGCGAAGCCAAAAGCAGCTTCCTGTCGCGCATGAGCCACGAGATCCGAACGCCGCTCAACGCTATCCTGGGCTTTACCAGGCTGGCCCTGCAGCCGGATAAACACAACTGCCACAATGAATATCTGCAAAAAATCAGTTATTCTTCCGAGCTGCTTTTAGGTATCGTCAACGACGTCCTCGATATGTCCGCCATCGAAAACCAGAAGCTCAAGCTCGACAACTCACCTTTTCAGCTGTCAAAAATCCTGCAGGAGCTGCAAAGCATCTACAGCGCCCAATGTCAGGACAAAAATATCAGCTTCCGGCTGCACTGCGATGCCGCCGGCCACGACGTCCTGCTGGGCGACAGTCTGCGCCTGCAGCAGGTCCTGAGCAATCTGCTTTCCAACGCCGTCAAATTCACCGAAGCCGGCGGCCAGATCACGCTCAGTATCACTCAGCAGCAGGCCGAAGCTGCCGGCAAAACAGTTCTGCTTCTGGTCGTCAGCGACACCGGCTGCGGTATGTCGGAGCAAATGCTGGCCCAGGTCTTCCAGCCCTTTGAACAGGAAGACGGCAGTACCGCCAGAAAATACGGCGGCAGCGGCCTGGGGCTTTCCATCGTCAAATATCTGGTCGAAGCGATGGGCGGCAGCGTCAGTGTCCACAGCGTCAAAGACAGCGGCAGTACCTTTACCGTACGGCTGACTTTGCCCTACGCCGAAAACATTACCGCAGCTGGCAGCGGCACCGGCACAGCCCAAAGCCTGATCGGACTGCATCTGCTGCTGGCTGAAGATAACCTGCTCAATCAGGAGCTGTGCCTGGAGCTTTTACAAAGCCGCGGCATCAGCAGCGACTGCGCCGGCAACGGGCAGGAAGCGCTGGAGCTGTTCAGCGGCAGCGCTCCCGGTACCTATGACCTGATCCTGATGGATATCCAGATGCCGGTCATGGACGGCTATCAGGCTACACAGGCGATCCGCGCCAGTTCGCACCCGCAGGCGCAGACGATCCCGATCATCTCGCTCTCGGCCGACGCCTTTACCGAAGATATCCAGCGCGCCTATGCCAGCGGTATGGACGCCCATGTCAGCAAGCCGGTCGTTCCCGAAGAATTGTTTGCGGCTATTGAAAGGCTTGTGCAAAAAAATCATAAAAAATAAAAACCAAAGCCCAGAGTTTAATCAACTCCGGGCTTTGGTTTTATTAAAATTAAAGGACAATGAAAAATACTTTTTTCCTTTGGTCGTTTATGTAGCCTTCCTTTTCAGAAAGTCTACCGTAATGCTCACTTAGAACTTCCAGACAAAATTCACATTGCCTGTGAAGCCCTGTTTTTTGCCGCCCCAGCCCTGCAAATTGATGTCGATTGCCGGGTCGTTGGCCCCTTTGGGCTGCAAAATATAGCCCAATTCCAGCAGGCCGCTGCTGCCTTTGATGCTGGGCGACGGCGTGCTGAAGCCCAGTACTGTCGCTTTGGCTTCGCCGTCAAATTCGTATTCGTAGGCCAGCCCTGCATAACCGGTGCCGCGCTCGCTATAGGCTTTGCTCACTCGCGCACCTACTCTGACGCGGGTGCTGTCCACAGCGTCAAAGTCGTATACTTCGCCGTTGCCTTCGCCACGTAAAGCCACGCTGTCGCCGTTTTGGTGGGTGTACATAAATTTGGCATAAACATCGGCCTTAGTAGTATCGTTCAGCTTATTCACCTTGCCTATTCCCAGATGCACGCCGTAGTAGGCACTGCTGCTGTCGTAGCTGGAAGCAACTTTGCTGCTTAAGGCACCGATCATATCGCCGCTGGCGTAATCAGCGTTCCTGCGGCCATAACGCAAGCTGCCTTCGTAGTACACGCCGCTGTTGTTGTCCTGCCGTGCCAGCACGCCGACGCCGTAATACTTGGTATTACCGTCGCCGCGGATACCGTCGTCCAGATGGCTGGTGTATTCGCCTTTACCATATTCTATAAAGGGCCCAAAGGTCAGCTTGCCCGCGTTGTTGGTTACTGCTTTGCCGAAGCCCATCGCCAGGTTATAGCCTTTGACATCGGCATACGACCCTGTCTTATAGCGCATACTGCCGCCGCCCATAGTACCAAAGATCGCGCCGTCCTCTGCGGACGTTACTGCTGTCATGCTGGCGATGCCGCCGCCCACCAGCAGATCAGCCCCGCTGTTGAGGAAGGCCGCCGTGGCTGCCTGTGTCTCGACCGGTGATTTGGTCTGCTCTAAAACTTTGCCGCCGTCAATAGTGGTAACTAATTTATGCCCATCTTCATTCAGGCCTGTCGTGATGTCGTAAACTACGCTGACGCCCTGACGCATTTCTTTGCCGTAATCCATATTATCAGCTTTGATAACGCTGCCAGTACCTGGTGTATCAGTATACAGCAGGGTGATCTGGTCGCCGGCTTTAAAGGCTGCCGCTGTGCCTTCGGCACTGACCTGTACCTTGCTGCCTGAAATATCGGCGCCATTATCCGCCGTCATCGTCAGCAAAGTAGCGTCGGCCCTGGTGCCGCCGGGCAGACAGAAGTTATAGGCATCAAAATTTTGCACCTTACTGAGAGTCAGACCTTTACTGTTAAAATTCAAAGTATTACCACTGACCGTGCCATTTGTACTAAGGCCACCATAAAGTACTGTATTTTCGCCAAAAGCCGGTGTACCGCTGATATTTACGCTGTTGCCTGTAACAGCACCGCTTCCACTATAGCCGCCGTAAATATTCCCCTTGATCGTACCACCGCTGATAACTGCACTGTTGTATTCCACCGCTCCAATATCGCTTTTACCACCATAAATATCTTCCTGGATTAATCCCGCGCTAACTGTGGCACTATTGTACGTAGCCGTTCCTCCGTTGTTACTTTCTCCACCCAATATATCACGCGCTATCTTACCACCGTTAACGACCACGCTGTTGTATGCAACAATTCCAGTGCCGTTTTTACCACCACATACATAACCATTGATTATAGCATCACTACTGATAATAATACTGTTGCCAACAACTTCTTTTGTATTACTACTCCAGCCCCAGCCGCCAAAGGCAGATTGTTCAATCGTACCGCCGCTGATATTTACGCTGTTATGCATAACAACACCGTCTCCGTAAGTAGAACCGCCGTAGACAGCATAAACCGTACCGCCGCTGATATTTACGCTGTTGTGCATAATAACACCGTCTCTGAGAGTATAACCGCCGTAGACAGTTTTTTTAGCCGTGCCGCCGCTGATATTTACGCTGTTATGCATAATAACGCCGTCTTCGTAAGTATAACCGCCAACGGCATTATTAACCGTACCGCCGCTGATAATAACACTATTGCCTGTAACAGCACCGCTAGCGCTCCTGCCGCCGTAGACGTACTCCATCACACCACTCTTGATAAAAACTTTATTGTTCTTAGCGGCCTCTGTACCTGCGGCATAACCGCCGTAAACATAACTATACCCGCTGCTGCCGATACTGGGGCTGTTACCGCCGACATCGGTTCCGATAGTAACAATGTTATCAGTCAGAGACTGCTGCGGTTTTACATAGCCATTACTGTCTTTAACCTTCTCATAAGCTTCCTGCGTCACCACATTGATCACTTCGCCCGCCACTGCCGGCTGGGCATAAAAGCTGCTGCCCAGCAGCAGCCCCAGCATTAAACCTGCCAGAATCCTTTTGCTCAAAATACTTTCCCGCTTTTTCATCATTTCCCCTCCCGTTTTGCATAATTTATATTTTTAAACAATAGCACTGATTTTTATATAAAATAATGTTATTTATTTAAATTATAGCATAGACTTCCCCCCCGGCAAGACATTCACTTTTGCTATGAGTACAACGCCCGCTGGTCTTGCTAGCGCTTTACGCCGGCGGCTTTACCTCTGTCGGCGTCTGCGCCCGGCCTGTGCTAAGTTCGTTTTGCCGCTGCAACTGAAAAACAACCTGAAAAAGCTGCACCCCTGCCTCGAAAAACAGACAGTAAAAAACACCTCCTGTTGTAGCCTAAAAACTACAGCAGGAGGTGTTGTCAGCTCAGAAAAATATACCAGAGTTGAAAGTTTTAGTATGGAATTTTTGGGGAAACTCTGAAAACATGGGGTCTCCTCGCACAAAATTTATCATTCCGGCAGAGGCGGGGCAAGCATAGTATCAGTAGGTCAGCACTTCGTTGCCGTTTTCCGTGATCAGCACCGTATATTCCCATTGCGCGCTCATACCGCCGTCCTGGGTATAGACGGTCCAGTCGTTGGCAGCGTCCACATAAACATCACGCTTACCGGTATTGATCATCGGCTCGATCGTAAAGATCATGCCCGGCACCAACAGCATCCCGGTCTTGCGTTTGCCCACATGACAGATAAAGGGCTCCTCATGGAAGTCCACACCCACGCCATGACCGCCGAATTCAGTGACGACGGAATAGCCATGCTTGTGCGCAAAGCTGGACACGGCAGCGCCGATATCGCCGACAAAAGCCCACGGCTGCGCAGCTTCCAGTCCCCGGCGCAGGCACTCTTTCGTGATTGCTACCAGATCCTGCTTCTTTTTATCGACCTTGCCGACCATAAACATCCTGGAGGCATCGGCATAATAGCCGTTATAAATAGTGGAAACATCGACGTTGACGATGTCGCCGCTTTTGAGGACATCATGCTCCGAAGGGATACCGTGACAGACCTGATCGTTGATCGAAGTGCAGACACTTTTGGGAAAGCCGCAGAAATTTAGCGGCGCCGGGATCGCGCCGTGGCTGACGGTATATTCGTGCACGATGGTATTGATCTCCTCCGTCGTCATGCCGGTTCTGATATTTTTTTCCACTTCGTCCAAAACTGCCGTATTGATCTTGCAGGCCTCGCGGATACCGGCGATCTGCTCCGGCGTTTTCAGCATCACCCTGTCGGGCACTTCGTGCCCTGCCTTACGGTATAATTCGATCCTGTCGTCTATTTCCTGGTGGCAATCGGCATAGGCCTTACCGCTGCCGCACCAGCACAAATCAGTTGTCATATGTACTGTTCTCCTATCTGCATAAACTTTACTTGCCGCTGCCGCAGGCTGTTGCCTCCCGAAGCAGCTCTTAACGATAATGTCATTATACCACAAAACATCTGATTTTCTCATATCAAATTCATGTATTTTGTGGTAAAATAAACTTAGTTTTTTGCGAAAGGAAGTAATCTGCTAATGGAAGCTCTTTACTCTAATTTTTTTGAATATCTCCTGCATTTCGACCGCTATCTGCCCCTCGTCATGGATCAGTACGGCCACTGGATCTACGCAATCCTGTTCGTTATCGTTTTCTGCGAGACCGGCCTGGTCGTGACCCCGTTTCTGCCAGGCGATTCGCTGCTTTTTGCCTGCGGCGCCCTGTCGGCCACAGCAGCAGGTCTTGACCTGACTACGCTCGTAATTATCTTTCTCGTTTCCGCAATTTTAGGCGATGCCTGCAATTACATGATCGGCGAAGAATTCGGGCACCGGATACTGCGGAATTATCCCAAGCTCATCAAACCTGCACACATCAAGAAGGCCGAAGATTTTTATGCCAAGCACGGCCATAAAGCTATCTTCCTGGCCCGCTTTGCCCCTATCGTCCGCACGCTGGCGCCTTTTGTGGCCGGCATCGGCAGTATGCATTACCGTACTTTCGCGATCTATAATGTGACCGGCGCTGTGACCTGGGTCTTCTTATTCGTCGGCGGCGGTTACCTTTTCGGCAATATGCCCTGGGTAAAAAGCAATTTTTCCCACGTTACGCTGGGCATCATCATTTTCTCACTGATGCCTATTTTCTACGAAACCCACCTCAAAGGCTGGCTGGCCAAACGGAAAAACAAGTAAAGGAAGTGGCGCTATGTATTATTTTACCAGCGACTACACAGAGGGCGGGACGCCCGAAATACTGGAAGCACTGGCGGCAACCAATTTTGAACAGACCGGCGGTTACGGTATCGACCCCTACTGCGAAGCGGCAGCCTCGCTGATCAGAAAAGAATGCGGCCGCAGCGACATCGACGTCCATTTTATGACCGGCGGCACCCAGACCAACCTGACGATCATCTGTGCGGCGCTGCGTCCCTTCCACGGTGTTTACGGCACTGTGCAGAGCCATATCAACACGCACGAAGCCGGCGCTATCGAACGTACCGGTCATAAAGTGCTCGACCTGCCTACCACGGACGGCAAAATCACCGCCGCCATGATCAGCGAACAGCACGAGCTGTATCTCAACGATCCCAGCCGTGAGCATCTGGTCCAGCCCAAAATGGTCTATATCTCGCAGCCGACCGAGATCGGTTCGCTGTACCATAAGGACGAGCTGGAAGCGCTGTACGCTGTCTGCCAGCGTTACGGACTGTATCTTTTCATCGACGGCGCCCGCCTGGGCTACGGCCTGACCGCCCCTGACAATGATCTGACCCTGGCCGATATCACCAATAACTGCGACGTCTTCTGCATCGGCGGCACCAAATGCGGCGCCCTGTTCGGCGAAGCGGCAGTTATCGTCAACCCGGCCTTAAAAGCCGATTTCCGCACGATCATGAAACAGGGCGGCACTGTTTTAGCCAAAGGACGCCTGCTGGGCCTGCAATTTGAAACGCTTTTTACAGACGGCCTTTATTATAAGATCTGCCGTCACGGTATCGAGCTGGCCCTGCAGATCAAAGCCGCCGTCAAAGAGCGCGGCCTGGAATTCGTGACTGATTCTACTACTAACCAGCAGTTCATTATTTTCCCGCAAACGATGTATGACGAGCTGAGCAGGCACTTTGTCCTCGCACCCTGGGAATATCTCAGCGGCGACAGGATCGCGGCCCGCATCTGCACCAGCTGGGCCACAGACCCGGCCCAGGTCGACAAGCTGTGCGAATTGATCAAAACACTGTAAGTAAATACTGCTGCGGCAGAGAAAAAGCCTCTCAATAAAATTTTATTGAGAGGCTTTTATTTATCAGCGCACCGAACGCAGTCCGGTCCTATTCACTTTCCGCCACGGTGATCTGCGACATAAACGGTTCTGCTTCCAGCTCTTTACTGTAAATAACGCAATTATTTTTACCGCGCTTCTTCGCCTCATATAAAGCCTTATCTGCTTTATATAAAAGCGTTTTCTCGTCCGTACCGTCCACCGGATAGAACGACACGCCTACAGACACCGACAGCGGCACCTGAATATCAGCTTCACGTCCCAGCCTTTCGATGCCGGCCCTCAGGTCATCTGCTTTCAAAAGCGCCAGACCGCTGTCCCTGACATTCTGCATGATAATCAAAAACTCGTCGCCGCCGATACGGCAGACGATATCATTGGACCGGAACTGCCCGCTGATCTCATTGGCGATCCGGCACAGCACTTCATCGCCGAACAAATGCCCGTGCCTGTCGTTGACCATTTTAAAATTATCAACGTCCAGAAACATGACCGCGGCTTTTTCCTGCTGCGGCTCGCACAGCAGCTGCTGCAGCAAACGCTCACCATAAGCCCGGTTGCCCAGCTTCGTTAAGGCATCGCTCTCAGCCTGCCTTTTCCACAGACCGATCTCACGCTTCATTTTATCGATACTGATCATCCTGCCGACAATGCTGAGCATCACGCCATAATGTTCCTTGTCCCAGATCGAATTGACGTGGAGCCTGTACCATTTTTCTTCGCCGAACTTGTCGATCAGCCGTACATCCTTGACATAGCCGCTGTTTTCTTCGGTCAAAGCATGCGTCAGTTCCCTCAGCTCCTGCAGATCTTCCGGCAGAATGACCATACTGCTGCCCATGGCTGCCCTGGCGTTTGTGACCACACATTCGCCGCCAAAGACTTTTTTATATTCATCAGAAAAGATGATCAAATCTTTTTCAACGTCATAATCAAAAATAATATCGCCGCTCATGGCAAACAGCGCCTTCTGTTTTTCACGCTCTATTTCCAAAAGCCGCGCGACACGGCTGTTTTTATCCATATCGCAGCTATAGCATTTTTTCCCGCTGAACTTTTCGGTATTGGGATGCTGATAATGATATACGACTGCCGGCAGCCCGTCATCCGACTGCAAAATTTCCGGCAGGCTCGGCGCGATCTTCAAAAAGCACTGCAGCAGATCAGGACTGAAAGCACCGCATTCACCCTTTTCGATCATTTTGACCGATTCCTCATGGGTAAAAGCGCCTTTATAACAGCGGACACTGGTCAAAGCGTCATAGCAGTCGGCCAGCGCCACGATCTGCGCGTAAATGGGTATCTCTTTGCCGATCAGGCCATCGGGATACCCGCTGCCGTCCCATTTTTCATGGTGCCAGCGGCAAATATTATAGTGATAGCGGTACTGCTCTTTATTCTGCTTCAGGCTGTCGATGCTCTCCAGGATCTCGCAGCCGTACAGCGTATGTTCCTTCATGATCGCAAATTCTTCTGCCGTCAGACGGCCCGGCTTATTCAGGATATAGTCCGGGATCGCGATCTTGCCGATGTCATGCAGCGCCGCCGCCATCGAAATATCCTCGATCGTCTTATCGCTCATTTTATATTCGGCATTCTGCCGTCCCAGCTCCTTCAGCATGATCTTGGTCAGCTGACGGATGCGCTGGACGTGCTGTCCTGATTCACAGTCACGGAATTCGACGATCGTACTCAGCGTATCGATCATGGCCACGTTAAAATTACGCAGCTGCTCGTTCTGCTTTTCGATCTTGTTCATCTGCTCCTGGACCAGATTCTCCAGCTTGTAACGGTAACGGTACAATTCAATGATATTATTGACGCGCTGACAGATATTATCAGGATTGAACGGTTTTAAAACAACGTCGACCACGCCCAGGCGAAAGCCTTTGGAAATAGCGTCATTGGACGATTCGGCCGTGATCAGGAAGATAGGAGTTTTCTCGGTCAGGCCTTTGGCGTTCATGATCTCCAGCGCTTCCAGACCGTTCATGATCGGCATCACGATATCCATCAGCACGATCGCAATTTCTTCGTGATACTGCTGCATCAGTTCTACAGCCGTTTTGCCGTTATCTGCTTCCAATATTTCGTAGTCCCCGGCAAAAAGTTCACACAGTATCGCCCGGTTAAGCTCTACGTCATCGACTATCAGGATTTTATCTTTTTGCTTCTCCAAGCCTGTCTGCCCCCTTTGGCGGTTATTTTAGTCGCAGATTACAAGCAACTGTAAAATTCATAACAATAACAATTCTATATGTTCTATTATATTATTTTTTTACATTTTATACAATAAAAACTTCTTCTTACAAATAAAATATCACACTCCCTGTAATATTTGCTGCAGCCGCTGCAGTTTCTGCCGCCAGTCACTGCTGTAAGCCCCGCCGCCCTGGGCAAAGCTCTGCGATCCGCCACCCTTGCCGCCGAACAGCTCGCCTGCCTGTCTGCACAGATCACGGCAATCGGCCTGCGTCTGCTCACCGCAGCCCAAAACATAATTGACGCGCTCGCCGGAGCTGTATACCACCGCCGCCACAGTACGCCCGCCTGCCAGCAGTTTGTTCAGCAGCAGTTTGGCGTCGGCGGCACTGCAATCCTCCTGCGCCGCGGCGATATATTTGATGCCGCTTGCATCGACAGCAGCCTGCTCTAAAAGCTGCGGCGCTAAGAATTCATACAATTTAACAGTCTGCGCTTTCAAACGCTCGCTCTGCGCCGCCAATTCGCCCTGCAATTTACCTATCCCCTGCGGCACGCCCTCCGGCTTCATGGAAAGCAGCCGTCCTGCCTGCCAGACGTAGTCGTTTTTTTGCCGCGCGTCCTCTAAAGCCCAGCGCCCGCACAAAAATTCTACCCTGATCCCGTCCTTATGCTTATCGAAACGGTTGATCCTGATCAGCCCGATCATCCCTGTGCGGGCAGGATGCGTACCGCAGCAGGTGCAGACATCGCCGCCCTCCACAGTAACGATCCGCAGCGTACCGGTCAGCTTCTCATTCTTCTTGCGCATTACCAGCTCCGGCAGCCTGGTATGCGGCAGATAACTGACCGTGATCGGCTTATCCTCCCAGATCTGTCTGTTGGCATAATCTTCAGCCTGCGCCAGCTCGGCTGCCGTCAGCTCTTTATCAAGATCGATAGTCACCAGCCGCTCACCCATATGAAAACCAATGTTATTGGCGCCAAACAGCTTCCACACCGCGTGCGAAAGGATATGCTCGCCGGCATGCTGCTGCATATGGTCCAGCCGGGCCTGCCAGTCCAACACCGCCTCGACCTGCGTGCCAGCCGCCAACGGCTGCTCGCAGTAATGCAGCACCTCGCCGTCACGCTCAGCGGCATAAGTCATCTTCACGCCGCCCAAAGTGCCCCGGTCGCTCAGCTGACCGCCGCCCTCCGGGAAAAAGACCGTCCTGTCCAAAACGACGGCATAACCGCCACTGGTTGCCTCGCAGCTCTGCACCGTTGCCAGGCAGCTTTTTAACATCGAATCCTGTTCATACAATTTTTCCGTCATTTTTAAAACCCCTCATCAATAAAATTTCTCTTTTCATTATAGCACTGCTGCCGTCGGCCGTTAAGCAATAACTGCCGCTGTTTTGCACCGCAGCTTATTTGTGTTATAATGTGAACACTTGGCGAGGTATTTTCGAGCCTAGTGAGAACATATACCCTTGCGGTATAATGTAAACACAATGCGCTGCTGGGACACACGCCAACCTCAACAGCAGTGCTGGTGTTGGGACGATGTCGGTGCAGGGATAAACGCAAGGGTTTTATTACTACGAACGCATCCTCCATGACCTGACCCGCAGCCGACTAGGAAAAACACCTGCGCTGCCGGATCACAGGTCAGCTTCAACAGCAGTGCTGGTGTTAGGACGATGTCGGCGCAGGGATAAACGCAAGGGTTTTATTACCACGAACGCATCCTCCATGACCTGACCCGCAGCCGACCAGGAAAAACACCTGCGCTGCCGGATCACACGCCAGCCTCAACAACAACACAGACCTGAATATTATCAAATCAAGGAGCAAACAATGTATAAATATATCCTTTTCGACCTCGACGGCACCCTCACCGACTCTGCCCCCGGCATCATCCGCTGCGTCCAGTACGCCTTGGAAAAAAGCGGCAAAGGCAGCTATCCCGACCACGAACTGCTGCCCTTTATCGGCCCGCCGCTCACCGAATCCTTCCAGAATTTCTGCGGCATGAGCGAAGGCGAAGCCCACGCCGCCCTTGAATATTACCGCGAGCGCTTCGCCCGCGTCGGCATGTTTGAAAACTCTGTCTACGACGGTATCCCCCAGCTGCTGCAGACCCTGCGCCAGGCAGGCAAGATCCTCGCCGTTGCCACCAGCAAGCCGCAGCTTTACGCCGAAAAAATTTTAGAACACTACAAACTTGCCCCCTATTTTACGACTGTTGCCGGCCCCGGCTTCAACGGCGAACTGCCGACCAAAGCCGACGTTATCGGCGAAGTGCTGCAGCGCCTGCACATCGAAAGCGACGCTAAAACCGCAGCCGTTATGCTGGGCGACCGCGAACACGACGCCATCGGCGCACAGCAAAACGACATCGCCATCATCGGCGCCGGCTACGGCTACAGCTCCCCCGGGGAACTGACTGCCGCCGGCGTCAGCCAGATCGCTGCCAAGCCGCAGGACTTTGCCGAACTGCTTCTTTAACGATCCTCAAACAGCGATATTTTCTGTAAATCAATACTGCTTGATAACTTTATTTTCACCACAGCGTCCGGCTTTTGCCGGGCGCTGTATTTTTTTGCCCTTTAACTGTTATTTTTTTCAAGTTATACACCTGTGGAAAACTTTTGCTTGCGGGGGGGGGCAAAGTGCTATAATACAAAGCAAAAGTTAATTTTTTTATCTTTTCAAGGTATTTTATTTGCCAATCGAATATTCATGATCAGGTGCAGCATTGCCTAACAGAGAAATCGGTTTAAAGCCGATGCGGTCCCGCCGCTGTAATGCCGAGCAAGCCTCATAACGTCACTGGGAAACCGGGAAGGCGAGGTAAGCGATGACGCAGAGCCAGAAGAACTGCCTGATCATCCGTCCACACCCTCCTGCGAACGACAGGCAGAGCGTTAGAAGCTTTTTTACGCTTTTCTGCCTTTGTGCGCAGAAAAGCGTTTTTTCTTTTGCTTTTAAATTTTTCGGCACGCGAAACTCGGACAGCTCGGTCGAAGGATTTAGAAAATAAATTTATAGGAAGTGTTTATTTGATGAATGGAAACAAGAAATTTTTAGCAATGGCGGTATTGTGCGCCGTTGCCAGCGTCGGCTTCGTACTGCCTGCCGCCGCTGAGGAAACCATGACGCACGATCTGGACGAAGTCATCGTCGAAGCCGACAGGGACGCCCTGCCGGGGGGATATATTACCTCGATCAGCAGTAACGGTATTTTGGGTAAAGGCAGCATTATGGATATTCCCTTTAGCAAAACCAGTTTTTCTAACAAAACAATCGAACAATTCAACGATCCTACCGCTCCCTTAACAAGTGTTTTAATCAATACTCCATCTGTGCGCAGCAGCAGCTATGGCTTATATAACGACTTTTCTATCCGCGGCATCCACACCACTGGTTATGCCTTATACGTCAACGGTGTTCCCGGTATGTTTACACAATCTACAATACCAACCAATTTTGCCGAAAGGATAGAAGTCAATGCCGGACCCAATATGGGTATCGAAGGTACTACACTGAATGAATCTGCTGGCGGTATGGTCAATATGGTTTCCAAAAAAGCTACGGATAAACCCATAAACCGGATCACACAAATTTTTTCAGGCAAAAGTACCTACGGTCAAATCATAGATATCGGCCAACGCTTCGGTAAAAACAAATCCTGGGGACTACGCATCAATGCCGAAAACATCAGCGGCAAAACAAGTGTCGATAACGAAGAACTCACCAACCGCGATATTTTCATCAACTTAGACCACCGCGACGAAAACAGCACTTCTAATTTATTTGCCGGTTATCGTCAATCAAAAATCAAAAATCCGCGCGGAGCATTTCAACTAGGCCCCAATGTAACAGCAATGCCGTCTGCTCCTAAAAACACTCTTAATTATGGTTATGACGGTCAGGAAGCTGCTTTGGATACCTGGATGGTGACTCTGAACCATGAACAAAAAATCGGTAAAGACGTTGTCGCATTCTTCAACGGTGGTTACAGCCGTTATGATCTATACAAAAACATAACCTGGCGTGCCGTAGACCCCTATATTATCACAAGTAACGATGGCACCTTCACCGCACATTCTGATCGGGACGGCGGTTTTCCAATGGATTCATATTATCTGCAAACAGGCATCAAAGGCAAAATTACGACAGGTACAGTAACTCACAACCTGGCCGGTACTGTTGACAGAATGTGGAAATACGGATACAGCCAATATTCTAACGGCGGCCCTAATATGGTAGATACGCCCAATGCCGGCAATATTTATGAAGGACGTTACGACGGCAAAATCCCCAATCTCAATATCAATCATAACGGATTCTACCGCAGCAACAGAACAAACTACTGGGGCTGGACTTTGGCAGATAATATCGAGTTTGGCAAAGCTACTGTTTTGTTAGGTCTGCACGGCCACCATACAGACACCCAATCCTACGGTAAAGACAGCGTGAAATCCAATGATACCAGCCCCACTTACGGCATTATGTATAAGCCAACTGATAAATTATCAGTTTACGCCTCACACTCCGAAAGCTTCGCAGCCGGCAGCGTTGTCGGAAGCGGCTACAAGAATACTGATGCTATCCTTGACCCTGCTAAAACCAAGCAAAACGAGGTAGGCGTTAAATACCAGGCCGGACAAATGACCACCTCTTTAAGTTTCTTCGAAATCACTAAAGCCAGCCAAAAAGTACAGCCCCAGCCGGTTGGTCTGCCGTTACTCACCAATGACGGCGAAAATACTTACAAAGGCATTGAACTTGCAGTAAACGGCAAAATCAGCGATAAATGGGCTTTAATGGGCGGCTTTATGTATCTTGACGCTGAACAGAAAAAAACTAAAAACGGCGACTTAGATGGCATTGCCGTCAACGGCGTTGCAAAATGGAATGCTGTTCTGACTGCCGAATATGCTCCCGATAAAAGCACTTCCTTCTGGGGCCGCGGCGTCTACACCGGTAATGCCAAAATCAACAACGAAAAATTCACCGTTCCTTCTTCTTTAGTTTTTGATCTCGGCGCCAGCTATAAAACCAAATTAGGCACTACACCGGTAACTGTAAGCGCCACCTGCTACAACGTGCTTAATAAAGATTATTGGCTGCCTCAAGGCGGCTACAGCAGCGGCAATCTTGCCATTGGTACACCGCGTACATTAATGTTGTCTGCACAGTTTGAGCTTTAAAAATAAATTAAGGGAGAAGGAACCTTCTCCCTTAATTTTAATTGTCTGGGAATAAAAATATGCGAACTAAATTTAATAAATCATCTATATATACTATGTTCTATCTGCTTATCATTTGCATCCTGTGTATGGGCTGTTCATTTCATAACCCGGTTGAGCAGCAATCCGCCACATTGATTACTGTTCGCGACAGTCTGGGCAGAAAAATAACTTTAGATAAACCGCTTACTCGCGTCGCTATTGCCAATGCCTATAATACAGACCTGACTGAACTAGTCACTGCTCTGGGATGTCTGGATACGATAGTTGGTATCGATCAGAATATCTTATGGAACAATGAAGCCTTCCACAATAAATTTACACAAGACCAATTGATTTGCGCCCGTGAAGGACTGGCTATAAATTATGAAAAAGTGATCGCATTAAAACCACAGGCTTTGCTGATCTCCAGTAAAGGCAGCTGGTTCGATGCACAGGAAAAATTATCACACTTCGGTATCAGCGTCATTGTCATCGACACGCATGATCTGGAACGGTTTGCTGATAATTGTGATTTATTGGGTAAAATTTTTGGCAAGGAAAACAGAGCCGGGGAAATAAAAAACTATTTTGGCGGACAGCTGCAATATGTCCAAAAACATCTTGCTGATATCAAAAATAGAAAAACAGTCTATTTTGAATGCGGCGGCCCTGGTGCAACAACTATGCCTGGCAGCTATTTTTACAGTCTTGTCAAATATACCGGCGGCATCAATATCATGGAAGACGCAGTAGAAAGACATATCGTACAGGAGGCCGTTATCTTAAGAAATCCCCAGTATATTGTCAAAATGTCAGATAATCGCTGGAAATATTCATATCGGCCGCCCACCTTAGATGAACATCAAAAAATAAAAAAAGAAATGCTTACAAGAAACAGCTGGGAAGAAATCAGAGCCGTACAAAACGATAATATCTTCCAGCTTTCCTATTTTGCCCATTGCGGCGCTTCAAAAATCATCGGCGTACTGTATGTAGCCAAATTTTTATATCCTGAATATTTACCCGATCTGCATCCTGAAGCAGTTTTTAAACTCTGGCTGACAAAATATTTAAATCTGGAATATTTGCCGGGGCATACCTATCCGCCTATGCAAATCAATGATTGAAAGGTAAATTTATGTCTATCGAAGAACAATACCAATACTATCAGCGAAAAAATAAATTTAAAATCATCTATATAACTTTAGGTATAGCGATAGTCTCCCTGCTTTGTCTTTCCTGGAATGCAACCATTGGCCCTGGCGAACTTTCAGCGGCACTGTTCAACTATTTTTCTACCCAGACTGTTACCGGTGAAAATACCGCAGCAGCTAAGGTAGTTTTGTTTCTGCGCCTGCCGCGCATCTGTCTGGCAATATTGGCAGGCTTCGGATTAGCTGCCGCCGGTCTGATGATGCAGTCGGTAACGCGCAACTTTTTAGTCAGCCCTTTCACTCTAGGAGTTTCTTCAGCAGCAGCTTTCGGGGCTTCTTTATGTATCGTTTTTGGTAATGCCACAATATTTTTTAACGACTTTTTAATTATTGGCAGCGCTTTTATTGCAGCAATGCTCAGTATGCTGATTGTTTTTACTGTAGCAAAAAAAGTTGGCATTACAGCAAACTCTGTCATTTTGGTAGGCATCGCACTAAACTATTTTTTTGCAGCTCTAACCGCCTCACTGCAATTTTTTGCCCAGGAAAACAAACTGGCCGCTGTAGTTCAATGGACATTTGGAACTTTTAACAGAGCCAACTGGGATGCAGTAATTATTATCGGCGCAGTTACGGCATTTTGCTCATTTTTTGCCATTAGTCTGCTTTCACAATGGAATGCCATGGCCAGCAGCAACGACGAATTAGTACGAAGTCTTGGCATCAGTCCACAAAAATTAAGGGGTTTAACGATGTTTTTAGCCGTACTCATTACAGCCACGATCATTAGTTTTACAGGCGTTATCGGCTTTGTCGGACTGATCGCACCACACATCGCCCGCCTTATTATCGGCAACGATCACCATTTTCTATTTCCGCTGTCCGGTCTCATCGGTTCCGGTCTGCTGGTCTTATCAGATACTTTTGGTAAATTTATTCTCTATCCTGTCAATGTTCCCGTTGGCATAGTAGTTTCGTTTTTAGGCGTTCCTGTTTTTATCCATTTAATTCTGCATACAGGAAAGAGTGATCTATGATGACTTTAGAAATAAAGCATTTATCATTTGCTTACCGGCCAGACAAACCAGTGCTTAATGACATCTCTCTCTCCGTAACTGCCGGTGAAATTTTAGGTATCCTCGGACCTAATGGCACAGGTAAAACGACTTTTATCAAATGTATCAATAATATCCTGCCTGTCACAATGGGTAAAGTATTCTTGAATGGTCACGATATAGTAACCATGTCCCCACAGGAAACAGCTAAATTTATTGCCTATGTACCACAATACACAGATAATTATTTCCAACTCAATGTTATCGATGCCGTGATGTTGGGGCGACTGCCTTACGCACGCAAGCACTATTCAGAAAATGACAAAGCACTCGTTTTTGATATACTTCAGCGAATGCAGCTGGAAGCGCTGGCCTTCCGCACACTGAATACCTTAAGCGGCGGTGAACGGCAGCGGGTTTTTATTGCACGCGCTTTGGCACAGCAGCCCCGCTGCATCATTCTGGACGAACCGACCAGCAGCCTGGACCTGCACAATCAGCTGTTTATCCTGCACACCATCACCAATTTAGCCAGACAAAATAATATCTCTATCATTATGACGATCCACGACTTGAACCTGGCTTCAATGTTCTGTGACAATATCCTGATGCTTAAAGAAACCAGAACATTTGCCTATGGTTCGGCACAAAGCGTATTGGGAAAGCAGGTTATTGATACTATGTACAATGTTAAAACCACTGTTACGGTCGAGGATTCTTTTAAACACATCCGTCTTTTAAAAAATTTATAACTATAACTTTATTTTCACCACAGCGTCCGGCTTTTGCCGGGCGCTGTATTTTTTTGC
>OCHK01000594.1_pt1 | contig 34907 bp, 29 predicted proteins | sample 1538551 | NCBI WGS metagenome assembly OCHK01 (sample SAMN04571707, study PRJEB22368) | human gut metagenome | biome: human gut; material: stool | host: Homo sapiens | place: Luxembourg | collected 2012-08-31
AGGCGGCAAAGATAAAGACCGACGCCGAGCTTCTCGCCGAGGAAGAAGCAGCACGTCCCGCCCCGAGCATCAAGACCTCGCTCGATGACGGAAAAACATACTCCGGCAAGACCCTTACGATAGACGTTTTCGCCCGCAACTGGCAGAACGCCAAGATAGCCTCAAAGGTCACTCTCAACGGAACGGACGTTGCGGTCAACTGGGACGACGCCGAAAAGACCAGCTTTACTCTTAACTTCACCGATGGCGAAAACGTCGTTACGATAACGGCGACCGACGGCAAAAAGACCACAACGGTCACATATCACGTACAATACGTCAAGGCGGCGCCGAGCTTCGTGTTCTCGGTCGATGCCTTTACGATAGGCTGCGGATACATAGTGGAGCCGACCGTCGTAACGCTTGACGATGCCACGATAGACGCGATCGCTTCCTATTGCGCCGAGGAGCACAAGTGCGATGCGGAGTATGTAAAGGCGCATCTCAACACGGCTCACGTTCTGCTTTATCTGCTGAATGAATACGGCTACACTGCGGAATACAACGGGAAACCCGATCAGAGCTTTTATCTTTCATATGTAAACGGCTTTGATAACAGCGACAATATTCCCGACAACCTCCGCGAAAAGCTTGAGTCGAACGGCTTCAGCATAAGCGACGACAGCGACGACTCGCTCGGCGAATTCATGTATACATGGGGCAGCGGCTGGATGTACTGCGTGGACGGTGTGTTCCCGAACGTCGGTTTTGCCGACCACTATATACAGGACGGCGAAGTGATCCGCGTTCAGTTTACGCTTGCATACGGCTCCGACATAGGCGGCTCGTCTGCCATGGGCATGGGCGGCACATCCGACTATTTTGAGAATGCCGGCGAGGCACGCGACAGACTGACAAAGGCAATGGCACTTGCCGCGCAGAAACGCAAGGATAACACCAAAGAATATTCCGCGGCATTTGACGTCATATCGCAGTTCGGCATCACCGCCGCCGAGCTTGACGCCGCCACGGAAGCTCTCATGGCAATACTTAAATAATAAAAATAAAAAAGATGAAAAGATTTTCGGAACGTGCGGCGGCGCTGCTGCTGACGCTCATCCTGCTGCTTGCCGCCGCACCCGCGGCGGCAGCGGCATCTGTCGGGACCGACGATATGCGCGCGGCAGCCGACGGTATAATCGCCTGGAAAAAAGCCGACAACGGCTCAGAGCCGGGCGGCGACCTTATAAACAACGCATTTCTTGAGCTTGCGGGCACGACGCCGGGCGACTGGTTCCCGATAGGGATGAGCAGGCTCGGTGTGACCGATGATTATGACGGCTATCTTGCGTTTCTCCGCCAAAAGGTGGAGAAACGGTATGTGACAAAAGACAAGCTCAGTCGCGCCAAAGCGACAGAATGGCACCGCATAAGCCTTGCCGTGCTCGCTGCGGGCGGAGACCCTACCTCATTCGGAAAGAACGCCGACGGCTCTGCCATCGATCTCATCGCCGACGGCACATATGACCGCGGCAGGACGGCGCCGCTCGGCAGACAGGGCATAAACGGCTGGATATGGGGGCTCATCGCGCTTGATTCCATGCGATATCCCGTTCCCGATGGCGCATTTTACACCCGTGACGATCTTATCACCGCGATCCTCTCACAGCAGCTTTGCGACGGCGGCTTTGCCCTCACCGGCAGTGCGGCAGACCCCGATATAACCGCCATGGCTGTTCAGGCGCTCGCGCCATACTACAATGAGGAAAAAAGCTATTCCTATACGCTCAAAGCCGACGGTACAGCGCGCGAGGCGACTGTGAGACAGGCCGTGGATGCGGCGCTCACCGTGCTTTCGGCGCTTCAGCTCGACACGGGCGATTTCATAAGCTGGGGCACGCAGAATGTCGAAAGCACCTGTCAGGTCGCGGTGGCGCTCTGCTCGCTCGGCATCGATCCCGCCTCGGACAGCCGCTTCATCAAAAACGGCAATACACTGATCGACGGCATAATGCGCTACCGCCACGAAAGCGGCGGGTTCGTGCATTCGTACACCTACGACCCGGACAACCCCGCTTCGCTCCCCGACAAGCCGAACTCAATGGCGAGCGAGCAGGTGCTCTACACCATTGCGGCGATACTGCGGCAGGCAAACGGAATGCGCACGCTGTACGACTTCCGTCCCGAGATGAGCGACGCGATGAAAGAGCGCATACGCAGTCTTACGGACTCTGTATCCGCGCTGTCGCCCACTGCGGGAAAGGAAGAGATTTCTGCCCTTCTCGGCGTTTTTTACGCACTGCCGGCAGACGAGAGGTGCTATGTGCCGAGCTATGCCGTGCTTTCGGATGCGGCAAAAGCCGCCGGCATCGACATTGCAGCCGTTGCGGGCGCGACGACCGTTGTTGAGGACACCGACAAAAGCGGAACGGACGAAAGCATTCTTTATTTTTCGCCCACCGACCGCGCCGACGCCGACGCGATACCCGACGAGCCCACGACAGCCGATTATGTGACCGTCGTAAAGCTGCTCGACAAGCTCGAAAGATCGGACGATTTTGACGGCAAGGACGGATACATCAGCCGTCTGACCGACGCCAAAAACAAGATAGACGCGATAAGAGCGGAGATCGACGCGATAAACCGCGATATTGCCGAAGAGCTTTATCCGTTTGAGTCGATAGGACTTTCGGACAAAAAGACCGTTGACGGCATATACCGCCGCGTTATGGCGCTCGCCGAGCCCGACCGAGCACTTATCGAGCATTCAGAGGACCTTATAAAGACAAAGACCAAGACCGACGGCCTGTTTCGCGCGCTCATTATCGGCGCGGTGCTCGCCGTTATTGCGCTTGCCGTCGCGTTTATGCTCGTGCGGCGTATAAGAAAGCGCAGAAGAAAGAAAAAAGCCGAAATGGATGAGCTTGAGCGCAGTTGGGCAGATGAGCCCTGACCTTCTCATCCACGGCAGGGAGACCGGTATCGAATGAAAAAAGACATACTCGCCGTGTTTGCGATAGTTCTTATCGCGGCGGTGCTGATATGCGGCACCGAATTTCAGACGGTTGACGAATATTATCTGACTCACATCGACGATATCACGCCCGATTCGGAGACGGTATTTATAAGCATACGCTGCGACACCGTTTACGGCAACTACGACGAGCTTGACGAGAATCTGAAAGAAGGCGACTGGATCCCCGGGGACGGCGTGATACTGCCGGTGACGGAATACGTGCTGCGCCCGGGAGACAGCGTGTGGGACATTCTGAGCCGCGCGGTAAGGTACAACAAGATACAGATGGAATACCAGGGCGCCGACGAAAATCAGTTCGGCAGTGTTTATGTCCGCGGGATAAGCTACCTCTACGAATTTTCATGCGGTCCGCTTTCGGGCTGGATGTACATGGTAAACGGAGAATTTCCTCAATACGGCTGCTCAAGATACGAGCTGCACGACAAGGACGTTATCGAATGGGTCTACACCTGCGACCTCGGGCGCGACGTGGGCTGCGAATGGATGAGCGGAGGCGGCACGCAATGAACGAAAGACAGACCGCCTTCGGGCATTTTCACCCCGTGCCGGCGTTTGTGTACATCACATCGCTCACGCTGGTGACCATGTTCACCTCGCACCCCGTGATACTCGCTCTCTCGCTTGCGGGCGCCGCGCTTTTCTCGGTGTCGCTTCATACGCTGCGCGAATTCCTTTCGGATATTTCGTTTTACCCGCCGCTTTTCATTATGATATCGCTGACCAACCCCCTCTTCTCACACAACGGCGCGACGCCTCTTTTCTTCATGAACGGCAACCCGGTGACGCTTGAAGCGCTGTGGTACGGCGTCGATATAGCAGCAATGACAGTTGCCGTGCTGCTCTGGTGCCGATGCTTTTCCGACATCATGACATCGGACAGAGTAATGTACCTCATCGGACGCGCAGCGCCGAAGGCGGCGCTCGTCGTTTCAATGTCGCTGCGCTTCATCCCGCTTTTCAAAAGAAAATGGCATGAGATAAAGCGTGCGCAGATATCCATGGGCTACTATTCGGAGGCGGGATTCGTCTCAAAGCTGCAAAGCTCGGCACGTGTGTTTTCGGCGCTCGTCACATGGGCACTTGAAAATGCCGTCGATACCGGCGCATCGATGCGCGCGCGCGGCGGAGGGCTGCACGGGCGCACCCACTTTTCGCTTTTTCGCTTCACTTCCTCCGACGGCGTGCTGCTTGCGGCGGCGGTGCTTCTCGGCGGGATATCCTTTGCGGGGCTCGGCACGGGCGCGTTCCGCTTCGGCTTTTACCCGCGGATATCAACTCCCGATCTCTCGGCAAGATCCGTATGCCTTTATCTTGCATTCGCGTTATTTTGCCTTATCCCGTTCATCATCGAAATCACGGAGGCACTCAAATGGAAATACTTGCGCTCGAAGATCTGAGCTTCCGCTATCCCGGATGCACCGAAAATGCCGTCGACGGCGTTTCCCTTACCGTCCGCGAGGGTGAATTTCTCCTGCTGTGCGGCAGATCGGGCTGCGGAAAGACCACACTGCTGAAGCTGATAAAACGCGAGCTTGCCCCGCACGGAGAGCTGAGCGGGAACATACTGTTCCGCTCAAGACCGCTCGACTCGCTCACCGACCGGGAGAGCGCGCAGAAGATCGGCTATGTGCTGCAAAGCCCCGAGGCGCAGATCGTTACCGACAAGGTGTGGCACGAGCTTGCCTTCGGGCTCGAAAGCCTCGGCTGCGACAGCGACAGCATACGGCTGCGCGTCGGCGAAATGGCAAACTATTTCGGCATCGACGGGTGGTTCAGAAGCGGAACGGCAGACCTCTCGGGCGGGCAGAAGCAGTTGCTCAATCTCGCCTCCGTAATGGCAATGTCGCCCGAGCTTCTGATACTTGACGAGCCGACCTCACAGCTTGACCCGATAGCCGCACAGAATTTCATAGCCACGCTCTCCAAAATAAACCGCGAGCTCGGAACGACCGTGATAATCGCCGAGCACCGGCTCGAGGAGCTGTTCCCCACCGCCGACCGCGTGGCGGTCATGGACGGCGGCAGGATCGTCGCCTGCGATGCGCCGCGTCGCGTCTGCCGTGATATGCGCTCGTCGGAAATATTTGCGGGCTTTCCGTCGGCGGCGCGCATTGCCGCGGGACTAGGTGCGGACACCGACGACCTGCCGATAACGGTCAGAGAGGGCAGACAGTTCCTTTCGGCTTTTCCGCATAAAAAAGCCGCCGAAAAGGAGCCGGCGCTCTCATCCGAGCCCGCGCTGACGATGAAAAACGTATGGTTCCGCTACGAGCGCAGCGCGCCCGACATATTGCGCGGCACCACACTCGAAATAATGCGGGGCGAAATATTTTCCGTCCTCGGCGGCAACGGATCGGGCAAAACAACACTGCTCAGGACCGTGTCGGGTGCCGAACGCGCCTACCGCGGCAAGACCTTCATATTCGGCAAAAATATAAAGGAAATGAAGCAGACCGAGCTGCATCGCCGCAATGTCGCAATGCTTCCGCAGAACGTGCAGACGGTGTTTCTCAAGGACAGCGTGCGCGCCGACCTCACCGACATATACCGTGTGATGGGCCGCACGGGACAGGATGCCGGGCAGGCGGTCGCCGACATAGCCGAACGCCTCGGCATTTCGGCGCTGCTCGACCGCCACCCCTACGACCTTTCCGGCGGCGAAATGCAGAAGAGCGCGCTTGCCAAGATACTTCTCACCTCGCCGCGCCTGCTTCTGCTTGACGAACCGACCAAAGGCATCGACGCTTACGCCAAGGAAAATCTCGGCGAAATACTGCGCGGTCTGAGGGACGACGGCATCACCGTCGTGATAGTGACGCACGACGTTGAATTTGCCGCATCGTATTCGGACCGCTGCGGGCTGTTCTTCGACGGCGAGCTTCTCTCCCCTTCCTGCCCGCAGAAATTCTTCGGCGGCAACGATTTCTACACTACCGCCGCCTGTCGTATGTCACGCGGGATATTTGACGGCACCGTGACCGTCGGCGACGTCACGGCGCTCGGAAGGGAGGGCAAAGATGAAGTCTGAAAAGGGCAGAAGGGCAATATCGCTCACCGTTTATCTGCTTCTCGTGCCAGCCTGCGTCGCGCTCGGCGCAACTGTGTTCCGCGACCGCGCGTATATCTGGATATCCGTGTGCCTTGCGGTGCTGTCATGCGTGCCGTTTTTCGCACGGTTCGAAAACCGCCCCGACGATACCCGCCGCATGGCGGTCCTTGCCGCAATGACGGCGCTCTCGGTGCTCGGCAGATTCCTTTTTTATGCCGTGCCGCACTTCAAACCGGTCACGGCTATGGTCGTGATATGCGGGATATACCTCGGCGCCGAGTCGGGCTTTCTCTGCGGCGCGCTGACTGCAATACTTTCGAATATCCTGTTCGGTCAGGGACCGTGGACACCGTTTCAGATGATGGTTTGGGGGATCATAGGATTCCTCGCCGGCGTACTCGCACGGCAGCTGAAAAAAAGCCGCGCGGCACTGTTTCTGTACGGAGCGCTCGCGGGCGTGCTGTTTTCGTTTCTCATGGACATATGGACCGTCCTGTGGTGGGACGGAAAATTCTCTCTCTCACGCTATATCGCCGCGATAGTGAGCGCCGCGCCGGTAACGGCGGTCTATGCCCTGTCGAACGTGCTGTTCCTTTCGGTGCTTATAACGCCCATCGGCAAAAAGCTCGAGCGACTTGTCACAAAATACGGTATATAGAGATAAGGGCGGCTGTGCGGGAAGCTCTGAAAGGGCTTCCCCAACAGCAGTCTTTCATTTATCCGACCGTCAGAGCGAATTTTTGTGCGCTAACGTGAAAGAAAGTGCCGCACGGCTATTGACAAAGCCGAATGATTGTGGTAAGATATAACGGTAAATCAAATACGGAGAGGTATCGAAGCGGTCATAACGAGGCGGTCTTGAAAACCGTTTGACAGCAATGTCACAAGGGTTCGAATCCCTTCCTCTCCGCCATAAGTCCACCGTAATTTTGATAGAATTACGGTGGACTTTTTCTATGCCCGAAAACCGCTTGATATAAGGCTTTTCGGCTGTTTAGGCGCATAAGCGAACCCCGCTGCAGGCAATTCTGCGGCGGGGTTTTGTGCGTTTTAGGAGGATTGTAGCTTTCTGTGGCGTTGTACTCGTTAAACGGCTGGGGTAATCGTTGAATTACTGGAGTATTCGTTAAACTACCGAGGTAATCGTTAAACAGCCGAGTTCTGATAATACCCCTTATGAGAAAATCGGCGATGAAGTTTACCCCGTGGATACTCCCTTCGATATTCCTGATAGCTGGGAGTGGGTTCGATTTAAAGATTTAGTCGACTATTCGATGGGAAAAACGCCTCCACGGAAAGAGACGGAATACTGGAGCAACGGTAAGCTGGTATCGCAAGACCCATCTGACGAGCCTGCAGAGGCTCTGCTGGAGCGTATCCGGGCAGAGAAACAGCGGCTCATCAAGGAAGGCAAAATCAAAAAGGACAAGCACGAATCCATTATTTTCAGACGGGATAATTCTCATTATGAGAAGTTGGACGGTGTGGAGCGCTGTATCGACGATGAACTGCCCTTTGAAATACCCGAAAACTGGTGCTGGTGCAAGATTGGCACAATCTTTACTCTTCAAGCTGGTAAAAACATTCAAGCCGCAGAAATCCACGAGAATCCCTTTGCAGAATCCTATCCGTGCTACGGAGGAAATGGCATTCGAGGGTATCCTAAATACATTGGGAGTTATGCTCGGCTACTGCGTTTTGCGCTTGTATAAAAAGATAAGCTCAAAGGCCGCAACCGGATAATAAAGGATAATAAAGCGGAAGATTTCGCCGCGAGCGCGGGTAAATCGCTCTTATTTCTTAAAAAGGAGCACTTAAAATGAAAAAATGCAATGATTGCAATTGCGAGATGATCGAAAACAGCTCGTTGAGCGGCAAACACCCTTTTGAGGTCGATTTCAGCGAACGGGTAGATATCTCGGTCAGCATTCCGACGGGCAAAAAAGGCAGCTTTCTCGGCATCAGTTACGACATACCGAACATATGCGAGCTGAAAGCAAGAATCTGCCCCAAATGCGGAAAAGTCGAACTTTACACCGACTTCGGTCCACAACAATGATCAAAGCCCCCGTCTTTATGCAAAGGCGGGGGCTTTGATCTGCACAACAGGGCTGTTTACGGTTCTTTCTTTTCGTCCGTTTTTGCGAGTGTAAAATCAAATTTCATTTCAAGCGCAGCAAAAAGCTTTTGCATCACCTCGTCCGCAAGGGCACGGAGGTTTATTTTGCCGATATACGCAAGCACTTCTGCCTGCTCCTCCTCGGGCACCCTGTACGCGCGCAGCGAAACGGTGAGAAAACGCTCGACCTTCTTTTCAAGCGAAAAATGAATGTCACACTTCCTCGCCATATACCCGCGCATTATGCCCGCCGTGCCTATTTCGGTCTCATAAAAATCGCTTTCGGAATAATCGGGCAGATATGCGCCGAATATCCTGCGCAATTCACGCGCCGTGTGCTGGAAGATATACTCCGAGGTATTCGGCAGCGAATAGACCTCAAGGTAAATATCGCGCAGATTCTCGTTGAGCTCGGTAAGCACGAGCTGTATCGCGGTCTCGGCGGCATATGTGTAGACCGGCGGCAGCTCTGCCCCGACTATATCGCGTGCCGCGCCGAACTGCCCGCCGAACATAAAAGCGATAAGCTCGCCGAGAACACCGTCCTTTGAACCGAAAAAGTTCTGAAAACTGCTGACCGATACCCCCGCCTCGCTTGCGATCTGTCTTACCGTCGTCTGCTTGTACCCCTGTTCGAGAAACAGACGCACACAGACCGAAAGAAGGTGATTTTTCGTCGGGATGCTTCCCCTTAGTATTGTCATTTCCGCACCTCGTTGTTTTTTATTTGATACTTGTATTAAGTATACCATACGGTGTGAAAAAATGCAATACCCGCGGCACATACCGCGCATAAAAATCTCGCATGGCGTATATCCGCATCTTCCGGAACGCCGAACGCCCCGCAGGCGCACAAAAAATACGCAAAACCTTTGACAAAGCGGCATATATGAGTTATAATAGTATGGAACATATTCTGAGGGCATCCCCTGCGGCGAGCACGGTCGGATCGCCCCGGTTCACCGAACGGAGAAGCATCATCAAGATGAGTGACAAGTATACTATCGGCGTTGATTTCGGCACCCTTTCGGGGCGCGCGCTGCTCGTAAGAGTGCGCGACGGCCATGAAATGGCTGACGCGGTCATGGACTACCCTCACGGCGTTATCGACCGTACCCTGCCCGAAACGGGCGAACAGCTTCCGCCCGACTGGGCGCTTGAAGACCCGCACGACTTTCCGCTCGTGCTGGAGCATATAATCCCCGAGGTCATTGCGCGCGCGGGAGTAGACAAGCGCGATGTTATAGGCATCGGCATCGACTTCACCTGCTGCTCCGTTATGCCGATATACGCCGACGGCACGCCCCTCTGCTTCACCGATAAATACAAGGGCAACAAGCACGCGTATCTCAAACTCTGGAAGCACCATGCGGCGAACAAGTACGCCGAGCGCATGACCGAGGTCGCCGCACGCCGCGGCGAAAAGTGGCTGCGCGCCTTCGGCGGCAAGGTGTCGAGCGAGTGGATGTTCCCGAAGATATGGCAGCTCTATGCCGAGGCGCCCGATATATACCGCGAATGCGACATGATCGTTGAGGCGGGCGACTGGATGACATGGCTGCTTTGCGGCGTTATGACGCACGGCTATCTCTATGCCGCGTACAAGAGCCATTACATGATACACGACGGCGGCTTTCCGTCCCCCGACTTTTTTGCCGAGCTTGACCCGGGGCTGCGCGACGTCGTTAAAGAAAAGGTCAGCGCACCCGTTGCGATGCCGGGCGTATGCGTCGGCAGAGTGACGCCGGAGGCTGCGGCGCGCTTCGGCCTTGCGGCAGGTACGGCTGTCAGCTCTGCATCTCCCGATGCGCATATCGCCGCTCCCGCGGTGGGGTTTGAAAAATGCGGCGAGATGTACGGCGTTCTCGGCACCTCGAACTGCTATTACGCGCTGTCGAAGGAATTCAAGGACGTTCCGGGGATCTGCGGCTGCGCGTGGGACGGTCTTGCCGAGGGGCTTTACGGCTATGAGGCGGGACTTTGCTGCGGCGGCGACCATTTTTCGTGGCTTGCCAACAATTTCACTCCCGCGGAATACAAAGCCGAAGCCGAGCGCCTCGGCATCCCCCCGATAAAATACATAATATCCAAGGCAGCGGCAAAGCGCCCCGGAGAAACGGGGCTTGTCGCCCTCGACTGGTGGAACGGCAACCGCTCGGTGCTCGTTGACGCCGACCTCTCGGGGCTCATCATAGGAATGAACCTTCAGACGCGCGTTGAGGACATCATGCGCGCGCTGATAGAAGCAACGGCATTCGGAACGCGCGTGATAATCGAAAACTTCCGTGCGCACGGCATTGACGTAAACTACTTCTACGCCGCGGGCGGCATCGCGCGCAAGGACCCATTCACGATGCAGCTTTACTCCGACGTATTGCAGCTCCCCATACGCATAGCGGGCTCCTCTCTCATGCCCTGCCTCGGCACGGCGATACTTGCCGCAGTCGCGGCTGGGACCGACGCCGGCAGCTATGCAACGATACATGACGCAAGCATGGCGATGCGCAGCCTCAGCGACACGGTGTACACTCCCGACCCCGAGGCAGGCGCTGTGTATGACAGGCTTTATGCCGAATATCTCGCGCTTCACGACTATTTCGGCAGAGGCGGCAGCAATGTAATGAAGCGCCTGCGCGCGATCGCCGCAGACGCTCGTGAATAAAATAAAAGCGGAGACAACAGCAATGAGCAGTAGTATCAAGGACACGGTAAAAAAATATTCGAAGCGCTATTTCATAGACGCAATGGGCGCAATGGCGCTCGGGCTTTTCGCCTCACTTCTTATCGGAACGATCTTCAAGGCGCTCGGCATGATCCCGCACTGCGGATTTCTCGCCCAGATAGGCGGATATGCCCAGAGCGTCGCCGGACCCGCCATGGCTATTGCGGTGGCGTATACGCTCTGCAAGGATCCCCTTGTGATATTTTCCTCCGCAGCGGTCGGCTTTGCCGCCAACTCGCTCGGCGGTGCCGGCGGACCTCTTGCCGTCCTTTTCATAACGATAGTCGCCGCCGAATGCGGCAGGTTGGTTTCGAAAAAGACCAAGGTGGACATAATAGTAACGCCCTTTGTCACGATATTCGTCGGCGGGCTGCTCTCGATACTCACCGCGCCGTATATCGGCAGGCTCGTCGGATACGTCAGCGACTTCATCGGCTGGGCGGCGCTTAAAGCTCCCTTTGTTTCGGGACTCATAATATCCGTCGTCGTGGGCATAGCCCTAACGCTCCCGATCTCGAGCGCCGCCATCTGCGCGGGGCTCGTCCTCACGGGCAGCGCAGCGGCGGCAGGCTCATCCGAGGGACTTGCGATCGCGGGCGGTGCAGCCGTTGCGGGCTGCTGCGCTCAGATGGTCGGCTTTGCCGTCATATCCTTCCGCGACAACAAATGGGGCGGGCTGCTCTCGCAGGGTATCGGAACGAGCATGCTCCAGATGCCCAATATAATCCGCCACCCCGCAATATGGCTGCCTCCCACACTCGCCTCGGCGATAACGGGACCGCTTGCGACCTGTGTTTTCAGAATGAGGATGTACGGCGCCGCCATCAATTCGGGCATGGGCACCTGCGGGCTGCTCGGTCCGATAGGCATAGTGCTCGGCTGGTTTGACTCGGCAAACGGATATCCCGGCACGGTCGGCGCGCTCGACTGGGTGGGGCTCGTACTCATCTGCTTCCTGCTTCCCGCCGCTCTCTCATACGCATTTTACCTCGTTTTCCGCCGCATTGGGTGGATAAAGGACGGCTACATGAAGCTCGACTGACCATCTCCTCCGCGCATCCGAAAAGAAAGGAATCAAAAAATGTTCGAAGAAGACGAAGAAGAATACGAACGTGACCCGGACGAATCAAAAGGTGCAAAGGTCTGGCGCACGGTAAAGACCGTCGTGCGGTGCCTTGTGTTCACCGTGATATTCGGCGTGATACTGCTGCTGCTCGCCAGAATGTTCATGTCCGGCGACCCCGCGTCAATGAAGGCACTTTCCGTGAACGACCGCGTGGTCGAAGCATACAATAAAAACGGAGGGCTGCGTGCGATAGCTCAGGTCAGCCAAGTGATAACGCATGAAAAGGACGACGAAAAGGGCTACAATTACGGCTACTTTTCGGTGACCGATTCGGTATTCCTTCCCGAGGCGGATCAGGTGCAGGCGGTGTTCAGGTACAACGACAGCACGCTGCGCCATCTTGCCGAGGATTATGACCTTGCCGAAGAGCCCGACAAAAACCTCGATTGGTACGACGTCACGCTGCGCGTGATAATCGACCGCACGCCCGAAAACAAGAAGGACAACGGCGAAACATATTGGGACGACCCCGACGCGGTGAGAACTCTCCGCATACACCCGACCGACGTAAAAAGCGCGACAAAGCCCCTTTACAGCTACCGCCGCTTTACGTTTGATGGCGTTCCCTCGGTCGAGGACGAGACGGTGCTCGCAGTGTATGTCGATGTTTACTACAAGGGCGACGTCGATTACAACAAAACACCCTACGGTGCTATGCGCATATACACCGGAGGCGTTGATCTTCACGACTACAAGCTTTCCGGCAAAGATATCAAGGCGATCAAAAAGCAGCTCGGCAACTGAGCGGCATTATTGAAAGGCAAGCGAACCGTATGAAATTCAGCTTTAAATTCGAAATAACCGATAACCGCCGCGAAAGCGAAGGCGCGGAACGCACTGGTACGGGATCCCGCATCCTCGGCGAGCTCGCAAAGGGCGCCGGTGCCGCGAAAGACGCGCTGAAAAAGCATCTTCCGAAGCTCGGCAGACTTGCCGACAGCATTTCGGACGAGATAAAGACCGATGTTGCAGCCGTGCGCGACCGCGACCCCGCAGCGCGCAACGACGTTGAGGTGCTGCTGCTCTATTCGGGCGTTCACGCGATACTCGCATACCGCGTGGCTCATAAGCTCTACCTCGGCAAAAAGTATTTTTCGGCGCGTGCCGTCAGCCAGCTTGCAAAATTCATCACCGGGATCGAGATACACCCCGGAGCGAAGATAGGCAAGGGGCTCGTGATAGACCACGGCACCGGTGTTGTTATCGGCGAGACCGCCGAGATAGGCGACAACTGCACGCTGTATCAGGGCGTGACCCTCGGCGGCACCGGCAAAGACACCGGAAAGCGCCATCCCACGCTCGGCAACAATGTTATGATCGGCGCGGGGGCCAAGGTGTTGGGACCCTTCCGAATAGGCGACAACGCAAAAATCGCCGCGGGTGCCGTGGTGCTTGAAGAAATACCCGCAAACGCAACGGCGGTCGGCATTCCCGCACGCGTTGTAAGGCGCGACGGCGTGCGCGTGACAGGCTGCAACGAGGAGCTGGATCAGGTTCACCTGCCCGACCCCGTAGCACAGCAGTTCTGCCGCCTTGAAACACGCACCGAAAAGCTTGAGGCTGAGCTTGAGGCACTGCGTGCCGCCATGAAAAAGGAAGCCGACGGGAGCGCAGGCACCCCGCCGACAGGCGATCAGTGATAAGCCCGTATTATTCATATTCAGATAAATCATTTTGAAAAAGAAAGGATACGAACCATGTCCAAAACACTTACACCCCGTACACTTGTCTGGGCGCACCGCGGCGCCGCCGCATACGCTCCCGAAAACACACTTCCCTCATTTGAGCTTGCCGCCGAAATGAAGGCTGACGGCTGCGAGACAGACGTTCATTTCTCCAAGGACGGCAAGATAATGGTGCTTCACGATGCCAAGATCGACCGCACCTCAAACGGTCAGGGACTTGTCACCGACTACACCTACGACGAGCTTCAGGTCTTTGATTTCGGCATCAAGACCGACGCGCGCTACAAAGGCACCCGCATCCCCACGATGGACGAAGTATTTGAGGTCTGCCGCCGCAACGGAATGACCATCAACGTCGAGATCAAGTCTGCCGATCCCGAAATGCCCGCAGCACTTGACGCGTGCGCCAAGGCTCACAATATGCAGGACGGCGTTCTCTACTCCTCGTTTGACCATGAGCAGCTCGCGCGTATGCTCCGCGTCAATCCCTCGGCTTTTGTCGCTCCCCTTTACGGCTTCAACATGGTCAAGGCATGGGATTACTGCAAGAACATGGGCGCTCTCGCATCGCACCCGCGCTTCAATCAGATAGAGCTGTACGAGGGCTATGTCGATAAGTGCCACGAGCTCGGCATCCGCGTTCACCCGTGGACCATTGACGATGCCGACGTTGCAAAGAAGCTTGCCGAGGCGGGCTGCGATGCTCTCATCACCAACCGTCCCGATTACGTGCGCGAGGCACTGGGACTTGTGTAACAGCCGTAAACAGCTTAAGATACATAGAGATGGGAGTGACTCATCACGATGGGTCACTCCCATCTCCGTAAATGCGGATAAGAAGGAATGCAAATGAAGATCACACCTTATTCTGTCGTTCTCGGGCTTCCCGCTCCGCTGCGCTTTGCCGTAGTCGCGGATATGCACGCAAGACCCGCGCCCGGGCTGCCCGAACTGATCCTGAGCGAAAAACCGGACGCACTGCTCATGCCGGGCGACATATTCGACACGCGCGGCAGCCGTGAGGATGCCCTCACATTTCTCGGCGCTATGGCGGCAAAGCTGCCGGTCTTCTGCTCGTTCGGCAACCATGACCGCCATATGAAAGACGACGACCGCGCGGAGCTTGACCGCATTGGCGTGCGTGTGCTCGACAACACCGCCGTGACCTTTCGCGGTCTTACCATCGGCGGGCTGACATCGGGATTTTTCACGGAATACCGCACGGACCTCGAAAAAACACCTCGTGTGGCTTGCGGAGTTCGCCGCCATGCCGTCGCCGCACCTGCTTCTCTGTCACCATCCGGAATATTACCCCGAGTATATCAGAGACACCGTGATAGAGCTCACAGTCGCCGGTCATGCGCACGGCGGGCAGTGGAATTTCTTCGGCCGCGGCGTTTTTGCGCCGGGACAGGGGCTTTTTCCGAAATACACCGCAGGCGTATACGACGGCGGCAGGCTTATCGTCAGCCGCGGCGCAACGAATACGGTGAAGGTACCGCGCTTTTTCAATCCGACCGAAACTGTCATAATAAACATAAAATGAGGAGTGATATCACTCCTCATTTTTTTCGGGCGGCTTATAATCTATGCGCATCACGTCCTCGGCATCGAGCTCTATTTCGGGAATCATGACCGCGGGCACTCCCGACGCCGAGCTTACCATTGCCGCCAGCGCCTTGGCATACGGGAAAAGCGCTCGGAACGTCGCAATATGCACCTCTTCGCGCGGCAGCCCCGCCGGGCAGGTGAAGAAGCCGGATTCAACTACCTTGAGCGTAAATTTTTCGGGCGCCGCTTTGCTTTCGGCAATAAGGGTCATTTCGGCTCTGCCGCCCGTGCCGCCGGAATAAATTATGTTGTATGTGTATCTGAAGCCGAGTTGTATCGTCTCGCCCGGCTCGAGGCGGTTCACGAATGAGACCTCGTCTGCCTTTACCGCCTTTATTTCGATCTTGAGTGACCGGTTATCCATTCTTACTCCGCCTCATATACAGACTATAAAGAGCCACGCAAGCGCCGCGCCGATAAGACCGTCGCGCTGATAGCCCTGTCCCTTTACAAGCGACCACACGAACATGAACGCGGATACGACAAAAATTATTATCCCCATCGTTTTGCACACGCCGCGCTTGACGTCGAGTATGCCGAAAAGCCCCGCCAACAGCATGAGAATGCCCACGGATGCCGTAAGTATGCCTATAAGATCAAGATCGAGCGCCGACTTCAGCGCCGTGCGCACCGAGGGCACCAGTGAATCTATTCCTATTATTATGTAGATCAGGCTGATGACCACCCTGCATGAATTCGTTTTGCTTGCTGCCATTGAAATGAATACCTCTTTTTATTTTCGCACGAAGAACGACCGCAGCCGTCCGCCGTCTTATATATTTTACACCACAACGCCCCTCTGTGTCAAGTATAAAGAGGGTGTTTTAACGCCGCACTACGGCATTGATGCCGGCAGCCGGAAAGCACCGTTTTGCCGCTCAAAATCGAAGGATCCGGACACGAGGGCAGTATCCGCCGCGATCGCATCAAAAATGCCGGCATCTTGACCGGCATTTTTGACGCTTTATGTGAACTGAGAATTGTAAAGCCCCGCGTAGAAGCCGCCGGCACGCATCAGCTCTTCGTGATCGCCCTGCTCTATAACGTTTCCGTCATTCATAACAAGTATAAGATCGGCGTTCTGTATCGTCGAGAGCCTGTGCGCTATCACAAAGCAGGTGCGTCCCTTCATCAGCTTCATCATAGCCTCCTGTATCTGCTGCTCGGTGCGCGAGTCAACGTTTGACGTCGCCTCGTCAAGAATGAGCATAGAGGAATCGGCAAGCATTGCACGCGCTATGGTTATAAGCTGCTTCTGTCCCTTTGAAATACCCGAACCGTTGTCTGTGAGCACGGTATCATAGCCCTCGGGCAGCGCCTCAATGAAGGTATCTATATGTGCAGCCCGCGCGGCGGCGCGTATCTCCTCGTCGCTCGCGCCCTCCTTGCCGTAGGCAATGTTTTCGGCAACGGTGCCGCCGAACAGCCAGGTATCCTGAAGCACCATTGTGTATGCCCCGCGCAGCGACGCGCGCGTTACTTCTCTTATCTCATTTCCGTCAACGCGTATCTCGCCCGAGTTGACATCGTAAAAGCGCATGAGCAGGTTGATGACCGTCGTTTTGCCCGCACCGGTCGGTCCGACTATCGCAACGGTACTTCCCGGCGCCGCATGAAGGCTCAGATCCTTGATTATCACCTTTTCGGGACTGTAACCGAACCGCACGTGCTCAAGCTCCACGTCGCCCTTCACCCCGGAAAGGACCGCGGCACCCTCGGCGTCGTCGGGCTCGGGCAGCTCGTCGATGAGCCTGAACACACGCTCGGCTGCGGCAAGCGCCGATTGCAGATCGGCAAGAATGTTGGCAAATTCGTTTATCGGTCCCGCAAATTTGCGCGAATACTGAACGAAGGACGAAAGGTCGCCGAGCTCAAGGAAGAAGACCGATGCGGGAGCCACGGTCCCCGTGAGCGACAGCATAAAGAATATACCGCCGACCATTATCACGAGAGCTATCGACAGATTGTTGATGAAGTTGACCGACGGTCCCAGTGCCGCGCCGTGATAGTCGGCATTGTAATATGCATTGCAGGCATCGTCGTTGCGCTCGTCGAACTTGCCGACAACGGTCGCCTCGCGCCCGTATGCGCGTATCGTGCGCTGCCCCGAGAGCATCTCCTCGGCATAGCCGTTGAGTGCACCGAGCTTTGCGGAACGCAGCCTGAAAAGCGGCCTTATATGCTTGCTCTTGAGCCGCGTGGTTATGATAGATATCGGCACGGTAACAACGAATATCACGATTATCACCGGCGATATCGAGATCATCATCGCAAGCGAGAAAACGACCGTGACGACGCTCGAGCATATCTGAAGCAGGTCGTGCGACAGAGACGCGTTTACGGTGTCAACGTCGTATGATATATGGCTGATTATATCACCCGTCGCGTGTGTGTCGAAATAGCCGACGGGCAGCAGCATGAGGCGCTCGAATATCTCGCGGCGCAGCGTGTATGTTATCCTCTGCCCGAGCTTTACGAGCAGCAGCGACAGACAGAGCGACAGCACAGCCGAGCCCGCATATGCAAGCACTAGCAGCCCCGCATATCTGAAAACGGTGGGAAAGTCCACCTTGCCCGCGCCGAGGTCAATGGCGTTTATCGCCTCGCCGGACAGCTTCGGTCCTATGAGCGCGAACAGATTCGACGAAAGCATCAGCACGAACGCGGCAAGCACGAGCCACTTGCAGCGCCAGAGATAACCGCCGAGTCGCCAAAGCACGCGGTGACGCGTTTTTTTATCCAGCTTTTTAACCGCATTTGTGTTGTTGGGGTTGCTTTGTGCGCGGGGATCGCCGAGCATTCCCTTGGCGCCGCCCATTCTTCCGTTATTCAAGGAAAGCACCTCCCATCTGCGACCGGCTTATCTCACGGTAGACCTCGCAGTTCTCCATAAGCTCGTCGTGCGTGCCCGAGGCAATAAGCCTGCCGCCGTCAAGCACGAGTATGAGGTCGGAATTCATGACCGAGCTGACTCTTTGCGCCACGACCACGACGCTGCCGCCCTCTGCGGCTATCTCGTCGCGCAGCGCACGGCGCAGCGCCGCATCGGTCTTGTAATCGAGCGCGGAGCTTGCATCGTCAAGCACGAGTATCTGCGGCCGTGCGGCGATAGCACGCGCTATAAAGAGGCGCTGGCGCTGACCGCCGCTGATATTCGTACCGTTTGCCGTAAGCATGCGCTCATATTTCTCGGGAAAATGCTCTATGTATTCTTCAGCCTGCGCTATCCTTGCCGCGCGGACGATATCGCCGTGCCCGAGCCCGCGGCCGAAGTTGATATTTTCCTCAACGGTATCGGCACAGATGAAATCGTTCTGCATTGCAACACCGAACATGGAATGAAGCTCATGCTCGGGTATCGTGCGCACATCTCTGCCGTCGATGCGCACCGAACCCTCGTTCACATCGTAAAAACGCATAAGGAGCGAAAGGAGCGTGGTCTTTCCGCTTCCCGTTGCTCCGATGATACCGAGCGTTCCGCCCTTTGGCAGCGAAAAGCTTATATCATTTACAACTTCCTTCGAGCTGCCGTTGTAGCCGAAGCTGACATGATCGAAAACTATGCCCTCCTCTGCCCTGCGCGGATATTCGCTCTCGGGCTTTACCGAAAGATCCTCGGGCGTCAGCAGCACCTCTTCTATGCGGTTTGCCGACGCGCTCGCCTTTGATATTATAAGGAATATACGCGACACAGACATCATCGCCATCGAGATCAGCGTGAAATACTGAATGAACGCGATTATCTTGCCCGGCTCGGACGAGCCGCCGTTCACACGGAAGGCGCCGACAACCACGACCGCGGTGATGCCGAGGTTCATGAACAGGTTCATGAGCGGATTTGCCACCGACATCGTTGCATTCGTTTTGCGCTCGACGGCGGCAAGCGAGGCGTTTTCACGGTCAAAGCGGCGGCATTCGTAATCTGTCTTTGAGAGCGCCTTTATGACCCTTATACCCTGCGCATCCTCGCGCACGACGCGCGTCATAGAATCCACCGCACCGCGCACGCGCGTGTAGAGCGGCAAGCCGCGGCTGGTTATCCCGTATACCGCAATGAAAATGAACGGCAGCACGGCGACCATAACGAGCGTCAGCACGGGGTCGAGCGTCACGGTGATGGTCAGCCCGCCGATAAGCAGTATCGGAGCGCGTACACCCATGCGCTGTATCGAATTTATGAACTGATGGATATTGTATGTATCGCCCGTCAGCCTGCTCTCAAGGCTTTCGACGGTAAATGCGTCGGTCTGCGCGGGCGAAAGACGCATTGTGCGTTCGAACAGGTCGTGACGCACGGCACGCGAAACATCCTTCGCCGTGCGCGCCGCCATGCGGTTGGCTGTCACATTGCCGAGCACGCCGAGAAAGGCACAAATGATCATTATCACTGCCCACATGACTATGCGGCGGCTGCCCGCCGCAAGATCGGGCGATACCTCGGCGCCCATCGGCTTTATGACGTCTTGTATGATATGACTCAGAATATACGGCAGAGCCAGCTCCACCATGGTCCCCAGCACCTTTATCGTAAGCGAGAGACACATATAGCGGCGGTGCGGCTTAAGATACGCAAGCACTGTCCTCATTGGGAGTCGTCCTCCGCTTCGATCGACACCTTGGCATATTCCGCCGCTCTACCCGCAAGGCGCGAGAGCATCGACATGAACATTTCCATCTCCTCGTCGGAAAGATCCTCTGTCAGATATCTGTTCCACTCGCGCACCGCGCTCTGCACGGCAGGCAGTATCTCAAATGCTTTTTCGGTCGGATATACCTCGACCACGCGCTTGTCGGTCGCGCTCTGACGGCGTTCGACATACCCGCAGGATTCGAGGTATGCAAGATTGCGCGTTACGTTGCTCTTGTTGATGTAGGTGCGCTTGGCTATTTTATCCTGAGATATACCGGGGTGACGGCACACGGTGAGGATGTAGCTCGTGTGCGCCGCGCCGATGTCGGTGTCCTTAAGCTTGTCCCCTCTCCACACCGCTCCGCAACGGCTTATCACATTTATATATCGCATAAGCGACGGCATTTTGCTTTGTTCCGCCTTTCATGAACATCTGTGCGGGCGCAAATATGGTTGCGTCCGCAACATTATGACGTTATTATAACACAAACCGGGGAGAAAATCAATCCCCCCGGAAAAAGTTTTATTATTCTTCCTCTTTCGTCTCCGCATCGCTCATCACATCAGCATATGCGTTTTCATACGTCTCGGTGATAACGGGATCAAGCAGAGCCGAAAGCTCGTTTTCGTGTATGAACTGAATGACCACCTGCGGACGGAACCTGCCGATCGCATCCGTCGAAAGATCGTGACCGAAGCGATATCCGACATCGCCGAAGGTACCCGAAAAATACTCGCTCAGCAATATTTTGTCCCATTCGTCGCCGCTCAGAAATTCAAGCAGCACCGTCGGCTTTACAGGTATCTCGTCGCGGTATTCACTCTTGGAATATGTGGCTTCGATATCGTAGAAATAACCGAAGGTGATGTATTTTTTCGTGGTTTCGCTCGGCAGCGACACCGTGCGGTTGCGTATCACCTTTTCAAGTCCCGCACGCCGCGCAAGCGTCCTTCCGTCGGTGAGCTGCGTGATAAAGCGCAGTGAGTCGAACGGTATCAGCCAGTGGCCTTCGGTATATTTCGCCGGCAGCGACTCGAATACGGTGCGGTAAATATAATACGCGCCGAGCGAATTGACCGAATTTTCGGTATTGTTGTAAAGCTGCCATGCATCGGGTATCGGGCAGAACGTCGCGGAAAGGTCGACCATACAGTCCTCGCCCTCCTCCGCCATAAGCGCCGAAAAGCGCGCAAGGCGGGTATCGGGGCTTATGCTGCCGAAGTAATCGGGTATTTTATCGCTGCACACCGTCTGCGAGTTCGGTATCACCGCCAGACGGTACTCCGCGCCGTATGCCGCAAACACATCGCGCCTGAATTTTACGGCGTCGGCAAGCGCCCTCACCTCCTCGTCCGAGTAAAATTCCCCGATGTAATCTCTCACATAATCGTACCCGTATTCGGTGTCGTATACGTCAAACAGATATCCGTCGTCTCCGACTATGATATCCTCATTTTCGACGCGTCCGAAAAGCAGATACTTGAGCTTCATTATATCCCGGCGCAGCGGCGCGCTGCGGTAGAATACATCGTCAAGCCGGTATGCCGCGCCGAAATCGTATTTTTCGCCGTCGTAATACCCATCGCACAGCTCGGTATGCCCCATTATGACGGATATGCCGTAATAAACGGCTCCCGAAAGCAGCACACCTATAAAAAACACCGCGCACACGAGCGCTCCGCCGCGGCTGATCGCACATTTTTCGGGATCGCCGGGAACACCTTTGCTTTTCAAAACATTTCTCCTTTCCCCATACGTCAGAAGGTGATGTACTTGAAGGGCGACACGGCATATCCCGGATACTGCGGCATGATGACGAACACACTGAAGACAAAGCACGCAAGCAGACCCACACAGTACACGGTGCGCACCGCGGCGCCCGCACGCCCGCGTGACAGGTCTACACCGCACCAACCGAGGACCGCAGGTATCACCAGCCATGCCGCAGCCAGCAAAGCCCAGATATATTCCTGATTGAAAACGGTCATATACACCATATACGACTGATAGGAGCCGAGGACGGTCAGCGTCCCGAAATAATCGAGCAGTTGCCCGACCGAGCGCAGCTTGAGCTGCGTCCAGAAAAGCGACACGAGCACCAGAGTGACGATGCGCCCGACCGTCCGAGTCGCAAGATTGCGCCTGACGAGCGAGCTGCCGCCACCGCCGCAATGCACGGCACGTTCGGCTGCAATAAGAAGAATGAGCGGAAGAAAAGCGACAAGCATCGGGATCGACGCCTTGAACCACAGCGCTGTGATCGTTGCCACGACAGCGCCGGCAAAAAACGAGGCTGTCCTTTTGCGCCACGTGACCCTCACGTCGCTGCCGCGGCACGCCACACGCTCGATGGGAAGGGCGACATAATCCTCAAGAAAATCACCGAGGCTCCTGAAAAAGCGCCGGAGATAATCGGTTGGCGTGCAGGCCGCAAACGGATAATAAAAGTCGGATTCTATCTTCATCCCCATGATAAGGGCAAGCCCGCGCCCCATATCCGAATAGCCGGAAAAGGCAAAATACACGTTTGTGAGCATAAGCAGGACCAAAAAAGCCCCAACGCCGAGCTTGAGATCGCCCTCGGCAGCCACAGCCTCGCATATGCTGTCATATGCGTCTGCCATGATGGCAGAGATACCTATGCGCTTGACAAAGCCGCGCGCAAACAGCATATACCCGTTGGCAACATTGACAAGCGAAAAATCAAGCCGCTCCTCGGAGCTCAGCTTTACAAAATCGCGGTATTTTATGATCGGTCCCGCGATCATCACGGGAAAGAATGTTATGTAGAGACAGGCGTCCGCAAAGCCGGGAGGCGGCTCGGCGTCTCCCCGCGAGATATCTATCAGCATTGAAACGGTCGCAAGCAGATATACCGACACTCCGAGCGGCAGAAAGGTCACGTCATACGCCTCGAGCCTTACGCCCAGAATGCGCAGGACGGCAAGCATGAGCACGCACACGGAAACGCAGAATACGAGCACAGTCTTTTTCGGCTTTTTGCGGCTGACGTAAACGGCATAAGCCGCACAGTACGCAAAGGCGGCGCTTACCGCCAGAAAAAGAATGCTCACGGGCGTTTTGATGTTGGCAAGCACATAAAAGACCGCGCCGCATATGAGTATCGTCCACCTGCGGCGGCGCGCAGGCGTTATCGCCAGCGCCGCCGTCATGAGCGGAAGAAATATGAATATAAAAAGCGGTGATGTGAATTGCATTTTATACCCTGTCCGATGTTAATAATACTATCCCCCGCAGCCGCCTCCGACACGCGGGCAATGCTTGACCGTCAGATGACCTCGGGATCGCTTATCAGCTTTTCGAGCATTGCCTTGGCTGCAAGGATATCAGCCACCTGCTGGTCGCCCTTGATCTCGCGCTCTATGGTTATGGTTCGGTCGTAGCCGAGAGCTTTCAGCTTTGCGATAAAGCGGGGATAATCGACGAGCCCCTCTCCCATCGGCTTTTCCTTGCCGAGGTGTCTGCCGTCGGTGGGGTATTCTCCGTCCTTACCGTGAACGCCGCGCACATACTCGCCGAAAACGCCGAGAGCGTCGATGGGATTGCCCTTGCCGTACATAAGAAGGTTGGCGGGGTCAAGGTTTATGCCGAGGTTGCCGGTGCCGACGTCCTCGATGGTGCGGCGCAGGGTGACGGGAGTCTCCTGCCCAGTCTCAAAAAGAAAATACTGACCGTGAGGCAGAAGAGTTTTGCCTATGTAGCGCAGCGCGGCAACGACCTCGTTGTATTCGGTCGTTGCGGGGTTTTCGGGGAGGAAGCCGACGTGTGTAACAACGTCCTGCACCTCCATGCGGCGCGCGATCTCAGCGCCCTTAAGGAGCATTCTGAGTCTTTCGGCACGGTATTCGCGCGGCACGAGCCCGAGAGTGAGCGGACCCTCATAAAAATTCCAGTAAGCCATACCGTCCCAACCGCACCAGAAGGCGCTGACCTCCACGCCGTACTCACGGCAGGCTGCGGTAGCGCGGTCTGCCATCTCGGCGGTAAGAAAGGCGCTGTTCCAGCATTTGAGCTGACAGGTGGGCAGCCCGAGTTCGGCGACGCGGCGGATGTTCTCCTCCACGTTTGCGTTGAGGGATGTTATAACTCCGAGTTTTATCATAGCTGTATTCCTTTCAGAGATAAATGAGTTTACTAAATTATATCTCATATTTGCCGTCAAGTCAACCGCGCACGGCAAAAGATGACGTGTTTTCTTCTTACACGCCGAGTTCGGCGTCAAGCTCGCGTATCACCGCCGCTATCGCGTGATCGTGACAGTCAACGGTGATGCGGTCGGCAGCGGCTTTAAGCGCGGGCACGGCGTTGCCGACCGCATAGCCGATATCGGCGGCTTCTATCATCGACAGGTCGTTTTCGTAGTCCCCGACGCACACGATATGCCCGGCGCCGACCATGCCTCCGATGCGCCTCACGGCTTTTCCCTTGGTATCGGCGGGGTCGTTTATCTCTATGCCGCACACCCAGCTACGCGAAATACTGTATTTGCCCGCAGTGCGGGCGGTAATGTCGGCAAATATATCTCCGCTCGACTCAGCGCCGGCTATAACGGCTATTTTCGAGAGGGTCTCGGGAAGCCCCGCGCACACCTCGGCGGGCACGGCCGTGCCGTCGGCAATGCGGTCGCGCGTGACCTTTACAAGGCTGTCGGGCGTATAGAATATCACCGCACGCACCGACGGGTAGTCGTCGAAGCAGCCGAAAGCAAATTCCGCCGCACCGTCGCGGCTCACGCCGCCGCTGTAAAGTATGCGCCCGTCCGACGGATCGGCAATGACCGAGCCGTTAAGCCCCGCTATCGGCGCGTTGGCTTCTATGCGGTCGCGGAACGAATCAAACATATTCGTAAATCTGCCGCTCGCAAACGTGAATCTGCCGCCGTTATCCTGAAAATATTTCACCGCGCGGCAGTTTTCGTCCGAAAGCGCCTTGTCAACGTATATGGTGCCGTCAAAATCACTGCATATCAGCCAGCCGTCAAATTTACCCATCGTACCGATCCTTTTCTTTGTCTCTTACATTAATTATACCACATACGGCGGTACATATCAAGAAAAACCGTAAAAAACGCATACACGGAGCCGTGCGCGGAGAAAATATTTTCAAAAAGGAAAGGTGTGTGATGCACAATGAAAAGTACGGAAATATCAGCCTGCCGAGCACGAGAAATACTCGATTCGCGCGGCAACCCGACCGTTGAGGCTACGGTCTTTCTCGCCGACGGCAGCGAAGGGCGCGCGTCTGTTCCCTCGGGCGCGTCTACCGGTATATACGAGGCGCATGAAAAGCGGGACGGAGACCCGACTCGCTACGGCGGCAAGGGAGTGCGCGAAGCCGCGGCGGGGATAGAACGCGAGCTTTCGTCAGCGCTTTGCGGCGTTGACGCGGCGCGCCAGTACACGGTCGATCGCGTCATATTGCAGACCGACGGCACCGAAAACAAAGAAAACCTCGGCGCAAACGCCACGCTTGCCGTTTCTCTGGCTGCCGCCAAAGCGGCGGCTGCACATTTCGGAATCCCCCTTTACCGCTATATCGGCGGCGCGGCGGCAACACGTCTGCCCGTTCCGATGCTCAACATCCTGAACGGCGGCGCGCACGCGTCGAACAATATCGAGATACAGGAATTCATGATAGTTCCGCTCGGGCTTGAGAGCTTTTCGGAAGCAATAAGGTGCGCCGCGGAGATATATCACACCCTCGGCAGTCTGCTCTCGGCGCGCGGGCTTTCGACCGGCGTCGGCGACGAGGGCGGTTTTGCCCCCGACCTTCCCACCGACGATGAGGCGCTCGAGCTCATATGCGAGGCGATAGGCAAGGCGGGCTATGACACCGACCGCGTGAGGATAGCGCTCGACGCCGCATCCGGCGAATGGTTTGACGAAAAGGACCGCCTTTACCGTATGCCGAAGCGCGGCAGGACCTATGACCGCTCGGAGCTTTGCGGATACTGGGAAACGCTCACTAAGCGCTTCCCCATCTGCTCGCTTGAGGACGGGCTCGATCAGCGCGACTTTGACGGCTGGGCGGAGCTTACCCGCCTCACGGGGCACAGGATGATGCTCGTCGGCGACGATCTGTTCGTCACGAATGTGAAAAGACTCCGCGAGGGCATAAAAAAAGGCGCGGCGAACGCCGTGCTCGTCAAGCCGAATCAGATCGGAACGCTCGGCGAGACGCTCGACCTCATCGCCGCCGCAAGGGATGCGGGATATTCCTATATCCTCTCACACCGTTCGGGAGAGACAGAGGACACCGCCCTTGCCGACATTGCCGTCGGCACGGGTGCTCCCTTCATCAAAACGGGCGCACCGTGCCGCAGCGAGCGCGTGGCAAAATACAATCGGCTCACCGCCATCGAAGCTGAGCTGGGACCCGCAGCGACCTACGGCTGCGCGGCACGCCCCGCAGCACGCGCCGAATAAAAACGCAATAAATAACCGAGCTGTCGCGCGTCGGCGCGACAGCTCTTTTCTGTATCCGTATCATCTTCGGGGCAGCGCATATTCGCCGACGAATCCGTATTCCGCACTGCCCTCGTCCCAAACAGCCGTTATCCCGTAAACGTACTTTCCTTCATTCATATCAAAGGAATAACCCCCGCCGTCCGATGTGACGTTTTCAATATCTTCTTTTGCTCCGCTGCCGTATTCATAGCTGACGACAGCGATGCTCCGCGGCGGACGATCGAATGTAAGCGCAGCGGTATTTCCCCTGTACGCCGAAAGAGCGCTCACACCCGTCGCAAGCACAGGCAGTGTATCACGGACCTCATAAATTTCAAGCCCGCGACCGGTTTCGGTGCGTTCGGTATTGTAGCTTCCCACAACAGCTCTGACGGACGGTCGTTCGGGCATCCCGGGCGCCGAAACATTAAGCGACGGCATACCGCTCCGCTCCGACAAAACGCCCGGCAGCACGGGTACCGCGTCCGCAACGAACCGTATGTCAAACCTCGCGCCGTCCGGCACGCATACGGTCGGCACGGAGTCCTTTTCGGAGTATCTGTACGACGGAATGGGCGACGAGCCGTCAGCCTCGAAAACAAGCGCACCGCCCTCCCTGCGGAAGGTGTATGTATATTTTCCGTCGTCCGTAAGGCAGACGACGCGGCTGCCGTCGTCGGTGTATGTTCCGTTCGCCATATACGAGCTGAGCATGGAGTATGCAAAATCGAAGGTCTTTTCGTCCGCATCAAGGGACAGCGTGGGCGTCTCCCATTCGTTCCCGCCGTATGCATAGTAAGACGTGCCACCGTCAGGCTCTCCCTCGATCAGCTCGAAATCTATCCATACATATTTCTTTTCGGATGCAGATGCACCGATATCCGTTCTGAGGCGGTACTTCTTACCCGTTGCCGTGTCATATCCGTCCGAAATGCGATATGTCAGATCGCACGAGCCTCCGCTGCGGATATTATACGCGATATCCTCAAACGCGACCGGTCTTGCCGGCTTCAGCATCTCCCATTCACCGTTCTTCTCGCCAAGCAGCTCAAAATACGTGCCGCACACCAGCTCGCCGGACGTTTTGTTTCTTATCGACAGTGAAAGCTCAAGCCCGCCGTTGCTGCGGGCTCCGCCGACCGCAAATCCGACTCCGGCAATGTCGCTCCCGCAGCCGGTAAAGCGCACCGTCGAACCGGAGGAATTTCTATTTCCGGGATTCGTCATAAAGCAGACCGCAACCGCGGCACAGGCGAGCACCGATGCGGCGATGAGCCAGAATGCGGGCTTTTTGTAGTTCAGCACCTTTCTGACTCTGCTGCCGACGCCCGTCGCGCCGAACGCGAGCGGGCAGGCGGACACGAGCCGCCTGCGGGCGCTGCAGCCGAGCAGGGCCCTTGAATACGGCACCTTGGCGCCGTCGCCGAACTTTGAAATGACCTTTTCGTCGCACGCGCTTTCGATATCGCGGCAAAGGAGGATATATGCGATCCACATGAGCGGGTTGAACCAGTACACCGCGAGGAGCATGAAACCGAGAGGCTTCCATATATGATCCCGCCGCGCGATGTGCGCCTTCTCGTGAGCGACGATGTACCTTGCGGCTTCCGCATCGGTATCCGACGGCAGGTATATCCGCGGACGGAACACACCGAATATGAAGGGCGCGGAGATGCGGTCGCATATGCGGGTGCCGTCGGCGGCGGCGACAGATTCTCTCACCCGAAGATGTATGGCGATGCAGCTCGCAGCCATATATATCAGCATGACCGCTACGCCGACGAGCCATATTACCGACGCCGCGTATGTAACGATCTGCATCGGATCGGCACTGTATTCGGGATGCGGCGAAAGCCCCGCCGCCAAAACGGGATTCACTGCCGAATCGACGAGCGGCAGCCCCGTATCAAGCGCGGGCACCGCCGCCGCGGCGATATCGGCCGGCACCGGCTCGGCGGACGGCAGCAGGCTCAGAGCGCTCTCGACCGAAAACGGGCACACAAGGCGAATGCCGACGAGCGCCCACATGACGACGAACAGCGCGCGCGGGGCTTTGCCGAATATAAGGCGCACCGCCGCCACGGCAAGGACCATCCATCCCGCAGCAAGGCTCATGTTTAGTATACGCAAAAACAGCCCCGTCATATCATTTACCTCCGCCGTAGGCGTCTATCATCCGCCTGATGCTCTCGACTTCCTTTTCCGACAGCCGCTTTCCGTTCGTGAACGCGCTGAGGAACGCGGGCAGAGAACCGTTGAAGTTCTCGTCGATATATTGTCTGCTCTGCGAGGAATAAAATCCGTCGCGTGAAATGAGTGAGGTCACGGTTCCGTCCTCAAGCCTGAAAAGCCCCTTGGCGGCAAGCCTGCGGAGAACGGTGTAGGTCGTTGACCTGTTCCAGCCGAGCGCCTCGGCACTTTTTTTCACAAGCTCCGCCGACGTCACCGGCTCGCACTCCCATATGATGTCGGCAAATCTCGACTCAACACTGCCCAAACGGTATTCCATCATGATATTCCTCCTTGTTTACACATTGTAACCACATATAGTTTACACCGTGTAGACAGAAAAGTCAACCCCGAATCTGCAAAAATCGCGGGATTTACCGAAAGTTCACATTTGCTCTCCGGGACATAAAAACGGTGTGCGGCATAAGACCGCACACCGTTTTTATTTTTTTAGAACGCAGCGCTTCCCTTCGCGCTCAGAAAAGCCCGGTTATCTTCCCGTCGGCATCAATATCGATGCGCTCGGCGGCGGGAGACGCGGGAAGCCCCGGCATGGTCAGGATATCGCCGGTCAGAACGACGACGAATCCCGCGCCCGCGCTGACGCGCAGACCTCTCACCGTAACCGTAAAATCCTCCGGAGTGCCGCCCTTTGCGGGATCGTCTGAAAAGCTGTACTGTGTTTTTGCAATGCAGACGGGCAGGCAGCCGTACCCGAGGGCGCCGAGCTTTTCAAGCTGACGCCGCGCCTCCGGGAGGTATTCGACGCCGCTGCCGCGGTAGACCTTCTTCAACACGGCGGCTATCTTCTCCTCAAGACCCGCATCGGAGCCATAGGCAAAGCGGAAATGCGCGCTCTCTTCGTCGCAAAGCCTCACGACCTCGCGCGCAAGCTCCTCGCCGCCCTCGCCGCCCTTTGCCCATACGTCGGAAAGCACAGCTCTGACGCCCTGCACCGCGCATTTTTGCACGACGAGCGCGATCTCTCCGTCGGTATCGGTCGGGAAACGGTTGACCGCGACCACCGCGGGAAGCCCGTAGACCTCCTTTATATTCGAAACGTGGCGTTCGAGATTCGCCATGCCGCGCCCGAGCGCCGCAAGATCCTCATGCGCAAGCTCGCCCTTCGGCACGCCGCCGTGCATTTTAAGCGCGCGGACGGTAGCGACCACCACAACGGCATCGGGCACAAGCCCCGCCGCACGGCATTTGATGTCAAAAAACTTTTCCGCCCCGAGGTCGGCTCCGAATCCCGCCTCGGTCACGGCGTAATCGCCGAACCGCATCGCAGCCCGTGTCGCGATAACGGAGTTGCACCCGTGCGCGATGTTTGCAAACGGTCCGCCGTGAACGAACACCGGCGTGCCCTCGAGCGTCTGCACGAGATTCGGCTTCACCGCATCGCGCAGCAGCGCCGCCATAGCCCCGGCCGCGCCGAGCTCGGCGGCGGTGACGGGCTTATCGTCATATGTGTACCCCACTACGATGCGCGCTAGCCTTGCGCGCAGGTCGGAGAGCGACTCGGCAAGGCAGAGCACCGCCATTATCTCGGATGCAACGGTTATGTCGAAGCCGTCCTCGCGCGGTGTCCCATTCTTCACACCGCCGAGACCGTCGGTTATATATCTGAGCTGACGGTCGTTCATATCGACGCAGCGCTTCCATGTTATCCTGCGCGGGTCGATGCCGAGCGCGTTGCCGTGCTGGATGTGATTGTCGATCATTGCCGCAAGCAGATTGTTTGCCGCGCCGACGGCGTGTATATCTCCCGTAAAGTGCAGATTTATATCCTCCATCGGCACTATCTGAGCATACCCGCCGCCCGTCGCGCCGCCCTTTATTCCGAATACCGGACCGAGCGACGGCTCGCGCAGCGCCGCGACCGCCCGCTTGCCTATGCGGCGCAGCCCGTCGGCAAGTCCCACCGTCGTGGTGGTCTTTCCCTCTCCGGCGGGAGTGGGAGTTATCGCGGTGACAAGTATCAGCTTTCCGTCGCCGCGTCCGCTCTTTTCCGCCGCCGCGGGGTCGATCTTTGCCTTGTATCTTCCGTAAGGCTCAATATATTCATCACCTATGCCGAGAGAAGCGGCGATCTCGCCTATCGGTCTCGGCTCGCAAGCCTGTGCTATTTCAATATCCGTCAGGATCTTCATCAACATCACCCCTTACTGCATATCCTTATATTATCATATCATAGCGCAGCGGTATTGTCAATAAAAAAGCCCCGACTGCCGCCAAGTGCGCTCCGATATACAAATATCGTCCGAAATGTCGCCGTGTATTCGGTCCAAGATCGCATCAAACATGATTTTTTATTAAAAAACAACAAAAACGCTTGACATAATGAACTTTTTTAGTTATAATTTATTTACACTCTGTCGGGCAGCCGAGGCTGCCCGAAAAAATAATGAAAGAGGTAAACATCATGCGCAAAACATTTTCTCTGATCCTCAGCGTCATCATGGTCCTCTCCCTCTTCACGGTCGGTGCATTCGCCGCCGAGGGAACCGCCATCAACAGCGCCGATGATTTCAAGAACATGACCTCAGACGGTACATACTATCTTGCGGCAGACATCACCGTGAGCGAGACCTACGCGGGCGAGTTCACCGGTACACTTGACGGCAACGGCAAGACCGTGACCGTTTCCGCTCCTATGTTCGAGCAGATGAACGGTACCGTCAAAAACCTTACCACCGCAGGTGCGATAACCGTTGACTCCGGTCATGTGGGAGCTGTCGCGGTCCAGTCGGCCGGCGGCAAATTTGACAAAGTGACCAACAAAGCAACCGTCACCAATACTCTTACCGGTGCCGATGCATGCGTCGGCGGTATCTGCGGTAAAGCGGGTACTTCCGGTGTCACATTCACCAACTGTGTAAACGAAGCTGCCGTTACCGGTCCCGAAGCTACGGGCGGTATCTGCGGCGAGAGCCAGACAGAAGGCACTTCCTTTGAGAACTGCATCAACAAGGGCGTCATCACCTCCAAAGAGACCGACGACGGCGTTGCTGCCGGCGGTATCCTCGGATACAACGGAACAGCCCCTGTCACCGTAAAGAACTGCCTCAACACCGGCAACGTGTTCTCCGGACATCATGCCGGCGGTATCATCGGCGATGCGAGAAAGTCCGCTACCGTTGAGAGCTGCACCAACAACGGTGACGTCAAGCTCACCAACACGGCAAAGGGCGAAAAAGAAGTTGCCTGCGCCGGCGGTATCATCGGCTACACATTCGACGGCAGCACCAAGGTCGCTCTCACCATTGACAAATGCGTGAACAACGGCAAGGTCACCGCGTACATCGAAGGCTCTGCTCTCGGTCAGGCGGGCGGCATGGTCGGTTACGTTCAGAACAACAAGGGCGCAGTCGGCGCGACCGTAAAGAACAGCATCAACAACGGCGACGTCATCTCCGGCTGCCAGACCGGCGGTATTGCGGGTTATGTATTCGGTTCCAAGGAAGAATATATCACCATCGAAAACTGCATCAACACCGGTAACATCTCCGCGATCGAATGGGCTTCTCCCTTCGTTGCCTACACCAACAACAACAGCACTGTTGTAAAGAACTCCATAAGCACCGGCAAGCTCTCCGCTCTCGTAGAGGACGATACCAAGAACCGCCTCTGCATCGTCGGTCTTTCGAGCGCCGATGTCAAGGCATACACCTATGAGAACATATTCCTTGCCGACGGCGGCACAGCCAAATACTTCTCCTACGCCAACAATGACAAAAACGCTGCCAACCGCTTTGAGATGTCTGCCGTTCTCGACAAGAACCTTGAAGGCTCCGAGACCGTCAAGGCATTCACCCGCGGCGAGCTGAACGCAGACCTCATCACGAAGGCAAACACCGCCATCGGTTCCGAGCTCTTCGCTCTCAGGGACGGTAAGGTCGTATTTGCCTCCATCAAGGCAGGCTCCACCCTCAGCGCGGGCTCCACGCCTTCCGGCGGCGGCTCCACCCCCACCGGTGACACCGCAGCGTATGTTGCAGTTGTAGCAGTCGCGGCAGTCGTCATCCTCGGCGCAGCTCTCGTTTCCAAGAAGCGCACCATCGCCGAATAATCAGTTGCAATTCCCTTTTTGCGGCTGCCGCTTTTTTGTTAAGCACAATACACAAAAAGTACAAAAAACTATTGACATCATCGTCGTTTTTGTTTATAATTAAACTGCATATTAAACATGGAGACATATCCTGTCACCAAAAATTAAGAAAGAGGTAAACATCATGCGCAAAACATTTTCTCTGATCCTCAGCGTCATCATGGTCCTCTCCCTCTTCACGGTAGGCGCATTCGCCGCCGAGGGAACCGCCATCAACAGCGCCGAAGATTTCAAGAACATGACGGCTGACGGCAAGTACTATCTTGCGGCAGACATCACCGTCAATGCCACCTACGCCGGTGAGTTCACCGGTACATTTGACGGCAACGGCAAGACCGTGACCGTTTCTGTCCCTATGTTCGAAAAGGTCAAAGGGACCGTCAAGAACCTCAATGTCAAAGGTGCGATCAACGCCGACTCCAACGCAGGCGCGGTCGCGATAAGCGCCGAGGGTGCAACGTTTGAGGCTATCAAAAACGCAGCTTCCGTTACCGCCGCGGGCCATGCCGCCGGTATCGTTGCCCTCGCAGAAAACGCCGGCATCACAATAAAGAACTGCTCAAACAGCGGTGCGATCACAACGACCGGCACAAAATCCGATGATTCCGTATCCGGCCTCGTTGCCTACAGCAAGGATGCTCCCGACACCGTCATCACCGGCTGCTCCAACAGCGGCAAGATCACCGTTGACAGCACTGCAACAAAAGGCAACAACCAGTCCGCCGCAGGTATAAGCGGCAGAGCAAACGCAAAATCTGTCGGCATCACCGTCAAGAACTGCTCCAACAGCGGCGAGATCTACGGTTATCACCAGACGGGCGGCGTTATAGGCTACCACACCTCATCGAGCACTGTCGAAGGCTGCTACAACACCGGTAAGGTCGAAAGCAAATACAGCTACGCCGGCGGCGTTGTCGGACGTTTTTGCGGCGACAAGACGACAGACGATACATTTATCGTAAAGAACTGCGCAAACTACGGCTCCATCAAGGGTGCAGTCGGTCAGTCCGGCGGCATCGTGGGCTACTCGGCACACAGCCTGCAGGGCGAATACTGCTTCAACTACGGTGACATCGACAGCGCCGGCAACACCGGTGGTGTTTTCGGAAGCATAGGTTCTAAATATACTTATGGCACCGGCGGAGTTGTAAGTACCGTAAAGTACTGCGGCAACGAAGGTAAGGTAACGAGCCGTACGGGTTACGCCGGCGGTGTTGTCGGTTATACTTACGGCAGCGGCACAGCCGCCGTCGAGACCAACAAACACGTTGAGATCTACTACTGCTACAACGTCGGTGAGGTCGTTGCAGCCACTGCGGGAAAAATCGCATCCGGCATCCTCGGATACGTCAACTCCTCCGCAGTCAAGATCCAGAACTGCTTCTCCGGCGGCAAGGTGACCGCGGGCGAAGGGATCAAGTCTTACGCCATCTACTGGAACAACGCTTGCAAGGCTGACGAGGGCAACATAAAGGACAACATGATCCTTGAGGGCTGCGCCGACTTTGCGTCGCAGGAAAGCCCCGACGGAACGAAGATCGCCGAGGATTACACCAAGGCAGGCAACACCGCCATTGAAAACGCCGTTCCCGCAGCCATCGCCGCGACCGGTGAGCTTACCTACAAGCTCAACCAGGCGTTCGGAAGCGATGTGTTCCGTCAGACTCTCGGCACCGACAAGATGCCCACTACCAAGACGAGCAGCAAGCTCGTGAAGCTCGTTGACGGCAAGTATGTCAACGACGATTCCCAGCCCACTCCTCCCACACCCGTTCCCACCGGTGACACCGCAGTATATGTTGCAGTTGCAGCAGTCGCGGCAGTTGCCATCCTCGGCACCGCTCTTGTCTCCAAGAAGCGCCGTATAGCCGAATAATCATCAAAGTCTCCCTGCAGCCGCACTTGCGGCTGCCGCTTTTTTTGTCGGGCACAATACACAAAAAACACAAAAAGCGCTTGACATATGCTACGATTTTGTTTATAATTAATGTGCATTATGATAAGGGATAATATCCTTATCTCAAATTCAAGAAAGAGGTAAACATCATGCGCAAAACATTCTCCCTGATCCTCAGCGCCATTATGATCCTCTCCCTCTTCACGGTCGGTGCATTCGCCGCCGAGGGAACCGCCATCAACAG
>OCHK01000597.1_pt1 | contig 34783 bp, 41 predicted proteins | sample 1538551 | NCBI WGS metagenome assembly OCHK01 (sample SAMN04571707, study PRJEB22368) | human gut metagenome | biome: human gut; material: stool | host: Homo sapiens | place: Luxembourg | collected 2012-08-31
AGAGTACAAGTAAAAATAGAAGCAGTGCAAAATCAGAGCAAGAAGCACAAATTATCGATATGGTATCAGAATATCAAGCTAGTCACAGAATTAGTAATGAGGGTAAAGAGAAAGCTGCTTAATTATGGAGGGATATATATTTTGTTAGAGGAAGGTCTTATTATAACTCTTGACAATCAAAAACAATATATTGTTGTTAAAGGGATAGAGTGGAAAAAACAGGAATATTATTATTTGTTATCTGTTCACAAACCTTTAGAAAATTTAATTGTAAAAGGAAATGTTCATAATAATGGAATGAATTTTCAGACAATTTCTGATTCAGAAGAGTTTGCAACAGTGATGAATATGTTTCAACAAGTTTTATAAACTAGTTTTTACTAGTTTTTTTCTTTTATTTAGGTTATAATTAGATGAGTGGAGGGCCTTATGAAGTTAATAGTTAATAAAAATGGTGAATTGTTGGAATATTTATATGAAAATTTAGATATGCCTAAAAAACGAGTGAAGCAATATTTAGTGCATGGGTCTATTTATGTTGATGAGGACCGTGTTACACAATATAATTATCCACTTGTTGCTGGTATGAGGATTACTATTGATACGAATAGCAAAAATATAAAGAAGATGCCTTTTGAAGTGTTATTTGAAGATGATCATTTAATTGTTGTTAATAAACCTAGTGGTTTACTTACAATTGCTACGGAAAAAGAGAAAGAAAGAACTTTGTATCATATTGTTCGTGATTATGTGATTTCTAAAAATCCAAAAGGTCGTATTTTTATTGTTCATCGTTTAGATAAAGATACTAGTGGAATTGTTTTATTTGCAAAAGATGAAAAAACCAAAAATCAATTACAAGAAAATTGGAATGAATATGTATCTTTACGTGAGTATACTGCAATTGTTTCTGGTCATCCAAAAGAAGAATCTGGGCAGATTATTCAGTATTTAAAAGAGACAAAAACTAATTTAGTTTATGTAGCTCGTCATGAGGATGGTAAAAAAGCTATTACTAATTATTCTGTAATAAAGTCTAGTGAACATTATTCTATGTTAAAGGTTACCATTGAAACTGGACGTAAGAATCAAATTCGTGTTGCATTTTCAAGTAAAAAGATGCCTATTGTTGGAGATAAGAAGTATGGTGATAAGAATAAAGTAAATCGTTTGTTTTTGCATGCTAACCGTTTGAAAATTTATTATCCAGCAATAAAAAAAGATATTTTATTTGAAACGTCTATTCCTAATGAATTTAAGAAGCTTATGAGTCATGATGCATAAAAATTTGACAAATACATAAAATTATGGTAGTATTAGTTCATCGATTTTAAAATGTTGAAGAAAAGAAGTAACTATTCTCAACTTTTTGTAGAGAGTTCGTGGTTGGTGAAAACGAATAAAAGCGAATAGTGAATAACATTTCTGAGTGCTTAAAGAATTAAGTAGACTAAGCCGGGAGCAGACCGTTATATTTGCTAGATTTGATAGAATCGAAAAAGTGATTATAGAGACATTAATAACCTTTATAATAAATTGGGTGGCACCGCGGAAGACTAGTTTCGTCCCATAGTACTAATAAGTATTATGGTACAGACTAGTCTTTTATTATTTGTCATTAAGGAGGTATATAATATGATTGAAAAAGAAAAATTAAGAGAATATGCTCATAAGCTGATGTTTGATATGAAAGATGAAGAGTATGAAACTTTACAAAAAGAGTTTGATGTTATTTTAAAGCAGATGGAAGCTATTGATAAGATTCCAAATTTGCATGATGTTAGTCATATGACTTTTCCTTTTTTATTAGATGATAGATGTTTAAGGGAGGATGAAGTAGGAGATTATCTTACAGTAGGTGAAGTCCTTGCAAATACAAAACATCAAGTAAATGATCAGGTAAAAGTTCCAAAGGTGGTGGAAGAATGATAGAAGAATTAAGAATACAGTTGGATGATGGCAGTATTACTAGTGAAGAGTTATTTGATAAAGCAGTAAAAAAAGCACAAGAAGTACAAGATAAATATAATGCTTTTGTTACTATTGTTGATAAATATAAAATAAAGAGAAGAGCAGATAGTATGTTAACTGGTATTCCTTATGCTTTAAAGGATAATATTTCTACTTCTAATATTTTAACAACAGCTTCTTCTAATATTTTAAAAGATTATGTTCCTGTATATGATGCTACTGTTTATCAAAAGTTAAAAAAAGCAGGTGCTGTATTAGTTGGTAAGACAACGTTGGATGAACTTGCTATGGGTGGTACTGGTACTACAGCAGCTACTGGAGTTGTTCGTAATCCTTGGAATCCTTCTCGTTTAATTGGTGGTTCTTCTGCTGGAAGTGCAGCAGCTGTTGCTTTAGGTATTGTTCCTTTTGCTATCGGTTCTGATACAGGAGATTCTATTCGTAAGCCTGCTTCTTTCGGAGGCGTTGTTGGTTTTAAACCTACCTATGGTAGAATTTCTCGTTATGGATTATTTGCTTTTGCATCAAGCTTAGATCATGTAGGAGTATTTACAAGAAGTGTTAAAGATGCAGCGATTGTTACGGATATTGTTAAAGGCTATGATAGTAAAGATATGACTTCTTTAAAAGATGACTCTAAAAGTTATGTAGAAGAGTTAGAAAAGCCTCTTACTCAGAAAAAACTTTGTTATATTAAAGAGATATGTGATGTTAATGAGTATCAGGATAGTGAGGTTATTGAGACTTTGACTAAATTTCATGAATTATTGGATAAATGTCGTAGTCAAGGGTTTGAGGTAGAGGAAGTATCTATGGATAAAGAGTTATTAGATGCTATTTATCCAACATATATGATTATTAGTTGTGCTGAAGCTACTAGTAATAATGCTAATTTAACTGGTATTCAGTTTGGTCCAAGAGGAGATGGGGACAGTATTGATGAAATAATGTTTTCCGCTAGAACGAAAGGTTTTTCTGAGCTTATTAAGAGACGTTTTGTTTTAGGAAGCTATATTTTACAGAAAGAGAATCAAGAAAAATTATTTTTAAATGCTTGTCGTTGTCGTCGATTGATTGTGGATAAAGTAAATGAAATTTTTAAGAAGTATGATGGAATTATTCTTCCTGCTAGTGGAAAGGGAGCACCATCTTTTGATGCTTCTTCTGAGCAAGTATCCGATCAACAACTTATTTTAGAAAATCATATGGCTATTGGTAACTTTGGAGGATTTCCTTCTATTACGATTCCATTTAGTTTTGTTCAAGGAATGCCAGTCGGTGTTAATATTACTGGACGAGCTATGGAAGATGATGTTGTATTACACATTGCTCAAGAAGTAGAGAATATTACTGGATTAAAAGGTCTAAAGGCGGGTGATAAAGATGTATAAAGCAGTTATTGGATTAGAAGTACATTGTCAATTGGATACAAAGTCTAAAAACTTTTCATCTTCTCCTAATCAATTTACAGAAACTCCTAATATTCATGTTTCTACTGTTGATTTAGGGTTACCAGGAATTTTACCTTGTCCTAATAAGGAAGCTATTAGAAAAGCATTAAAGACAGCCATGGCATTACATTGTGAAAATCCAGATGAAGTCCTTTTTGATAGAAAAAATTATTTTTATCCTGACTTACCAAAAGGATATCAAATTACACAAGTTACTAAACCTATGGGACGAAATGGATATTTAGATATTATGGTAGGGAAAGAGAAAAAACGTGTTCTTATTCATCAGTTACATTTGGAGGAAGATACTGCATCTCTTGATCATTTTAGTAATTATTCTTTAATTGATTATAATAGAAGTGGTACTCCATTGATTGAAATTGTTACCGAGCCTTGTATTTCTAGTGCAGATGAAGCAGTTACTTTTTTAGAGGATTTACGTGATGTTTTCTTATTTTTAGGAGTTAGTGAAGCACGTAGTAATTATGGTCAAATGAGATGTGATGTTAATATTTCTGTTATGAAAGATACTGATACTGAGTTTGGCACAAAAGTTGAGATGAAAAATATTAATGCTTTTACTAATGTTCGTGCCGCTATTGAATATGAAATAAAAAGACAGACTGAGTTATTAGAAAGCGGAGGAAAAGTAGTACAAGAAACTAGAAGAATCGCAGAAGATGGAAAAACATATTCTATGCGTGAAAAAGTAGATGCCATTGATTATAAATATTTTGTAGAACCAAATATTCCACCTGTAAAATTAAGTAAAGAATTTTATGATGAATTACGTAGTGAAATTCCAGAATTGAAACTTGAACGCTATGAAAAATATATTGAAAAATATCATTTATCCGAATACGATGCAGGTGTTCTATCTGCTAAACGTGATATTAGTGATTATTTTGAAGAAGTTTTATCTTATGGTAGTGATGTTGAACTTACTGTTAACTTTGTTACTAGTGCAATTTTATCAACTATTAAAAAATTAGAGATTGAGATTAAAGATTTATTTATTACACCTAAGATGTTAAGTGGGGTAATTGATAAAGTAAAAAATAAAGAAATTTCTTTGGATCATGGAAAGAAAATTTTATATCAGGCTATGGAAAAATCTGAAGATCCTAATGAAATTATTAAAAAGCAACACTTACATCAGATTAATGATAAAGAAGAATTAATAAAAGTAATAAGAGAAGTAATGGACGAAAATGTTAGTCAAGTAAGGCAGTATATTGATGAAGGAAATACTTATGTATATAATTTCTTTGTTGGTAAAGTAATGCAGAAGACGAATCGTCAGGCTAACCCTAATATGTCATTAGATATTATTAAAGAAGAATTAGAGAGGAGAAAAAATGATGAAGGCAAATAAATATAGGACTCATATGTGTGGATTGTTAACAGAAGCAGATACAGATACTGTGGTTCGTGTATCTGGTTTTGTTGAAAATATTCGTGATCATGGGGGAGTATTGTTTCTTGATATGAGAGATTCTTCTGGTGTACTTCAAGTTGTTAGTAATGATGATTCTATTTTTGAAGGTATTACTAGAGAATCAAGTATTATGGTTGAGGGTGTTATTCGTAAAAGAGATGCTGATGACTATAATGAAAAAATTGCTACTGGAACTATTGAATTATTAGTCCAAAAATTAGAAGTATTAAATAAGAGTAAAAATGTTTTACCTTTTGAAGTTATCACTTCTAGAGAAGTAGCAGAAGATGTTCGATTAAAATATCGTTATTTAGATTTAAGAAATCCTAAAGTAAAGAAAAATGTTATTTTTCGAAGTCAAGTTATTGATTATTTAAGGGAGATTATGAAAGAGTATGAATTTTTAGAGATTCAGACTCCAATTTTGACTGCATCTTCTCCTGAAGGAGCAAGAGATTTTATTGTTCCATCCCGTAAATTTCATGGTAAGTTTTATGCTTTACCGCAAGCACCGCAACAATTTAAACAATTATTAATGTGTGGTGGATTTGATCGTTATTTTCAAATTGCTCCATGTTTTAGAGATGAAGATGCTAGAAGTGATAGAGTATATGGAGAATTTTATCAATTAGATTTTGAAATGGCTTTTGCCACAGAAGATGATGTGTTGGAAATTGGGGAAGATGTTTTTTCTAAGGTGTTTGAAAAATTTGGTGGACATAAAAAAATAGTAGCGAAACCATTTCCAAGACTTAGTTATCGTGAAGCTATGGAACGTTTTGGTACAGATAAACCAGATTTAAGAAACCCTTTGGAATTAATAGATTTAACTGATGTTTTTGAAGAAACAACATTCAGACCTTTTCGAGGAGTTACTGTAAAAGGAATTGTAGTTGAAGGAATTGCTTCTAAATCGAATTCTTGGTTCAATGATGTTGTTGATTATGCTAACAGTATTGGTATGCCAGGTATCGGTTACTTTAAAGTAAATGATGATATGAGTTTTGCAGGACCAATTGATAAGTTTTTAACTGAAGATGAACGTGATGACTTAATTGATGTGGGTTCATTAAAACCTGGGGATGTTATTTTCTTTATTGCTGATAGAAGTAAAGCATATCAATATGCTAGTTTAATTCGTAATGAATTGGGTAGAAAATTAGGGCTTATTAATGAAGATGAATTTGCTTTTTGTATTGTGAAAGATTTTCCAATGTATGAGTGGAGTGAAGAGGAAGAAAAATATATTTTTACTCATAATCCATTTAGTATGCCACAGGGAGGTCTTGATAGTTTAGAGTCTACAAAACCAGAAGAGATACTTGCTTATCAATTTGATTTTGTTTGTAATGGTATAGAAATGGCAAGTGGAGCAGTGCGTAATCATGATTTAAATATTATGAGGAAAGCGTTTTCTATTGCAGGATATGGAGAAGAGGAGATTGAAAAGAGGTTTAGTGCTTTATATGAAGCTTTTCAATATGGTGCTCCACCTCATGCTGGTATGGCTCCTGGAATCGATAGAATGTTGATGCTACTTTTAGATGAGGAAACGATTCGTGAGACCATTGCTTTTCCAATGACAGCTAGTGGTACAGATTTATTAATGGGGTCTCCTACTGAGGTATCTGAACTTCAATTAAGAGAAGCACATATTAAAATTCGCTAATGGTATAAATTAGTTTATAGTGATATACTAATAGAGGAGGAATAATTATGGTTATTGATGCAAAAGAGTTATATGAAAAAATAGATGAATTTATGGGTAAAGAAGTTACAATTCAAGGATGGATTCGTAATCATCGTAAACAAAAAGAGTTTGGATTTATTGATTTTTCTGATGGTACTTGTTTTAATCATATTCAAGTTGTCTATGATGATAAATTAGATGATTTTTTAGAAATTCAAAAATATCATGTAGGTAGTGCAATTGAAGTTTTAGGAAAAGTTGTTGAATCTCCTAAAGAAGGACAAGCATTTGAAATTCAAGCTGAGAAAGTTTCTTTACTGGGAGATTGTCCAGAGGATTATCCAATTCAGCCAAAAAAGCATTCTCGTGAATTTTTAAGAGAACAAGCTTATTTAAGACCTAGAACTAACTTATTTCAAGCTATATTTCGTGTAAGAAGTGTAGCCGCTTATGCGATTCATAGGTATTTTCAAGATAGAGGATATGTATATTTCCATGCTCCACTAATTACAGCTAGTGACTGTGAAGGAGCAGGGGAGATGTTTCATGTTACTTGTATGGATTTAGAGAATATTCCTAAAGTAGATGGAACAGTAGATTATAGTAAAGATATGTTTCAAAAGCCTGCGTCTTTGACAGTATCAGGACAACTTGAGGCAGAAACATTTGCTTTGGCTTATAAAAAGACTTATACTTTTGGTCCAACATTTAGAGCAGAGAACTCTAATACTAAAGTACATGCTAACGAATTTTGGATGATTGAGCCAGAAATTGCTTTTTGTGATTTAGATGGAGATATGGAAATTATGGAAGAAATGTTAAAGTATGTTGTTAGTTATGTACTTGAACATTGTAAAGATGAAATGACTTTCTTAGATAAGTTTGTTGAGAAAGGTTTACTTGATAAACTTACGAAGTTAGTAAATTCTAAATTTACTCGTGTTACTCATAGAGAAGTAATTGATATTTTACAAAAAGCGGATGTTAAATGGGAATTTGAGCCTAAACAAGGGGAAGATATTGCAAAAGAGCATGAAAAATATATTACTGAATATTTTGATGGTCCTGTATTTATTACGGATTGGCCTAAAGATATTAAAGCTTTCTATATGAAATTAAATCCAGATGGTGAAACTGTTGCGGCAGTTGATCTTGAAGTACCAGGTGCAGGTGAGATTATGGGAGGAAGCCAAAGAGAAGAAGATTATGAAAAGCTTGTATCACGTATGAAGGAATTAGATATGGATATGAGTGAATTAGATTGGTATATTAACCTTCGTAAGTTTGGTGGATGTGTTCATTCTGGATTTGGTATGGGATTTGAACGTTTGCTAATCTATCTAACGGGAGTTGAGAACATTCGTGATGTTATTCCATATCCTAGAACTCCAGGAAATTGTGACTTTTAAGTTTACAGTATAATCTGTAAACTTTTTTTGTTTTTACTTCTCTTTTTTACTTGTTGTGATATACTAACATGTGCAAAAGAGGGATTCCATGGAAAAGATTTATGATTATATTTTACAGAAACAAACACATATTGGATTGCTTAGGCCTACTCAGGAAGATGCTGTTATTGCATTAGTTCATCCAGAAGACGATAGAATTAAACTATTAGCCGTTGCGGATGGGATGGGCGGAAAACAATATGGTGATATTGCGGCAAATTATGTATTACAGAAATTCGGGTATTGGTTTTTAGAGCAACCATTGTCTTCTTTTTCTGATGTTGCTGAACTAAAGGAAAAGCTTATTAATCTGGTTATGGAATGTAATCATCATTTTATTTTGGAATATGGTAGTGAACAAGTGGGAACTACATTAACTCTTGCTCTTGTGCTAGAAGAAGATACACTTATTCTTCATTTGGGGGATTCTCGTTGTTATTTTTATAAAAACGGAGAAATTAAACAGGTGACAGAAGATGATAGTGATGTTTGGTTATATTATAAATATCAACATTTGAATAAAGAATGGTTACGTTATTTTGCTACTAGTAATATTATTCATAACTGTATTGGTATTTCTTTTAATGTATGTAGACCTCATGTTTATATTTTTTCTAATGATAGCTATAAAACGTTATTACTTACCACAGATGGAGTCACAGATTTAGTGACTGATTCTAAATTACAACATCTATTACGTGATACTGATATTCAAACTGTTTCTAAAAGAATCATAGAAGAGGCTGTTTTTGTTGATCAACATCTTTTTATTCCAAGTGATTTGAAAAAATATCCATATGATCATTATTTGGTTCCGGTTCGTGGAAGAGATAATGCTAGTGTTGTGTTGTTTTCTAAAATTTAAATTTTGAATATTTTTTTCATTTTTGTTCATTCTAAGTATTAGGAGGGATAAATAATGAAAAAAGTTGGTAAAGTTGTTCTTTGTTTTGGTTTTTTATTACTTTTTTTAGCAGGATGTAGTACTACTATGAATACTCCTACTAGTAAAGTAGAGGAGTTTTTAGGAAAATATCAAAATATGGATGATGATGTTACTGTCCAATTAGATCAAGTGTTGGAAGAAGATGACAGCATGAGTGATGAACAAAAGGAAAAGTATCGTTCTATTTTAGAAAAACAGTATCAGAATCTATCTTATAAGATTGAAAATGAAGATATTAATGGTGATGAAGCAACTGTTGATGTAGAGATTGAAGTTTTGGACTATGCTACTACTATTCGAGATGCTAAAGAATATTACGAAGAACATAAAGATGAGATAGAAGCTGAAAACGAAAAAGAACAATCTGATAATGATAATGTTTTAGAAGATGCTGCAGAAGGAGCAGAAGAAGCCATAGAGGAAAGTGCCGCTTATATTGATTATAAGTTAAAAGAATTAGGTAATGTTAGCGATACTACCACTTATGATATTACTTTTTATTTAACAAAAGCAGATGGGGATTGGAAATTACAAAATATTTCAGATTTGGATTTACAAAAAATTCATGGTTTATATGAAGGATAGATATCTATTGATATCTATTTTTTTGGAATTCTTCTTAATTTGACTTTTTTTTTGAAACTAATTTTGTTATACTTATAAATAGAATAGAGGGTGTTAGCATGATAGGTAGAATTGAAGAAATTATTGATAATAGTGTTACTATAAAGTTAGATATTAATATCAATGAACAACCAAATTTAGTTAATTTGCATGTTATTTTTGAAGATGGTACTGGAAAAGAAGTTGTTGCTGAAATAGCTAATGTTAATCAGACAAAAATGATAGCCAATGTTGTTGGGGAAATTAATGATGGTAGATTTACTCCTGGTGCTAGTTCAAAACCTGCGTTTAAGTCTACGATTCGTTTAATTAATATGGAAGAGTTGGCTTTATTATTTGGTAAGCAAGAGACTGAATTTGGTTTTACTAATTTTGGTACTAGTAATGTTTATGAGGGGTATAAGATAAATGTTCCTATTAATGAGTTTTTTAATGCACATTTTGCTATATTAGGAAACTCTGGTGCTGGTAAAAGTTGTACTGTTGCTTCTATTCTTCAGAAATTATATACTAGTAGTCCAACACCACCGGTTAATTCAGCATTATTCTTTTTTGATGCCTATGGTGAGTATACGCATGCATTTAACACTTTACATCAGAAAAATCCATTACTTAATTATAAAGCATATACTACGAATATTATTGATCCGGATTGTGAAATATTAAGAATTCCACCATGGTTACTTGATGTGGATGATTTAGCATTATTACTTGATGCTAATACACCTGCTCAACTTCCTATTTTGGAAAAAACATTAAAATTAGTTCCAATTCTAACAGGAAATTCTTCTGTTGTTATTAAGCGTAAAAATGATATTATTGCTAGAGCATTGCAAGATATTTTACTTAGTGGTAATGATTCTACTAAAATTCGTGATCAAGTTATTGCTGTACTTACTAAGTTTAATACGCCTGAACTTAATCTAGAAAGCACTATTGCTCAACCAGGTTATGTTCGTACTTTGAAACAGTGTTTATACGTTGATAAAGCTGGTAAGATGCAAGAAATGGAACTTGTTGTTGAATTTATTCGTGGATATATTAGCGAAGAGCAAGAAGAAATTAAAGAAGAAGATATGAATAAATTTTATGGCCTTACAGATTTGGAACAAGCTATGGAATTTGCTCTTATTAGTGAAGGTATTTTAAAGAGTGATAAAGTCTTTGATACCGCTAATGTTATGAGTGTTCGTCTTCATACATTAGCGACAGGGGATAGTAGATATTATTTTGAGTATCCTCGATATGTGACGAGAGATCAGTATATTGAATCTTTAACGATTGATTCTAAAACGAATTCTAGATGTCAAATTATTAACTTTAATATTAACTATATTGACGATAGATTAGCCAAAGTAATTACCAAGATTTTATCGCGTATGCTTTTCTTACGTGCTAGTACATTAAAGCCTCGTGGTTCTAGGGCATATCATGTTATTATTGAAGAGGCCCATCGTTATGTTCAACATGATAGTGATGTAGAGTTGTTAGGATATAATATTTTTGAACGTATTTCAAAAGAGGGTCGTAAATATGGTGTGTTTTTAGGACTTATTACACAAAGACCAAGTGAACTTTCTGATACTTGTGTTTCACAATGTATGAACTTTGTTATTCTTAGAACACTTCATCCAACAGATTTACAATATATTAAGGAAATGGTACCTAATGTTTCTTCAGAAATCGTATTACAACTTAAGAATTTGAAACCTGGTAACTGTATTGCTTTTGGTAGTGCATTTCAAGTACCAACTTCTATGTATATTGATCTTCCAAATCCACGTCCACTTTCTAATAATGTTGATTTGAAAGTGGTATGGTATCAAAAACAAAATTCTAATGACTTGATTAATTCGGCTGGTTCTTCTGGAAATATTGGAGTCACTCCAGCTGTTAGAACGGCAAACTTTATGCCTGCTCAGGGTAGTGTTCAACCACAGCAGGTAGCGGGAATTAGTGCTGGTGGTGCTACTGCAATGACTCCGGGTGGAGTCTCTCAAGTTACTCAAGCGGCTCAAGTTACTCAAGCGGCTCCAGTTGCTCAAGAACCTGTACAAAATAGATTTATACAGCCTCAGCAAGCACCAGTAAATGGTTAATTTATACTTTTCCTTTTGGAAAATCTGTGATAGAATAATATTTAGTTAAGATAAAAATGGAGGATAGGAATATGGCTTTAGATAAATTAAAAAATTTGTTCGGTGGGGAAGAAGATACTATTGAAGAAGGTACAGATGAAGAATTCTATTCTACTTCTCGTGAAGAGTACCATGAAGAAAATGGTGTTGCTGGTAGTAAGATGATGTTACTTGAACCTCGTGCTTATTCTGAAAGTCAACAAATTGCAGATTATTTAAAGAATCGTTCAGCAGTTGTTGTTAACTTGAAGAGAGTGACACCTGATCAAGCAAAAAGAATTGTAGATTTTTTAAGCGGAACTATTTATGCAATTGGTGGAGATTTACAAAAATTAGGTGGAGGAATTTTCTTATGTACTCCTAATAATGTAAATGTGGAAGGTAAGATTAGTGATGATGCTAGTCCTGCCAAATCTACTAAAAGTAGTAAAAAAGATAAAGATGATGATTTTGATTTTTAGTTAATGTTTTCTGAGGTGATTATATGGAAAAATTCAGTTATGAAGCCAATGGATATAATCGCCAGGAAGTGAATCAGTTTGTTAGTGATGTCATTGCACAGACCGAAGGTATTATTAAAAAATGTAAGGCTCAAGGGGAAGCTTTAGAAAAATTAAAAGCAGAAATTGAGCATTATAAAAGGATGGAAGCTACATTGCAAACGGCAATTCTTAAAGCTGAAGAGACTGGCGATAATATTAAGCGAATGGCTAGAGAAGAACATGAGATGATTGTTCGTGATGCCAAAAATAATGCTAGTCGTATTGTCAATGAAGCATTACTAAAGGCTGAAAAAATAGAAAATCATGCTGAAAATTTAGAAAAGAATATGAAAATATTTAAACGTAAATTAAAAGTCATTATGGAACAGCAAATGGCTGTTGTTGATGAAATTGAATTATTAGAATTAGATCCTAAGTAGGGATCTTTTTTTACTTGTTTCTTTTTATATTTTGGTGTAAAATAATCATTACTTTTAGGGGGTTATTATGGAAATTCAAAGACCAAAACAGTTAATTACCGATAGTGGACAAGTAATTTTAGGAAAAGAATTAAGCTATGTTAATCATGGGTATAATGCGGATGTTTGGTGTTGGTTTGATGATTCTGGACAGAAGTTTGCTGTTAAAACGTATAAAAAGGGTTGTCATAAACTAGGATTACAAAATGAAGTGGCCGATATTTTTCAAGAATTGGAATTTTATAATTTTCCTAATTTATATACTTCTGTTCGTACTGATATTAGTCATCAAAATATAGATGGTTATATTATGGAGTATATGGAAGAAGATTCAGAACGGTCTGTTCTTGATATTCCTTCTGTTAATTTATTTTCATCTATACAAGCTTTAGAAGAGGATTTGTTATCTATTTCTTCTTATGGTATTTTTACTAGTGATGTTAAAGGTGAAAATACTATGGTTACAAAAGATGGAGTATTACGACTTTTTGATTATGATTTGTTTTTTGTAGACCGTGGTAATAGAAGAAATATGATTGAGGTTGATAATTTACATACGGAATTGCGTCTTTTAAGAGATGTTTTAACTCATGCGGTTATTTTTGATTCATCTTTTACAAATGAGGAGAGAAGAGCTGCAAAAGATTATATTAATTCTAATTTATCTTTGCACTTATGTAGAGATAGAATGCCTAGTGAACTTTTAGATTCATCTTTTTGTCAGGAAGAGACACCAAAACAGTTACTTAAAAGTTTATCTCATACTCAATAATATGTGAAAAAAATTTCATTTTAACTTGAAATTTTTTTCACATTGTGGTATATTAATACTACCTTTTATTAGGTGTTATTGTTTTTTATTTCACTTTATTAAAAGAAAGGAGGAAATATTATGGGATTAAATGAAGAAGAACCATTTTATGATTATGACACTCAATTAAGATTGGGTGGAGATTTTAAAGATCTTTTAGCTGGAGATTTTGTAGATGATAGAGGAATCGTTGTTCCCAAAAGAGAATTAGAATATATTAATCACGGTGTTAATTCTAGTGTATGGAAGTGGAAGAGAGAAAGTATTACTCGAGCAGTTAAATCTTTTTTTGATGGTAGTTATCGAATGGCACTTCGTCCAGAAGCAGCTCGTACAATTCGTCATTTAGATTTAGTTAATCTTCCTAATATTCATTCTACTATTAAAAGAAAATCTCGTTTTGGACAGTCTTTTGATGGTTATATTATGGATTATTTACCAGAAGATAAGAGTGCAAGTTTTTTAGATATGCCTAGTGAAAAATTAATTCAATCTTTTGATGGAATGAATCAGGATGCAAAAACTTTAGCAGATGCTCATATATTGATGCATGATGTTAGAATGGGTAATGTTATGGTTACTAGGAGCGATATTGGTGATGGATGTGCTCATGTGTTTGATATGGATTTATATCGATATGAACCTGATATGGACTCTAGTGATATTTATTATAAAAATGATCAACAATTATCTTCTATGTGTTTACAAAAATTACAGTCTGATATTTTAACAGATCCGTTTATTGATGAAAGGCTAAAGTGGCAGGCTATTGATTATTTGGCAAAAAGGTTTGATATCTATCAACATCCTGCTTGGTCCACTAATTATAAAGTAGAAGATATATTTTCTAGTTCGGATACGCCAAGACAATTTATTAAAAAATAATAAGTGGGGAAGTAAATATATGGATAAGGTTTCGTCACTGTAGGTAAGATTAAGTGAAATTATTAATAATAAAAATAAATTGTTATCTCAACCATATTCTTTGGAGCAAAGTATTTTAATTACAAGATTGGCCATTGAAGAAAATGAGATTAAACGGCTATTAGCTAGTTATACTGGTGTACAGAAAGAAAAAAAGGGAAGACAAAGATATTGCAGTATCTTATTATTTCGTGGTAAGACTTTTATCCCTTTTAGTCATGTGCAATTTGCTATTTTAAATTCTGAAAGAGAACTTGAAATTATTCATTTAGAAAATAGTATTACTCAAGATCAGTTCTTCATGAATGGAAATCAGTTACAAATAAAATTATTGGATTTACTTGTGATGAACGGTGATGTTTCGTTTCGTGATAGAACTCAACAAGTAAGCATTCTTAAGAGGGAGAATCGTCGGTTGATAGAAGATAAGGAGATAAAGAAGCAAAAACTTGATATATGCAGAAGGAAAAAGATCTTTTCTCAAATTGAATTTAATCATACTTATGGCTATGCTACACCTGATGCTTGCGAATTTCAGATGGAAATTTTGGAGAATACGCCTGTTTTAACAGAGCAATCTGAACAAGTTATATTATCTTCTTATCCTCAAAAAAAATTGGTAATGTGAATCAGGATGCGGTAAATTTAAAATTTGTTTATAAGAAATAATTGTCATCTTTTTAAATTTGTGCTATATTAATTGGGAAAGCATGTGCGAAAGACGGAATATTTGGGAATAAGTAGAGAGCTCATGGTTGGTGAAAATGAGTTATGAAAAAATATTTAGATCACTTTCAAGTTGCGATTTATGGATAAGATAAATACGGTAACGCGTTATAGTTTTAGAGATAGAGAAATCTATGAACTAAGGTGGTACCACGAGCAATTCGTCCTTTGGATGAATTGCTTTTTTGTTTAGAAAGGAGTTAATATGAATAAGTTCGAGTTTTATTTAAGGTCTTTTGTTTCTACTGTGGGACAAGGATTAAATTATGTTACTCATCGTGGACAATATGATATTTTAGATAGAGTGATTGATGTACCAAAAACTTATTATAAAGCACCTGCTGGTAAAGTTATTAGAAATAATGGTAGAAAGGGAAGGGGATAGATATGGATTTTAAGAAATTAGAAAAAGGATCTATTCATGAAGTAGAGTCTAAATATGTAAAAGAATGGAAAGAGAAGAATATTTTAGAAAAAACAATTAAACATCGTAAAGATTGTCCAGATTTTGTATTTTATGATGGACCAATTTATGCCAATGCAAAACCTGGTATTCATCATGTTTTTGCTAAAACTATTAAAGATGCTTTTTGTAAGTATAAGACAATGTCAGGATATCGTGTATTAAGAAAAATTGGTCTTGATACTCATGGACTTCCAATTGAAGTTAACGTTGAGAAAAAATTAGGTTTTAAAAATAAGAATGATATTGAAAAACTTGGAATTGAAAAGTTTTGTGAAGAATGTAAAGTTGAGACTGATAGTAATATTGATGAAGTTAGAAAAGTTACTGATATGATGGGGCAATTTATCGATTGCGATCATCCATACGTTACTTGTAGTAATGATTATATTGAGTCTGAATGGTGGATTGTTAATGAACTTAATAAAAAGGGATTAATCTATCATGGTAATAAAGTTTTACCTTATTGTCCTAGATGTGGTACAGAACTTGCATCACATGAAGTTTCTCAGGGATATAAGGAAGTTAGTGTTAATACTGTTATTGTTCCGTTTAAAGTGGTTGATAAAGATGAATATTTCTTGGTATGGACAACGACTCCTTGGACTTTGATGGCTAATGTTGCTTTATGTGTGAATCCAGATTTAGAATATGTAAAAGTTCATTCTCGTGGATATACTTTCTATGTAGGTAAAAGTTTAGCTGATAGTGTATTAGGTGAAGATTATGAAGTACTTGAGACTTATAAAGGTAGTGATTTAGTTGGAATTAAATATGAACAATTAATGCCTTTTGTTAAAGTAGAAGGACGTGCTTTTGAAGTTTTAGCTGATAATTATGTTACTGATAGTGATGGTACTGGTATTGTCCATATGGCTCCTGCATTTGGTGAAGATGATAGTCGTGTTTGTAGGGAAAATGATATTACTTTTGTTAATCCTGTTGGAAAAGATGGATGTTATACCACTGGTCCATGGGAAGGTACTTTAGTAACAGATTCTGAACTTGAAGTTACTATTATTAAATGGTTAAAAGAAAATGATAAATTATTTAAGAAGCAAAAAATGGTGCATGATTATCCACATTGTTGGAGATGTAAACAACCTTTAATTTATTATGCAAAACCTGCTTGGTATGTAAAAACTACCGCTTATAAGAATGAAATTATTGAAGCTAATAAAACAGTTCATTGGTATCCAGATTATGTTGGTGAAAAGAGATTCCATAACTGGTTAGAGAATATGATTGATTGGGGAATTTCTAGAAATCGTTATTGGGGATGTCCACTTCCAATTTGGACTTGTGATTGTGGTCATTTTGAAAGTGTTGGATCTCGTCAAGAATTGAAAGAAAAAGCAACCAGTGATGTTGATGTTGATACTTTAGAGCTTCATCGTCCATATGTTGACCGTATTCATATTAAGTGTCCAAAATGTGGTAAGGAAATGAGTCGTGTTAGTGATGTAATGGATGTATGGTTTGATTCTGGTTCTATGCCTTATGCACAATTTCATTATCCATTTGAAAATAAAGAACTATTCGAATCACAATTTCCAGCAGATTTTATTGCTGAAGGAGTCGATCAGACTCGTGGATGGTTCTATGTGTTAATTGTTTTATCTACTTTAATTAGTGGTAAGAGTAGTTTTAAGAATGTTGTTGTTAATGATATGATGCTTGATGCTTATGGTAAAAAGATGAGTAAATCTACTGGTAATATCATTGATCCAATTAAAATTATGACACAATATGGTGCAGATACAATTCGTTTTTATATGTTATATGCATCTCCTGTTTGGACTCCATTAAAGTTCGATGAAGAAGGAGTAAAAGAAGTTTATTCTAAATATATTTCAACATTTAGGAATGCATATTCATTCTTTGAGATGTATGCAAATGCCGATCATATAGATCCAAGAGAATATGATATTCCAGTAGAAAAACGTGAATTAATTGACCGTTGGATTTTGTCTAAATTAAATAGATTAATTCGTGATGTGCAAAGTGCATATCAAGAGTATGACTTAAATAAAGTTACGAAACTTATTGTTCCGTTCTTAAACGATGATTTGTCTAATTGGTATATTAGAAGTAATCGTAGAAGATTCTGGGATAGTGAGTTAACTGAATCTAAAAAGGCAGTTTATTTAACTACTTATGAAGTGTTAGTTGCCTTATGTAAATTATGTGCTCCAATTACTCCATTTATTACAGAAGAGATTTATCAAAGATTAACAGGAGAAGATTCTGTACATCTTGCTGATATGCCAGTAGAAAATACTGATTTGATTAACGAAGTAGTAGAAGAGAGAATGGATTTAGTAAGAGATGTTTGTTCTTTAGGTAGATTTGCAAGAGAAGAGGCAAATATCAAAGTACGTCAACCAATTTCAAATTTAATTTTACCTAAGAGTGATGAGATGATTATTGGTAATTTACTTCCTGTTATTACAGAAGAGTTAAATGTTAAGAATGTTGAATTTAGAGAAGATATGGGCGAATATCTTGAATATATTGTAAAGCCTAATTTTAAAGTATTAGGAAAAACGCTTGGCCCTAAAGTTAAGTTACTTAGTGAAATTTTAAGTCATTTAACTAGCGAACAAATTGAAAAACTTCAAAATGAAGGATTAGTTGTTAACCTTGATGGAGAAGACTTTACATTAACTAATGACATGGTACTTATTTCTTTAAAACAAAAAGATGGCTATGCATCTAGTAGTAATAATCGTACTTGTGTTGTCCTTGATACGGAACTTACAGAAGATTTAATTTTAGAAGGGCTTGCTCGTGAGTTTGTTCGTAAGGTACAAAGTTTAAGAAAAGATGCAGACTTTGTTATTACTGATCATATTATTGTTACATATCATGGTAGTGATAAGATTAAAACTATGCTTGATAAATATTATGATTATGTTATGGGTGAAGTACTTGGTGATAAGTTAGTTGTAGATGAAAGTCTTGCCTTTGATGATAAATTAAATGATGAGGAAGTTGCAATTCAAGTAGAAAGAGTTTAGATGCTCTTTCTTTTTTTTCTATAGTTTTGTATAATAATCTTAGAAAAGGGGAATAGCCATGTATAAAAATGAAGAAGTAGAGGAATTAAAACAAAAAGCTATTTTATGTGCAATTGTTTTTATCTTTGTTGTTGCTATTGGAGCGATATTAATTTTTAATCGCTTTGGGAGTGAGGTCGATGCTGTTAGCCGAGCACTTCGTAATAAAGATACTTTTGTTGTTCTTTTTACAGATGATGATCGGTGTAGCACTTGCTCTCTAGTAGCGGAAGAATTAAATTCTTTAGGAGTTACTTATTATAGTTTTAATGTTCGGGCCTCTAGTTATGATGACGTTTTAAAACGAATGAATGTGGATTATGAAGTTAGACTTCCGGCTATTTATGTGCTTGATAAAGGGGAGATTTCTTTTAATATTACTAATGTTCAAGATAAACAAACGGTAAGAGACTTTATTAAAAATAATGATATTATTTCTCTTCTTGAAAAAGAAAGTTAGGTGATTATGTGTCTAATGTTGTTGCTTTAGTTACAGGAGCTAGTCGAGGTATTGGTGCGAGTATTGCTATGGAGTTTGCTAAGGCGGGAGTTCATGTTGTTTTAAATTATAACCGTCATGCTTTGATGGCAGAGAAAGTAGCAGAGAAAATTAAAGAAAAATATGATGTTGATGTTTTGTGTGTAAAAGCAGATATTTCTATAGAAGAAGAAGTAGAGGCAATGGTTAATCAGGTAGTAGACTGTTTTGGGAAAATAGATATTTTGGTTAATAATGCGGGTATTTGTAAAGACAGTTTGTTACTTGATAAGTCAGTTTCTAATTTTCGTAAGATTTTGGATGTTAATTTGATAGGAACTTATTTATGTAGTAAATATGTTGGTAAAGTGATGTTAGATCGTGGTAGTGGAAAAATCATCAATATTTCATCAACTAATGCTATTGATACATATTATCCGGAATCTTGTGATTATGATGCTTCAAAAGCGGGAGTTATTTCTCTTACTCATAACTTGGCACGAGAGTTTGCCCCTAATATTTCAGTAAATTGTATTTGCCCTGGTTGGGTGAAAACTGATATGAGTGAAGGACTTTCTATTGAACAAATTCGAGAAGAAGAGGATAAAATATTATTGCATCGTTTTGCAGAGGCTGAAGAGATTGCGAAAGTAGTAGTTTTTTTAGCTAGTTCCAAAGCTAGTTATATTAATGATTCTATTATTCGTGTAGACGGTGGAAGATTTTATGGATAGGAAAGTATTAATCTTACCAGCTGATGGTGGAGAAATTTTTGAAAGAGTATTGGGTACTACCTCTTCTGGAGAACTAGAAAGACATGCCACAGGTTATTTAGAGTATATTAGACAAAAAGGGTTAGAATATCCAGGGTATGAACAAGATGCTGGATATTGTTTGGCTACTTATTTGAGTAGTTGTGGTTCTGTTGTTTTACAAATAGATGATTCTAGTGTCGTTTATTTTCCTGAATCTTTTGTTGATAGTCAATATCGTTGGCTTAAGAGTCATAAAAGGGAAATGAGAAGACTGGATTTTTCTATTGTAGATATAGAAGATGGTTGTATTCATCATTATGATTGTATTACTTTGGAAGGAGTACCTGTATATCAAAAGTTTAGGGAACTATTAGAAAGTAAAAATGTACGTTCTTCTACGGAAGCTAAGGAAGGAGAGTTGAATCATGTATCAAGAATTAAAAATTAGTGAAGAAATTGTCAAACTTATAGAAGATGCTGAAAAGGATTGTCAAGAGGAGTTTTCGAAGATAGATAGAAATGGTTATTTCAATAGTTTAAAGGTTTTATCTAGTTTTCATAAGAATGAAATTACTGAGTCTCATTTTAATGCTACTACTGGATATGGTTATAATGATTTAGGAAGAGATGGGATAGAGAAAGTATTTAGCGATATTTTGGGAGCAGAGAGTGCTCTTGTTCGTAGTCAGTTTATTTCTGGTTCGCATGCTTTAAATGTTTGCTTTTTTGCATTACTTCGTCCTGGAGATTTACTTCTAAGTATTAGTGGAAAGCCATATGATACATTAGACCAAGTAATTGGTATTGAAGAAAATGCTAGTTCTTTGAAGAGTTTTGGTGTTTCTTATGATCAAATTGAACTTATTGATGATGATTTTGATTATGAAGGCATTGAAGAATATTTGAATAATCACAAAGTTAAAGTGATAGAAATTCAGAGAAGTAAAGGTTATTCTACTAGAAAAAGTATTTCTATTGATAAAGTGGAGAAAGTCATTTCTTTAATAAAAAAAATAGATCAAAGTGTTATTGTAATGGTTGATAATTGTTATTGTGAAATGGTTGGAGTAAAAGAGCCTACAGAAGTTGGGGCTGATGTTATGGTTGGTTCTTTAATTAAAAATCTAGGAGGAGGAATTGCTCCTAATGGTGCTTATATTGTTGGTCGTAAGGATTTAATTGATTTGTGTGCTGAACGTTTAACTTTACCTGGGGAAGGTGCTGAAGTTGGTCCTACTCTTGGTATTAACAAACAAATATTACAAGGTGTTTTTATGGCTCCTAGTGTCGTTGCATCGGCATTAAAAACTGCGGTTCTTACTAGCCGGGTATTAGAAAAGTTAGGATATGATGTAGAGCCTCATTATCAAGAGGAGCGTGTGGATATTGTACAAAATATTATTTTTCGAGATCCAGAAAAGTTGATTCGTTTTACAAGAGGTATACAGCAGGGTTCTCCTATTGACTCTAATGCGCTTGTTGAAGCTTGGGATATGCCTGGTTATAATGATAAAGTTGTTATGGCTAGTGGTTCTTTTACACAAGGGTCTTCTATTGAACTTTCTTGTGATGGACCAATTCGTGATCCTTATATTGCTTATATGCAAGGAGGATTAACTTATGATTATGGTAAACTTGGTCTTATGAAGGCAGTTGAACTTTTATTGTATAAGTAGAGGAGTATTATTTATTATGTTAGTGACGTTGTTTTTAAGTTTTTTTGCAATTATCTTGGGTATCATATTAATCACTTATATTTTATCTGTTGTTGGATTATGGAAAATGTTTCAAAAGGCTGGAAAACCTGGTTGGCCTTCTTTAATACCAATTTATAATACGTATATATTATGTGAAATTACTGGTGTTAGTCCGTGGTGGTTAGTTATATGTTTTGGTGCTGGTTTTATTACTGCATTTATCCCTTTTTTAGGCTTTTTAGGATCTGTTGTTAGTGTTTATTTTGGTGTTTTGTTGGCGATTAGTACTGCTCGTAGTTTTGGTAAAGAAGATGCTTATGCTATTGGTATTTATTTGTTACCTTTTGTTTTTTATTTAATTATCGGATTAGGAGATAGTAAATATTTGGGACCGAAACCAATGGAAGATGTTATTTTCCATCATTTTCAGGGAAATAGTTCTTTAGATGATAGGAGTCAAGTTAGATATTGTTCAAGTTGTGGTAGTAAAGTGAATTCTCAAGCTAAATATTGTGCAAATTGCGGAAAAGAATTATGATTTGTTCATATTCTTTTTTTTTCTTCATATATTTAATTAGAACTAAGGAGGAGTCGTATGATAAATAAACAGAACTTATGGTTTTTGACATTATTTAGTTTAATTTTAGTACTTAGTGTTTACTATATTACTATGCCTAATGATTTACTTAGTAAAGCTGTTTCAACAGAAGAAAAAGAAAATAAAAAGGAAAAGGTAGAAGAGACTGTTGAAGAAATATCTTCTCTTACTGCCATGCGAGTTAGTTTGGAAGAAGAACGACAAGGGATGATGGATGATTTACAGGAACAATTAACTAGTGATACTATTAGTAGTGAGGAGAAAAATAATGCTTACGAACAATTAAAGTATTTAAACACTTTACAAAGTAAAGAGGAAGAGCTAGAAAAACAGTTAAAAAAAGAATTTAAATTAGATTCTTTTGTAAAGATTGATAATACGAATATTTCTGTAGTATGCGTTTCCTCTAAACATGATAATGCCCTTGCTAATGATATTATGAGGCTTATTCAGTCAGGATATGAAAATAAGATGTATATTACTGTAAAGTTTCAGAAGGCCTAGGTAAAAGCATACAACAAAGTATTTTGCTTACATAGAATACTTTAGGTGGTGCTGATATGGCGAATGGAATACTAACCGCTAGAGAAAGAGAAATTTTTGAATTGTTGATTCAAAATATGACTACGAAAGATATTGCTAAAAAATTAAAAATTAGTGAAAAAACAATTCGTAATCATATTTCTAATACAATGCAGAAATTAGGAGTTAATGGAAGAGCTGCGGCGGTTGTAGAATTATTGAAATTAAATGAGTTATCTTTATAAATCGTACTATTTTAGTACGATTTTTCATATACTTTTTTAGGTGATATCATGCTGAAATCTAGAGCGATACGTAAAATTTTTATTACTACTTTATCGTTATTTATTTTTTTGGTTGTTTATTCTTTACCTACTTTAGATAATTCTTATGTTTTAAAAACTAATTTAGAAATTGAAAGTACTACGGGATTAGCTACTGATAATATTTATTTATTAAATGATGATGGTTATTTAGTGAAAAGCAGAGTCTTATTGGAAGGGGCTACGTTAGAAAATAAGATAGCTGAAATTTTAAATCAATTAACGGTACGTGATGAAAATCATTTTCCTAAAGGGCTTTTCCCTTATATTCCTAAAGGGACAAAAGTGCTTAACATTTTGCACGGGGAAGGAAAAGTAACTGTTGATTTTTCACATGAGTTTTTGAATATGGATGTCTATACAGAAAAGCAGATTATTTCGGGTGTTGTTTTTAGCATTTTAGATTTAGGTGATGTAGAAGAAGTTATTATACTAGTTGAAGGAGAAGTTTTACGTGAATATCCTAATACGAAAGAAGGTTTATCTAGTCCATTAACTAAAAATATAGGTATTAATCAGGAGTATAATCTTACTTCAAGAGATGATATTTCTAAAGTGGTTATTTATTATTTATCTAGAATTAATGATGAGATGTATTATGTTCCGGTAACTAAATATTTAAATGATTCTAGAGATAAAATAAAAATTATTATTGATGAGCTTTCAACTAGTTATATTTACGAACCCAATTTGATGAGTTTTTTACATAGTCAGGTAGAATTATTGGATTATTATGAACAGGAGAATGTGTTGTTTTTAAATTTTAATAAATTTTTATTTGATAGTGATGATAAAGTCTTGGAAGAAGTTTTATATAGTATTTCTTATTCTGTATTTGATAATTATGATGTTTCTATGGTAATGTTTGAGGTGAACGATCAATATGTTGGTCAAGTATCTAGAGAAGGAGATATTGAGAGAAAATAATACTTTCTCTTTTTTCTTGTAAAAAGGTATTGCAACAAAAGGGAAATTATTGTATAATCTATGTTGTCAGTTGATTATGTCTGCGTAGCTCAGCTGGATAGAGCAATCGCCTTCTAAGCGATCGGTCAGGCGTTCGAGTCGCCTCGCGGACACCATTTAAAAAATAAAGACCTAGGAATTAGGTCTTTTTTTTTGTTATGATATTGGTGAGGTGATAGTATGAAAGAAAAGATTGAATATGATGATTTTGCAAAAGTAGAATTTAAAATTGGTGTAATTTTAGAGTGTGAAAAACATCCTAATGCAGATCGTTTATTAGTTTTTCAAATTGATGTAGGTGAAGAAAGTCCTCGTCAAATTATTTCTAGTATTGCTGAATTTTATACTCCAGAAGAAGTTATTGGTAAGAGAGTAGTAGTTGTTACGAATTTGAAAAAGGCAAAGTTTAGGGGAATGGTTTCAGATGGTATGTTAGTATGTGCATCTTTGGAAAATGACCTTGATGTTGAATTGTTGACGATTACTAAGAATTTTCCTGCTGGTACTAGAGTAGACTAAAAAAAGACAAATTGGTTTTATTTGTCTTTTTTTTCTAGTTTTGGATTACGTCCAGTAACGCAAGCTATTAATCCATGAAAAGATTTTAATTCTTTTCCCCAAGCAATTTTTTTATCTGCTTTACTTACAATTCGTCCTTCTTGGTATTTGCTTCTAGAAAAGGATATAGATTTTACTTTTTTTCTTTTACTGGAATCAATGATATTTTTTTTGATATTTTCAGGTAACTTTTCAAATTTTTCTTGATTATGAAGTTCGGCATCTTTATCATTTAATGTACGTACCGGAAAAGGAAACATATGGTGAATAATTCCGTCTAATATAATTTCTCTTTCAACATCTTCTTTAAAAAGTTCTGGGTACCAAGTAGCTGCGTTGATTGCAGCTTCGATTGGATGAGTGAAACCATGTTTATTAGTGAGCATTTTTTTCTTTATTCCAGAATTCTGCCAAGGAAGTTCATATAAATCATGGAATAAGGCAATTCTTATTGCTCTTTTTTGTTCTTCTTTTTTCCACTTTTTCTTTTTGGTAAGCTTATAAGTTAAAATTGCATCACTGATAATATGTTCTCCAAGGCTTACTTTAGCATGATGAGGAAATTCTTCAGCATTCATTCTTTTTTGAAATTCTTCGTGTTTGATAATAGGAGTTGCAATCTGAAGAAATTCTTCTTTTTCTTTTTTACTTAATTCAAATCTATCTAGTAAATCATTTAATAGTTGTTGGTTTTCTTTTTGTGTGTGCAAGTTATTCATTCCTTTCGTTTTTTCTTCTTGTTTTTGGAAAAGAGAAAAATTTTCTCTTTTGTTTATTTTTTTCTTTTCTTTGTTTTTCATATTCCATTTTTTGAACTTGAAGTGTCTCAAAACGTTCTTGTAGAGTCTCTACTTGAGTTATTAAAAAGTTGTTAGCATTTTTCTTACTAATTCCATCTTGAATAGTAATATAGACTGTTTGAAATTCTGGATAATGAGCAGCGATGGATGTGAGTTCTGTAGGTGTTTCTGTTGTTTCTAATTCTTTTTTTGCTTCTAGTATTTCTCTTTGGTAGTTAATGATTACACTGAGTTTTTCTTTAATTTCTTTTTTCGTTTGTAAAGATTTTAAAAAGTTCTTTATTGCTAAGTCTATTTCTTTATCAATTTCATGATTACTTCTCATTAGATTAATGAGTAATTCACCGAAGTTTCCTGCCAGGGGAACGTGGGATTTATATTTTTGTTCTTCTACAGCTAATTTTAGTTCTTCTTGGATTTCTAAAATTTCTTCTAATTCTTGTTTAATTTGTTCATATTCTTCTTCTGAAATTTGTTGTGTTTTTTCTTTCATTATAGCTCATCCTTTCTTTCAGTATAAAAAAGATTTATTTTTTTGTCAATTTAGCAGAAAAATATTTTGTTTTATCTAATAATAAAGATGGAGGTGGAAGAGTTATTGAAGGTAATATTGCAGGATGGTAATAAAGATTGTGGTGTTTGTTGTTTGCTTTCTATTATTCGATATTATGGGGGAGATGTATCGAGAGAATATTTACGTGAATTAACAGGTACGACAAAATCAGGGGTTTCTTTTTATCAATTATTAGAAGCAGCTTCTTCTTTAGGATTCTCTTGTGAGGGGGTTAAAGGGGACCTTGCTTTTCTGGATATTTCTAAGCTTCCTTGTATTGCACATATTACTTATCAGAAAAAATATCAGCATTTTGTTGTTGTATATGAAATGAATAAGGCAAAAAAAGAAATTATTTTAATGGATCCAGCTAAGGGGAAAGTCATTTTATCTTTTGCAGAATTTACGATGTTGTCTAGTGGTTATTTTCTTTATTTGTCTCCTAACAAAATATTACCTATATTTTATGAAAAAAAGACTTTAGTTTTGTTTATTCGGTATTTTTGTAGACGTTATAAATTATATTTTATCCTTATTTTTTTTAGTTCTTTATTTTGTCTTTTTTGTCAATTAGTGATTACTTTTCATTTTCAGTATTTATTTGATTATGCAGTTATGTATTCTGTATTTTCTCTTGTTTTTCAGTTTAGTTTTTTTCTCTTGCTTTTTTATTTGAATTTATTGTGTTTCCGTTTTTTTAAGAATTTTCTTTTGACTAAATTAGGAATGGTTTTTGATAAAGAATTAATATTTTATGTTTATCAACAAATTCTTCTACTTCCATATTTGTTTTTTAAGAATAGGTCATTAGGTGAAGTGATGGAGCGCCTACAAGAAGTTATTAAGATTAAGAATTTTCTTTTACGATTATTTTCTTCTTTTTTTACTAATTTTTTCTTTTTTCTTGTCTTTTTATGGTTATTATTTCAGGTTCATTGGGGATTTGTGCTTTTACTTTTTAGTTATGCTTTGTTTTCTTTTTGTTTAAGTTTGTCATTACATTTAATAAAAAAGAAGAGACAAAAAAGAATATTGTCTAAGCAAGATTTTGTTCAATCTTTTTTAGCAGAAACTTTTCAAAATGTTGATACTGTAAAAGGACTTCATTTGGAGTATACATTTTTAGAACAGTTTCAAAAAGAGTATGATTCTTATTTAGTAAAGTCTTATCGATTGGATAGGGTTCTTTTATTTGAAGAGTATATAAGACAATTTTTCTTTTATATTATCCTTATTATATTTTATGCTTTTGGTGCTTATATGCTAATTTATAACCATTTAACTGTAGCAGAATTTTTTGTATGTCAACATATTTTTCATTATCTTATAGGATATTGTGATGAGTTTTCCTCTTTCTTTTTTGAGAGTTATCAGATTCCAATTTTAATTTCTAGAATTCAAGATTTATTTACTTTGTTTCGAGAAAATTTTGATGGTGGAGGCTATTATCAACTGATGCAGATTCGTGGTGACATTGTTTTTTCTCATCTTACTTTTTCTTATTCTAGTAGGAATTTGTTTTCTGACTTTTCATTTACTATTCCGTTTGGAGCGAAGATTCTTTTAACAGGAGAGTCCGGTGGAGGAAAAAGTAGTTTAGTTAAAATACTTATGAGATATTTAGATGTTCCTTACGGTATGGTGCGAATTGGCAATTTTGATATTAATCATATTCATTTAGAACTCTTACGTGAGAAGATTTCTTATGTTACTGGTGGGGAGTTGTTATTTTCTAATACCTTTTTATACAATATTACTTTAAATCAGGATATAGATCATGATAAAGTGGAGAAAGTTTGTTCTTTGGTTTTATTGGATTCTCTTATAGAGAAACTTCCTCTAGGGTACCAAAGTATGGTAGAAGAAAATGGGTTTAATTTTAGTAGTGGTGAGCGTCAAAAAATATTACTCGCTAGATCTTTACTTAAGGATAGCGATATTTATATTTTTGATGAGGCTTTTCATCAAATTGATATAGGTCAAGAAAGAATTATTCTCTCAAACATTTTTTCTTATTTGCAAGATAAAACGGTAATTGTAATTAGCCATCGATTACAACATTTGGATTTATATGATGGAAAGTATCGACTAGAGAAGGGGAAAATTTATGAAATCTAAAAATTATGAATCTTTCTTTAGTGTTTGGATTTTATTCTTTCTTTTCTGTTTTTTCATGGTTTTAGTTTTTATTTTTAGTGTTGGCGTTTCTAATATTCGGAAATATGAAATGATACCCGGAATGGTTTCTTCAAAAAATCAAGTGATGTTAATTGTTTCTTCTAAACAACTGGAATGGTTTTACCATAATAAGGTGGTATTGATTGATGGAAAGAAAACTTCTTTTTCTATTGATAGGGTATTACGTAATCTTAGTTTAAATCGACATAAGAAAGTTCATCAAATATTTTTGTCTGTTCCTATTAAAGGTTATTTAGTTAATGATTCTATTTCTATTGGTTGTTTACAAAAACGAGTTTCTTTTGTCTCTATCTTTTTTGAAATGTGGAAAGGAGGTTAAATGCAAGTAGTTAGTAATTTAGAATTAGATAAAGTGAAAGGAGGTGTATCTGGATGGGTGGTAGTTGGCATTGCTGCAATTGTTGTATTTCTTGCAGGTGTGTTTGAAGGAATTACTAGCCCTAATCCTTGTCAAAAATGAAAAAAGTAGATGTTAATGAGTTGGATTGTATTATTGGGGGAGACAGTATTTCTGGAACTGTGATTAATGCGTTTACCAATGTTATTAAACTGTTGATGGATGCTGGTAGAAGTTTTGGAAGTGCAATCAGGAGAGTAAGTGAGGGTAATTTATGTCCTTTAGAGTAGTAATTAAGCAATTGATGTTTTTAATTTATCTATTATTTGGATTCGTTTTACTTTACCAAATTGGGTTTTTCGTTGGTAAATTGTTATAATAATAGGCTTTTCTTACAAAAAGTTTACAAAAAATGTTGAAATATAAAGAAAGGTTTGATATAATTCATTGTAGTTAAAGCGAAGGGAGGGATAATTGATGGCAACACAAGTAACAGTAAAAAATGGTAATTTGGATTTAGCACTAAGAAAATTCAAACAAAAAGTGGCTAGAGACGGTGTCCCTTCAGAGTGCAAAAAACGTGAATCTTATATTAAACCAGGAGTAGCTAGAAGAGCAGCTAAAAAAGAAGGAATTAAAAATTCAAAGAAAAGAAATCGTAAAGATAACAGAGACTAAGGTCTCTTTTTTTGTTTTTAAACTTTTGTGATATAGATATCAAAGTTCAAATAATTTTTGGATATGTTCATCGATAATTATTTGAATAATTTTATATTGTTTTGTATAATATGACTAAGGAGATGAGATTATGGTAGAAAAGTTAAAACAAGATATGGTTGAAGCTATGAAAGCTAAGGATAAAGAACGTTTAACTACAATTCGTATGATTAAGGGAGATCTTGATAAGGAGCATATCGATAAGAAACGTGAAATTAATGATGACTTATTAATTGAAGTCGTTAATCGTGGTATTAAACAAAGAAAGGATTCTATTGCTGAATTTGAAAAGGGTGGTAGAAATGATTTAATTGAAAAGACTCAGGCTGAAATTGAGATTTTACAAAGTTATTTACCAGCACAATTATCTGAAGAAGAGGTTTCTCTTATTATTGATGAAGCATTCCAAATAGTAAATCCAGAAGGACCACGTGATATGGGTAAAATTATGAAAGAAGTACAACCAAAATTAAAAGGCCGTGCAGATATGAAAAAAGTTAGTGAAATTATTAAATCGAAATTACAATAAAAGACTAAAAAGTCTTTTTTTTTCATATCTTTTATTAGGTGATGCTATGTGCTTTCTAGAGTAAAAGATTATATTTTGGATCAGGAATTTCGTCTTACTTTGTTAGAACATCGCTTTTTTGCGATTAATTTTTTCAAGATTTTGTCTTTAGAAGAGACTAGGGTTTCTTTTTTAACTAGTTATGGAAGAGTTGTTGTTAAGGGAAAAGATTTTGTATTACAACGTTTACTAGAAGAGGAAGTTTTAGTTGGAGGAGAAGTTGATGGTATTGAGGTGTTCTATGAATAATCATTATCGTATTTTAATTCAAGGAAAAAATCCTTCTTATTTTTTATCTTTATTGATTAGTAAACATATTTCTATTTATTGTAGAGAAGAAACTTCTATTGGTCTTATTTTAGAAATTAATGCAGCAGATTACCAAAAGATTATGGATATTAAAACGAGTTATAGAATTACAATTTTGAATCGTTATGGATTTTTAAAGTTGCAATATTTATTTTCTAAATATTTTATTTTTTTGTTAGGACTAATTTTCTTTTTTGCAGTGTTATTTGTTCTTAGTCATTTGACATTTGAAGTGGATGTCATTCATTCTAATCATGAGATTCGGGAAATTATTTATCAGGACTTGAAAGAACTAGGAATTGAAAAGTTTCATTTTAAAGTTAATTATGAAAGAAAGGAAGAAATCGTAGAGAAAATTTTAGAAAAGGAAACCGAACGTATTGAATGGTTGGAAATAGAAGAGATAGGTACTAAATATTTGGTTCATGTAGAAGAGAGAAAGAAAAATAAAGAAGAAGAGGAATGCTCTCCTAGAAGTATTGTGGCGAAAAAAGATGCTATGATTTTGGATATTCAAGCAGAAGAAGGAGAAGTTGTAAAAAAGAGGCTTGATTATGTAAAGAAGGGAGAGGTTGTTATCAGTGGTCTTATTTATAATAAAGAAGAAATTGTTAGTAAACGGTGTGCTAGAGGAAAAGTCTTTGGTGAGGTATGGTATCAAGTAAATTTATCTATACCTAAGCATTATTATGAAGAAAAAGTTACGGGGAGAAAAAAGAGTCAACTAGAAATACAGTTTTTAGATTCTACTTATCATTTGTTTTCTCATTATAAAACTTATAAAAAGAAAAGTATCTCTATTTTTAAATCTAGGATTTTACCGATACAGTTTTTATTTTCTACTTATTTGGAAACCGATGTAATTAATAAAAATTATACACTTTCATCTATTGACTCTGTAGCTATGAAGCTAGCTTCTAAGAAGTTAAGTCATAAGCTTTCTAAAGATGATGAGATTATTTCTAAAAAAATTTTGAAAAAGTACGAAAAAGATAGTAAAATAGAAGTAGAAGTGTTCTTTAGAGTAAAGGAAGATATTACCGATGTAGTAAGTATTAGCGATATAGATATTACTAAAGAGAACCAGCAAGAGGAGGAGTAGACATGTTTGGACCACTTTCGTCTACAATTCAAGGGGTTGTTAATTTTACTTGGCCTATGGTACTTATTTCTACAATTATTATTGTTTCTTTTCGCGTTGCTTATTTATGGAAAAATCACTCTAAATTTGTTTTATATCAAGATCTTTTAATGTTGTGTTTTATTATTTATGTTTTGTGTTTGTTCCAAGTTGTGACTTTTCAAGATACTGTCAGTTGGTCTAGTAATAATTTTATTCCATTTAAAGAAATTTTTCGTTATGATTTTGGAAGTCGGTTATTTGTTAAAAATGTTCTTGGCAATATGATTTTGTTTTTACCTTTTGGCTTTTTTATTAGTTATTATTTAAAATGTGAAAAGGCATGGCTTCCTATTGTACTTACTTTGATTGCTTCTTGTTCCATCGAAACTGTACAAATGATTATTGGTAGGGTTTTTGATATCGATGATATTCTTTTAAATTTATTGGGTGGTATTTTAGGCTTTGCTTGTTATTATGGGCTCTCTAAAATTGGTGAAAAATTGCCGAGTGTCTTGAAAAGTGAGATGTTTTTAAATATAATAGCGATTGTCTTATTAATTGGTTTAATTACGTTGATATAGGGGTGATAGAATGAATGAATTAGAGATTTTTAATCAGACAGATGAAGAAATTAGTGAATTAGAAACAGTAAAAGATGTTTTGAATTATGCTATTAAAAAAGAAAAATTAGAGAATGTAATTTTTAATGTTATTATTGTAGATAACAACTATATTCATGAGCTTAATAAAAATTATCGACATATTGATAGAGAGACGGATGTAATTACTTTTGCTTTAGAAGATGAAAAAGATATGGTTATTCCTGATGATGAAAGAGTTTTAGGTGATATTTATATTTCTATTGATAAGGCGAGAAGTCAAGCAGAAGAGTACGGTCATTCCTTATTACGAGAACTTTCTTTTCTTGCTGTTCATGGCTTTTATCATTTATTAGGGTATGATCATATGACTAAGGAAGAAGAAGAGGTAATGTTTTCTAAGCAGGAGGAGGTATTACATGAGTGCAACATCGAAAGATAGAAAGAAAAAAATTCTTGATAAGAAACGACTAGTTGATAGTTTTCGTTATGCTTTTTGTGGTATATGCGAAGCCTATAAGGGAGAGCAAAATTTAAAAATTCATACCGTTATTGCGATTTTAGTTGTTATTTTTGGTTTTGTTTTTCATATTAGTTATGTTGAATGGCTAGTATGTCTTGTTTTAATAGGATTAGTGTTAATGGCTGAATTTTTTAATACAGCCATTGAATATGTTGTTGATTTGGCATCTCCTGATATTCATCCTTTAGCGAAGCTTGCAAAAGACACAGCGAGTGCAGGAGTTCTTATGATGGCAATTATTTCTGCCATTATTGGTCTTATTATTTTTATTCCAGAAGTAATTGAATTTGTGGAGGTATTATTATGATAGAAAAGTTATTAGAATTGCATCAAAATAGTTATGTTCCAATTTCCAATTTTCCAGTATCTGCTTGTGTTGTTACTAAGGACGGAAGAAAGTTTTTTGGTGTTAATGTAGAAGATGCTAGTACTAGAGCAGGTACTTGTGCTGAAAGAACAGCAATTTTTAATGCTATTACTGCTGGTGTAAAAAAAGAAGATTTTTTAGAACTTCATGTAATGGTATCTAGTGGAAAAGTAGGAATGCCTTGTTTTGTTTGTCGTCAGATGATATCTGAGGTATATTCTAAAGATGCTAAAGTATATTGTTATTCTACTAATGGTGATGTGATAGAACATACGGTAGAAGAGTTGTGTCCATACCCATTTGGGGAGGATGATTTAGTATGAAATGTGGCTTTGTTAGTTTAGTTGGACGTCCTAATGTTGGTAAAAGTACATTACTTAATAGTTTACTTGGTATGAAACTTGCTATTACGTCTAATGTTAGCGGAACTACTCGTAATGTTATTCAAGGAATCTATAATGATCCCAATTCTCAAATTATTTTTATTGATACTCCCGGTATTCATAAACCTACTCATAAGTTAGGGAATTTAATGAATAAAAAAGCTTATAATAATACTGAAGGTGTAGACGTTATCTTGTTTTTAGTAGATATTTATAAAGGCTTTGGTAGGGGAGATGAATTTATTTTAGAAAAAATAAAAAATCATGGTGTTCCTGTATTTTTACTTTTGAATAAAGTTGATCAATTTAAAGATAAGAGTGTTTTATTAGAAAAAATTAATGAATTAAAAGAAAAGTATGATTTTGCAGAAATTATTCCTATTTCTGCGAAGAAAAAAAATAATTTAGATAGTTTAATTTCTTGTTTAAAGAAGTATTTACCAGATATGGATAAGATTTATTCTGATGAAGATCTTACTAATGTTTCTACAAGATTTATTATGGCAGAATTTGTTCGTGAAAAGGTTTTAGAACTTACAAGAGAAGAAATTCCACATAGTGTTACTTGTTATGTTGAAAATTATGAAGAAGATGAAAATGTTGTTCATATTCAAGTGTTAGTTGTCGTAGACCGTGATAATATTAAAAAAATTATTATCGGTAAAGGTGGCGCTATGTTAAAGGAAATAGGAAGTCGTGCTCGTCATGATATGGAAGCATTTTTAGGAAAAAAAGTTTATTTAGAAACTTATGTAAAAACTTTAAAAAATTGGAGAGACGAAGAAAGATATTTCTTAGAACTTGGATTAAAAGATGAAGATGAATAAAAAATTGAATAAAAAATAAAAGAAATCATCACTATAAAAATATAGAGGTGATTTTTAATGGAAAATATTTTATGGGAATTATTTAAAAAAACAGGTGAAATTAAATATTATCGTTTGTATCAAGCCGTTATAAAGAAGAAGTGATGAGTTTTGAAATTAGAGTGTGTAGAAGGTATTGTTTTAAGTGAGACAAATTATAGTGAGTCTAGTAAGATTTTAAATGTTTTTACAAGAGAGCATGGTCTTATTGGTATTATGTCTAAAGGTTGTCGTAATATGAAATGTAAGTTACGAGGTGTTAGTCGTAAACTTTTATATGGAAAGTTTCATATTTATTATAAAAAAGATGGTATATCTACTTTAACTGCGGTTGATGTTATAGAGTCTTATTCTAAGTTGCTTACAGATTTGGAAAAAGTAAGCTATGCTTCTTTTTTATTAGAACTTACATTACAAGTAGTAAGAGAAAATGATGATTCTGCAATTTTAGACTTATTAAAAGATACATTAAAGAAAATGGAAGAGGGATTTTCTCCTATTGTTTTGACTGAAATTTTAGAGTTAAAGCTTTTAAATTATTTGGGTGTTAGTCCTAGTATTGATTGTTGTAGTGTCTGTGGTAGTGATAAAGGGATTGTTACAATTGACTCTAATTCCGGAGGATATTTGTGTCGTAACTGTTATCATAATGAGCCTATTGTTTCTGATAAAACAATAAAGTTATTACGTTTGTTTTATTATGTAGATATTAAAAATATATCTAAATTAGAGGTTAGTGATACTGTTGTTTTGGAAATTAATCAGTTTTTAGATGATTATTATGATCGCTATACGGGTGTTTATTTAAAGAGTAAAGAGTTTATTAGGCAGTTGAACAAGTTAGTTTAATAGTATAATGCAACTTAGATATAATTGCTGAATTTTAAAGGTA
>OCHK01000599.1_pt1 | contig 34712 bp, 32 predicted proteins | sample 1538551 | NCBI WGS metagenome assembly OCHK01 (sample SAMN04571707, study PRJEB22368) | human gut metagenome | biome: human gut; material: stool | host: Homo sapiens | place: Luxembourg | collected 2012-08-31
GAATCTGGAGAGACGGTAAAGTCGTAGAAAAAGAAGAGATTATGTAAGTTAGGTGTTTAATTCCTTTTATTTCTGAAACAAGGCACGGAAAGGAGCGGCCACTCCGGCTCCAGCCCATGTAGCCAAAACAATACAAATCCTAACCCTCCCGGAAAACCGGGAGGGTTTTGTTGTTTTCAGATGGAAACAGATGGCATCAAGACCATCAAAAATCATTTCGATCTGTGATACATTAAGAAGATATCTATTCCAGATAAGCACGGAGAGCTTTAGTGAGTCTCTTATGTTCATCGGAAGGAAGACTGCGAATGGCTTCCGACAGTTCATTCATCTGCCCTTCCGCAGATTTGGTTACAACGTCCGAGAGGAGAGAGTCGGCGGAGACATCCAGGGCATTTGCGATGGCAACGAATTTATCAAGCCGCATGGTCTTTAAACCACGTTCAATGACGCTGATATGTGTCGTGCTGAGATCGACGATGGCTGCCAGACTTTCCTGTGTCAGATTTTTTGCTTCCCGAGCTTCTTTGATACGCAGTCCAACCGCTTTCAGATCCATTTGCAAACCCTCCTTTGGAACGATAGTTAGTTCTAAAGGTATTATATTGATTGAACGGAATAATATACAGAATCTAAAGAGCTACTACTAGTTCTTTGGAACGAAACGGTGTTTATAAAATGTATTTAATGATATGCCGACATGTGTTTGGCACCAATGAAAGGAGAAGGTAAAGAAATGATTTCATTAGGAGAACGATATCTTTTTCATGTGCATACGTTCCGCTGCGGGCATGCGGAGATGATATCCGACGAAGAATATATTCAGAAAGCGATTGATTTAGGAGCGACTGATATATGGTTTACGGACTATGCTCCGTTCCCGGGCAATCCGTTTGGCGGTCGTATGAAATGCGAGGAGCTGCTGGAATACATATCCACTCTGAAAGGTCTGAAAAAGCAGTATCAGAGACAGATTAAAATTCATATCGGATTGGAGATTGAGTATTTTTCCGGATATGATCAGAGCGGATATTATAAAGAACTTTCCAGCAATCCGGATTTGGAAATCCTCTTGCTTGGCCAGCATATGGCAGAAGATCCGGAAGACAGAAAACATTATACTTTCGAATGGCCGAAAGAACGACTGCTGGAGGATGAATACACTGCGCTTGGTGATGCGATGATCACGGGAATGAAAACAGGTTGTTTCAAGATCGTTGCTCATCCGGATCGGATTTTCAGAAGACAGAAAATCTGGACTCTGGAAATGGAAGCGGTTGCTGTACGGGTGATTGATGCGGCCGTACAATCTGGATTGCCTCTGGAAAAGATTTGTTCCTCCATGCGGCACAAGCATCATTATTGGAAGGAGTTCTGGGAGATAGCCGAAGAGAAAGGGGCAGAGACGGTTGTTTGATTGGATGCACACAAGTTGAAACGGCTGGAACCGCCAAACTGCCGTTGACAAGTCAATCGAGAATTTACAGACTTTTACGGATTCCAAAAAGATATTTCAAACAAAGTAATAGATGTGAAGAGTCCGTTTTATTGGACAGCATTTATGCTATGATAAGAGTATAAAGAAAAACAAATCAAAAATCTTTAAGGAGGGCGTCGGTATGAAGTGGAAGGATTTTAATGGGGATGGAAAAATTGATGCAACTGAAAGATTCTTATGGGATGAATTAATGTGTACCAGCAAAGAGGAACACGAGGCTCTTTTTGGAGATGCCGGTGATTTCGACGAGGATGATGAGGAAGAGGATGACCTCGACTTCGATGATTGTGATATGGATGATGACTTTTAAATAGCAATATTATAAGAAACAATGGAAGAGGATGAATGCACAAATGATTAAACATTCATCCTTTTTCAGATTTTTCTGCAATAGAATCGCGAATTTAATTATCTATATATCGTTGCAATATTGTAAATTCTTGCGAATCAAGGATGCTAGTGTTATACTTAAAGTATCGATGTAAAAAGTAGGGCAAAAAGACGCAGCGTGCCTAAAGAATACGCTGAGAAAGAAAAAGGATATACGAATGGGATTATTTTCCGATTATCTTGAAGAATGCAGAGATCGATGTGCTGCAGGAGATATTGATCCGTGTTTGATTATATCGACGAAAAATGGCTATGGAAATTACAATAAGATCTATAAACAACTGGAAGAATATTCACAAACTGATCTTGGAAACGAACAAAGAATGCAGCTTCAGAAACAATTGATCCAGAATTCAGCAGAATTGGAAAAACTGAAAGCCAGTTATTTAATTTCTGAAAAAGCTGTTTACGAGGTTTTAAATACAAAACCGCCGAAATCAATTCTGATACGGGACATACTGGAAGCACTAAAATGGCAACTTCATCAATGCTATTTGCAGATTTGTGAATTAAGAAAAAATATTGACCAAAAGCTGGGACGGCAAAAGATTCCCACTCTACCATTGCCGTCGGAAAGCAGTATTCGCCAGAATGTTTTGGAACGTCTGATTAACAGTGTTCTGATGCATATGAGCAACGGTGTTATCACAAACACAAGTGAGTGTCGCAAGGTCATCAAAGACTGTGCTGGCCTGATCCGTTGTTTAGAACAGGAAGATTATTCATGGAATGATAAAGATGTTTTTTCCTATTATTTGGAAAAGCAATTCAAAATAAAGAAGGGACAGCATAGATGTATGAATTGCGGTGCATTACTGCATGAAGATATTCCGTACTGTCTCAACTGTTACGAAAGGAACTTATAGATATGGGTACAAAACAAGATTTAGCAATTCTATATTCTTCTTTGTCTCTTCCGATAGAAGAATTTCGAAAATTACCGGCTTTTATTAAGCTGGAACAAGAAACTGACATGATAGAAAGGCTTAAAGATTATCTGCTTCCTGAAATTACGCGCCTTATTTGTGCATCGGATAAACTTCTTGCGTACAAGTGGGCGGAACCATATGTTAATTTTAGCAGTTATTGTCTTTGTCCTGAAAGTTTTAATGCAGTAGACGAATTGCTCAATCACCAACAGCTAGAAGATTTTGAAAACAAGTTCCTGTTAATGAGATATGAACCAGTAATTCAGAAATTTAATCAACTTTTTATAGAAGAACAACTTCAATTAACAACCTTGAAACAGGAAAAGACAAAGATTTCAAAGCGTATCTCAAAAGAAAAGAAAGAGAAGAGCAAATTTGATTCTGAAGGTTCTGTGGAAAAACCTCTATCAGATGATGAAAAGAAATTACAGAAATTAGAGAAAGATATTTTTGAAATTGAACGGTTTGATAAAGTATTTAAAAAACATAAAAACCGTATAAATGCTTGTCTGGAAGAATGTAGTCAGGAACAGGAAAATAAGAAACGAGATGCTGCATACAAATCCATTAGCGAAAAGCAATTAACTCAAGAAGAATTCTTTTTAGAAGAATTTATTCATTCCGGGCAATTAACACCAGAGATGCAGGAGCAACTGAAGGACGGAGTGTTCCGCAGCCATTTGTTGTTATGTCTTGATAAAGGAAAATACAGTGATTTAGCATTCCCAGTTCTGGTCAAATTATATGAAGAAAATGCAATCGATTTGGAAGATAGCGAATTTCAATGTTTTATAGTACAAAATAAAAAATATTTAAAGCGTTATTTGGTGTCGGAATATGAAGCATCACCTGATTGCTTGGAGAACATGGAAAGAGGGCTGCTTTTTGAAATAGCAGTACAAATAGAACTTAAAGGGGCAGGTGGAGAGTTTTCGGAAGTATGGAACAGATTTGTTGAGGAGAGTGCGTGGATTTGGCTTAAAAATAAAATGGATTCCCTTACTTCTAATGAAACAGAACATTATCTATACAAATTTGCTGTTAATTTAACAGGGAAAGCAGCTCAGGCATTTGTGCAATTTCTGTATGCGGAAAATAAAAGTTTGTCAGCAATGGATGTGATTTTTCAGTTGCTTTCTCAAGAGGAAATCTATACAAAAGATGTCATCATGTATGCACTGCGTCTGCAGGAGCAAGCGCTCAAAAAAACACAGCGTAGAATCAATGCACTGGAACGTCAGCTTAATTCCCAAGAACAGGAATTGTTCAGCTCGATTTATAGCCCGCTGGAACAGTTGGAAGAATTAGCGAGCAACCTTCGTTGTACGGACGGAAGTATTAAATGCAATCTTGTTGCCGGACAGCTTATGAACATGATTGGAGCATTGAGAGATGGACTGATGGCAATGGGATTGGAAACCATTGTAGAATCCGATGATTGGAAAGGGCAGAGGGATATTGAATTTAATGCTGAGAAGCATCGTTTTACGATTCTAACGGAAAACACTCCGGAAATGGTAAAACCTCGAACAATGGGATTTACATATCGAGATGATGACGGTAATGAGCAGTATCATTCGGCTAAGGTTTACACGGAAATACGGAAAACAGAATCCCGTAATCCAGAAAAAAGTGCAACCAGGAAGAGAAACCAAGTGTCTTCTCATAAAACAAAATCTGAACGAAAAGAAAAAAAGAAACCAAGAAAGGGTAAATCATATAGGTGATACAAATGATATATAAGTACGGTATCGATTTTGGAACTACAAATTCCTCAATTGCGATGCGTTTTGTAGGCGATGATAAAGAAGAACATACCCTGGTAGTGGATGTAAAAAATACTCTTCCGCGAGAAACTATACCGTCTGTGGTACTTTTTGACGGAAAAGGACATATATATGCCGGAATCGATGCATTGAATCGATATATTCAAAATGGCGTAAATTCAAACAATCTCCGCTACATAAAGAAAATCAAACTTGACCTTGAAAAATATGGAAGCCGTTTAGAATATCAGATTGACGGTCATAAAATACAGGGAGTGGATTTGATCGCAGAAATCTTAAAAGCATTACGCTTGAAAGCAGAAAAAGAAGCGGCGGATCTTGGACTTGATATGTCTGGTGTTGTCATGGGAGTTCCGGTTCAGTATGGAGATATTCAAAAAAATGTATTGAAAGAAGCTCTTTTCAAAGCTGGGTTTTACCAATCATATGAAGAGGCTGAAGAACGTACGGAATTTGTATCTGAGCCGATTGCTGTTGCAGTTCATTATGGATTAAACCTGACTCATGATACCACAGTGCTTGTTTTTGATTTCGGTGGCGGAACGTTGGATTTGGCAATCGTAAATCTGAAAAACCAGGTAAGCACAGATCATTTACATCCACATCAAACAATTTCAAAAGAACGTATCACACTTGGTGGAGAAGAGTTAACCCGGTTATTTTTTATAAATAGCTTTTGCAGTAATAAAAAGTATGGGACCAAACGGATTTGCGGAGAATTTGGTTTTAATAAAAATCTCACGCCAGAACAAACCTGGGATAAACTGCTGAAATGCGAAGATGGAATTCGTTTTGTAGAAGAACTCGAAAAGTGTAAATGTGATCTTTCAAAAGCATCTAAGTATCGCTTCTCTTTCATTGGCCCGAATATTCAATTGGAAGAAAAAATCTTTTATAGAGATGATTTTACGGCAGCAATAGAAAGTAAATTGGATGAAATTGATGAGTTGATAGATACCTGCTTGGAAAACGGAAATATTACAGATCCGTTCGATATTGATCATGTAATTTTAGCCGGAGGATCTTCAATGATTCCGGCCGTTCAGAATTTACTGGTTGATAAGTTTGGCAGGAACCGTGTATCTAGTAAAATGACAACACCGGATACTTTCATAAAAGACATTAAGAAAAATTTAGCCAACGAAAGTGAAGTGCTTACAAGCATTGTACGTGGATTGGCGATAGTTGGCTGTAAAGATCAGGAATTGATTGATGACCTTGTCGATAGTGATTATGGAGTATGGGATTCTGTTGCAAACGATTTTATTCCAGTTATTTATAAAGGAACTCCGGAAAAAAAGACGGTACTTGACCGAATTTCGAAACAGGGTACTTTTGAGGAAGTCGAATGCATTGATAAGGATGCCTCTACTGTAGAAGTACGAGTTTTTCAGCGCAATCTTACGGGAGAACATCGGCTTGGCACTATCAACATCCCGAACCCAGGCGGTAAAAAATACAGGATTTACATGCAGGTAGATAAGAAAAAGGGAACTTTGGAAGTCACTATTTATGATACCATTAAACAGCGATGGATCGATGAAATCCCGCTTAATGAGCGTCAATATGTGTTAAACTAAAAGGAGATCACTATGGCAAAACATTACGAGAGTTACAATGCTTCATATCCTCTTGCTTATTATGAGATTGGAACTATCTATGCTTTTTATGGTTCTAATATTGCCAATGCAAAGCCGGCAACTTCAGATCAGATACAACGATTTTCTGCGATTTTAAGTGAGTTGGAAGAAACAGAAAATGCAAATGCAATCAAACCAGTGAAACATGTAGGAAATACGAGCAGCGGAAGAGCTGGGCTTCAACGTTATTATGCGGTAGTTGTTTCAAAACAAAAAAATTCCATTGAAGCAATGTTTCGCAATAGTAATGACGGTTGGACTAATTACCTTACAAAACGTTATATTGTAAGTAGTTCTTGCAGCACTGACGGAAAGGATTTAATGCCTGTACAGACGAAATCCTCTTATGACAAAACAGGTAATTCGCAAACGAAAGTTGGAGGAATTACCAAGGCAGGAAAAACATCAGCTACCATGAAAGTCGGCGGTGTAACTAGAGTTGGTACACAGGATGCCAGTTCTGCAGGTGTCGGAAGAATTACAAGGGCAAACAATAACTCAAAAACAGCAAATGGTTCTATAGGTTCCCAGTCAATGCAAACTGGTACAAAAGTTGGAGGCATTACAAGAGTAAACAAAGTCGGCGGTATTACCAGGGCTAATAAAGTTGGTGGAATAACCCGTGCAAAAACATGATTTTTGAATTTTGCCGAACTGAAGAAAAATGGAATCCGGCTTGACGGTGCATACCTCGATGTGTTTACGTGCAACGAGGGCGACGAGTGCGCAAATCCGGAGCATGTGATGACGAGAAGAGACTGCTATACGTACCGCGGAAACTGCTTCGCCTGGCTGCTCTCACAGGGGATTCTCTCAAGTTCCGAGGAGGTCAGCGACTGGGCGGTTCCGTATCTGGTATTCTGCCATTATGCGCCGTACGACTTTATGCTGCGCCCGGCAGAGACACCGAAAAAAGGAATCCCGGTGCCGCTCTTTAATCTTGTGTATCATGACTGCGTAATCGAGCCGTGGATGATGGACCGTGTTTCAAAAGACGAGGACTATATGCTGTATGCGCTTCTTGCAGGCGGTGCACCGTATCTTGTACGGGACGGCGCATATCCGAATACAGATGGTGCATTTGACGGGGAGAAAATCAGTCTGGAAGAGATGACAGAAAGATGCCGCGTTGTAACGGAGCTGCATGAAAAAACGGCACTCCTGGAACTGGTACGTCACGAGTGTATGACGGCGGACGGAAGCGTACAGAAGAGTGAATTTTCCGATGGAACATATGTTATTTGTGACTTTGCAGAGCAGATATATGAAATCGGATACGGGGCATAAAAGAAAAGCGCCACATGTAGATTTTGTTCTTATAAAAATACAAGATTTTGTGGTTTTCCTTGTATTTTTTCAAGTGCATATCTTGCGCGGAAAGCAGAGATTTGTTATATTATGCATGCGGAGGTGTTCATGCCCGGTGCAAAGAAGATGCCGGAGCGTGACGAAACAAAATAACACCAGAAAGGAACAAATCAAATGAGAGAATTTGAACAGTGGGATGGCTTTACCGGAAGACTCTGGAAAGAAGGCATCGACGTACGTGACTTTATTCAGAACAACTATACTCCATATGACGGAGATGAGAAATTCCTGGAGGGACCAACAGAGGCTACAGACCGTCTGTGGGGCAAATTACAGGAACTCCAGAAAGAAGAGCGTGCAAAAGGCGGCGTTCTGGATATGGAGACAGACGTTGTAAGCGGAATCACAGCTTACGGCGCAGCATATATCGATGACAGCATGAAAGATCTGGAGCAGGTAGTTGGTCTTCAGACAGACAAACCGCTGAAACGTGCATTTATGCCGTATGGTGGAATTAAAATGGCTGAGCAGTCCTGCGAGACTTACGGCTACAAACCAAGCGAGAAGCTTCATGAAATTTTCACTAAATATCACAAAACACATAACCAGGGTGTATTCGACATCTACACACCAGAGATGAAGAAAGCCCGTCACAATAAAATTCTGACCGGTCTGCCGGATACCTATGGCCGTGGCCGTATCGTAGGCGACTACCGTCGTGTTGCTCTGTACGGTATTGATTACCTGATCGAGCGCAAAAAAGCAGACTTCGCTGCAACAAATCGTCAGGGAATGCGTCGTGGTGACTTCCAGTTAAGAGAAGAGATCGCTGACCAGGTCAGAGCACTGCAGGATATGAAAGTTATGGCACAGTCCTATGGCTATGACATTTCCGAGCCGGCTAAGAACGCAAGAGAAGCTGTTCAGTGGCTGTACTTCGGATACCTTGCAGCTATCAAAACTCAGAACGGTGCTGCAATGAGCGTTGGCCGTGTATCTACTTTCCTTGACATCTACATCGAAAGAGATATTGAAAAAGGAATCCTGACTGAGAAAGAAGCTCAGGAGCTGATCGACCATCTGGTAATGAAATTCCGTATGGTTAAATTCGCAAGAATTCCGTCTTACAATCAGCTGTTCTCCGGTGACCCGGTATGGGCTACTCTGGAAGTTGCTGGTATGGGTATTGATGGACGTTCTATCGTTACAAAGAACGATTTCCGTTTCCTGCACACACTGGAAAACATGGGACCGTCCCCAGAGCCGAACCTTACTGTTCTGTACTCTGAGAATCTTCCGGAAGCTTTCAAGAAATATGCAGCTCATATTTCTGTACAGACAAGCTCCATCCAGTATGAGAACGATGATGTAATGCGTCCGGTATGGGGCGATGATTACTCCATCTGCTGCTGTGTATCTGCTACCGAGACCGGTAAGGAGATCCAGTTCTTCGGCGCTCGTGCAAACCTTGCAAAATGCCTTCTGTACGCTATCAACGGCGGTAAAGATGAGAAGACAAAACAGCAGGTTGCTCCGGAATATCAGCCGATCACCAGCGAGTATCTGGACTATGATGAGGTTATGAAGAAATACGACGTTATGATGGACTGGCTGGCTCATCTGTACGTTGGAACTCTGAACATGATCCATTACATGCATGACAAATACTACTATGAGGCAGCAGAAATGGCTCTGATCGACACCGATGTAAGACGTACCTTCGCAACCGGTATCGCAGGATTCTCTCACGTAGTAGACTCCTTAAGCGCAATCAAATACGCTAAAGTTAAAGTTATCCGTGACGAAGAAGGAATGGCTGTTGACTTCGAGACAACCGGCGACTTCCCAAGATACGGCAACGACGATGACAGAGCAGACGAGATCGCTGTATGGCTGCTTCGTACCTTCATGGACAAACTGAAATACTGCCATACCTATCGTGATTCTGAGCCGACTACCTCTATCCTTACCATTACTTCCAACGTTGTATATGGTAAAGCAACTGGTTCTCTGCCGGACGGAAGAAAAGCCGGTGAGCCTCTGTCTCCAGGAGCTAACCCGTCTTACGGCGCAGAGAAGAGCGGACTTCTTGCTTCCCTGAACTCTGTAGCAAAACTGCCGTATGAGGACGCTCTGGACGGAATCTCCAACACCCAGACCATCAACCCGGGCGCACTTGGCCATAACGACGAAGAGCGTACCGAGAACCTGGTACACGTTCTGGACGGATACTTCGAGCAGGGTGCACATCACCTGAACGTAAACGTATTCGGAACCGAAAAACTGATCGACGCAATGGAGCACCCGGAGAAACCGGAGTACGCAAACTTCACGATCCGTGTATCCGGCTATGCAGTTAAATTCATCGACCTGACAAAAGAGCAGCAGATGGACGTAATTGCACGTACCTGCCACGATCATATGTAATTCGGATCTTGTTTCTATACGAGAAATAATTACAAAATAAATACAAAAAGACCCTGCAGCTGCAGAAATGTGGCTGTGGGGTCTTTTCATATATTAACTTTTAAAAGAAAGTCGCCTGATATGCGACATAAAATATGAAAAATGTGTTACGATAATACCAAATAAAACAGAATAAAAGGCGGTATAAGCATGGCGGATCAGAAGCTGATTGAAGAAGTAGGAAAATACATAGACAAGTATTATAAACCTGCATATAGTGATATCAAAATGGATAAGGAAATGCTGTCTGTATTCGAAAAGATAACGAAATATCGAGAAAAACGAGCAGAGGAAAAACGCTTACAGGAAAAAATCTGGATATCGTTCAGATAGAAAAAGAAATTCCAGAAGAATTTGATGTTTCAACGATACAGAAGACAAAAATAAAAAAAGGGATGTCTTCTACCATGTCTGTAAACCGAAACATTGATCATCTAATGGATCAGATGGAAGAAACCTTTTCGCAGAGATTACTTCGTATGATTGATGAACGTGGAATGACAGATTCCGAAGCGTATACGAAAGCGTATGTTGATCGGCGACATTTCTCAAAAATCCGAAAAGATATCAACTATGTTCCGAATAAGAAAACTGTACTGGCTTTTACAATAGCTCTGGAATTATCGTTAGATGAAGCAAAAGATTTACTGGCAAGTGCCGGCTTTGCATTATCCAGAAGTTCGAAAACAGATATCATAGTGGCATATTTCCTGCAGAATAAAATTTATGACATGTTTGAAATTATTGATGTACTGGATGCATATGGACAGCCAGTATTTTAGTTTAATATTTGGGGGCAATGTCCCCTGCCAGGCGACCAACTTCGTTGGTTCTGTAGATAAAATGTGATTAACAACAAATACCAGAATGACCTGAAGCGCAGGTCGATAAGGAGGAAATCACATGAATACAGAATTGACAGAGTTGGTTTTTATTTTGGACAGAAGTGGTTCAATGAGCGGCCTGGAAAGTGATACAATTGGTGGTTTTAATGGCATGATTACAAAGCAAAAGGCACAGGGAAAGAAAGTGAATGTAACCACGATTTTATTTGATGATGAAGTAGATATCATTCATGACCGGTTCCCACTTGAGATCATTGAACCACTTACGGAAAAAGAATATTTTGTGCGCGGCTGTACCGCTCTGTTAGATGCAGTTGGAACTGCAATTGAAAAAATGGAAAATGTGCAGAAACATCTTCCGGAATCTTACAGAGCAGGAAAAATTATATTCGTAATTACCACAGATGGACTGGAAAATTCCAGCGAACATTTTACACAGAATCAGATCAGACGGATGATTGAAACAAAGAAAGAATACGGATGGGAATTTTTGTTTCTGGGAGCCACTATTGATGCAGGAAAAGAAGCTGAGAAAATTGGGATTGCCAGAAACAGATCTGCGACATATGAAAATGATTCTCGGGGCGTAGAGCTGAATTTCCGGGCAGTGGGACGAGCAATCTCAAAAGCAGTTGAAAATGATGAAATGATGGGGTTTGTAGATGATCACTGGGCGGATGAGATTCGAGAATATAAAGAGGAAAGAAAAAATGGATAAAATCAGAAAAGAAAAAGCGCAAAAGAAAAAACAACGAGATTTAAGTCAGCTCCCGTTGACGGTTAAAAATATTGCAAGCATCTGCAAACGATTCCAAGTATCCTACAATATCAGCAACGAGGCAGTATTTATTCGAACCGCGTTTTCCAGATGGATTGTATTAATACAGGATGATAAAGTAGTGAAACTGTATCATGAAAATTACAAGCCGTCACGCAGTGAATATTTGAAAAGGCAAAAGAAAAAGTTTACAGAAGGATATCATCTGCAAAAACTACCATCTGAATATTTTTATGAAGTTGTCCGATATATTAAAAGTCATGATCAAGATACCGTAAAAAGAATGGCAAAAAAGAACAGAGTGGAGGAATTGCTGGAACGGGTAGAAACAGAATTGAAAAGCAAAAATCCGGAAGAAAAACAGGCATTGTAAAAATATAGAAGCAGCATCTTAAAATTTAGATTTCTTAAACCTAAAATTCGAAAAGTCAAAGCTGCCATTGGAAATTTCATTGAACAAAAATATATAGTATGGTACAATAAAATGGACTGAATATAAAAGAAGGAAACAAAAAATTTATATAAAAAACCTATAGAAAATAAACTTTTATATACAAAGAGGTAGAAAATATGGCAGTATCATACAATGGATTATGGAAGTTATTGATTGATAAAAATATGAAAAAAATGGATCTAATGAATCGAGTAGAGATCAGCAGCAGTACGGTGGCGAAAATGACAAACGGAGAGCTGGTATCCTTAAAAGTTCTGGAAAAAATCTGTGCAGAATTAGACTGCGATTTTGGTGATATTATCCATTATGAGAAAAAAATCAAGGACGGTGGGCAGTAATGGAATACAGTGCAAAAATCATTTCGGAATTATTTTGGTTGCAGGAATCCAGAAAAACAGCGGGATATCTTTTGAAAGGCTATGATAAAGCAGCAATTCGCAAAATTGCCTGGAACGAAAATATCTATCAAGTTAAGGCAGAATATCGCGCTTATGATGTACTGAACGGAACATATCGAAGAATCGCCGAATTACCAGAAGTAGTGTTGAAGACTTTTACAAGCTGTGATGTAGAGACAGCCAAAATCCTGAATGCCTTTACTAATACTGATAAACAGTTTATTATTCAATGTTCTTTTGGTTCTTATGCAGAAGAGCATGCCAGAAAGAACAAATTCAAATATCAGCTGGTATAGCATGAGTTTTAGATTGTCGCCTGCTATGCGACAACGAAAGAGAAGATTTACGGTATATTGACTGAGTAAAGAGGTGAGAGGATGGGACTTTTTGATGCACTATTTGGAAATCGGAACCAGATCCCTACAGTGACAACGATATTGCCGGATGCAGCAAGGCAGGAGATCATAGCTGGCAGACTTCCAATTTTAAATACAGACAAACTGTTCCTAAACGTGGAGAAAAGATCCATTTTATTGATAAGGCAATCAATATGGAGCAGAAAACAGTGAAAGAGTTCCGTCATGTGGGTGGAAGTGCCCCAGGATTGTTTGAGGGAACCAGATGGAGTTCCGGAAGAGGAAGAACGGTGGAACATACAGAACTTGTGCAGCACCGGGGAATCTTATACATAACAAATCAGAGGATTGTGTTTCAGGCAACGGAATGGGGATTTGACAAGACCTATCGTTATTTGACCGCAATTACTCCATATAGCAATGCTTGTGAGCTGCAGTTCGGGAATAAATCGTATTGCATGGTCGTGGCAAATGGAAATATAACCAATCAAGTATTACAACTGATTAAACAAAGGAGGAACATGATATAATGGATGAATTGTTAGCTGTACTTGAGAATATTTTAAGTGAATTGGAAGAAATGAATTCTAAATTAGAAGAAATAAAAGGGATTAGCATATATAACAGTATTTCAGATATATACGATAAGCTAGGAGAGATAGAAGAAAAAATGGAAGATATACAAGGAGACGAATTCCGTAAATCTTCTATGGCTGAGTTAAGTAAAAAGCTGGATGATGTAGTTTGGGAAATTAGTAATATTAACTCATGATAAAGAAATTTGTTTCGTCAAAGGGGTACTACTGAAATGGAAGGGCAGTTAAAAAATGGAACGATTCTCACTTCGGAGAGTGGAAACAAGTATGAGGTAATCAGTCTCCTGGGAGCCGGTGGACAGGGAGAAGTTTACGATGTGAAATGTGGCGGTAATCATTATGCACTGAAGGGTAGTAGTTTCATATCAAGTTGGCTTAGACCATAAGCTGTCGCTAAAACAAATTGCCATGTATAAAATGGCAGAAGATGAATACAGGAACACACTCGAAATTATTAAGAAAATTTTGGAAGTCGATGTCGTTTCAACAGAAAACTATAAAGTAGAAAAAAATACACAACAGTTGTTGGTGGGACAAGAATCCCTTTATTATTCGAACCCCAATATACAACAATATTCCGATGAGCTGCGTAGGGAAATCCATTATCTGAAAATGGGACGTGGTAAAAAGTATAAAATCGTTAATGGTGTGAAAATTAATAAGGATGATAAGGGAATTTATACATACTCTTTCGAATTAGAAACAGAACTGCATCTTCCAGATGATGCACCAGTTGTAGTAGATACTGCGACTGGATTTCATGCTGTTGGAAGTGTATTGATGTGTGAAGATTTTCAAATTATGCTGTTGTTGGATCACGATTTGAAGGATAACGTATTAACAGCATATTTGATGGTTGAACCATGGAAATTATTGGAAGCGCTGAATAAAAAAATTCTTTCATTAAATCCAAATGTTCACGAAATAGCGATTGAGCTTTTAGATCAGGGACCGAAACTGTCAACACTTGAAGATATTTCGGCAGTGAAAAAGGGACAGCCGGAAGTATTCCGTAAACTGGAGCAGGATGATATTGTCGTAGTATGGGGGCCGCCGGGAACAGGAAAGACATATACCATGTCACAAATAGCAAAAGCATATGTAAAACAAGGAAAATCCGTTTTAATTGTTTCACATAGTAATGTTTCTGTAGACGGAGTGATAAAAAAGATTGTTCAGATACTTGATCCTGATATGGAGCAGGACTTAAGAGATGGGAAAATACTTCGTTATGGTTATGTACGGGATGAGAAACTTTCCAAGCATCCATACGCAACATCTTTTAATTTTACGTTAAGTAAGTGTACGCGTCTAGCAGTGGAACTGGATACATGTACGTTAAAACGGGATGAACTGAAGGCAAAGAAAAAAGAAAAATCAAAAGAATATGATGAGATAGAGAAAAAAATTAAACACGTACGAAATGATATACGGAAGGAAGAAAAACGATATGCTGAACGGGCACAGCTGATTGGAACAACCATATCATGTGCAACAGTGGACCCAATTTTTGATTCAAAACAGTTTGACCTGGTTATGTTTGATGAGGTTTCCATGGCGTATGTACCGCAGGTAATTGCAGCGGCTGCATTATCAAAAGGAAAGTTCTTATGCGTTGGAGATTTTAGACAGCTGGCACCTATTTCACAATGTCCGGATTCACAACTGTTAAAGAAAGATATCTTTTCTTATCTGAAAATCATTGACGGCACCGGGCATATGTATTGGCATCCATGGCTCGTTATGCTGAATGAACAAAGACGTATGCATCCGGATATCGCAGGATTCTCCAATAAATACATATATAAACGACTGCTGCAAAATCATAAAAGCGTAGAAGATTCCAGAAATGCTATTGTGCAAGCATTTCCTTTACCTGGGGATGCAATGAACCTGATTGATATTGCTGGAACTTACTGCGCCGCTGATAAAAATACAGATGGATCAAGATTTAATATACTTAGTGCAATTATTGCGTTTTCAACAGCGGTATGTGCTAGTCAGCAAACCGTAGAAAATGTAGGAATCATTACTCCATATGCAGCTCAGACTCGGCTGATTCGAGCAATGTTAAAGGATTATACTACACGGAAGGAAAGTCGAATCAGCTGTGCGACGGTACACCAGTTTCAGGGATCCGAGTCAGATATCATTATATTTGATGCGGTGGAAAGCTATCCCAAATCGGCAGTAGGATATTTAATGGGAAAGGATCCAGATAATATTGCGAGACTGATCAACGTTGCAGTTACGCGTGCAAAAGGAAAACTGATTACCGTTGCAAATGATAAGTTTTGGGATAATCTATACACTGGAACCAACCACATATTTTATAAATTATTAAATTACATAAAAGATGGACATAATGTAGTGTCCAACCACAGCAAAACATTGCTACCCTACCTGGAAAACAATAGCCCCGGACAAACCATACAATTATATACGAACGAGGATGCTGCAATTTTTATGCTTGAGAATGATCTTGAGAAAGCCAAAGGAAGAGTTGTAATTTCATTACCAAGTGGAAAATTAAGGGACACAAATGATAAAATCATTGGAGCGATTGATAAAGTTCATGCCCGTGGAATAGATATTTTGATGAAATCAAACAAGTGTGCAGAACTTCCAGATACCTGGAAAAAATATTGTGTCGGAACAGAAAATGCAACATTTCCATTGATTGTAATTGATGATGAGACAGCATGGTATGGTATACCAACTGCGGATTGGAATTTTAAAGTAGATAAATCATCTTCTTTATTGACTGTTGTTCATGTTATGGTTAGAATGAAAGGAAAAAATACAATAGAAATGGTCAAAGCATTAACAGAACTGGAATCTGTTCGGGCAGGTGCTAATATAAGAATATTAGGGAATAAAGAAAATATTAATTCTCAAAGAAGGAAGGATTCTTTAGCAGATGAAACAGACTCCGCAGGATTGGCAGCGTTTGTGGAAGAAAAGGAGTTCTGTCCAGAATGTAAAAATCATATGATTCTTACAAAAAATCAAAGAGGAACAGCTTATATAAGATGTTCCAATAAAAATTGCAAAAAGATGAAATATTTAACAACAGATCTAATGAATTGGTATATAGAAAGTTATAATGTAAAATGCCCGAAAAATGATGGCGGTGAATTGAAGGGGATTCTTGGAAAGTATGGACCTTGCATCAAATGCAGTAAAGGACATTTTCTAAAACCAGAAGAAATTTAGGTGAAATATACATTGAAATAATGCTTTGAGGTGATGGAATGAAATTAAAAAATATCAAGATTTCTAATTATAGATGTTTCAAAAAAGCAGAGATTGATTTTGATGACCATATTACATTAGTAGTTGGCAAAAATGGCGCAGGCAAGACGGCAATACTGGATACCATAGCCGTATCAGTCAGCACATTTCTGTTAGGCATTGATGGCGGTGTAAGCAGAAGCATTTTAAAGGAGGATGCCAGATATGAGTTTCATAATTTAAATGGAACGATTGATCCTCAGCATCAGTTTCCGGTTATTATTGAAACTATGGGGAATTGCTTAAATCGGTCGGATATAAAGTGGACTCGTTCTTTGAACTCCGAAAGTGGCAAGACAACCGTCAAGGAGGCTGGAGAATTAACAGGTCTTGCGAAGAAAGCACAAAATCAGATCATGACAGGAGATAAGTCACTGGTGCTTCCTTTGATCTCTTATTATGGAACGGGTCGATTATATGCCCAAAAGAAAGAGAAGAGAAATCTGAAATCTTTAACAGAGTTTAAACGCCAAGTCGGTTACGTGGATTGTATGGCAGCAGAGTCCAATGAAAAGCTGATGTTGAACTGGTTTCAGATGCAGACATTGAAAAGTCTTCAGGCGCAACAGAAGACGGGTATGCTGGAAAGACCACTGCTCCTGAAAATGGTTGAAAAAGCAATCTGCAGAAGTTTTGAGCGAATCAGCGATGCACGAAATACCAGCCTTTTCTTTGATCTTGATACCCATAGACTGGTACTGGAATTTGAGTCTGCAGATGGCAGTGCACAGAAATTCGCAATGGATGAAATGAGCGATGGATATAAAAATACACTGAGTATGATCGGCGATATTGCCTATCGTATGGCAGTGTTAAATCCTACACTTGGGGATCAGGTTCTGGAAAAGACACCGGGAGTTGTATTAATTGATGAGATTGATTTACATTTGCATCCACAATGGCAGCAGACGATTTTAAGTGACCTCCATGCAATCTTCCCAGAGATTCAGTTCATTGTCAGTTCTCATGCGCCAGCGGTTATCAACTCTGTTCCAAGAGAGCAGATCCGGATTCTGGATCATGGAGAAATCTATATGCCTGCAGCACAGACTTATGGAAGAGATGCTAATTCTATATTGCGTGAGGTTATGAATGTATCAGAACGTCCGGCTGAGATTAAACAGCGTATGGACTTGTTCTATGCATATATGGATGAAAATAACTACAAAGAAGCAGACAGGGTTTTAACGGAGATTGAAACAATTGTCGGAACAACAGATCCGGATATCGCAGCGGCAAGGACATCTCTGGATTTAGAGAGAATATTGGGGGAATAGTGTATGATCGTTGTAAAAAGAGGAAAAGAACCCAATAGTCTTCTGAAATTCCGCAAAGAAAATCCGGATGCAGATTATGAGTCGGATATGCCTACGAACGTATTAAAAGATATCCGGGAACAGATGTGGAAAGAGCAGAAATGCTTGTGTGCATATTGTATGAAGAAAATTGCTGCTCCTAGTGTTATGAGAATCGAACATTGCAGGCCGAGACATCCAGGAAACGAACAGGAGCATGATAAAAAGGCGACGTTGGATTTTAAATGGATGCTTGGTGTGTGTTATGGAAACAGTATTGTGCGAGGCGTAAAACCAGAAGATAAAACCTGTGATGCACATAGGGGTAATACAGAGCTTACGGTGAATCCTTTTGATGAAATGTCTGTCAGAAAGATTAAATATAAAGCGGACGGCAGAATTTACTCGGATGATGTGGATATCAATAAAGATGTGACAGAAACATTGAACTTGAATTGCCAGGCACTTTCGCTGCCACAGACACGGAAAAATGTTTTGATGGCGGAGAAGAATAGAATTATGAGAAAGTGCAGAGGCAAATCACAGGATACATTTATGCGTGAGCTGGAACGCACTTATGCAAGTCTTATGCAGGAAAGAAATTTGACACCGTATTGTGGAATTATCATTTCCTGGCTTGAGCGTAAATTGAAGATATCATAAACTGTGCGGAGAGTGAATACGGAAAATTCACTGTGCCTGAATTCAGTGGTTTTATTCGACGGCTTCCTGTGTATACAGAATGGCAGAAGGAGAACAGCAAAACAAGAAAGCGTTAGAACTTAAAATGAAACGGGCGAGAGCGTGTGCAGAGAAATCTGAACATTCTCTAGCTCGTTTTCTTTGGTTTCCATTAAAAACCACTTGATTCCAAACGAATAAAATGAGAAAATTTATCAGATCCGATACGCTAATTGAAAAACTTTTATCAAGTAATTCATAGCGTAAGTTACGAGTTAATGTTATAATACCAAAGTTAGAATTTCCTAACATAAGAAAAAATGGAGTTTTATTTATGAAAAAGAAAATTGTTGCAGCATTTTGTCTTGCCATGGTAATGACGGTCGGCGGATGTTCCGGTGCGGGGACAGCAGCGCAGCCGGAGAGCAGTGAAAGTCAGACACAGCCGGCGTCTGTTTCGGAGTCTTCGAGCAGTTCTGACGCTTCGGAAGAGAATTCCACGCAGAAATCCGCATCATCCACAGCTTCTTCCGATGCCGCAGATGCATCGAGCAGCCGAGATATTTTTGCGATGGATACGTACATGACGGTCACTGCCTATGGTCCGAATGCAGAAACGGCGGTGGATCAGGCGCAGCAGGAGATTGAGCGGCTGGATGCACTTCTGTCGACCGGAGAGGAGACGAGTGAAGTAGCGCAGATCAATGCAAACGGCGGCGGAACCTTATCGGAGGATACCACCTATCTGCTGGAACGCTCGCTGGATCTGTATGACAGCACAAACGGCGTTTTCGACATCGCAATTTATCCGATCATGGACGCCTGGGGTTTTACAACCGGAAATTATACGATTCCTTCGGATGAGACGATCGAAAGCCTCCTTCCGCTGACCGATGCCAATGACATTCTTTACGACAAGGGCAGCGCATCGATCAGCTTTGCCAAGGACGGCATGAAAATTGACTTCGGCGGAATCGCAAAGGGTTATACATCCAGCAGAATTGCGGATATTTACCGGGAATGCAGTGTGACGAGCGGGCTCATCAACCTCGGTGGAAACGTTCAGGTTGTCGGCACGAAAACGGATGGCAGCAAATGGCGTGTTGCCGTGCAGAGTCCGGAAGCGGAGGATGATTATCTCGGCATTCTCTCGACGGCCGACCGGGCGGTTATTACCTCCGGAGGCTACGAACGGTATTTTGAACAGGACGGCGTGAAATATCATCACATCATTGACCCGTCGACCGGTCATCCGGCGAACAACGGCCTGGTGTCGGTGACGATCGTAAGCGTTGACGGTACCCTGGCGGACGGCCTTTCCACTTCACTTTTCATTATGGGAAAAGACAAGGCGGCCGAATACTGGCGTGCTCACAGCGATGAATTTGACACCATTCTGGAGGATGAGGACGGAGTTCTGTATGTAACCGAAGGAATTGCTGACGATTTCACATCCGATCACGAGACAAACATTATCAGGAAAGACGGTGATACATAACCATGGGAAAATGGAAAAAACTGACAGCATTTGCACCGGCTCTCGCGGCAGTTATCGTAGCAGCCTGCGCCGGTATTTCGCTGAACGGCTATACTGCACCGGTTTACGCCGTAGAGCAGCCGGAGGCACTGGTGACACCGGAGCCGGAACAGGATACTGATGCAGCGGAAAAGAAAGATGATACAAAAAAGAAGGACGATACCAAAAAGACAACCGATACCGAAGCAGAACTTGTCGCAGCCGTCGGTTCCGGCAGCTTTGAGCTGGCGGACGGAACGTACGAAGGAAGCGGAACAGGTTTTGGCGGTACGATTACAGTCTCTGTCGTATTGAAAGACAAAACGATTCAGTCGATCTCGATTGTAAGCGCTCCCGGCGAGGACGCAGCTTTCCTGAACCGTGCGAAGGGAGTTATCGACCGTATCATCGCATCCCAGAGTGTGGATGTGGACACGGTTTCCGGTGCAACTTTCAGTTCAAAAGGTATCCTTGCAGCCGTGAAAAATGCACTGACCGGTCAGGAGGACACTTCAGAACCGGCATCCGCATCAGGAGCGGCAGGCGGCGGAGCCTCTGCCGGCGGAACCGTTACAGTATCTAAAATCGAAGAACCGGCTGCCTACCGGGATGGAACGTATTACGGAACCGGAACAGGATTTGGCGGCACAATGAAAGTCTGCGTTGTTGTCAGCGGCGGAAAAATTGCTTCGATTGATATTGTGGAAAACAGCGATACGCCAAGCTACCTTTCCAGTGCTTCCTCTCTGATTTCGACGATTATCTCAACACAGAGTACGAATGTGGATACGATCTCCGGCGCGACATACAGCTCCCGTGGTATTATTGAAGCTGTGCGGAGTGCCTTAAGTCAGGCGGCAGTGAACGGGTCTTCCAGTACAAACGGAGGAAGCCAGAGCAATACAAACAACGGAAACAACAGCCAGAATAATAATCAGAACAATAACAATTCGTCTGCATCCAAGGGAAGTTTCCCTTATCAGGACGGAATTTATTACGGCACAGCCGCCGGTTTCCAGGGAGACATCAAAGTGGCGGTAGCCCTGCAGGATCAGACGATCAAAGCGGTACTGATTCTGGAAAACGAAGATGACGAGACATTCTTCAACCGTGCCAAAGTCGTAGCGGACCGCATCGTAGACGGACAGAAAACCGATGTGGATCTCGTATCCGGCGCAACGTACAGCTCCCGCGGCATCCAGAACGCAGTAAAACAGGCGCTGGAAAATGCGAAGAAAGCAACAAACGGCGAGACCGTTCCGGATAACGGAACGAGCAGCGGCGGAACCACAACGATTCCGGAAGGAAAATTCCCATACGAGGAAGGCATTTACTACGGAACCGGCGAGGGCTATCTGGGAGACATTACAACGGCAGTTGTCATTCAGGATGAGACGATCAAGGCAATTCTCGTGACCGAGAGTGAAGATGACGAAGCATTCTTAAAACGCGCAAAACAGACAGCAAAGGACGTTGTGAAAAACCAGACACTGGAAGTCGACACCGTTTCCGGCGCAACCTACAGCTCCAGGGGAATTCTTGCGGCAATCGAGGAAGCTTTAAAAGAGGCAGAACGCGTAACTGAGGAAAAGAAAAATCCAACCCCGACGCCAACGGTAACACCAACCCCGACCGAAACCCCGGAGCCAACTGAGACGCCAACACCAACACCGACGGAAACTCCGGAACAAAAGATCTATCAGGACGGCGAATACACAGCGATTGCCGTCTGCGAGCCGGATGAAGATGAAGATTTTACCGCTTATCAGCTTTCCGTGACGGTAACAATTGAAAACGATAAAATCGTAGCGTTAAGCAACATCACCGGTGACGGAGACAGTCAGAATGCCTCCTACATCCGCCGCGCATCCGAAGGAACCTCCAAAATCAGAGGCGTTTCCGCTCAGATTCTGGAAACCGGAACGCTTGAGAACATCGACACCGTTTCCCGTGCAACCTGCTCCTCAAAAGCCATTCTTGAGGCATGCCGGAATGCGCTGGATGCTGCGAAAGTAACGCAATAAAGGGGAAAACAGATGAGACAATTGATTGTTCGTTTTTTGAATGTCGCTGTCATTGCTGCTGTTCTGATCGGCTACAATACCGTACTCGACAAAAGAGACAAAGAGGATCAGATCGCGCGGCTCTCGGCAGAGCTTGAGACGACCCAGCTTCAGAAGGAAAACCTGCAGGCCGCAGCAGCTGCATCCAACACGGCGGATACGGCCGCAAGTGAAGCAGCAGAAGCAGAAGGGCAGTACGTGGACGGTACGTATGACGGTGAAGCTGACGGCTTCGGCGGCACCATTGCAGTTGAAGTAACCGTAGAGGGCGGCCAGATTACCGATCTTGCCATCACATCCGCCGACGGCGAGGACAGTGCGTATCTGTCAAACGCGGAGGCGATCATTCCAAAGATTATTGAGGCACAGTCCGCCGATGTTGATACGATCAGCGGAGCAACATTCAGCTCCACCGGTATCAGAAATGCGGCGCAGGAAGCAATAGAAAAGGCGGAGAAATAACATGAAAAATTTAGATCTATCCACATTACCGGCAAAGAAGAGAAAACAGATCGTTTCCTGCCTGCGTGCCGGAATCCAGCTTTTATATTTCCTGTTTCTTCCGTCAGTATTTACCGCTGCATTTAACGGAGTGAAATACATTTTTACGCAGCTTGGACAGGGTGAAAAAATTGAGATGACCGCGTTTGTGTCGGCTCTGCTCCTTGTCTGTGCATTTACGATCGTATTCGGAAGATTTTTCTGCGGTTTTGCATGCGCTTTTGGAAGTCTGGGGGATGCAATGCACGCAATTTATGGTATAATCTGTAAGAAACGTAAAAAGAAGCCCAGATGCATCAAACCGGAGCTGGCAAAAAAACTGGTACTGATCAAATACGGCATTCTGCTTCTGATTGCCCTTTGCTGCTTTGCAGGAGTTTATCAGAAAGCAAGAGGAACAAGCCCGTGGGATGTCTTTTCCATGCTGCATGCGGGAAATTTCCGACTTTCCTCTTATATTCCAGGCATTGTTCTTCTGGTGCTGATCCTGGCCGGCATGTTCTTTGAGGAGCGCTTTTTCTGCCGCTTCCTGTGCCCAATGGGAGCTGTCTTTTCTCTGCTTCCGATCCTGCCGTTCTTTACTCTGCACCGGAAACGCGAAAACTGCATCCGCGGCTGCAGCGCCTGCACGAGACAGTGCCCGTCAGCGGTGGAACTGTCATCCGATGGATCCGTGGAAATCTCCGGCGACTGTTTCCAGTGTCAGAAATGTATTGATACGTGTCCAAAAGGCAATATCCGCTGCGGGGTAAAGGAACTTCACGGAAATGAAATCCTCTTTACGCTGTTCCGTGCTGTATTCCTGCTGACACTGCTGTTATGGGCTGGCATCTGATTCAGAATAAGGAAAACTATATGAAGAAAAAAGATCTGATTCTGGCAGGCACCGTTCTGCTCCTGGCTGGAATCCTTGCCCTAGCGCTTCGGCTGCCGAAAACGGAAAATGGAAATACCATGAAAGTCACGGTGGACGGCGAGGTCTACGGAACGTATTCACTCGCAGAAAATCAGACCGTGAAAATTCAGACGGGTCACGGAACGAATGTCCTGGTGATTGAAAACGGAAGTGCCCATATGGAAGAAGCTGACTGCCCGGACGGCTACTGCAAAAGACAGGGTACGATTTCCCGGGTAAATGAGACGATCGTGTGCCTGCCGCATAAGCTGGTTGCGGAGGTAGAAAGTGACGGATCCACAACAGACGACGCCGACGATGCGCCGGATGTGATTGTAAAATAATACCAGCTTAGAAGAAAGGAATTGGAATTTATGAGAGACAGCCGCACTGCAAGCAGAAAAATTGCCTTATGCGCCATGTTGATGGCACTTGCCATGATTTTCAGTTACGTGGAGGTACTGATCCCGATCAACCTCGGCGTTCCCGGCATTAAACTTGGTATTGCCAATCTGGTTGTCGTTGTCGGTCTCTTTTTCCTTCCGGCCGGGGAAGTCCTGATGATTTCCGTTGCCCGCATTCTTCTGATGGGCTATCTGTTCGGAAATGGAATGTCCATTCTTTACAGTCTTGCCGGCGGACTCCTGAGTTTTCTTGTGATGTTCTTACTGAAACATATCAAAGGATTCAGCATCACCGGCGTAAGTATTGCAGGCGGCGTGACGCACAATGTCGCGCAGATCTGCGTGGCGGCTCTCGTTGTACAGAACCACAAACTGTTCTATTATTTACCGGCACTTCTCGTAGCCGGTGTCATTACCGGAATGCTGATCGGAATCCTTTCTGACCGCATTCTTTCGGCAGTAAAACGTGAAGGACGGAAGAGTTCTTCGCGGTAGGTACTGCACATCTAGTACCATTTATCTGTGCGGAGACAAAAATCGTTCCGCAAATTTCAAAGAAACATACAAATTAATAATAAAAATTCTCAATAAACAGTATCTGTGCGCTTTTGAGAAAAAATACTCAGTTAAGAGTTAGACAAAACGATCTAGAATTAGTAAAATGTTTTATGGTTAGTTAAAGCAATTATTAATTAGTATAAACTAATGTAATAATAAATAACAGTTTTGCCCCTGTTTTTCCTGCAAAACTGTGGAAAAGGAAAAAGGAGGAAGTTATGATCAAAAGAAAAGAACTTCAGAAAAAATCATTAGCAGCCGTAATGGCAGCTTCCATGACCATGAGCCTGCTCCCGGGAACCGTACTGGCGGATTCCGCAAGCGGCGTGTTGGCAGATGGTACTTATGAGTCTACCGCTCATGTTACCAGAACAGCAGAAGACGATGAGGATGAGAATGCATGGGATGAATATGACGTTAATGTCAAAATCACAGTTGCAGACGGCAAATTTTCTGACATTGCAGTAACGCCTGGCTCTGGATACAATACAGAGAATGCCACATATTTCAAAAAAGCAGCTACAAACAGCAAAGGATTCAAAACGAAACTTCTTGGAAAAGATGCAACGATTGAAAACATTGAAGGATGGGATATTGTATCGGGTGCAACCAGAACTTCGAATGCAGTAAAAACCGCGGCTCTTGCAGCAACCCAAAAAGCAACCCCGACTCCAGAAGCAGTAGACACCACAGCACTTGAAAAAGCAATCGCAGATGCCGAAGCATTAAAGGAAGCTGACTACACCGCAGACTCCTGGAAAGCTGTCCAGACTGCTCTTACCGCAGCAAAATCTGCTCTTTCTGCAAAAGAATCCCAGAGCGCTGTTGATACCGCGAAAGATGCGCTGAATACTGCAGTAAAAGGCCTTGTTAAAGCACCGACTCCGACGGCGACCCCGACAGCAACGCCAACCGCAACCCCAACGGCGACCCCGACCGAGACTCCAACTGAGCAGGTGGCTTACGTTCTGATGAACATTCCGTATGATGAATTTTATGCTGCAGATGTAAACAACTCTGTTCCAGTGGATGTATTTTCTTCCGCAACGAAGAGCAAAACAAGAACAGCCACTCTTGCCGGTGGTTCTTATCATACCAATGCAGATGGAAGTGCAATCAATGGAATTACCTTCCCGGTTAAAGTAACAGGAGTGGATCTTTCCAAATTTAAGAAAGTAACAGATTCTGATTCTGTAAGTATTACAGTAACAAACCGTGGTCAGACATCTACACAGACATACACCGGAAAAGACGCCTTATTTGAAAACTCAGACTATGCATATTATGTATTAAGTGAAGCACCTTCTTACTACAAAGAAGCAACGGTAAATGCAGATGGCTCTCTTTCTTTTGGAAAAACAGTTGGAACTGCAATTGAACTGACCAATGTATCTCCGGAATTTATGACTGAATCAAGCTATGGAGATTATCAGCTGGATCTCGACGGACTGGAGAACACGATTGGTGTTGGAACCGATCAGATCTATGGTGTTATTGTCAGCACGAAAGAAGGCAATGACTATGGTATGCGTCATGTGGAAAATATCTGGCGCGGAACAGAGCTGGCATGGTCAACTGGATTTACAACGCAGGTACATGGCTGCCCGACTTCTTCTGCACATTACAAGAGCATGATGGGACAGCATATCAATAAGGTTACGTATTATACCAGCAAAGGAATCTACACGATTCCAGTGAATGATATTTTTGTTCCAACAAAATTTGAGGCAAGTGTATCCGTAGAAGACGCTTCTCTTTCCGCTGGAAAGACAACGATGACCGTAACCGGACTTCCGGCTGATTATGATGCAGAATATTCCGTAGATGGTCTGGATGGATTTGCAGTAGACGGAAATACCATTTCTTATTCCGCAAATGCGAAAAAAGGAATGTATACTCTGACGATTCATGATAAAAAAGGTGTTTATGCAGATCTGACACAGAGCTTTACTCTGTATACAGATGCAATGCCGGCTGCTTACAACGAAAAAGGAAGTGCTCCGGCGCTTGTAAAAGCAGAGAATGCATCAGAAGATGACTTTGCTGATTATATCAAGAACATCACTTCGGTAAAAGTAAATGGAAAAGAATATGCAGCAACTGGAAAACGGAAAACAATTCTGATCAAAGAAGACGGTACGCTTGATCTGACAGCTGCCGCTTTTGCAGAAGGAAATAAATTTGAAATCGAAGTAACTGCAACAGGTTACAAGACGCTTTCCTTTACTTATGAGAAGAAAGAAACAACATATAAATATGTATATGCAGGTCTTACCTGGGCTGAGTATTGGGAAGCAGAAGGAGTTCAGGCGGCAGGAAGCGACGCTGGTTCGGATGAAACTGACAGTCGCGAAGAAAGTGATAAAGGCGCTTTTGATGTTGTAACCCGTGCGACCACAAACCATGGACTGCACAGAGGAAGCTTCCAGTGCGCAGCGACTATCTACATGAAAGATGGCACAACCTATGATGTGGCATATTATACCGCAGCAACCACGGCAGTTCTGACCAACAGCGAGACCGTAACTTACGATAAGAGCCAGATTGATCATTATGAAGTAAAAGGTCTGAAATATGTGCCTGTAAAAGTTTCGGAAGATGATTACGAAGATTTCTGCAAAAAGCATGTTGTGGTAGAAAACGGCGGAACACTTTCCGGTGGATTTTCTGAAAATAAACTGCAGAGCTATACAGGCCTGGTTGCAGATGTAACAGAAAACACAAACGGTCTGAAGATAGCAGTGAAAAATGCAGATGGAAGCTTCTCCTTCTCTGCAAGAACAACAGGAAGTGAATCCGGAATCAAAGATCAGGCGCTGAAGACAGCTCCGGATGCTGAGACCGTAGGACTGACTGTGAAAGAAGCCAATGGTTCTTATGGAGAATTCCTTCGCGTAGATTTAACGGGAGATTACGGCGATCTGGCTGCTAATCTGCAGACCGTAACCTGGACTTATTACGGTGATGATTCCACTTATACGAATGCAAAAGCAACGTATGGAACAAAATTCGCAGCAGACAACTGGATGCATAAAGTAATGGGAATCCAGCTTGGCCTTACCGATTCCCTGCGCTGCACTTTACCGGAGGGAACGGATGGAACCGGTTATTGGAAGATTACGATTCATGCACTTGGCTATGCAGATGCTTCCTACACTTTTGAAGCAACCCAAGCGAATATTGTAGGAGCTGATCCGGTAGAGAGCACAGCAGCACTGGAAGAGGCAATTGCAAAGGCAGATGCACTGAATAAAGATCTTTACACGGAAACTTCCTGGAATAATATGCAGACAGAACTGGCAGAAGCAAAAGAAGCATTGGAGAAAAAACAGAGCCAGGGAACCGTAGATGAAGCAACCGAGCATCTGAATGCAGCCATCGAAGCTCTGCAGTCCCAGTATGTATTAATGAATATTCCGTATGCAGCGTTCTATCAGGCAGAGGTTCATAATGATGTTCCGGTAGATGCGTTTACTTCCGCAACAAAGAATAAAACAAGAACCGCGTCTCTTTCCGGCGGATCTTATCATGTGAATGCAGACGGAAGCGATATCACAGGTATTACCTTCCCGGTAAAAGTAACAGAGGGTATGGATCTTAGCAAATACACGAAAGTGACAGATGAGGATTCTGTAGAAATCACCGTTACCAACCGTGGACAGACATCCACCACAACGTATACCGGAAAAGATGCACTGTATGAGAATGCAAGCTATGCATATTACACTTTACATGAGGTTCCGTCTTATTACAAAGAAGCATCTGTAGATGCAGACGGCAATGTAACCTTTGGTGCTGTTCAGGGAACCGAGGCAGCAAAGCTGGAAAATGTAACGGCAGAGCTCTCCACTAACAGCAAATACGGTGATTATCAGCTGGATCTGGATGGTCTTACTGATACCATCAAAGCAGGCGAAGATACCGTATATGGTGTTGTTGTCAGCACAAAAGAGGGCAACGATTACGGAATGCGTCATCTGGAGAATATCTGGAGAGTGTCTGAGCTGGCATGGAGCACTGGATTTACGACAAGCGTTCATAACTGCCCGACCTCCTCGGAACATTACAAGAGCATGATGGGACAGACCATCAACAAAATTACCTATTACACCAGCAAGGGAATTTACGAAGTCGATGCAGATGTATATGTACCGGTTAAGTTTGCATATGAATTTTCTGTAGAGAATGCGTCTGTCACATCTGGAAATGCTTCTGTTAAACTGGAAGGCCTGCCGGATGATTACGATGCTGTCTATACAGTAGAAGGTCTGACGGGAACCGTGTCCGGTGATACTCTGTACTTCAAGAATGCAGAGAAAGGTTCTTATACATTGACTGTCAGCGATAAGAATGGTAAATATGCAGATCTTTCCGCAGACTTTATCCTTTACACGGAAGAGATGCCAGCAGCATTTAACGAAGATACGACAACACCGGGTCTGTTTAAGAACGGGGATGCAACAGATGAAGAGTTTGCAGATTATCTGAAGAACATTACCTCTGTTACTGTAAATGGAAAAGCATATGCAGCAAGCGGAAGAGGAGCTGTTGTACTGTTCAATGAGGATGGTTCCTTAAAGACAGATGCAGCACCGTTCGCAGAGGGCGATTCCTTTGAAATTACAGTTTCTTCACTGGGATATCAGGATCTTAGCTTCACCTGGAAGAAGTCAGCAGAAGAGCCGACTCCTACTCCTACAGAGACCCCAACCGTAACCCCGACCGAGACTCCGACTGTAACCCCGACGGAAACCCCGACCGTAACCCCAACTGAGACTCCGACGGTTACACCTACAACAGCACCAACCACAACCCCGACGACTGCTCCTACCACAATACCTACGACGCAGCCGACGAAGACCCCGACAAGCACCCCGAAAGCAACATCTACTCCGCTTGCAAGTAATAAAGTATCCAATACTTCTACTTCCAAGAAGAGCGATAATGCAAAGACCGGTGATGCTACCAACATCTGGGGATGGGTAAGCATGGCAGTTGCATCTCTTGGCGCTGGCGGACTTGGATTCAAACTCCGCGGCAGAAAGAAAAAAGACGACGAAGAGTAATTCAGAACGAAATGACTGAGAAATTCTTCTGACATAAGAAATCACAGAAACCTCTGTTCCAGCTTTTCTGGCGGAGGTTTCTGCCGTTTCGAGGAGTAAAAAAGTGATTCTTTTCTTTTTGTAAAAAACAAAAAATTAAGTGTTCACACAACGCCCAATTCGTGCGATAATAATACTGTGTTTTTTGCACATGCAGCACAATGGAGGTGACTTAGAAAACATGACAGCAAAACTGTTGGAAAAACATATTACCGATACAATTCGGGAATGGCAGGTGAAGATCGGCTATGAGGGCGGTACGATGAAGCTCTACTACCCGGCGGAGTCCCTGCGCCGTTCCCTCTCTTTAGACGAAACAGAAGACCTGGCTAAAGCGCTTGCCGCGTTCTGTAAGAACGTACAGCCGCGCCTTGGAATGCTCTCTATTTCAGCGGTCAAAGACCGCTACTGTGTGGAAGTCCCGGAGGAGGGATGCTCTTATATCGAGCGGGAAATCCCTGTTCCGGAGCTCCTGCAGAACCTTCTGCAGGTGATCGCAACGCCTGGAAACACAATGGAACAGGTTCGAAACTGCTTTTCTTCCTATGCAGAGAAAATGCATACTACCGTGGACGAAAACGCATCCGAGGAGCATGAGATGGGCCATGTATTTTCTTTTTCAGACCCGTCTGTAGATGAATACTGTTACTGTGTCGAAGAAAATGAATTCGGCCTGACGTATCACCGTTTTTCACGGGAAGATTACGAGGCTTTATAAATAAAAGGAGGATATACACCATGGAATTTACAAAACTGCTGGAAGAAAGAAGAAGCATCCGCGCGTTTGATCCGGAGAAACACGTAACCGCAGAGCAGATCCAGGAGATCGTACAGGCAGCGATTCAGGCACCATCCTGGAAAAACTCACAGACAACACGGTACTATGCTCTTGTAACACCGGAGAAAGTGGAAGAATTTTCCGCAAAATGCCTTCCAGAATTCAATCAGAAGAGTTCAAAGGGAGCCGCACTTGTCGTAACAGCATTCGTAAAAGACCGCTCCGGATTTACGCAGGACGGCACACCAGACAACGAAGTTGGAAACGGCTGGGGCTATTACGATCTCGGCCTGCACGACGAAAACCTGATCCTGCGCGCAAGAGAACTTGGCCTTGATACTCTGATTATGGGAATCCGTGATGAGAAAGCTATCCGTGAAGCCCTCTCCATTCCGGAGAATGAGCTCCTTGGTGCTGTCATTGCTGTCGGCTACCGTGCCATCAACCCGGACAAGCCGAAACGTAAAACCGTGGACGATATCTTAAAACTGTTCTAAATCCGGCGCATCCGTGTGAAGACGTGCGCGGTACTTTCCAGGCGGGAATCCAAAGAACCGGGAAAACTGCTTGCTGAACGCATAGACATCGCCATATCCGACAAGACCAGCAATTTCCTTCATCGGTACGCCGCCCTCGAGAAGAATACGGGCCTGCTCCATTTTCTTCCTGGTGCGGTACCGTGCAGGAGAGACGCCGGTCTGTTTTTTAAATACTTTTCGAAACGTCTCATAACCGATCTGGAGTGACCGGGCAAGCTCTTCGAGAGAAATTTCTTCATCAAGATTCTGCGAGAGCATATCGCAGGCGGCCTCGATCGGATCCCGCTGCAGATTCACCCGGTGCGCATGGTAGCCGTACATTCGCAGAATCTCTTTTTCCATCTCCGGAATCCGCAAAGGCAGCAGACTGTCCGGTGTGGCCTTTAACGACTGCAGAAGCTTCTGATACCGCTCGAGATCGCCGGGAAGCAGCTCTGCCTTTAACACCGGCTCCCGGTTCAGAACCGAAAGCGAGCAGAAAGAATCAAAAAACGGTTTCCCAATCGAGATAAAAAATTCCAGCCATTTCCCATCGGGGTCTACGCGTGTGGAATGCGGCACACCAGGCAGACGCTGGACCAGACTTCCCGCCTGCAGCGGATAGGAGGTGCCGTCCTCGGCAATATATTCCCCGCTCCCGCGCAGCAGCACGAAACAGCTGTAATACTCGTTCGAAAAATGATACTGCGAGCGGTCCGCCGTCTCTTTCCGCATAAAACCGCACGCCAGAATCCCGTTCTTCATTTCATTTCCAATACAGCGATAAATGACATCGCTCTTTTCTATTTTTGCAAGCAGATATTCCAGTATCATACGACTTCTCCTTTGCTTTCCCATTTTGGATAAAAGAAACACCAGATTAACTATTTCTCATCCACGTGCAGTGTTTTATACTGAATCATAAGATACCTGCATAAATCTTCTGAAAATCACAGATGTATTATATCACAGGAAAGCAAAAAAGGAACACCAATCTGGATAAAAAGAAGAGAGGCGGTCGGAAAATGCGAAAGCAAAGGCAAGGAGGATTTCAAGAACATGAGACAGACAAGAGACTGGGAAAATCAGTATATAACGCAGAAAAATCGTTATCCGATGCATACGCCGTACGGTGCATATGAGACGGTAGAGCAGGCGCTCGCCGGAAATCGGAACGCGTCACGCTTTGTAATGGATCTGAACGGAGACTGGAAATTCAAAATGTATCCGTCACCGGAAGCGGTGGAAGCATTTTATGAAGAGAATTTCGATCACGCAGCATGGGATACGATTCCGGTGCCGTCCAACTGGGAACTGCAGGGATATGGAAAGCCGGTTTACACCAATATGCTGTATCCGTTCAAACGGGAGGCAAACGGCGAAGCATTTGAGATCGAGATTACCAAAGGCACCTACGAGCTGAATGCGCCGTACGTACCGGAGAAAAATCTGACTGGCTGCTATTTCAGAACCTTTGAGGTTCCAACAGACTATATCGGCCGACAGCTTCTCATCGATTTCGGCGGTGTGGAGTCCTGCTTCTATCTCTGGGTCAACGGAAAACAGGTGGGGTATTCCCAGGACAGCAAAGTGAACGCGGAATTTGACATCACCGAATATGTGCAGGAAGGAACGAACACCCTCGCCGTACAGGTAATGCGCTACTGTGACGGTACTTATCTGGAAGATCAGGATTACTGGCATCTGTCCGGTATCTACCGCGATGTCCGCCTCGTGTCGAAACCGGTGCAGCACATCCTGGACTACAAGGCAGAGACACTGTTCACACACCCGGATTACACGAAAGCTGCCCTCTCTGTCACGATCTGGCCGGACAACTCCAAACCGCTGTACGGCGAGTATCATGCCAAAGTGACGCTGTATGATGCAGAACAGAACAAAGTAACCGAGATGGCTTCGAGATCGTTTGCTGAGTGCGGCTTCTATCTGATGCCGAAATTTATCGCAACCGTTACTGCTCCGGTAGAGAACCCGGCACTCTGGACTGCAGAGACCCCGACACTTTATACCCTCGTTGTCGAGCTGCAGAACAAAGAGAATGAGACGGTTGATATCGAGAGCTGCAAAATCGGCTTCCGTCAGGTGGAAATCAACAGCCGCGGTGTTCTGACCCTGAACGGCAAGCGCCTTGTGATCCGCGGCGTAGACCGCCACGATTTCTGCGCCGAGACGGGACGCACCGTTTCCGAGAAGCAGATGCGGGAAGAGATCGCCGTGATGAAACGATTGAACTTCAACGCCGTCCGCACCAGCCATTATCCGAACGCGGTGAAATGGTACGATCTGTGTGACGAGCTCGGTATCTATCTTGTCGATGAGACGAACCTTGAGACACACGGCTACGGCGGACAGCTCAGTGCATCCGCAGAGTGGACAGCCGCCTATCTGGAGCGCGCAACCCGTATGGTGCTGCGCGACAAGAACCATCCGTCAATCGTCCTTTGGTCTCTTGGAAATGAATCCGGTGCAGGGGCGAATCATGCGGCAATGCATGGCTGGATCCGCGAGTACGACAAGACGAGATACGTTCAGTACGAATCGGGCAACCCGAAGAGCAATATTTCCGACGTCATCTGCCCGATGTATCCGACGATGAGCTGGCTTGAGGATGTGATGGCAGACGATTCCGATCTCCGCCCGTTCATCATGTGCGAATATGCGTATGCAAAGAGCAACAGCAACGGAAACTTCAAGGAGTTCTGGGACTATGTTAATAAATACCCGCGTTTCCAGGGCGGCTTTATCTGGGATTTCGCGGACAAGGCGATTGCGATCCACGAGGAGGACGGAAATATCAAATACGGCTACGGCGGAGCGTTCGGAGAGGATGTGATCGATCCGGTTCCGGATATGTGTCTGAATGGTGTTGTCTTTGCCGATCTTTCCTATAAACCGGGCGCCTATGAGGTGAGAAACGGCCAGTCCCCGGTTACGATTGAGCAGGTGAAAAATCCATATACCGGCGAAACTATATGGGTGCTGGCAAACCGCTACCATACCCTCGATCTTTCTCATCTGCAGGTGCGTTATGAAATTGTGCAGAACGGCGAAACGCTTGCCAAAGGCAGCTATCCGGCATTTTACACGGCAGCCGGAACAACAGAGACGCTTCCGCTTCCGGAGCTTCCGGCGAAACTGCATGGCGAGGCGTATGTAAATTATTACGTTGAGCTTGCCCAAGATACCTTCTATGCACCGGCGGGAACAGAACTATACCGCCGTCAGATTCCGGTTACTTCAGGTGTTTATCTGGCAGATGAGAAAACGATTGTGGAGAAACCACTGACCGTAGCGGAGGATGAAAATCATGTTTGCATCACTGGCGAAGAGACCGAAATTATCTTTGATAAAAAGACAGGTGAATTTACCAGATATCAGGCAAAGAGCGTTTCTTTTATGACCGGCGGAAAAGATGAATTTTATCGTGCCCCAACCGGTATTGATGAGGGAACCCACGAGAGTGATTACGATGATATCTGGCGCGCGGAAGGTCTGGATCGTCTGAAAAAGGAAGTACAGTCAGTATCGGCTGTCAGTGCCGAAAATCAGGTGCTTCTTGAAGTGCAGGCTTCCTATACCGCTGAGCCGGACAACGCAGTACTCTTTACCGCTCATACTCTGTATCGCATCGGCAGTGA
>OCHK01000608.1_pt1 | contig 34452 bp, 37 predicted proteins | sample 1538551 | NCBI WGS metagenome assembly OCHK01 (sample SAMN04571707, study PRJEB22368) | human gut metagenome | biome: human gut; material: stool | host: Homo sapiens | place: Luxembourg | collected 2012-08-31
ATGCAACTTTGATATAATAATAATTATTAACTTGCATTTACCTCTTTAAACAATAATAATTAGAAGAAAGTTTGCTTTTCTTCTATTTTTTTGGTATACTATGTCAGGACTTGAGGTGGAAGTTATGGAAAATAAATTGTATCAGGATTTGGTTGTTGATTTATTTACTGCATGTTTCAATACATATTCTGGTACTGATGAAAAAGAACTTATCAGTCAGTATATTTCTTTGTTATATAATTCTTTTGATGTTTGTGCTGATATTGGAGAAGATTTAGCTTCTGTTTTATCGATGACAATTTTATCTTTAGGAGAGATGCCTGGTCTTTCAAGTCATGATAGAGCATCATTTGTTTATGGTATGAGTGCTGCTAATCGTGATATGGAATATGTTGATTTATCACAAGAAGAAAAGTATAATAGAGCTCTTTCTGAGTTTAGATGTATTGATGAACATTTTGATGTTTATGATATTGATAAAGCAACTTTAGGTTATCAAGCTCTTGTTTTTCATGAGTTACAACCGAAGTTTTTAGAAAAGAAGTAAAAAATAAGTAATTATTGTAAAAAATCTTTTGCAATTTAAGGTTTTTCTGATATAATACCTATAGACGTGTAAGGAGGGATAGAAATGGCTAAAGAAGGAAAAAGACAAATGAAGACTCTTGTTTGTACTGAATGTAAAGAAGAGAACTATAGAAAACCTAGAAACGTACAAAATACTACAGAACGTCTTGAAATTAGTAAGTATTGTCCTAAATGTAGAAAACATACAACACATAAGGAAAAGAAATAAAATAAGTTAACCACTTATTTTTAATTTTATATAGGGAGTGAGTTTAATGATTAGTACAAATGATTTAAAAAACGGTATTACAATTGAAGTAGATGGTGCAATTTATGTTGTTATGGATACACAACATGTTAAACCTGGAAAAGGAGCTGCTATTGTTAAAGCTAAACTTAAAAACTTAAGAACAGGTGCTATCTTTGAAAAAACTTTTAATGCTGGTGTAAAAGTTGCTACTGCACATATTGATAAACAATTAATGCAATATTTATATACTATGAGTGATGTTTATTACTTCATGAATATGGATACTTATGAGCAATTAGAATTATCTAAAGATATTGTTGGTGATAATGCTAAATTCTTAAAAGAAAACTTAGAAGTATATATTACTATGTTTGAAGGTGAAGTATTAGGTATTGATTTACCTGATAAAGTAGAGTTAACAATTACTCATACTGAAGCTGCAGTTAAAGGTAATACTACAAATAATGCATTAAAAGATGCTGAAGTTGAAACTGGTTATATTGTACGTGTTCCTTTATTTATTGAAGAAGGAGAAAAAATCATCGTATCTACTAGTGATGGTAAATATGTATCAAGAGCTTAAGCTCTTTTTATTTTATAAAAAAAGTTAGAAATTTCTAACTTTTTTCTTTTAGTAAATTTAAGAATGTTTGGGAAGCTTTATTTAATTCTTTTTGTTTTAAAAAGCTAGCTCCTATATATCGTTCTGGTATTTTTGGGGAGGTTTTTATTTCAAATAATTCTTTGTGTGTTAGTTCTTCTTGTATAAATTCTTTGGTTCCATATCCTATGCCTAATCCTATTTTGGTAAATGATGTTACTAAATGTTTTCATCTAGGAGATATTTTTACTGGATCCATTCATGGTTCTTTTTCTACCGAAGAAATGTTAAAACAGATTCGAGATTTTATTTATTATTATCCTAATCCAACTAGTCAAGAAATGACAACTTATGCTAATATTGGAAATCATGATGAATTTCTTCATGGATTTTTTCAACTCAGTCGTGAGCGCCCATATTCTAGCATTTTTGATTTACGTTATTTAAATGCCTACCATCCTAGTTTTTATATTATTCCTAGACCAAGTTGGAAAACTGATTTTTCTAATGTTTCTATGCATTTTGGTCATAGACTTTATGTTAGTGGCATTCGTAGAGAAGTTAAATTGTTTGGACTTTGTGATATGGAACAGGAAAGTAGGTGGCTAGATGAAGTGTATGATGTTTTGTGGTCTGGGCACTTGCATAATGCTTTTGTTTATACTACGGATTTTTTAGACTCTAAACAGCAGCTTTTTTTGGGTGTTCCTTCTACTAGTAGATATAATTTAAATGGTGTTGTTGCTTATTTGGCAGATGTACATTATGAGAACGAAAAGGCTACTTCCATGGATGTTTTCTTTTTACATAGTGATAATAATTATCGTATTATGAGTGAAGAAGGAGTACATTGGCGTTTTCACGAGAAAAATAAAATTATGCAAAAATGTTATAATATTTTATACTTCTTTACTGTTAAATTTTTATTTTTGTATTTAGTATTTTGTTTATTTGTAGTATAATTTGAATGAGTAGATACATAATGTAAGGAGTATAGAGTATGGCAAAAAAGAAACGAAAAAAACAAACAAAAAAAACGTTTGAATATAAATCTGAGTTAATAGGACTTATTTTACTTGTTTTATCTGTTTTGGGAATTGGCAAGTTAGGAGTGGCTGGTGAATTGGTTGCTTCTTTTGCTTTGTTTTTAGTTGGTTCTATTTATATGGTTTTGTTAGCTGTGATTTTTATTGTTGGCGGATATTTACTTATAAAAAGAGAATGGCCTGATTTCTTTTCTACAAAGCTTATAGGTCTTTATATTCTTACTATTGGTTTTTTAGTAATTATGCATCAAGATTTTGTTTTAGAACATGATGGAAATGTGATGCTTATTTTTAAGACTACTATGGATCAGTTGGTTGCTTCTTTTAATGGAGTTATGAATACAGGAGTTTTAGAAAACTGGTATTCTGTTGGTGGAGGCATTATTGGTTGTATTTTTGCGATTATTTTTGATAAGTTGTTCTCTTATACAGGCATGCAGATTGTTTCTTGGGTGTTTATTGTTGTTGGATTTTGTTTATTTACTGGATTTTCTATTGTTGATTTTGTTAGAGATAAAGTATCATCTCAGAAAGAGAAACTTCGAGAAGCAAAAGAACGTAAGGCTCTTAAGGGAGAAAAAGAAGATAAGAAGGCTGTTATTATTAGTAATGGTGAAGAAGATGAGAATGATGAATCTGAGGAGAAAGATAAGCATATTAAGATTACTAGTATTGATGAGTTGAAGAAGGTTCCTGTAAAAGAAGAAGTAGGTGTTAAAGAGACTGGTGTTAGTAAGGAAGTTCCTCCTACTAATCATGAATATCAATTACCACCAATTAGTTTATTAAATCAGCCTAAGAAGAAACAGAAGGAAACAGATGAGTCTTCTATTGAAAAGAATATTGAGATTTTAGAGAAGGTATTAAAAGACTTTAAAATTGTTGGTAAAGTAGTTGAAGTACATATAGGACCTACGGTTGCTCAATATGAGCTTGAAATTGCTAGTGGTACTAGAGTTAATAAGATTACTAGTATTAATCGTGAGATTGCTTTAGCTCTTGCTAAAAAGGATGTTAGAATTGAAGCACCTATTCCTGGAAAAAATACTGTGGGTATTGAGTTTGCTAATGATGTTGCGACTCCTGTAAGTTTTTATGAAATTATTAGTAGTAAACAGATGATGAATGCTATGGATAAAAAACTTATGGTCCCTCTTGGTAAAAGTATTATGGGTGATATTGGTGTTTGTGAAATTAATAAAATGCCACATATGTTAGTTGCTGGTACTACTGGTTCTGGTAAGTCTGTATGTATTAATGGAATTATTTGTTCTATTTTGATGCGTGCTCGTCCAGATGAAGTTAAACTTGTTATGGTTGATCCTAAAGTAGTTGAATTATCTGTTTATAATGGAGTACCACATTTGATGTGCCCCGTAGTTTCTGATCCTAAAAAAGCGGCTGTTGCTTTGGCTAAGATGGTTGCTGAAATGGAGAGACGTTATGAGACTTTTAGTGAAACAAAAACTAAGAATATAGAAAGTTATAATGCTTATATTGATAAATGGAATGAGGAACATAAAGCAGATGGTGTTACTAAGGCTAGATTACCATATATTGTTGTTATTATTGATGAGCTTGCTGATTTGATGATGGTTGCTGCAAAAGAAGTAGAAGATTCTATCCTTAGAATTACACAAAAAGCTCGTGCTGCAGGAATTCATTTGATTGTTGCGACACAAAGACCATCTACTGATGTTATTACTGGTTTAATCAAAGCAAATATTCCATCTCGTATTTCCTTTGCTGTAGGTTCAGGAATTGATTCTCGTACTATCTTGGATCAAACTGGAGCTGAAAAATTACTTGGTAAAGGAGATATGTTGTTCTTACCAATCGGAGTAAATTCTCCAACTCGTATTCAGGGTTCATTTATCACAGATGATGAGATTAAGCGAATTATCGATTTCACAGTAGAGCAACAAAAAGCTCAATATGATGAATCGTTAATGAATTTGGAAGCGGTTGATCACAATGTAAGTAATGTTAGTGGACAAGAATTTGGTGATGCGGCTAATGATGATGATCCACTATATAACGATATTGTTCAATTTGTTATTGAAAGTCAAAAAGCTAGTGCTTCTCTTTTACAAAGACGTTTTAAGTTGGGGTATAATCGTGCTGCTAGACTTATTGATTTGTTAGAAGAACGTGGTATTATTGGTCCCGCTAATGGTTCTAAACCTAGAGAAGTTTTGGTTCAATTAGATAATCGCGCTGAAGAAGAGACTGAATAGTCTTTTCTTTTTTTTAATTTCTTATTATAATATTTTTACGAGGTTGTTTTATGATAAAGATTAGAATAAATAAAAAGTTTTTGGCCATTTTACTTAGTACAGGAATGATAGTTTCTCTTAGTGCATGTAGTAGTCATGAAAAAGAGGCTATTTCTAATAGCGAAGTCGCAGTTACTGAAGAAAATATAGGGGAAGATGCTACTCAAAATGTTCAAGGAGAGATTACTACTGGTACTGGTGATACTTCTTTAGAGGAAGAGAAGTTTGATTATTTTTCTTCTGATTTGGCTGAAGTAGAAGGTATGATTGAACAAAATAAACTAGATGAAGTAAAAAATAAAGCGAAAGAAGTTTTTATTACAGGAGTTGACTTTATTTTTTATGATGGTGAAATTTCTGGAGTTACTTTTAATGAGTTAACTGAAGAAGGAAAAGAGATTACTATGAATAATTTAGCTGCTTTAGGAGATATGGTTGATCAAGTTATTCCTGGTTGGAGAGAAGAGTTGTCGGATAAACATCGTATTGCTAGTGATTTTGTTGGAGATGTATATTTATCTGGACTAGATAAGATACGAGAGTATTTAGGTAATGAAAATTATGAGGCTCTGGGTGATATTAAAAATCAAATATTTGGTGATTTTCATGATGCTTATGATGGAGCTAAAGAACATGTCAAATCATGGTATGAGAAGTTTAGAAGTGAGTAGTAATCTTACTTCTTTTGTTTTCATTTTCATATATTCTTGGTATAATAAATAATGTAGAAAGAAGGTATATTATGGCAACGCCACATATAGAAAGTAAATTAGAAGATATTGCAGAAGTAGTTTTAATGCCTGGAGATCCTCTTAGGGCTAAATATATTGCAGAAAATTTTTTGGAGGATGCTAAGCTAGTTAATACTGTTAGAAACATGTTTGGATATACGGGATATTATAAAGGGCATAGAGTAACCGTTTTTGCCTCTGGAATGGGAGTTCCTAGTATTGGGATCTATTCTTATGAACTCTATAAGTTTTATAATGTTAAAAAAATCGTTCGTATTGGTACTAGTGGTTCTTTTCATCCTGATGTAAAAATACTTGATGTTGTTTTATCAGAAGGAGTTTATTGTAAGAGTTATTTTGATCAATTACTTGATAATCAAGATATTAATTATGTTGAAGCTAGTCATATTTTAAATCAACAAATTGAAAAAGTAGCGAATGATACACATATTCCTATTAAAGTTGGTAAAACTATTACTAGTGATGTATTTGATTTATATGCTGATAGTGAAGATGTGTTTAAAGCCAATTTTCCTGGTAGTGACTATTTGTCTGTTGAGATGGAGGCTTTTGGATTATTTTATATTGCCCGAAAGTTAGGAAGGGAAGCCAGTTGTTTAATGACTGTTGTTGATTCTTTATATGATAAGAGAAGTCTTTCCAGCGAGGAAAGAGAGCAGTCTCTAAATCAGATGATAAAGTTAGCACTTGATGCTGTTATATTATAATTTAGAAATGGGGTGAAGTATGGAATACGTAAAAAAAGATTTAGGTTCTTATAAATTACATTTAGTTAAGACGAATCAATTTAAAACAATTACTGTAAGAGTTGCTTTTCGTAGTCCTGTAGTGAAAGAAGAAATTACTTTACGAAATGTTTTATGTGATATGTTTTTACAGTCTAGTAGTAAATATCCTAGTAAAAGAGATTTGACGATAGAAGCGCAAGAATTATATGCTGCGGATATTCAGACAAATAATTCTAGACTTGGTAATTATAATAATTTGGATATTTATTTATCTGTTTTGCATGATAGATATACGGAAGAGGGAAATTTTAAGAAGGCATTAGAATTTTTAAATGAAATTATTTTTCATCCTGATGTAGAGGCACAAAAGTTTTCTTCCGAAAAGTTGGAAATTGTTAAAAGTACGATGCGTAGTAATTTATCTTCTTTAAAGGAAGACGGTGCTAGTTATAGTTTGCTACGCTTGTTTGAAGTTATGGATAAGGGTAGGGTTTCTTCTTATCGTATGGTCGGATATTTGGAAGATTTGGAAAAAATTACGCCTGAGTCTTTATATCAGTATTATCAAAAGACTATTCGTAGTGATATGGTTGATGTTTTTGTTATTGGTGATATTGATTTTAAAGAAATGACTAAAATGATTCGTGAAGTTATTCCTGTTAAAACTGTTAAGCGCCAAAGAATTCCTTATTTATTAGAGGATATTAGGCCAAGAACTAGGCGTATATTTTCTAAAGAAAAAGTTGATGTTTCTCAATCTAAATTAACTATTGGATGTCGTTCGTATGGACTTTCTTCTTATGAGAGAAATTATGTACTTACTTTATATAATATTATTTTGGGTGGTAGTGGTGATTCTAAACTATTTCAAGAAGTAAGAGAGAAAAATTCTTTATGCTATGTTATTAATTCTGTTCCAAATAAACTTGATCATTTAATTTTAATTCGAGCTGGTATTGATAAAGAAAATTATTCTAGAACTTTGGAATTGATTGATAAGATTTTACAAGATATGCGTAAAGGTAATTTTAGTGAACATGAAATTAATGTGGCAAAAGAGTATTTTTGTACAGCTTTAGATGAGGTAGAAGATAATCCAAATCGTATTTTAGATAATTATTATATGATGGAATTGATTGGTACTGATGATTTGGAAGAAAAACGTCGTAAGATTATGAGTGTTAGTAAGGCTGATATTGTGAAGGTTGCTAAAAAGGTTAAGATGGATACTGTATTTTTATTAGAGGGTGATAGTCATGAAGAAAATTAATTTAAAAGGACTAGATTTAGTTGCTTACACTGAAACTCTTTCTAATGGACTGGATGTTATTTTTGTTCCATTTGAGAAAAAATCTAATTATTATATTAGTTATGCAACTAGATTTGGTTCTGAAATCACTAGTTTTACACCTGCTGGAGAAAAGAAATCCATTAAGGTACCAGATGGTATTGCCCACTTTTTAGAGCATAAGATGTTTGAACAGGAGTCTGGTGAAGACCCATTTGCTTATTTTTCTAAAAGTGGTACTGGAGCTAATGCTTCTACTTCTTATGATAATACTCAATATATTTGTTATGGTACTAAAAATTTTATTGATAATTTGCGTTATTTAATACAGTATGTTAATGCTCCTTACTATACAGACGAAAATGTAGAAAAAGAGAAAGGGATTATCGCGGAAGAGTTAAAGATGTATGCTGATTTACCAGATGTACAGTTAGAGACTAAATTACGAGAAAATGTTTATCATGTTCATCCAAGACGAGTTGATATAGGTGGTACTGTTGATGAAATTTATAAAATAACAAAAGAAAATTTATATCTATGTTATAATAATTTTTATAGTCCCAATAATATGTTTATACTTGTTGTTGGGAAGTTTCCTATGGAGGAGGCTATGAGTGTTATTCATCAAGAATTAGATACTAGAGAAAATTTGGAAAAGGCAGAAATTGCAACTATTAAAGAAAAGAAGAGTGTACGTAAAAAGGAAGATAGTTTTGTTGGTAATATTCAAGTTCCAAAAATTGCGGTGGGATTAAAAGTTCCAATTGCTGATTTGGGAGAATATGAGGATTTGGAATTAGATTTATATTTAACTATGTTTACTACTATGCTTTTTGGTTCTTCTTCTTTATTTAGAGAACGTGCACGTAACGAGAAACTTTTAAATAACTTTTATAGCGACTGGGATAATACAGAACAATATAAAACTTATATGATTCTTTCTTCTACAAATCATCCTGAGAGTTTAGTTCAAGAAATAAAAAAAGAATTATCTAATCATGAATTAGATGAAGCGATGTTTGAAAGAATGAAAAAAGTATGGATTGCGAATGAGGTTAAGATGGCTGATTATATTGATTCTACAGTTAATAATGTTTTTGATGATATGATTCGTTATCATAAAGTAATTCCTAATAAAGTGGATATGATTCGTAAGATGAATATGAAAACATTAGAAAAAATTGTTTCTAAAATTGATTTTGATAATTTGAGTGTTGTTATTATGAATGCTCAGGAAGAAGTATTATAAAACTCGATTTTGAAAGCGAGTTTTTCTTTTGGCATGATATAATACTTTTAAAGGAGAGTATTATGGAAAAAGTAGTCATTGCTGGTAGTGTGTCTTTACAGGAGAAGATTAATTACTATCGAAATTATTTTAAATTGAATCATTATTATGTCCTTGATTATCCTAGACCTATAAAAGAGAAGGATTTTTTAAAGTTTTATCCTGATATTCATCAAGATTTTTTTAAGAATATTATGTCTTGTGATATTTTGTTTATTATGAATGAAGATAAAAATGGAGTAGAAGGGTATGTTGGATATGAGACTTTTGCAGAACTTAATTTTGGGATGATGATAAAGCTTGTTTGTCATAAAGATATTGAAATTTATCTTCTAAAGATGCCTAGTTCTAGCGTTGGGTGTTATCGTGAAATCTGTTTATGGTTAGAACTTGGTTGGATTAAAATATTTGATAAAAATGTTTAAATATTATAATTTTTTCTTTTGTTAAGTTCGGTTGACAAATTTCCATGTTGTTTTGGTAGTGTGCAACTGAAATATTTAATATAATGAATGTGAGGTGAAGATGATGAGTTTAGGTGAAAAATTATTAAGTTTAAGAAAAAAGAAAGGTCTGTCGCAAGAAGAGGTAGCCGATTTATTACATGTTACTCGTCAGACAGTATCTAAATGGGAAACAGATCAGAGTACTCCTGATTTTGACAAGGTTGTGCCTATTTGTAAATTATATGATATTTCTACTGAAGAATTGTTTGGAGAGGTAGCTGTTAGAGAAAAAGAAGTTATAAATTCTTCGAATGATGTAGTAAATTATAGGGAATATAATCAAAAGAAAGCTCTTTATACTACACTTGCAGTTATGTTATATATATTATCTATTGTGGTAATTATTTTCTTTTCTGTTGTTTTAAGAAGTCCTATTGTAGGTGTGTGTGTGTTCTTCTTAGTAATTGCTATTGCGACGGGAATGTTAATTTATATTGAAATGACGAAGCCTATGATGGGAGAGAATATTTCAAAAAAAGAAAAGAAAACTTTGACGAAGATGGATAAGCTTTATAAACAAATTACTAGTGTTTTAGCGTTGTTTGTTTTAGCTATTTATCTTATTATTAGTGTTCTTACTATGCGGTGGGATATTACTTGGATTTTGTGGATTATCTATGCTTTAGTTACAGAGATTATTAAATTAGTATTTTCTTTGAAAGGAGTTGAGATTCATGAAGAAGAGTAAAGGTAAAATTGTATTTCTTATTGTTTTATTGTCTTTTCTTATTTTGTTCTTTCTTGGGTTTATGATATCTGTTATTTTGGGATGGATTCCTTTTCGAGGATTTAATTTTATTTCTTATAAAGTGAGTGAACGTCTTGCTTATGAGGAAATATATGATACTAATTTTCAAAAAATTAAAGTGGATGCTACTTTAGGAAATATAGAAGTACTTCCTTCTAACGATGAAAAAATTCATATATTAATTTATAGTGATTCAGATTTGTTTCAAATAGAAGATACTAAATCGGATTTATCTATTACGTTTACGGAAGAAGAAGGATTTCACTTTTTTATTCCTAGTACTAAAGATTTAGTTCAGATTTATGTTCCTGTTACTACAAATAGTCTTTTTACCTTGATTAGTGATTGTGGGGATGTTACTGTCGATGATTTTTCTACTGCTAAATTTGAAGTTACTGCTAATATGGGAGATATTTCTATTGATAGTGCAAAGGAGATTTCAGTTGATAATGACATGGGAGATATTTCTATAGGGAATGTTTCTAATTTGAAAGTTACTCAAGATATGGGGGACTTAGAAGTTGATACTATTTCTTCTAAATTATCTATTGAAAATGATATGGGAAAAGTTCTTTTAAAGAATATTTCTTTAGACTACGATTCTAAAATAATAGCAAATTTAGGAGATGTGGAAATAGAAAAAATCTCTAATGTTTATATAGATGCTACTGTTGATCTAGGAGATATTGACATTGCTAATAATGATAGAAGTGCACCATATGTTTTAACAATTCAAGGTGATATGGGAGATATTACGGTAGGTTAAGTACGATTGTTTCGTACTTTTTTCTTGAGAAAATGTTAAGTTGACATTTTTTGACTTTTATGATATAATGTGCACATGAAATTAAGGGGGTATTTTATGAAAGGAAAAGTAAGGTTAAATAAAAAGGGTAAAGCACTTGCAGTTTTACTTGCTGGTACAGTTTTGGTTGGTAGTGCAATTGGTGCTATTCATCATTTTAATGAGGAACCAGAAGAAGTTCGCGTTGAAAATGAGGTCGGTCATGATGATTTGATTCCATTACCATATCTTTCTGTTGATAGTAGTGATTTCGTTGTTTTAGATGCGGGTAATCACCAGTATGATGGCGTATTGTTTCAAGATGCAAAGTTAAAGTATTGTGATGAAAATGATATTTCTTGTGGTGTTATCATTCGACCTGATACTGATAGTTTGTCTAGTGTTTATGACGATGTTGAATATGTTAAGAGCCTTATTTCTAAATATAATATTTCTTTTCCAGTATATTTAAATGTTGATACTATTATGGATGATACTAGTTTGGATAGTACTACTATGACTAAATATGCAGAAGCATTTTTGAAAAAGTGTAGTGATAATGGTATTTATGTTGGTGTTTATGGTACTGATAGTAATTTGTGTCGGTTTAAAGAATATACAGGAATAAGTTCTTATGATGCTTATGTCATTCAAGATGGAGAAGAAGTAAAGTATGATGGTACTTATAATGTGATTAAAGATTTAGACGGAAATATCAAAGCTTCTACCGATTTAGCAACAGTAATCAATCAAAATGGTAACAATACAATTGACGGATTTCAATATGATAAGCTACATACTATGGCTGATGGAGAAGATATTTTAGATGTTGCTTTTCAATATGGTTTGAGTGTTGATGATATTTTAGAGTTTAATGGTATTTCTAAGGATGAGATATCTGCTGGAAGTAAAATCCGTATTCCAAGTTCACTTTGTGATGATATTCCAGAAGGTTTTGTTAGCGTTGATAGTCCGTTGCGAGGTGCTGATTTGTCTTATGCTCAGGGAAATAATGTTGATTGGGATAAGATGGCTCAAAATTTTGAATTTTTGATTTTTAAATGTTCAGAGGGTACAGAAATAGATCCATATTTTGAACAGAATATGTCTCAGGCTAATGTCTATGAGATTCCCGCTGGTGTATATTGCTATAATGCTTATGATATGACGAATACTACTTCTATGGATGATTTTTTAGCAAAACAAAAAGAACAGGCTGATACTGTTATTGAGGCATTGAAAAATAAAAATGTTAGTTATCCAGTATATTTAGATGTTGAATTGCCAAGTGGTGCTACTTGGGAAGAAAGATTTAATTCTGAATATGTTAGTGCTATGTTAAACTTATGGGTAGAAAGAATGAGTCAGGCAGGTTATATACCAGGACTTTATTGTAATCAATCTGGTCTTAAAAACTTACAATCCATGGTTAATTATCCGTTAGAAGATCATTTTGAATTATGGGTTGCTGGTGGAGACCAATATACTGCCGGAAAACAAGATATTCCATTAGAGGAAGTTCGTCCGTCTTCTATTTTAGAAGAAAATCCAGCTATTTCTATGGCTCAAGCGACTGATAGTGCAGTTGATTCTGGAGCTGGTAATGGTAGAGGTCATTTGGATATTAACTTTTCCGTTAAAGATTATTCTGATCCTTTGTTTGATGATTATGATGGCTTGTTAGCGGTAAAAGAATTTAATCATCTACCATTTCGTGAAGTAGGAATTGGTGCTTTAGGAGTAGGCGCTGTCGTTGGTACTGGAATTATTGCTGGTAAAATGAAAAAAGGAGTTAATACTAAAAAAGCAAAAAGGCGCTAATTAAAAGATTGATGTATTCAATCTTTTTCTTATGGTATAATGTATTTAGAGGTGAAGCTTTGTGAAAAAGGTTGGAATTATTGGTGCTGGTGCTAGTGGTCTTGTATGTGCAATTCAAGCAGTTAGTAAAGATGTTAGTGTTGTTTTATTTGATAAAAATCCAATTGTTGGTAAGAAACTTCTAGCAACAGGGAATGGTCGTTGTAATTATTGGAATAGTGATCAGAACTTAGAACATTATCATACTAGTAACCCTGAACTTTTATCTAATATTATTACATCTCGTGTACAGAAAGAAGTTTTAGATTTCTTTGATTTTTTGGGTGTTATTCCGAATATTAGAGATGGATATTATTATCCTTATTCTAATCAAGCTAGTAGCATTCGGGATTTATTAGAAATCCATGCTAAGAAAGTTGGAGTAGAATTTGCTCTTGATACAGAAGTTTTAGATGTTTATAAGGAAAATGAAAAGTTTGTCGTTGCAACGAAGGATGGTCGTGAATATTTTGATGATTTAGTAATTGCTACTGGTTCTAAAGCGAGTCCTAAAACAGGTTCTACTGGAGATGGATATTCTTTTGCTCGGAAATTTGGACATAGTATTATTTCAGTTTGTCCTGCTTTAGTACAAGTAACTACTGAGGGATATTTCTTAAAAGACTGGACTGGAGTTCGTGCACTTTGCACAGTTTCTTTATATCAAGATGATACTTTTGTTAAGAAAGAGTTTGGAGAGATTCAACTTACTGATTACGGGGTTAGTGGTATTTGTGTTTTTAATTTAAGTCGTTATATTTCTCGTGGAGTACTTCAAAAACATAAGTTTAGATTAGCTCTTAATTTTTTACCATTTTTAGATGGTAAAAGTAACGATGAAATTTCTTCTTGGTTTTCTTTGCGGGGAAATACTCTTGGTAACTATAATTTAGTAGAATTTTTAGAGGGTATTCTTCCATATAAATTGTTATTAGTTATTTTAAAGAGGTGTGGTATATCCCTTAAAAGTACTTGGAATAGTTTAAGTGTTAATGAGAAGGAATGTCTTATTCATATGATTTTAGAATTTTCTCTTGTTGTGATTGGTACAAAGGATTTTTCTTCTTCTCAAGTATGTAGTGGAGGAGTACCACTTACTGAAGTTAGTTCTTCTTTAGAATCTAAAAAAGTAAAGAACTTATATTTTATAGGTGAGGTTTTAGATGTTGATGGAGATTGTGGTGGTTATAATCTAGGTTTTGGTTTTATGACAGGAATGATTGTTGGTAGAGTATTACGAGGTGAAGTAGAATGATTCGAGTTCGTCAAGTTAAAATAAAATTAGGTGAAGAAGATAATTTAGAAAATGAAGTTGCTAAAAAGTTGCATGTAAAGACTAGTGAGATATTAAATGTTACAATTGTAAAGAAGTCATTAGATGCTAGACGAAAAGATGATATTCATTATGTTTATGAAGTTGATGTGGAAGTTCCTGCTCCTTCTAAAATTTTAAATAAGAATCATTCTAAAGATATATTTTTAGCACCAACTGAGGAATATAAGCTTCCTCCTATGGGAAAAGAAAAACTTTCTAGTCGTCCGATTATTGTAGGTAGTGGTCCTTGTGGGTTAATTTGTGCTTATATGCTAGCTAAAGAAGGGTATTTTCCTATTGTTATTGAACGTGGTGAGAAGGTGGAAGATAGGATGGAATCTGTTTCTAAATTTTGGGATACAGGTGTTTTAAATCCTAATTCTAATGTTCAGTTTGGTGAAGGTGGAGCAGGTACTTTTTCTGACGGTAAGTTAAATACTATGGTTAAGGATAAGTTTTTCCGTGGTAAAAAAGTGTTTTCTATTTTGGTAGAACATGGTGCTCCTCCTGAAATTATGTATTTACAAAAACCTCATATTGGTACTGATTTGTTACAAGATGTTGTTAAAAATATTAGGAATTCTATTATACGTTTAGGCGGGGAGTTTCGTTATTCTGCTTGTCTTACTGATATATTTGTTCAAGATGGTAAAGTAGTTGGTATTGAAATTAATGGTAAGGAACAGATTAGTTGTTCTCTACTAGTTTTAGCTATAGGTCATAGTGCTAGAGATACTTTTTCTATGCTTTATCGTAGAGGTGTTGAAATGAAAGCTAAGCCTTTTGCGGTAGGTGTACGTATTCAACATCCTCAAAGTATGATTCAAATGAGTCAATATGGTACTATGGATTCTAGGCTTCCTGTTGCGGATTACAAGCTTACTTATACGACTAAGAAAGGAAGAGGTGTTTATTCTTTTTGCATGTGTCCTGGTGGGTATGTTGTTAATGCTTCTAGTGAAGAAGGAAGACTTGCGATTAATGGTATGAGTTATCATGCTAGAGATAGTAAAAATGCTAATAGTGCTTTAGTTGTCAATGTTACTCCAGAGGACTTTGGTACGCACCCATTAGATGGTGTTTCTTTTCAACGAGAGTTAGAAGAGAAGGCTTATTTATATGGTTCTGGTAAAATACCTGTACAATTATATGATGACTTTCGTAGTGGTATCTTTTCTACGCAATTTGGAGATTTTTTGCCAGTCATGAAAGGTAGTTATACATTTGGAGATTTAAATGAAATTTTACCATCGTTTGTAACTGATTCTATTTGTGAAGCTATGCCGGTTTTTGGAAAAAGAATTGCAGGATTTGATCGAGGTGATGCAATTTTAGCAGGAGTTGAAAGTAGAACATCTTCTCCCGTTAGAATTCTTCGTGATGATAATGGGGAAGCTAATATTAAAGGCCTTTATCCAAGTGGTGAGGGAAGTGGTTATGCTGGTGGAATTACTACTGCTGCTATGGATGGTATTAAAGTAGCTGAATGGATTATTGGCCGATATCATAATTTACAGTAAATTTTGTAGTTTTATATGAAACTACTTTTTTTTCTGTGTATTTTTGATAAAATAATAATATAGGATAGGGAGTTGAGTTTATGTACGTACCAGATGATGATAATTATATTGTTGATGGAGAAAACTATGCGCCACCTAGACCACCACAAGATGATAATAAAAAATCGAATCCTTCTCAAATGATTAAAATTGCTGTTTTGGTTGTCATTGTTATTGTGCTTGGCCTTAGTGTTTATTTCATAAGTAGTTTATTTTTTAAGAGGGATAATAAAAATGAGTCAACTGTTGGTATTTCTGATACTTTGAGTATAGATGATCCAGAAGTTGAATCTATTTATGATTTGGTTACTTATGGAAGAGATAATAATACATTAAATAAATATTTGAAAGAGCAGTCTGTTACTTTAAAAGATTTTAGTAATTATGAGAAATTTTATTATGCACTTTCTCTTTTGAAAGAAAAAGAGTTAAAAGAAATAAAGAACAGTGATACGACGACACAGAAACAGTATTATATATCTGATGCTGATATGGATCAGTTAATGAAGTCTTATTTTGGTGATAAAGTAGAATATTTAAAACAAGGTACTTTGCCAATTATTTTATCTCCTGGCTTTGATGCGGGCAATACGTTATCTTTAAAATATAATATTAATAAAGAAAGATATGAAACAACACTTAGTAAGACTGATGTTGCTACCGCTGGATTGATTCCTGTTGCATTCTATGGGTTAGAAAGTGCAACTCGTTCTGATGATGGTATGATTACTTTAGTTGAGAGAGTTGTTTATATTACAAGTAGTGTTAATAATAATTTAGTTAGTTATCAAGTGTATCGTGATTATAATCATACGATGTTAATTGATTCTCAAAATAATATAGCTTTGGCTGATTATCAAAAAGAACCTCTTTCTATTGATGATTATATGGAAAAGGCTAATATCATTACTTATAAATTTAAAGAAAATAATGGGGAATATTATTTTTATCAAAGTAAAATAGAACAGTAGCTACTAGTCAAGTAGCTTTTTTCTTTTGAAACATAGAAAAAAGAAAATATATTTGATATAATAAAGGGACTGGAGGCAAGTTTATGAAACAGGAGAATATTAGAAATTTTTGTATTATTGCACATATTGATCATGGGAAGAGTACACTTGCCGATCGTATTTTAGAGAAGACTGGAGCAATATCAGAAAGAGAATTAAAAAGTCAGATGTTAGATTCTATGGATATTGAAAGGGAACGTGGTATTACCATTAAACTAAATGCTGTGCAACTTACTTATCAGCATGATGGCGAAGAGTATTACTTTCATTTGATAGATACTCCTGGACATGTTGACTTTTCTTATGAAGTGTCGCGTAGTTTAGCTGCTTGTGAAGGTGCTTTGCTTGTTGTTGATGCGGCGCAGGGAGTGGAGGCTCAAACTCTTGCTAATCTTTATCTAGCAATCGATAATAATTTAACAGTAATTCCTGTGGTTAATAAGATTGATTTACCTAATGCAGATATTGATAAAGTAGTAACAGAACTTGAAAACATTGGATTTTCTCGTGATGAGATTGTTTTAACTAGTGCGAAAACTGGGGTTGGAATTGATGAGTTATTGGAGGCTATTATTAAAAAAATACCTGCACCTAATGGAGAAAGTAATAAACCATTAAAAGCCTTAATTTTTGATAGCTTATTTGATGCTTACCGTGGAGTTATTATTAGTATTCGAGTTATGGAAGGCGAAGTAAAAGTTGGCGATATGATTCGAATGATGGAGACTGGGGCGGTTTATGATGTTGTTGGACTTTCTATTAATACGCCTAAAGAAAAGCAAGTTAAGTCTTTGAAGGCAGGAGAAGTTGGATATTTATATGCTTCTATTAAGAGTATTAGTGATGTTTTAGTAGGTGATACTATTACCTTAGATAGTAATCCTGCAAAAGAACCATTGCCTGGATATAAACCAATGAAACCTATGGTTTATTGTGGGTTATATCCTATTGAATCTAGTAAGTTTGAAGATTTAAGAGAAGCATTAGAAAAATTGAAATTAAATGATGCATCATTAACTTTTGAACCTGAAACCTCTAAAGCTTTAGGTTTTGGATTCCGTTGTGGTTTCTTAGGCCTTTTACATATGGAAATTATTGAAGAGAGAATAGAAAGGGAGTTTGGAATCGATTTAATTGCTACTTCTCCTTCTGTTGTTTATGAAGTTTTACTTACTGATGGTTCTAAGATTATGGTAGATTCTCCTACGAAGATGCCAAAAAGAGAAGTGGTTTCTAAAACTTTGGAACCGTACGTAAAAACAAGCATTTTTACACCAAGTGATTATATAGGTCCAATTATGGAGTTGTGTCAAGATAAACGTGGAACTTTTATTAATATGGAGTATTTGGATCAAACAAGAGTTACGATTCATTATGAGATTCCACTTTCTGAAATTGTCTATGACTTTTTTGATAAGTTAAAGTCTTATACAAAAGGTTACGCTTCTTTTGATTATGAACTTATTGGATATAAAGAAAGTAATTTAGTTAAGATGGATATTTTACTTAATGGTGAGGTAGTGGATGCTTTATCTGTTATCGTTCATAAAGACTTTGCTTATAATCGTGGTAAAGTTGTAGTAGAAAAATTAAAAGAGATTATTCCAAGACAGATGTTTGAAGTTCCAATTCAAGCTGCTATTGGTACTCATGTTATTGCTCGTACTGATATTAAAGCATTACGTAAGAATGTTTTAGCAAAATGTTATGGTGGAGATGTTACTCGTAAGAAAAAATTATTAGAGAAACAAAAAGAGGGTAAAAAGAGAATGAAACAGATTGGTAGTGTTGAGGTTCCACAGGAAGCATTTTTATCAATATTGTCTACTAGCGAGAAGTAAGGAGAGGTGTTTTTATGAGATATTCTATGAATGATAATAAGGTGTTAGCAAATGCTATGATTGATATTTCTAAATTTAGCGGAAGATGTATTATTGGATCTAGTGATCTTAAAGAATATTCTAGATTATTAAAACAAGCTTTTGCTACTTATGGAGTTGACGTCGGAATTAGCAGTTCTTGTTTAAATGGATCTATTTCTACTCTTAGTGGCATTGATACTAATGTGTTAATGCCTATTAGAAAAAATGGATGGTTAGAGGATACTTGTCCTCAATATGCGGATTATTATATGATGGTTCCCTGGGTTAGTGTAGATGATTTAGAAAAGATGTATCGTTCTGATTTTCCACTAGATTCTATGTTTTTAAAGTTTGATAATGGAATTTGTAATAATATTTCAGAGCCTGTAGATGAAGAACGTGCATATATGAATTCAGCGTATCAGAATGCTTTACAAGGTTTTCAAGAAGATGTTACTACTTCTTTAGAACGTTCAAGTGAAGATGTGAAAAAATATACTCGTCGATTAGCAGCGATACAAAGTAAAATGACAAAATAATATAGTAGGAGGAAGAATATGGGGAGTAAAGAAGAACAAATTATAGCTGAAGCAAGAGCATATATTGATAGTGGGCAAACTATTGCTGATACTGCTAAGAGTTTGGGTATTACTAAGAGAACCCTTCAATTACATTTAGGAAAACTCGAAAGTATTGATGCGGAACTATATACATTAGTATTAGAAAGAAAGACTTCTAATCAAAATGCTGGTCGTCGTCTTGGTGGAATGATTGGTAAAAGAGGAGTAACTTATACTGAGGAAGAAGCTCAGATGATAGCTAATAGCATTGCTTCACAGCATTTAACTTATCAAAAGGCTGAAGAAATATTTGGTATACCTTCTTCAACGATTTATGAAATGGTTCATCGTGATTATGTGTCACAAGATACTAGAGATCAATTAGAATTAATTGCTATGGAAAATCACCGTAATTCTTCGATTGAAGTAATTCAAAAGGGTAGTTCAAAAAGATGATTAGAAATTGTTATATACATATTCCTTTTTGTAAAAATATTTGTAGTTATTGTGACTTTTGTAAATTGTTTTACAATACGGGATATGTTTCTTCTTATTTAGAAGCATTAAAAAATGAAATTCTGGAATTTTATCAGGGGGAAGTATTAGATACTCTTTATATTGGTGGAGGTACTCCTAGTAGTTTATCTATCTTAGAGTTAGAAAAATTGTTTTCTATTTTATCAATTTTTAAAAAGTCTTCTTCTTGTGAAGTTACGATTGAAGCTAATTTTGATAGTATTACAGAAGAGAAAATAGATTTATTTAAAAAGTATGGCATCAATCGTATTAGTTTTGGGCTGGAGACTATTCATGATTGGATATTAAAGAAAATGAATCGTACTTTAGATTTAGAATATGTTCGTCATATTATTTCTTATTGTAAAAGAGTAGGAATTACTAATATTAATGTTGATTTGATGTATGCCTTTCCAGGAGAGACTTTAAAAGAGTTAGAAGAGGATATTGATTTTATTTTATCTTTGGATGTTTCTCATGTTTCTACTTATTCTTTGATTTTAGAAGAGCATACTAAATTATATTTAGATAATGTGAAGTCTATCGCTGAGGAATTAGATGCTGAAATGTATGAAGTTATTTGTTCTAAATTATCTGATTTTAGTCATTATGAAATTAGTAATTTTGCGAAAGAGGGTTATTGTTCCAGACATAATTTATGTTATTGGAAAAATAATTGTTATTATGGTTTTGGACTTGGTGCTAGTGGGTATTTAAGAGATGTTCGTTATAGTAATACTCGTAGTATTACACATTATTTACAGAAAAAATATCGATATGAGGAAGAAAAGTTATCTATTTATGATAAAATGGAATACGAAGTAATTTTAAATTTACGAACGAAATTTGGTATTTCAAAAGAACAATTCTTTACTCGTTATCATAAACAATTAGTTGATGTGTATGATTATTCTAAATTGGTTTTAGATGGGTATTTAGTTGAGACAGAGAACTCAATTTTTATTCCTTCAAACTATTGGTATTTGAGTAATGAAATTATTGTTAGGTTATTAGAGGAGTGTAGTTATGAATAAAGTAGATGTATTTGAAGTAGAATTAGGATATATAAAAGACGAGACTATACAAGAGGACTGTCGTACTATGATTGAATTGTTACCAGATTACTTTTTTGAAGTTGCAGCATCTTCAACGGGGAAATACCATCCTAGTTATTCTTTAGGTAAGGGTGGACTTCTTCGTCATACGAAGGCTGCGGTTAGAATAGGGTATGAGTTATTGCAAGATCCATCTATTGGTAGTAAGTATACTAGTATTGAAAAAGATATTATGCTAATGGGACTTTTACTTCATGATGGAATTAAGCATGGTATACCTAAAGAACAATATGTTCGTTTTGATCATCCTATTTTAATGGCAAATTATATTATGGAACATAAAGTGGATTTACTTATGAGTGATGAAGAAATAGATCTTCTTTGTTCTGTTATTAAGACACACATGGGTCCTTGGACAACAGATTACAATGGAGAAGAAGTATTAGAAGCTCCTAAAACTAAGTATCAAAATTTTGTTCATATGTGTGATTATTTGGCAAGTCGTAAATTTTTATTAGTTCCTTTTGATGACAATGATAGAATAAGTGTCTAAAAGTACACTTATTTTTTATTGATAGATTTCTTATTTTTTGATATGATATAGAGGAATGTATGATAGAAAAGAGGATGGGTATGAAAGGTAAAATTATTGTAATTGAAGGAACAGATTGTTCAGGAAAGGAAACGCAATCTATTTTGTTAGAAAAGAAATTAAATGAATTAGGTAAAAAATGTGTTCATTTTGGTTTCCCTATGTATGATACGCCTACGGGTAAGATTGTAGGAGGTCCTTATTTGGGAAACCCAGATATTTCTAATGGATTTTTTCCAGAAGGAGCTGATAAAGTAGATCCTCATATTGCTTCTTTATATTATGCAGCTGATAGAAAATATAATATGAGTAAGATTTTACCTTATTTAGAAGATGGTTATTATGTTATTTTAGATAGATATACCACTTCAAATTTAGCTCACCAAGGTAGTAAGATTCATGATAAGGATGAACGCTTTTTAATGTATCAATGGATTGATAAATTAGAATATTGGTTATTACAACTACCAAAACCTGATCGAACTATCTTTTTGCATATGCCTTATCAATACTCTTTAGAATTGAAAAAAAATAGAAAGAGTTTGGATGAACATGAGCGCTCTGCTGAGCATTTAAAAAATGCGGAAGAAAGTTATATCGAACTTTCGGAAATGTATAATTGGAAAAGGATTGAATGTGTTAAAGATGGAAATATTCGTGATGTTGAAGATATTAATCAAGAAATATTAGAATATTTAGAGGGGTAATTTTTGCGAAATAAAAAAATCTAGATTATTGTTCTAGATTTTTTTTATTGCTTGGGAGATGTGTTTTGTTGTTGTAATACTTGTTGTTGAGCTGTTATTGGTTGTACCGGTATTATTGGTGTTACTGGCTGTACTGCTGTTGCAGGTGTTTGCATTTGTTTGTTCATCACTGGTTGTGCTGGTAGAACAGGTGCTGATTGTTGTACTGGAGCAGGGGTTTGTATTTGATTTGGTTTGTTTTGGATTGGTGGTTGTTGATTCATTACTGGTTGTACTATATTTGTTTTTACATGGTTCGTAGTTGGAACTGTTCCTGCTGGGATAGGGTTAATTGTTTCTTTCTTTTGAGATGGTATTCCTTGATTTACAGTAGCAGTTACTTGTGCCTGTGGTAGTACTGCTGTAGTTACTGGTGATGGTGTAATTGGTAGAGTTGCTGTATTATTTTGAACGATAGTTGTGATATTTGGTTTTGTAAATGGTGTTGGTTGTTTTTCATCCACTTTTAGAGAAGTTGTAACTTCCTGTGTACCCTTTTGCTGTTCAATAGCTTCTATTTTTTCTAGAGAGTTTACTGCTTTATTTCCACCAGTTGTTTTCATAATAGAGTCTTTTGGTATTTCTTCTATAGTAGTTGGTATTGTTCTAGGAGCTGCATGTGTTTCTAATGGTGGAGTAGTATTGTTGATAGAAACTTCTTCTAGTTGATGTTCATTTGTTTCTTTTTGTTCTACTTGTTTTTTTTGTTTTTCTTCTTGTTCTTCTAATTCTTTTTTGATTTCTTTTTCTTTTTCGGCTTCTTTTTCTTTTAATTTTTCTTTGGTATCGTTTTCAAAGAAATCTTCTGCATCTTCTATTTCAATTACACGTAGTACTTCTTCGAAACTAGTTGTTCCGTCTAGTACTTTTCCTAGAGCATCTTGTAACATTGTGATGATTTTATCATTATAAACTAATTTGGATAATTCTTCTTTAGAAATGTTTTCGTTATTTAAGTCACTACGTAATTCATCATTTAATTCAAGTACTTCCTGGATAGCAATACGGCCTTTATATCCTTTACGACAGGCATCGCATCCTTCATGATTGGCATCCCATAGCTTGTCTACATCTTTATGTAAGTATTTTTTAAATATCATTTTTTCAAATTCTGTTGTCTCTCTTTCGATTCTACATTTTGTACATATTTTTTTAGCTAATCTTTGAGAGATGATTCCTGTTAAGGCTGTAGATAATAGGTAACGTTCTACATTCATATCCAATAAACGTTCTACTGTTGCTAAAGTGTTGTTGGTATGGATTGTTGATAGAACTAAGTGTCCAGTAATTGCGGAACGTACGGCTATTTGGGCTGTTTCACTATCACGGATTTCTCCAATTAGAATAATGTTAGGATCTTGACGTAAAATAGAACGTAGAGCAGCTGCGAAAGTCATACCGATTTCGGCATTTACTTGTACTTGGTTTAGTCCTTCAATATTCATTTCAATAGGGTCTTCTACTGTGATTATATTGGTTTCTTCACGATTTAGTGTTTCTAGGATAGAGTAAACGGTTGTAGATTTACCTGAACCAGTTTCACCGGTAATCAAAATAATACCATTTGGTACTCTAATCATACGTTTTAGTCTTGCAAGATTTTGTTCGTTAAATCCAAGAGAATCCAATCCTTGTAAACTTCTTGTATAATCTAAGATACGAATAACGATTTTTTCACCTTCATTTAGAGGTAGACAAGATACACGCATATCCAAATAAGTACCACCAAAGTTTCCTTTGATGGCTCCATCTTGTGGAAGACGAGATTCTGTAATGTTCATATTTGCTAATAATTTTAATCTCGTGGTTAAGTTTCTTTCATATGCTTTTGGAATAAATGTAAAGTTTTGTAAATCTCCATCCACACGAATTCTTACCATCATACCATCTTCTCTGGGATCAAAATGTATATCAGATGCATTTGATCTAGCAGATGATATTATTATATAATCTGCGATTTGAGTAATAGGTGTTTTATTAAAGTCGAATTTAATCATAGTGTCAACCCCTTTTGTTTTTACTATGGTATTTTATCTTATTTTATTATATAATACTTTTAGTATAATAGCAAGAAAGTAGATGGGAAAAATGAAAAAAAATAATAAGGGTTTTGTATTAGTAGAAACACTTGTGGTTACAGTGTTTGTAGCAGCTGTTTTTTCAGTTATTTATATTAACTTTTATCCATTAGTTGGTGAGTATGAAAGAAGAGATTTTTATGATGATTTAGATAGTAAATATGGCGCTTATTGGATAAAAGTGTTTCTTCAAGATGATAATTATTCGTTCTCTTCTATTTCTACCTTTTTAAATAGTAGAGGTTATGATTTTTTTGAGGGAGAAGATGGCTCTACTTTTTGTGGTAATTTTCCAGTAAATAGTGATGATAGGAATTTTTGTACTACGATGTGGCAACGATTGCATGTAAATAAAGTTATTGTTACTAATTATCAATTAGATCAAAACTCTAGTGGTATTAAAAACTTTAAACCGATTGCTTCTTCCATTTCTGAGTTTGGAGAATCTTTTCATGCTTATATAGAATTTTTACCAGACTATATTGTACCATCAGTAAATCGAGCTAAGTATCGAGTGTTAGTAGAATTTAAACGTTCAACCGATAGTTCTGAAGAGGCCGAATCTTATTATACTTATGCTAATATGGAGGTGGTAAGATGGTAATGCACAAATTAAATAATAAAGGGATGACAGCTATCGAGATCTTGGTTACTTTTTTAATTGTTGCGGTTATTGTGGTTTCTTTATATGATGGAATTGTTGCTTTAAAAGATAAAGAGACTATTTCTTCATATAAGTTAAGCTTAGTTACTTATCGAGATTTACTTACTAAGGATATTCAGGATGATCTTATTAAAATAGGATTAGCTGGTGCTGAAATTAGTTCTATGAATGGTGGTACAGGGTATCGTGTTACTTTTACACTTCGAGATGGAAGTAAACGTGTTTTGGAAGTGAAGCAGGTATTTGGATGTAATGCCGCAGATACTGGAGAAGAAGATGAGCTTTGTGTTAAGGCGGGTATCGCAAAAGATGCAAGTGATTCATTTAGTATTAGTTATGGTCTTCCTGGGGATGTTGTCGAATATCCATTGCCGGATTTAGGAAATGAGGCAGTTCCTAACCTTCATAGCAGTGGTACACATACTATTTCTGCACTTCGTATTAATGAAGTTGATATTTCTACTGCAAATCGAGTATTTTCTTTGAGAGTAACATTATATCATCCAGATTTGGGGTCTAGATATTCTATTGATATCGTTTCACCAATTAATTATCCATAAAAATAATATGTTAGCAATTATTATCCCCCAAATACGTCCTATGAAGAAATTTTTATATTTTATTTGAGTATCAGCAATGATACTTTTTGTTTGCATATGTACCGATATTCCTCCAAAAGAAAAGAAAAAGATAATAATAATTCCTTTTGTTATGGGATTTGTAATTAGGCTTGTTAAAAAAGCGCCATTTGTTAGATCGAATATTCCGTTTAATAAAACATAGCTTATTAGGGGCATTTTATAGTAATGATTGATTATCGTTATTATTAGATATAAGAAGATGGATGTTCCGTAAATTAGGATAATTGTTTTCAAAGAGGATAATGTTGCTTTGGATAGTGTTTGAGAAAGACTTTGCGGATAATTATGTCTTTCTATATTTTTGCTTTGTTCTTTTGGTTTTGTAACTATTGCAATAATTATATTTGCTAGAATAATGCTAATTAATATTTTGTATGCGTAGCTTTTTGATGGGAATAGTTGTGATACTGGTCCTAGGATAAAAATTGGATTTGGAAAATGGGTGAATCTGATTAGATAATTTGCTGTTTTTTCTGTTATTTGTTTCTTTTTTAATAGTTCTGTAGTATAGATGCTTCCACTGGGAAAGCCACTGATTAAACTCATTATAGTAACGTATAAGACAGCGCCGTTTTTTTTGAATATTTTAGTTAGCGAACCAACTGCATTATATTCTATTAACAAAGTAGATAAGGTAAAAAATAAAAAACTGGCAGGGAAAAGTTTTTCTATAAAAAGTTTTGTATAGATTAGAATTCGCTTTGTGATAAGTACTGAATTAGTTAAATATAAGAATGTTAGACATATTAATACAACCAAAATGATGTTTGATGTTTTAATTTTTTTCATATTTCCTCATTTCTTTGTTATAATGTAACATGGAGGTAGTTTCATGCTTAAAAAATTTTATGAAAAAGTGAAAGAATTTATTAAAACAGAATATAAATTTATATTGTTTTTAATTGTTTTTGTTGTTATATGTACTTGGCCTGTTAATTATTATATTGTTATAGGTGGAGGAATTAGTGATATTTCTGATAGAGTTGTTGTTGAAAATGGCGATTCTAGTAATGGTAGTTTTAATTTATCTTATGTTTCTGAGCTTAAAGGTACGACCCTTAGTTATTTACTTAGTTATGTAATGCCTCATTGGAAGAGGGTTAGTATGGATGATTATAAATATACTACGGATGAGGATTACCAGGATATTGAATTTCGTAGTGAATTAGATTTGCTATCGTCTAACAGTAATGCTATTTATTATGCTTATCAGTTGGCCGATAAACCTTGTGAAGTTGTTAAAACGGATGTTTATGTTATTGTTAAGTTTCCGGAGTATGATAATCCTTTGGAAGTAGGAGATAAGCTTTTAAAGGTGAATGGTGTTCTTTGTGCTAATTTAGTAGAATTTCAAGAAGCTATTCAGAAAGTAGAAGGTAATAGTGTCCGCGTTACTGTTTTGAGGGATGGAAAAGAAATGGAACTTACTTCTAAATTGTATGAAGAAGAGAATAGAAAAGTTTTAGGAGTAGGATTACAATCTGTTACTACATATGATGTTGATCCAGAAGTGGAGTTTCAATTTGAAAAAAATGAATCAGGACCTTCTGCAGGCCTTATTACTACGTTATCTATTTATGATCAACTTACTAAAGGGGATTTGACAAAGGGTAAATTAATTGCGGGAACTGGTACAATCGAAGCTGATGGTTCTATTGGTCAAATTGGAGAAGTTGAATATAAATTATTAGGTGCAGTAGATGGTGGCGCCCAGGTGTTCTTGGTTCCTGCGGGAGAGAATTATCAAGATTGTAAAAAGATGAAAAAAGAAGAAAATTTAGATATTAAGTTGATATCAGTTAAAAATATTGATGATGCTATAAAAAAATTGAAAGATTTATAGGAGGTTTTATTATGCATATGAGTGAAGATGAATTGTTAGCATATGGTAAAAAGTATATGGAGAGTGTAGGGGGATTCATTAAAAATAATCATTATACTTTGGTTGATATAAAAAAAGATTATTGTGTTATGGAAGCTTTGGTTCAAGAAGAAAGCTTGAATCCTTATGGTATGGTACATGGAGGCTTTTTGTTTGGCCTTGCTGATACTGCTGCCGGGGTTGCTGCTAGATCTAACGGTAGGAAAGCGGTTACTTTGAGTTCTCATATTGAGTATCTACATGCTTGTCACGGAAATAAAATTAAGGCTGTAGTAGAAGCGGTTAAAGTTGGTAAAAGTGTTTCTGTTTATGAAGCCTCTATTTATGATGATAAGGATGTTAAGGTGGCAAAGGCTACTATTGATTATTTTTATATCGATTAATTTACATTGTTTTACTGATAAAACGTGTTCAAGATATTTTTAGTGGTATTCGCTTTAAAGACTAGTGATAGTCTTTTTTTTTGCCCATAATTTTCCGTTTTTTTATCAAATGAATTTCATATTTGTTTTATATACTGATAACAAGAAAGGAGGACTGATGCTAAACATTCTTTATTGGAAACTGAATTCCCATAATTTCCCATAATTATTTAATAATTCTTACACATTTATGCGATATAGTTAAATTGTCGAAGGGAGGAAGATAGACAAGGATAAAGAAAATAAATTCATAAAAAGATTTTATACAAGTTGTTTTATATAGATGAAAGGAGGATGATGCTTATACTAGAAGCAATATTCTACTTATTAAAGGAGGGGATGCCCATAAGGTTATAGAAGAATTCAGGGAATAGTGTTATACTATTGGTAGGTGGTAGAAAATGTATACGATTTGTTTTGTTGAAGATGAAGTTGACTTATCAAACCTTATTCAGACCTATTTAGAACGTTCTGGCTACAAGGTTGTTACTTTTACAAAAGGTCAAGAAGCTATCGATTATATCGGAAATAAAGTAGATCTTTGGATACTGGATATTATGTTAGGAGATGATGTCAATGGCTACGATATAATCAAAGCTATCCGGGAGCAAGATGAAAATGTACCTGTTATATTTACTTCCGCAAGAGATCAAGATTTAGATAAAATTTTAGGTCTTGAACTTGGTAGTGATGATTATATTACGAAACCGTATTCTAGTAAGGAATTAGTCTTACGTGTAGATAAGATTATAAAAAGAGTATATAAAGATACTAAGTCACAAATTATAACTTATGAATGTTATAAAATAGATACCGATAAACGTGTTGTTTTAGGTGAAAAAGAAAAAGAAATTAAACTTACAACTTTGGAGTTTGACTTGTTGTTACTTCTTATTCAAAATAGAAATAAATGTTTTTCTAGGGAAGAAATATTAGATACTGTTTGGGGAAATGATTATTTTGGAACAGACCGAGTAGTAGATGATTTGGTTCGTAGACTTCGAAAGAAGATGCCTAAACTTAATGTTAATGCTGTTTATGGTTATGGGTATCGATTATCATGAAATTTCGTAAAACTAAATTAAGTCGTCAACTGATTGCCCTTATTGGCTTGGCGTTTGTTATTTTATTTATTTCCCTAGGAGTAATTCTTCCTAAGATGTTAATTCCAGTAGCTGAAAAGAATATTTATACTTATTTAAGTGAACCTTTAAAATTTGTAGGTAACAATCGTATTGACAAATCATTACTTAATACCGAAGTTGCGTATATTTATATTGTCGATGATAATGTTGCAGCCAGTGAAAATATACAGCAAGTAATCAACATCAAAGATATAAAAAAATTATTATCCTATATTAAAGATGATTATGGTAAATTTAACTATAATCATGATACTTACTACTACTATACAATTACCAAAGACGAAATTACAAAAGTTGCTATCTCTAATGATAGTTATATCAATGAAACAAAAGAGGCTATTTTAAGCACTATCTTTCCAATAGTTTTATCTACGTGTTTATTAATTGGTTTACTTCTTGTTATGTGGTCTTCCTTTATTGTTAAGAAGATTGAAAAGTTGAAGGACAAGATAGATCATATTGATAACGCAGATTATAATCATAATATTAATTTTGAGATTGATGACGAAATTAAATCACTTGCTTTAGCAATCGAAGATATGCGAATTTCTTTAATTAACCAGGAAGAATATCGTAATCAAATGTATCAAAATATATCACATGATTTTAAGACACCTCTCACCGTTATAAAATCATATATTGAAGCTGTTGAAGATAAAGTTGAAGATAGTAATACCGCACTTCAAGTTATTAAACAGCAGACTGAAAAATTAGAAAACAAAGTACACTCACTTCTTTACTTAAATAAACTTGATTATCTCAAGAATTCTAAAAATGTTGAAAATGAACTAGTTGATATGGAGCAGATTATTCAGATTGAAGTTAATAAATTTAAGTTTCATAGAAAAGATATCAATTTTGTGGTCGATATAGATAAAAAGTCTAAATATTATGGTACTATGGAACATTGGGAAACCATTATTGATAATTTGCTTTCGAATTTTATGAGATATACCAATACTACTATAAAAATTACTGCAAAACAAAACAAACTTATCCTATATAATGATGGCGAACATATTGCCGAAGATTTTCTTGAAGGAATCTTTACTCCGTTCCGAAAGGGAATCAAAGGAGAGTTTGGTTTAGGACTTTCGATTGTTAAAAAAACATTAAATATTATGAATTATGATATTACAATCAAAAATGAAAAAAAAGGTGTATCCTTTATTATTAAAAGAAATTCTTAACTATAGAATTTCTTTTTTTGGTTATAGTAATATTAGGTGATACTATGCGTGTTTTAATTACTGGTGCTAGCTCTGGTATTGGTTATGAAGTAGGTGTTGCACTTGCTAGAAGAGGGCACTTAGTTTATATGACTTGCCGGACGGTAAAAGAAGTATTTTGGTTAAGGGAAAGATTGATAAGAGAAAATGTGTCTGCTATCTGTTTGAAATTGGACCTTCTTACTGATGATATTTATTTAGCTAATTCTTTAGATGTTGATTGCCTTTTTAATCATGCTGGTATTGGTTCGGCAGGAAGTGTTTTAACTATGGATGAGAATGCACTTCGAGATGTATATGAAGTGAACGTTTTCCGCTCTTTTTTGTTTTTAAAAATGGTATCTCAGCATATGAGAAAAAGGCATATTAGTGGTAAAATATTTGTTACTTCTTCTTTACTTGGCATTTATCCTTTACCTTTTTTTGGAGTATATAGTTCTAGTAAATCTGCAATTTCTTCTCTTGTTAAAGCTTTACAGCAAGAAAGTAGAGTACTAAAGTATTCTATTTCTTTTTGTTTGGTGGAATCTGGTGCTTATGCTACTGGGTTTAATCAAGTAATGATTGATAATGTAGAGAGGTATCAAATTCTTCGTTCTAAATTTTTATCTATTCATAATTATCAAAGAAAGCTTTTTTCTTTATTAGAATCTAAAAATATCCGTGGCCTTTCAAATAAAATTGTTAGTGAAATGGAAAAAGAAAATCCGAAGAAAATTCTTCGGATTCCGTGGATACAAGGTATCTTGTTAAAACTTTATTTTTTGTTATTTGGATAAAAAATTAAATTTTTTTGTCGTTCTTTCTTTTCTTAACTTTTTTATTTCTTCTGTTGCTAATGGGGCAATTGTTTCCATGTCAATATATGGAACTGTTTCTCGTTGCAAAAACTCTAAGTCTGGTCGCTTTTTTTGCTATATCAGTTAACCAAGCTTCTGCTTCTTCAAGTGTGTTAGCTGGGTTGTTTCCTTCTACTGTAATCAATCTTCCTAATATTCCAGCTTGATAGAAAGGCACATCCTTTTTTATTATTGTATGCTCAAACTCTAGTGGTTCTAGATTTCGTACTTTTAAACCATTGATATTAATACTATAATATTGTTTTTTCATTAGTCTCTCCTTAGTAGTTATATTATACATAAATTTTCTTTTTTTCTCAATAATAAGTTTTATTTTTTCTTTTTCTTAAATTTTAGCATTTCTAGATGAGGAAAGGCGTGAATTAGTCGTCTGTCTAATAACTTCATAGATTTTTCGATTTGTTTGCGAACTAACCTTGTAATCCTTTCTGTATCGTCTTTCTTTATTATTTGTTTAGATTGTATTTCTTTACTTAATTTTTGAATATTATAAATTATTTTACATGATATAATATTATCTATTATATAAGTAATTAGAAAAATAGTACTTAGTATATAAATAAGATAATTGGGTAGTATATTTAAAAGGTTAAAGACGATTGGATTCATATAGTTCATAATAAGTAATCCTAGAATAGCAAAAGGAATCATGGTTTCTAAGCAGATGCGGCCATTAATGTTAAATTTCTTTGTTGAATAGTCCCACCAACGTGTATGATATACTTTTTCTAAAAAGTAACTTGTAAAATATTCTAGTATAGAACAACTTACGATAATTAATATGAATAATGTAATGGGATCGTTTAAATACTTTCTAAAAAAGAGAGTCATAATTAAAACACCATAACCATAGATAGGGCAAATGGGGCCTATTAAGATTCCTCTATTAATGAATCGTTTTTCTGTTATTAGTTTGCATATTACTTCTAAACACCAACCTAAAAATGAATAAACAAAAAAGAATAAAATATAAATACAGATTGTTTTTATCATAATATTATACCTCTTATTAATCATATCACTGTAAGAGAAAAAATGAAAGTTTATTGGAAAAAATAAAAATTATTGTTGCCAAATTAAAATGAATATGTTACTATTATATTGTTCTTCATTTATGGCGATGTAGCTCAGCTGGCTAGAGCGTCTGGTTCATACCCAGAAGGTCGGGGGTTCGATTCCCTCCGTCGCTACCAATTTTGATTATTTTACTAGGTTTTAAGCCTAGTTTTTTATTGGGAATATCTGATATAGGTATTCCCATCTTTTTTATTTTTAAAATAATGTATGTTAAAATATATCTAAACAAGATTTATTTGAAATAGTCTAGCACAATAACTATCTTATTGTGTTTTTATGTGGTATAATTAGTATATATTGTTAATTAAAAAGGGGAGAATGTAATTATGAACAAAGAAGAAAGAATAATGAAAAAATATAGATTATATTTGATATTTATGCTAATTGCTTGTGGAGGTGCTTTTATTTGGCAATTTTGTTTACCTCAATTAGGAGGAATGTTTACAAGTTGGGGAAATTCAATAGGTTGGCAAAGAGAAATTTCATTATGGAATATTGGACTTATTGTGTCAATAATTATTGCATTGAAAAATAAAAATATGGCTGTTATGAAAATATTAGTAATACAATCAACAGTATTATGCTGGCTATTAGGTATAAATCATTTAATTTCATTATTAACTAATTTTTCCTTAGACTATATTATACATATATTAGGAATATTTGAAGTAATGATATTAGGAGGAGTATGGGGAACTTATTTATTGGTTAAAAATAATAAATAATATATGCAAATAGATGAAAAAGATTTTTATGCTGTATAAGTAGTATGTATTACTAATTGGAAAATAGTAAGTTGTAGAGGAGGATAAACGAATGAACGAATATATAAACTTAACAATAGAGAACATTGAAGATGAACACATATGTTGTGCAATAGGAGATAAGAAACATCAAGCAGGTGTTGATAGTAAAAAAGAATGGATAAAAAGTAAATTAAAAGATGGTCATATTTTTAGAAAATTAAATGCAAGAGGAAAGATATTTATAGAATACGAGCCAATAGAAACTGCTTGGGTACCTATTAGTGGTAGGAACTACGAATATATTTATTGCTTATGGGTTGCAGGAAGTTTTAAGGGAAAAGGAATTGGAAAAGAACTTTTAGAATATGCAATAAATGATTCAAAAGAAAAAGGTATGAGTGGAATATGTACTCTAACATCTAAAAAGAAAAAGCCTTTTATTGGAGAAAAGAAGTTTTTTGAACACTATGGATTTAAAATTGTAGATAGTGTTGGAGATTATGAATTATTGGCATTACAATTTGATGATAGTGAAACTCCAAAATTCAATGATAATGCTAAAAGTATGAAAATAGATAATCAAGATTTTACTATTTATTATAGCAATGAATGTCCTTATGTAGAATATGAAATAAAAGAGTTATCAGATTATGCAAAAGAAAAGAATATAACAATAAACTTTATAAAAATAGATTCATTAGAAAAAGCAAAAAACGCACCTTGCGTATTTAATAATTGGGCAAATTTTTATAAAGGAGAATTCGTTTCAAACACTATATTAAATGCAAACTCATTTGAAAAATTGATAAAGGATTAAAATGGAATTTATAAAAGCAAAAACTATACTTTCAAAAGTGAAATATGGTAATGAATGGTATGGTATTGATTATAATATGAATTTATATAGAGGATGTTCTCATAGATGTATCTATTGCGATAGTAGGAGTAACTGTTATCACATAGAAAATTTTGATCTAGTTAGAGGAAAAGAAAATGCTCTGTATATTTTAGAACAAGAATTATCTAAAAAGCGAGAAAAAGGTATTATTGGTATTGGCTCAATGTCTGATACCTATAATCCATTAGAAAAAGAGTATGAGCAAACAAGAGGTGCATTAAAACTTATATCAAAGTATGGCTTTGGTGTTTCTATTGATACTAAAAGTGATCTGATTTTGAGAGATATAGATTTACTAAAAGAAATAAATTCAAAGAATAATGTTATTATTAAGTTTACTATAACAACTCCAAATGATGAATTATCAAAAATAATAGAGCCCAATGTGTGTATATCTTCAAAAAGATTACAAGCAATTAAAATATTAAGTGATAATGGAATATTTACAGGTATTATGATGAACCCTATGTTACCTTTTATTACTGACAAAGAAGAAGATATAAGATATTTAGTTAAACTTGCATACGAAAATGGTGCTAAATTCATTCATACTTATATGGGGATGACATTAAGAGAAAATCAAAGAGATTACTATTTTTATAAACTAGATCAGCATTTTATTGGAATTAAGGAAAAGTATATTAAATATTATGGAGATAAATATAATTGCATAGTACCAAATTATAAAAGACTATATAAAGTGTTTACTGATGAATGTACCAAATATGGAATCTTATATGATATGAAAGACATCATTAAGGCGTATAAAAAAGAAATAAAAAGTAATGAACAGATAACATTGTTTTAGAACGATAAATTACAATTTATCGGTTAAATATTTATAAAAAATTTATTTATATTTAATCAAATCTATTCAAACTTACTCGAATTTTACAAGTAA
>OCHK01000609.1_pt1 | contig 34437 bp, 41 predicted proteins | sample 1538551 | NCBI WGS metagenome assembly OCHK01 (sample SAMN04571707, study PRJEB22368) | human gut metagenome | biome: human gut; material: stool | host: Homo sapiens | place: Luxembourg | collected 2012-08-31
ATTATATACTAATCTAGTACAACCAAATGTCTTATGAATTAATTCTATTTGACTAATTGTAGGATACATACGAAAACGATAAGATTTATACATAACAATCCCCCTGATGATTTAAATATATAATACATTTGTTCGTTAGTCAACTGTTTTCTATTAAATTTTCAAATTTGTATTTTCGAAAAGAAAATTCTTTATAAATAAGAAAAAAGAAGCTTACTCAGCTTCTTTTACTTCTACTACTTTTTTTCCTTTGTAGTTTCCACATTTTGGACAAACTCTATGAGCTTTGATCATTTCTCCACAACTTGGACATTTTACCATACCTGGAACTTCCATTGCGTTATGACTTCTTCTCATTCTTTTTCTTGTCTTTGAAACTTTACGAAAAGGAACAGCGAACATTTGAATGTCTAATTTCATCATATTATCACTCCTCTTTCATCTTATCTAATAATTCACTAAATGGATTGTTACTTTCTGTAAGCTCATTTTCACTCACTAATTTCCATCCGTCTCCTCGAAATTTAGAAAAGTCTTCCACTTTTGTAAACTGTAGAGGGACCTCTAGTACAATATTTTCCCATAAAAATGAAAATATATCAAGTGTATTTTCATTTTTTTTACAATTTTCTTCAATTATGTCGTCATATTCAATAGAAAATGGGTACTCTATAGGTTCTAGAGAGATAGAATCTTCTATTACCATATTTCCTTCTACTTTACAATTGATACTGTCAACCTCTTCTTCTAAATCATCTTCACTTGGAGATAAATATACATAACCATCTACTTTGATATTCTCTAATTTTTTTACTCCCGTTGTTCCAAAGAAACTCTCTGGTATTGTGTAGTAGTTTGTAATATCAATCTGCTTTGCTACATGGCTATGAAGTGGTGTTAAATCAATATCCATATTATCACCTAATTTCTGTTTAATATCGCTACTTCTCTATCATCTTCGACGATTTGTATTTTTCCATGATAGTGTCTTACTGCTCCTGCTTGTAGCGTAGTATCTTGCTTTGTCCAAACACGAATTGTATATTCTTCTTCTTTTAATGGTTTTATTTTTGTTTGAACTAATATACCTTCATTTAATTCTTCTAAATTATAAATTCCTGTTTTTTTGTTGTCTTTAATAGCTACACGAATAATATCTTTAGGCATTTGGTATTCACTACATCCATCTTCGAATACCATTTCTAAATCATCCACTAACTTTACTGTATAATTTACTGGAATGGTCATGTTGTTTTTTATTGTAAAAGTGTATGATTGTGAAGCTAGTCCTACTGAGTCTGTTACTGGTGTTACTCTTGATAAAGTAACTTTATCTCCAGTTTCCTCATGAAATGTGATATCTAAAGATTCTGAACTATAGTCCGTATTTCTTTCATTTTGAAATTTATAATAAATATGATGAGTAGCAAAAATAGCTAATGCTAATATAAAGCAAATGATTAGTGCACTCTTTATTCTTTGTTTTCTATAATTGTAATACATAATACACCTCTGTTACTATGATAATATTTATCTTTTGTTTCGTCAACTTATTTTATACAGTTAAATTTATCATGTTTAAAAAATCAGTAGCAACTTTTTCTGGGCTTTTTCCTAATTCATCTACTTGATAATTTAAATCTTGCATTACCTCATCTGTTAGATATGGTCCTAATGCATTTAATACTTTTTCTATTTCTGGGTATTCTTTTAGGGTATCGCTTCTTACTAGTGGGATTGCATAGTATGGTGGAAAGAAATTTTTATCATCTTCTAACACTACTAAATTAAATTTCTTTAACAATCCATCTGTTGTGAATGCATCAATGACTTGGGCATTATTATTTTGTAAAGCTGTATATCTTGGGCTGCCATCAATTCCTATGGTATCTTTAAATGATAATCCGTATTCTTTTTCTAGACCAGGTAGACCATCTTCCCTATTAATAAATTCTAGGGTTGGAGCGATAATTAAATCATTGGAAACTCTTGTCAGATCACTAATGGTTGCTAGATTGTATTTTTGGGCTGTCTCTTTTGTTACAGCTAATGCGTAAGTGTTATTAAAAGCCATTTGATTTAATACTTCAATATCATACTTTTCTTTCATTTCCTTTTTTATTGTTTTATATACTTTGTCTACATCTGAAATAGGTTTATGTTTTAAAATATCTGTGTAGTCAGTTCCAGCATAGTCGATATATAAATCGATGTTATCATTTGTTAACGCAGAAAATACTACTTGAGCACCACCTAAATTACATTCATTTTCTACATCAATATCTGTATTATTCTCTATTGCTTGTGATGTCATGTAGCAAAGAATTTCTTGTTCTGTAAAATCTTTGCTACCAACACGAATTACATTGTCTGATTTCTTAGAAAAGTCTATTTCTTGTAAAAACAATAAGCCTATAATTAATATCGTGATAATCACTATTATTTTGTTCTTTCTACGTTCCTTTTTTTGCTTTTCTTTTCTTTTTGTTTCATTTTGCAAACTAATTGGTGTAACTAATTTTTCTATTGCTCCAAAGAAATAGTCTACTAATAATGCTAGAATACAAGCTGGAATTGCCCCTGCTAGAATTTGATAGTTATTTACGGTACGAATCCCTGAAAATATTAAATATCCTAGTCCTCCACCACCAATGAAGGCTGCCATAGTCATAAGTCCTACAGCACTAACGGATGAAATTCTTACACCGGCCATGATAATTGGTAAGGCTTCTGGAATTTGAATTTTAGTTAATATTTGAGCTTTCGTAAGACCGATTCCAGTTGCAGCTTCTACGGTTGCTGGTGAAATATTGGCAATTCCTGTATATGTATTTTTAATAATTGGGAGTAATGAATATAGTACTACTACTACAATTGCAGGCGCTGTTCCTATCCCTAGAAATGGTATCATAAACCCTAATAATGCCATGCTTGGTATTGCTTGTGTTACACTTGTAATTCCGAGTACAGGCTTATTTAACTTCCTTTTATAGCTAATTAATATACCAATTGGTACACCAATAATAATTGCAATAATTAAAGCAAGAGCCGTTAGCTCAATGTGTTCAATACATAGAGAGATGATTTGATCTTTATTTTCTATTATATAATCAATAAATTCCATTACTCATCCTCCTCTGTAAACTGTTGACTTAATGCAGTAATTAAGCTACTTCTGGTAATTAAACCCGTTAAACGTTTTTCTCTATCTACTACTGGAATCGTTGCAGATTTTGTATTTTTAATTAGTTTTGCTAAGTCCACAATTGAATCATTTTCTTTTACGGATACTATATCTTTTTCAATATACTCTTTTATTCCTTTTACTTTATGATTTTTTAGACTTAGACTTTCTGCATAAAGTATACCTATTAGTTTTCTTTCTTCGTCTACTACCATTAGACTATCTACTTTTGTCATACGCATCTTATTAATACAATAGAATTTAGAATCATCTTCTTTGCAGGTTACTGGTCTAGTAATCATAATATCTTTTACTTTAATAAATTCTGGAGAATTCCAAATCCTTTTATGCCCTACAAAGTTTTTTACGAAATCATTTGTGGGATGTTTTAAGATGTTTTCAGGAGTATCATATTGAACTAATTCTCCCTGATCCATGATAGCTATTTTATCTGCTAACTTGATTGCTTCATCCATATCATGGGTTACAAATACGATTGTTTTATGAAATTTTCTTTGTAATTTTAAAAGTTCATCTTGTAGAGCTGTCCTACTCATAGGATCTAGGGCACTAAATGGTTCATCCATCAAGATTATTTTCGGATCTGTCATAAATGCTCTTGCAATTCCAATTCGTTGTAGCTGCCCTCCAGATAGTTCATTCGGATATCGTTCTAGTAATTTTTCATCTAAACCTACCATATCCATCATTTCTTTGACTCGTTTGATTCTTTTTAGCTCAGGCATCTTCTCAATTTTTGCTATAATTTCTATGTTTTCTCTAATTGTCATATGAGAAAAAAGTCCAGTCTGCTGGATAACATACCCCATTTTTCTACGTAGTTTGACATCATTAATGTTTTTGATATTTTGTTTATTAATTGTAATTTCTCCAGAGGTTGGAGAAATTAGTTTATTAATCATTTTTAAAGTAGTTGTTTTACCACAACCAGACTCTCCAATCAAACATACTAAATCACCATCTTCTATAGTAAAGGAGATGTCTTTTAATACTGTCGTGGTTTTATAACTTTTGCTCACATCTTTAAATACAATCAAATTTACTCCTCCTATTCTTTTACCTTTTTATTATAGCATGGAGCAATCTTTTTTTCTCCTTTATTTTTATTTTTTGCATAAAAAAAGAGTTTTAGAAAACTCTTTTACACATCTTTACTCTTTAATGCTTTGGCAAATCTCGACCATATTTTTTCATTCGAATAGTTTAGAATTCCTACTTTATATACTCGCAATCCATATTTTACCATGACTAGTATTGTAATTATTAATACTATAATTGAAATAATTACATCTATCATACTAATCTGTCCAATGATATATAAAGATGGTGATACTAAGCAGGAAATAAATGGTACATATGATAATATTCTGATTAATACAGAGCCATCAAACATACCAGCCATAATTGCTAAATAGTAGCCAGCTAATAATACTAACATAATTGGTGTTTGAATTTGATTGAAGTCTTCCATATTAGTAGTCATCGCAGCTAATATTCCAGCAATCAATGAGTAAGCTAAAAACGATAATAGCATCATAATTAGTATCGCAGGAAGTAAGGTAATTATTTTATCTAAGAATCCTGATTCTACTGTTGCAGTTAATAGACTGTCTACATTTGGATCTATTGATAAGTGTCCTTTCGTACTGATTAATATTCCAATTACAGAATATAATACTAATAATAGTCCTTGAATAATGATAAATAGATTGCTAGCTATTACTTTTGATAGAAGATGAACTTTAGGACTGACATTGGAAATGATAATTTCCATACTTTTAGTTGTTTTTTCTTCACAAATTTCTCCACCTATCATTTGTACTAAAAAGATAATTAGCATAAAGAATGGGAGAATTAATGTTGGGAAAAGACTTCCCATGACCATTTCCATGTTTTCATCTACTGATTTTTTGTCATTTAATACTATTCTTTCTGTAGTCATAGGTGAGGATATTTTAGCAAGTAATGTAGGGTCTGTATTTGTTTTTACTAAAGCTACACTTGTTTTTGTACTATTTAATCCTTGAGAAATATATTGGTAAGTACTACTATCTATTTTTTCTTTACTGATAACTTTTGCTGTAACGAAGTTTTCTTCATCGTTATCAAACACAATAGCTACCTCGTTATCTTTTAAATCTTTTTTTAGCTGTTTTTCCGTTTTATTACTTGCTTTTACAACAATCTTTTCATCCTCTTCTTCTTTTGTTATCTCTTTCATACTTTGTTTAAATATATCAAAAGAAATATCTGTTTTATCTACTACTAGAATTTTAGTCTTTTCGCTAAAATCCCCTCCAAAGAAGGCAATAATTGAATTGATGTTAATTAAGGCGATAATTACTAGTGCTAGCATAATGTTAACACCGATAAACCATTTTGACTTTATTTTTTTTCTTAAACTTTGCTTTGTTAAATACCAAAATTTATTACTCATGTACTTCACCTACTTTCGCAATGAATATTTCATTTAGTGTTGGTTCTGTTACATCATATTTTGTGATATTACAATTTTTAATTTTAGCAAATATTTTAGGAGCAACTGTCTCTTCTTCTACTTTTACTTCATATTCATCTTTTTGTTTTGTAACAGAGATAACTCCTTTTATCTTTTCTAACTCTTTTAATGGAAGATCATCTCCTCGAATTAGAATATTTTTCTTTTTATATTCCTTTTTAATATCTTTTACGTATCCATCAACTACTGGTTTACCTTTTACTAAAATAATTAATTTTTCGCAAAAGTTTTCAATATGTTCCATTTGATGAGATGAAAAGATAATAGAACATCCTTCTTTTTGCAATTTATAAATTGCTTTTTTCATTAACTCTACGTTAATTGGGTCTAATCCCGTGAAAGGTTCATCTAATATTAGTAATTTAGGATGATGAATTACCGCAGAGATAAATTGTATTTTTTGTTGATTACCTTTGGATAATTCTTTAATTTTTCTATTTTCATAACTCTCAATTTGAAAGGCTTTTAACCATTTCTTTAATTCTTTTTCTATCTCTTTTTCTTTCATTCCTTTTAAGATACCATAAAAAACAATTTGTTCTTTTACAGTCATTTTGGTAAGTAGACTTCTTTCTTCTGTTACAAATCCTATTTTGTCTGTAATAGAATAATCGATATGGTGTCCGTCTAGTAGAACAACTCCATCCGTTGCTTCTAATAGTCCCATAATGATTCTGAACGTTGTTGTTTTTCCGGCACCATTCTCACCTAATAGCCCGAATATTTCTCCATCTTTTACTTCAAAAGATAGATTGTCTACGGCTTTATTTTCACCGTAATATTTTACGATATTTTTAACTTGTAGCATAACTTACTCCTCTCTATTTATATTGTAGCAACTTTCTTTTTACTTATCTATCGTTTTTTTATTATTTATTGTATAATTTTTATAAAAGGAGTGAGTAATATTGAAAAAAGGTAATTCTGATATGAATTTTATTCAAGAAGTTTTATATATTTCCATTTACCGAAATACTATTTCTAAAAATCCAACAAAAAAAATCCCTCTAGCAAAAAATCATACTATTTTTATTTGTTTTTGCTATGCTATTGTAGCGTTTTTGTTGCTTGTATGTTACTTTTTATTTTCTAATATATTTCTATATATAGCAGCAGTATTTTTATTTATCATGTTTTTTACTTGGTTTTATTATCGTTATTGTTTTGAATCACTAAAAAAATATTTATTGAATACTGATAGTGAGACTACTGTTCATGAAGATGGAATTTCTACTCTATTAAAAGGAGAAATCTGTATTAAAATTGATTGCCCTTGGGATACCATTCAATGTATTATTATTGAGCATTATTCTGTTTGTGTCTTGTTAAAAAAGAAAGTATATCCGCTTATTATGTTTGATATAGAAAATTATTCTAGAATTAAAAAATCTTTAGAAAAATATGATAAAATGGATTTGGTAATTGATAATAGTGAATTATATGAATAAAACTGTTAGCAAAAATTCTAACAGTTTTTATTTTTTTTTACTAACCCTTTTACTTTTGCTTCTTCATATGGCATTGCTTTAAACCAAAGTTCTTCTATTTCTGTACTACCTTCTTTAGGTGCTTTTATTAGATATATATTATGTTCTATACACTTTTCTCCATCTTTTTCATATTCCAAGGTAGGAAAATATTTAATGTATGTTATTTGTGGATTTAACTTTAAAGATAGAATAGTTAATAAATCATCTCCACCTATATATCTATTTCTTTCATTAATAAAATTTACCATTTCCCATGTATACATCTTTCTTCTACCCCCTCAATTGTTTACATGCTACGCATTTTGAAGAAAGGCAATATATCCACGATAGGCTTCATATATGTCTGATTTAGATGTTACTTCCCATGGAGCATGCATACTTAATACACCTACTCCGCAATCAATTACTTCTACATTGTAATTAGCTAAAATGTAGGCGATTGTTCCTCCACCGCCAATATCTACTTTACCAAGTTCTGATAGTTGGAATGACACATCTGCTTCATCCATGATTTTTCTAAGTTCCGCAATATATTCTGCATTAGCATCATTGCTGCCACTTTTTCCACGAGAACCAGTATATTTGCAAAAGACCACTCCAAGACCAAAACGAGATGAATTTCTTTTGTCCATAGCTGACTTATATAGTGGATCATAGGCTGCATTTACATCACTTGATAACATTTTAGAATGATTAAGTACCCTTCTTACTGCAAGAGAGGAATCGTTACCCATTAGAGTACAAATTTCTGCAATTGCATTATCAAAGAAATGAGACTGCATCCCTGTTGCTCCTACACTTCCTATTTCTTCTTTATCAACTAATATACAACTTAAGGTTTTTTTCGTGTTTTCTACTTCTAGAAAGGCTTCAAGTGAGGTGTAAGCACAAACTCTATCATCCTGACCATACGCCATAATCATACTCTTATCTAATCCGAAGTCTCTTGCTTTTCCTGCTGGGACTATTTCTATTTCTGCTGATAGAAAGTCATCTTCTTCAATATTATATTTTTCTTTTAAAATCATTAGTATATTTTGTTTTACTTTGTCTTTTTCTTCTGTTTCTAATGGCTTACTTCCAATAATTGGGTCAAGATCTTCTCCTTCTACTAGTTTAGCTCCTTCTTTTTTCATTTGTTCGCTAGCTAGATGTGGAAGTAAATCTGTAATTCCTATTACTGGGTCCGCATCATCTTCACCAATACAAATTTCTATTTTAGTACCGTCTTTTTTTATTACTACTCCATGAATCGCTAAGGGTAGTGTTACCCATTGATATTTTTTTATTCCACCATAATAATGAGTATCAAAATAAGTAAAACCATCGCTTTCATAAATTGCGTTTGCTTTTAAGTCTATTCTTGGAGAATCGATATGTGCTCCTAAGATATTCATTCCATTAGTTATAGGTTCTGTACCAATATTAAATAAGGCTACTGCTTTTCCTTTATTGTTTACATAAATTTTATCTCCAGGAAGAATTCTTTTATTTTCACTAATATACTCTTCTAAATTTTCATATCCCTTTTCTTCTGCACGTTTAATGATTTCTTTCGTTGTTTCTCTTTCTGTTTTAGCAATTGTTAAAAATTGTTTGTAATCATTGCATAATAAGTCTAATTTATTTAAATCTTCTTCTGTATATTTTTCCCAGGCACTTTTCTTTTCCATTTGCTTACCCTCCTATTTTTAGTATGTCGTTTTTTTTATAATTCATAAGAAAAATATTTCTAACCTTAATAAAGGGATCTCTGCTTTTCTATTCTAGAGATTTATTTTTCTTTTATTATCTCATCATCAATAATATATCCTGTTGTATGATAGGATTTCTCTTGTTTTTCTATTATAGTGCAAATATTATACTTTTTATTTTTGGTTTTTACGGTTAATTTAATACAGTCTTTTCCTTGCTCTTTACTAATCCATCTCATGAAATTATTAAATTTTACTTCTTGTATTTTTCCTAATTTATTTTCTAATACTGTTGAAGTTTCGGTTTCTTCTTTGATGTTTCCAAAGGCTTTTTCTACTCTACTCATGTATAAAAAATATAAAATTATAGAACAACAACTAAACCAAAGTATTAAAATTATTACTATTTTTTTCGTTTGTTTCATTTTTCTTCTCCTTATAGTATCATTTTAACATATTTTTTAATAAGAAAGATGTTATTTTACATAAAAATTAGTTACCATTAATAAAAGAAAATCTGTTTTATGTTATACTTTTTATAGAAATCAAGATATGAGGAGGATTAATTATGAAAAAGAATACTCCAAGAACTATAGACTCTTACATTGAAGAAGCTAAGACAGATATTTTAATTTATTTTTTTGTTTATTTTGCTTTCATTATTGGAGTTATTGTACTTGCCTATATGGAGCAAGTGCCTTTCATTTGCTGTTTAACAATTTTATTTTTATTGATGTTTTTACAAAGAGTTTTTACTTATAATAAAATAAAATATATTAAGAAAAAGATAGAAGAACAAGGTTCATTGGATAAAGTTCAAAATATTGTTTTCTGGAATAATAATCATTATTTTTTAACAGAAGAATATTTTGTAATTTTAAATAAAAAAGATGTAGATATTTTCTCTTATCAAGATATTAAAACTATTCAAAAAGAAATTCGCTATAATTTTGGTAGTGATATTTGTCCACCAGATTATTTATATCTTACCTTAAATAACGGTAAAAAATATAAAATTATTATTCGTTTTAATCAACAACATTTTTCTTTGCAAGAAGCCGTTGATATTAGTGAGTTCTTACTTTCTAAAAATAAAGATATTATTGAAGAAGAATTGATTATTAAAATTCATGATAAAAAAATATAGAGAACTATTTTAGTTCTTTTTTTATAGTTTTATCTATCTGTTTTATGATATGATGATGGTATAAAGGTAGGATGAGTTTATGGATAAGGTTAAAGAGAAGAAAAAGTTTAGTATTCAAGGAACCATGGGAGAAAAAGAATATTTTGAGGCGCTTAAGTTTTTACCTGGAGTATTTTGGGAGCGTGTATTAGGAGGATGCCTATGTGTATTTGTTATTGTTATCACTCTTTACTTTTTGGCTGGTGCAAGTTTTTCTGAAGCTTTTATTACAACAATTATATTATGCATTATCATTATTATTAGTTGTATTTTACAAAAAAATAAAATGATATATGAAATTTACAAGGATACTTATAAATGTGTTGATTTTAAGTTTTTGTCTACGATTAATTTTTATGATACTTATCTTATTACTAAATCCGAATATTTTACTGTAAAAATATTATATACCAAACTTACTAAGATAAAAGAAGTAGATAAGTACTTCTATTTGTTCTCACCTTTGCAGACTGTTATCATTGCGAAAAATAGTTGCACTGAAGAAATCTGTTCTTTTATTCGAAATCTTCCTGTAAAAAAATACATTTGTAAATGCAAAAAAGATGGACATAATTTAAAAGAAAGAAAAGTTTTTGCTGAAGAAAAAAGAGATGTTCATAATGAAAAAGCTTTATCTATTCTTTTTTGGTTTTTATTCTTTGCTAGTATTTTTAGTATTTATGGAGCTTTTTTTACCATATCTTTTCTTGGAGAAGGCGTTCCTGCTAGTGTTTCTTTAACTACGTACTGGATATGTTGGTTATGGTTGCTATTTCCAGTGTTAACTTTGATTTTAGGAATTATGTATTCACGATATCATTTTTCTTTAAAAAATATTATTGTTGGATCACTTTGTTCTATTGGATTATTCGTTGTTGGATGTTGTTCATTTGTAGCACCAAAACCTAGCTATAGCTTTTCAGAAATAAAACCTTATCAGAATATTTTACAAGTTAGTATACCAAAGAAAGCTACCTATTATCATGATGATATTTTTGATTTTTGCTTTGATAGTTTTGTAGATATTTCCATTTTATATGTTACTTATAATGACAACGATGGAGAAAAATTGGCTCAAGATATTAAGAATAGTGATTTTTGGTTAGACTCCTATGAGGCTGAAGAGTTATATGATATATTGCCAATTTCTTTACAGAGTGAATATGAAGATGATTATTATCTTATCTTTAATGAAAATACAAAACAATATAATTCATTACCTAATAATGATGGGAAACAGCATTTTATTGTCATGAAATATGATTCTGTTTATTATCGTTTATATATTTATGAATATACATTGAATTATGTGAAATAAAAAAGAAGGAGTTACCTTCTTTTTTATTTTATGATATTTTTTATTATCTCTTTTATTTCTTCTATTAATGCTTTTTCTTCGAGTTCTTTATGATGATGATAGACTAATTCATGAGAAAGATTGTCTATCATGTTTAAAATAATATGAGTTTTCTCTAATGGATTTTTTAAGTTGATGTTATTTTGTTCTAAATATTTTACTACTTCTTTTGTTATTTGCCACTCGTTTTCTTGATATAGTTTAGCTAATTCTGGATCTTGGTGAATTAGTGCTACTAATTCTTCATGGTGTATTTTATATTTTTTGTGATTTTTAATACTAAATTTTATTATTTCATCTATTAATTCTTCTTTGTTTGTTATCTTTTTTCTAGTATTAATCATGGGGAACATTATTTTAGTAAGATATTCATTCATTCCAGCCGTTAGAATATCTTTTTTATTAGAGAAATATTGATAAATACTACCAGTAGAAACACCAGCATATTTAGCAATATCTGCACAGTTAATGTGATGGTATCCTTCTTTACATATTAACTCAAAGCCTTTTTCAATAATTTTTTGTTTTGTAGCAATCGATGTTTTCTTTACTGGTTCTCTAACTTGTGCCATGTTATTCTTCCTTTCTTTTATTTTAAGAATCCGTTTATAATTACTTCTTCGGCTTCCTTTTCTGATAGTCCTAAAGACATTAATTTCATTAGTTGTTCGCCAGCAATTTTTCCAATTGCTGCTTCATGTATTAAGTTTGCATCTACGTTTTTAGCAAATATTTCTGGAACTGCTTTTACTTGTCCTTCTCCTTTAATAATTGCATCACATTCTACATGAGCATAACATTTTGTATTTCCTGTGATATTAGAGATAAACTCTTGATAAGAATTGTCTGTTGCGACCGAGCGTGATGTAACATGAGTAGAAGAATTTTCTCCTTTTAAATTTACTACAAATTCTGTTTTGGCTTGTTGATCCTTACTAGTCAATATTTTCTCTGTAATCACTAAAGTAGCCTCACTATCTAATTCTGCTTTCGTTGTACGAATAGTATCGTCTACACCTTTGATTTGTGTTGTATCCATTACCATATAAGACCCTTTTGCCATATGAATTTCAGTTACGGGATTTAGTACTTTTTTACCATCTCCTACCCCTAGTCCACAATGACGTTCAATATATTTTACTTTAGCTCCTTCTTCTAGATAAAATCTATGAATTCCATCATGCTGTGCATCCCAGTGACCATTGTTAGTGATACCACATCCAGCAACAATAATAATATTAGCATTTTTCCCAATATGAAAATCATTATATACTACGTCTTTTAAACCACTCTCTGTAATAATTACTGGTATATTTACAGTACCAAATAGAGTATTTTCTTTTACGTAAATGTCAATTCCGCTATTATCTTCTTTAGATACAATATTAATATTAGGATTTACTTTACGGTCTAGTTTTTGTCCGTTTTTTCTGATGTTGTAACTATCTGCTTTTGTAGGATCTTCTCCAACTACTTCTTTTAATAGTTCTTTATCTTCCCGATTCACAAGTAGCCACCTCCTTACAACATTTCTTTGGTTTAAAAATGTGGTCGAAAACTTCTTCTTTTTTTCCAAATTTTTGGATTGTTCCTTGACCCATTAAAATGATTTCATCAGCAATGTTTAATATTCTTTCTTGATGAGATATTACAAGAGTTGTACCTTTCGAAGTAGCACTTATCTCTTTAAAAACCTCTGTTAAATTTTGAAAACTCCATAAATCAATTCCTGCTTCAGGTTCGTCAAAAATAGCTAAGTATGGATTTCTTGCCATGACAGTTGCGATTTCTATACGTTTTAATTCCCCACCGGATAATGATTTATTTACTTCTCTATCTACATATTCAATTGCACAAAGTCCTACTTTTGATAAAATATTACAGGCTTCCTTTTTTGTTAATTCTTTGTTTGTAGATAATTTTAATAAATCATATACCGTTATTCCTTTAAATTGTACTGGTTGTTGAAAAGCAAAACCAATACCTATTTTAGCACGATAATCTATTGATTTGTTTGTAATATCTTCACCATTCAACAAAATTGTTCCAGAATCTGGTTTTTCTATTCCCATGATAATTTTAGCCAGTGTTGATTTACCAGATCCATTAGGACCTGTAATTACATAAAATTTTTCTTCTTCTAGTTTTAGATTTATATGATCTAAAATTTTTTTGTCATTTCTTTCGAAACATATGTCTTTTAATTCTAACATATTTTCTCCTTTCTATCCTAAAGCAACGTCTAATATCATCATTAAGACAAATCCTAGAGTTACTCCTATTACTGATAAATTTGAATGCTCTCCACTTTGAGCATCTGGTATTAATTCCTCTACTACTACATATATCATAGCACCTGCTGCAAAGGCAAGTAAGAATGGAAGCATTGGCGTCATATAAGTTGCGAAAAGAATCATAAGTATTGCTCCTATTGGTTCTACAATTCCAGATAATGTTCCAACTAAAAAAGCTTTGTGTTTCGATTTTCCTGCTGCTTTTAGTGGCGTTGATATAATTGCCCCCTCAGGAAAGTTCTGAATTGCGAGTCCTATACTTAAGGCAAATGCTCCTGCTATTGTCATAGTAGAAGATCCAGTCATCGCTCCAGCAAATACAACCCCGGCTGCCATTCCTTCCGGAAGATTATGCAGAGTTACTGCCAATGTTAGCTTAGTAATTTTACTTAAATGATTTTTAGGCCCCTCTTCTTTTTTAGCATCTACATGTAAATGAGGGATTATTACATCAAGTAATAATAAAAATCCGACACCTAGTATAAATCCAGATGCTGCTGGTATCCATGGAATTAATTGTTCTTCTTTACTCAAATCTATCGCTGGTATTAGTAACGACCAAACTGATGCAGCTAGCATCACGCCAGATGCAAATCCTAACAAAAACTTTTTCCAGTTATGCTTCATTTTATCTTTTAATAGATAAACACAGGCTGATCCTAACATTGTTCCAAAAAAAGGTATTAATATACCAATTATAACACTTGAATTCACTTGTTCACCTCTTTTTATTTCATTTTGAAGTATTTAATATGAAACACATTTCATATTAATTATATCTTTTTTTTTGCTAATTGTCAATATAAAAAGAAAAAGAAGTAAAAAACTTCTTTTTAGTTAAAGTTTACTAATTTATGAGCTAAGCGGTATCCTATCATCGTTAATAGTCTGCCTACTTTTGTTGGAAATGATACCCAGGTTGCCATAGTACAGTATCTAATACTATGATATAGTTTTGGATTTTTCTCTTTTACTTTTTTCCAAAGGTCTTTATATTGTTTTTCTCCTTCTTTTGTATAAGATATTCTAGAGAATACAACTCCAATCGTCATTAAGAAAATACATTCTCTTCTCATTAATTTACGTAATTTTTTATTTTCTATCGTTGTTAAATCGTATGCTGTACATACTCTTTCTGACACTAATACTTGATGAGAACTACGTTTAATCATTTGGCTTTCTTGTACTGATTGATCACTTCTTCCGATATAGTAGCGATATAGATCTAAATCTAAATAATAAATAGTTTCCGTATTTACTAGAGGTAAATAGATAAATAAATTATCTTCATAAAAAACATGTTTTGGTAAATCTATGTTACTTTTATCTAGTACCCTCTTTTTATACATCATCGAATGAAGAGAGGGATATTGTGTTAATTTAAAACGATGAATATCATCCCATGTTAATACTTTATTTTCATCATATACATTAGCAAAAGAAATTACTTGATCACTTCTACCATCTGTATATGTATATACATAATTACATACTACTAAATCTGTATCTATATGTTTTATTTCTTTTAGTAGCTTTTTATAAGCTTTTTCGTCTAACCAATCGTCGCTATCTACCACTTTAAAATATTTACCTGTAGCATGTTTTAATCCCGTGTTTATTCCTTCTCCATGACCTCCATTTTCTTGATGAATTACTTTTACTGTTTCTGGATATTTCTTGTGATACTGGTCAGCTATTTTTCCTGTTTTATCTGTTGAACCATCATCAATTATAATTATTTCTACTTGTTCTTTTCCTATCAATAAGGAATCTATACATTTTTTCATATATCCTTCTGAGTTGTAACAGGGTACAACAAATGATATATCTTTCATATTTCACCAACTTACTATTTTTATTAATTCATTTTATCTGTTTTTTATCTGCGTTTAGAAATATAATATGTGCTATCTTTAACAAACTCCATTCTTCCCAAGTAATTACGTGATGCAAATTCATCTTCATCTAGGGTGTAACCACAGGCCTCTGCTGTATTAATGCTATTTTTATTACTTGGGTCAATATCTAATCTAATCGACCTAATGTTGTGATTTTCAAATAAGTAGTCTGTTGTTTCTCTAATGATTGTACTTCCATAACCAAGTCCACGATATGCCTTTAAGACCGCATATTCTAAAAACACTTCATCACGAACTCTACTTGATATAAATAAATATCCAATAGGAATATCTTCTACTTCTACTACAAAAGCACTTTGATAAATATTTCGGTTGTTATTTTTAGAGTTTTCTAGTCTAGGGCCTATTTGATGAATAAAGCTTGAATGAGATTCTCCTTTTTCAAACTCTTCTTTTAAATTCTTATGTTTTTCTTCTTTGTATCTCGTTAGTTTTAAAGACTCCAATTCTATATTCACATAATCACCTATATTTATTTTATCACTTATGTCTAGTAATATAAAGTATTTAAATTTAACTTTTTATATTTCTAGACACATTTAAAAGAATTCCCATACTAACCATACTGATTAAAAGGGAGGAACCTCCATAAGATAAAAATGGTAATGTGACACCTGTTACTGGTATCATGCCTATTACTACCATTAAATTCATAATTGCCTGAAATATAATTTGAAATGTCATACCAATGCATAAGTATTTAGCAAACTGATCTTTGCTACTTAAGGCAATTTTTATTCCTCGCCATAAAATAATAGAAAAAAGGCCTACTACAATAAAAGCTCCTACTACACCAAATTCTTCTGCTATAATTGAAAAAATGAAATCTGTCTGTGGTTCAGGTAGGTAGAAGTGCTTTTGAATCGAATTTAAGAATCCTGTTCCTAATAGGCCACCTGGACCTATGGCATATAGACTTTGAATAATTTGAAATCCTGTTCCTAATGCATCACTCCATGGATCTATAAATGAAGTAATTCTATCCATTCGATATGGAGCAATCACAATTAATATTATGACACCAATGACTCCAATTACTCCCATTCCTATGAAAAACTTCATATTTACTCCAGCAATAAATAATAGAGCAATAATAGATACTACTAGAATCGCTCCTGTTCCCATATCTGGTTGTAACATGATGAGGCCAAATAAGAAAAATAATATTCCTAAGATAGGAAAAACACCTTGTTTATAACTTTTTAGAAACTTATTACTATTTGTTAAATATTTGCTAGTAAAAATAATCATACCCAACTTGGCAAACTCACTTGGTTGTATTCCTAAAGAACCTATTCCGAACCAAGAACGACTACCATTTCTAACACTACCGATTCCTGGTATTAATACTAAGATTAGTAGAATTATGCAGATAAGTAAAATACTCCTTGCTTTTTGATAGTATATTTTGTAGTCTATTTTTGATACAACAAACATTACTATTAGACCAATGATAAAGAAAATAGATTGATATTTTAGATAATGAAAGCTGTCATTAAATTTATATTCTGACCAAATACTAGAGGCAGAGTATATCATTATAATACCAAAGATGGATAAAACAATAATCGCTAGTAGTAATATTTTATCTATTTTATCTTTCATGGTATCACCTATTTTATTATATTTTTTTGCATAAAAAAAAAGAACTGTAATAGTTCTTTATACTCCGCCTTCTATTTCTGTTAATACCCAGTCATAGTTTTCTGTATTATAAACAGTTCCACAATATGGACATACTCCACTGTTGTTTGCATCTATCGATGCTCCACAACCAGGACATGTTCTACTCATTCCTTCCATAGTAGCATTTTTGTTCTTTCTAAATGTTAATATATGACTTTTTTCTACTCTGTTTCTGTTATTACCAGATTTATATTCTCTTGATGTCTTATCTATTTGATAATCCATATATCTAGAAATTAATTCTACTCTTATTTCATAATACTTATCCGTTTCTTCTATTCCTATAATATATGAATCTTTAACATTAAGTTCATCATACATTTGAATTTCGTTTGCTTGCTGTAGGCTGTTTAACTTGTCGGTCAGCTCTTGATATAATTCGTCTCCTACTTTATGATCGACTCTTTTTAAATTTTCTGTCATGATAGACATTAAAATCATAATATAAGTATTGTCTACTTTAGCTAGAAAACCACTTTCTGAAAAACTTTTATCTTTCTTTATTAATTCTTCTTTTGTCATTGTTGGTCTTTTGCCTCCTTTTTACTTAATACCCAGTCCTTAGATACTTTTGCTATGGTACTACCACAATATTCGCAAGTTTGAGATGCTTTGCTTGTTATCTTTGCTCCGCAGTTTGGACAGGTGTCTGGTGTTGTTTTATTACATACATAAATCAGTTCATAGTGCATATATATTTTTCTATGCTTGTTTCCTCTTGTTACTTGATGGTTTTGTACTATATAGTCATAGAATGCTACTTTTAATTCCATTGTTACTGTTATTTGATTATTCTCTTCTTTAATATCTGTAATCATAGAGTCAAGATAGTTAAATGATTCCATTACATTTTGCTCATTTTTTACCTTTAATGTTTGTAGTTGCATTTCATATTGATTATATAGTTCATCCGTTAATTTAGTTCTTAATTTTTCATATTCAAAATTCATCCAAGCATTTTGAATATCTATATAATCCTGATATCTCGCTTGTAAAAATTCTTGTGCATTATAGTCAGGAATCAATGCCTTTATTTTATCTATTGATAATTCTTTTCTGTGATCTAATTTTTTCATATTTGATAATATATTAGAGCTTTTATTTTTCTTTCCCCTAGCTGTTTCTATAGCTATTAAAGTAGGAATGATTAGTATTACTATTGCTAGTATTAAAACTGCTCCATTGATAGATGTATCATCATTACTTGAACTACTACTATAGTAATTAGAACCACTATCCCAGCTAGAGCCACTGTCCCAACTGGATCCACCAGACCAACTAGAACCTCCGCTCCAGCCTCCACCGGTATCAAAACTAGAATCAAATCCAGAGTCGGCTTTTACTGTTGGTATTACTAATAATGTTAGTAAAATAACTATTATTGTTGGCAATAATATATAACTCTTTTTTTTCATTTTGCTACTCCTCTATCTCTACTACTCTCTTTTTATTTTATCACTATTTTTTTCATCGCAAAAAAAAGAAGCCTTCTTTTGACATCTTTTTTACAACCATACTCCAAATATAATTCCTGCCATAGCAAGTAATAATCCGCCTACCCAGAATAGTTTTACAATATCTGTCTCTTCCCATCCTAGTTTTTCAAAATGATGGTGAATTGGAGTCATTAAAAATAACTTCTTATGAAATACTTGTACCCAGAATGTTTGAATAATCACACTTAATGTTTCTATTACAAAGATACCTGCTACTACTAGGAGAGTCAATTCTCTATGAGTTAAAATAGCAATTGCTCCCATGGTAGCACCTAAAGCAAGGGAACCTGTATCTCCCATGATTACTTTAGCAGGGTGTGTATTATAGATTAAATACCCCATTAAACTTCCAACTAAAATTAAACTGAAAATCCCGATATCTTCAAAACCAACCATTAAGGAGATTAGAGCAAAAGCAATGTAGGCAATTGCTGAAAGTCCTCCCGCTAGTCCATCTAGTCCATCGGTTAAATTTACAGCATTACTTGCTCCTACTAAAACGAACAGAATGAACAGACCATAGAGCCATCCCATTTCTATATCAATATGAAGCGTTCCAACTACCCAAGATGTTTGTCCACCATTTCTCATATAGATATAGAAGAAACCGATAGCAATCAACACTTGCATAATGAGTTTTTGATAAGTTGTTAGTCCTTCATTTTGTGCTCTCCTAATTGATAAAAAATCATCTAGAAATCCTATACAAGCATATCCTAGAAACACCAATAAAACAATTCCTAAATTTGCTGTATATGGAATTTTATCTGTCAGGATTAAAAGAATTGTTGCGGCTACTGTAGGAATGATAAAAATTAACCCTCCTATTGTTGGAGTACCTTCTTTTTTTCTATGCGCTTCTCCTACAAAGACACTAACTCTTTGCCCCATTTTTAATTTTTTTAGTATTGGTATTAATATTAATCCTAATACTGCCGAAGATAAAAAACCAATCATTATCGCGAAGATAGCTTTGGTCAATAATAACATTTCGTTCACTCCATTTCTCTTGTGATATTATATCATACTTCATAAATTATTATGCAATTTTTGGTTCTTTAGACAAAATTTTACACTTCTTCTACTCTTTCTAAAGTTTTTACTTTTTGATTATTTTTTTCTAATAAATTTTCTTGTTGTTGTTTGATTTTTTCTAATTCTTCTTCTTTTTCTTTTAATTCTCTTAATAATTTGTTCAAATTAGACAATAATTCTTTGCATTCTGGAATTTCGTTTATATATTCTTTAAAATCCTTTTCAATCTTTCCAATCATATTTTCTAGTTTATCAGAAGTTTTTCCTATTAAGTTTATAGCATCACTTACTTTAGAAATGTTGGTTTCTATTTCTTTTCCGTAATCTGTTACCGAAATAATTCTGTATCTTCTTTCTCTTAGTCTAGGATTCATTAAGTTTCTCATAAAATATAGATAAGCTGCTGTTGCGGTAGCCATGGCTTTCGCGCTTCTACCTCCAGGAATCATCATAGGTATTGCTAACATCCTTAGAAGTCTTCTACTTTGTCTTGTCATTAGTTGCATTCTGTACTCTACCTGTTCTGTAATTGATGTAGAGTCTTTTACTTTTTGTTCTAATTCTTTTAGCATTGTGTCTTGTTCATATTGAAGGGCTATTAATTGATTATTAAAATTATCATAGTCATAATATGCATCTTTCATGCTTTGTAGTTTTTCTTCATCTACTTCTAGCTCTTCTTTTTTCGTTTCTACTTTGGTGTTTAAATTTCCTGTTTTCTTGGTTACTTCTTCTAGTTTTCCAGCAATCATAATATATAAATCTGAGTCTTTAACTTCATCTACTACTTTTTTATTCTTGAAACTTTCTATATAACCATCTACTAAGTCAGTAAGATAATCTTCTGCTTCTAAATTATTTACTTCCACTTTTATTTTTTCTTTTAATTCTTCTAATTTTTTAATAACCATATTTAACTGAAATAAAATGTCTTCGGCTTCTTTTGATGTGTGCATATCATCAGAGTCTTTTGCTAATACGTTATACTCATATATTAGTTCTTTTAATTCTTGTTTAATTTCTTTTAACTTTGATTCATATTCTGCAACTATTTTCTTATCTTGGGCCTTTTGAAAGGCTGGGTTTGTTGCTAGTGAATCTGTTGCTTTTACTATTTTCGTTTTTGGTAGAGGAATTGTATCTTGTTTTTCTTTTAGTAATTCTACTTTTTGTTCTTCTTTTTTCTCTATAGTAAATGTTACTTTTTCTATTCCTACTTTATCATTTTCCCTTAATGATACTTTTGATGTTGCTACTGTTGGAATTTCTGTTATTTCTAAAGCCTCTTTTGTTTCTTTTCTTACTCTAGGTGTTGTAGGGACTACTTTCTTTCCTTCAATCGTTTTTGGATAACCATAGTCTGTAAACTTTCTATCGTTAGTCTGGTAATCTTCTATATAAATAGAGGTCTCACTTAACTCTAATTTTTCTGCTTGATGAAGTTCTTCTGTCTGTAGACTTTTTGCTTGTTCCCTTTCTTCTTTTTTTTCATCTCTTATGTGAAAAATGGCATCAAAAGTGTTTCCTGCAATTGAAAGTGGTACGGCGACGAGAAAAGAAGCTAGTTGGAGATTTCTTACTTCCTTTTCTAACTTTTCTAATCTTAACTTTTTTTTCTTCTGATAATATTCTTTTAGTTTCTTTTTATTTTCTGATGTTATGATGATAGTTCGCTTTCTATCTCTTCTACCACCTTTTGTCCCTATTGTTTCGTTCATTTTTTTCACCATTTTAAGTGTATCATAATTTTATTCTCTTTTATATAGTTTCTATTTATTTCTCCACTTCTTTTGTGTCAAATTACTCTAATAATAGTCTAACTGTTCCGCCTTCTTCTAATTTTTCTCCGGCATCAGGTGATTGTGCAACTACTTTTTCTCCTGTTCCTGAATATTCAATTGTAAACTTACTTAATTTCTTCTTAGCTTCTTCTACGCTTTTTCCTACTACATTAGGAACTTTATGAGTTGGGATATCCGTCCATTCTAAATCTTTTTTCATTTCTCCTTCCTGTTTTGGAATCTCCAATGCATCAATGATATCTACTAAAATACGTCTTGCTATTGGAGTCGTTGTATAACTGGATAGAAGTGCTGTGTTTTTGGGATTATCTATTGCTAAATATAGAACAGCTTGTGGATCATTGGAAGGGACTACTGCCATGAATGACATGATATAGTTCCCTACTAAATATTTTCCGTCCTGTACTTTTTGAGCGGTTCCCGTTTTACCTCCAATACGGTAACCTTCTATATAGGCACTTTTCCCTCCTCCTTTTGCTACTACACTTTCTAAAGCATGTCTCATAATTCTTGAAGTTTTCTTACTAATTACTTGTCTTATTTTTTTCTTTTTTGTTTGCTCAATAATACTTCCTGTTTCTTTTTCTGATATACTTTTTACTATGTATGGTTCATATAAAGTACCGCCGTTTACTACAGCTGATACTGCTGCTACTTGTTGTAACGTCGTCTATTAAATGAAACTTTCTACCCAAGTTATCAGAGAATATATTTATGCTTTCTCCTGTTTTTATATAAATATCTAGTTTTATATTTTTATTCTCTTCTTTATAAACATAAATTCTATCAATTAGTTCATTAAAAACATCACTGAAACACTCATCATCAGTCAAACAATTATCTAACATCTTTTTTAATTCATTAATTTTATTTTTTATATAATTTTTATCTTGCTTGTTATTTTGTAATTCATTTAATCTGTTTTGATTAGTAATTATTTCTTCATTAATTAAATCTACTTGTTTTTTATAGTCCTCTTTAGATAAATACTCCTCCATAACAAGTTCTAGTAATTTATCTTTTTTATTATTAAACATTAAAATTTTGGATTCTATATTTTTTATTTCAGACTCATTATTATTTGTTTCTAAATAATTTTTACAGTCATTTAATATATCATCAAAAATATGCTTTCTTCGTTTCAATAATTTTTTAAACATATCTTTAAAAACTATATCTAATTCATACTCAAATACTCTAGGATTAGAGCAACCTTTTAAACTTTCTTTTCTATATACTTGGCACTCCCATACGGGATTATTTTTTCTTTTACCAGCCGATGATCTATGATAAGTTAAGTTGTGAGTCCCACAATAAATTTTACCGGAATATGTATATCTATTTTGAAATACTTTTTTATTTACGGCTCTGTTTGTAAAACTATCTTGCCTTTCCTTTAATTTTTTGTTAGCTCTATCCCATAGTTCTTCTGATACAATCGGTGGGACATTTTCAAAATCTTTATAAATAATCCAATCTGATTCATTTAATTTTCTCTTCTTTTTTGTACGGTAATCTAACACTTTCGTTTTATGACCACAATAATATCCTTTATATTTAGGATTTTCAATAATTCTAGTTAGTATTGTTGTATCTATCCTTTTACCTTTTTTATTTTTATAACCTAGGCTATATAAATACTTTGATACTTTAGATATGCCATCTGTGGTATTAGCATATCTGTCAAAGATAATTTTAATCATTTTAGCCTCTTTTTCGTCAATGACGAGTTTTCCTTTATCTTTTACATAGCCATAGATATTAGAACAACCTAACACAGTACCACTATCAATGCTTCTTTTCATACCAAAAGATACTCTTTCGGATAGTTTACGCACCTCATCTTGGGCAATAGAAGACATAATCGTTAACCTAAGTTCTGAATCAGGTAATATGGTATTAATATTATCATTTAAAAAATATACACCAACACCATTTTGTAGTAACTCCTCTGTATATTTGATGCTGTCTAGAGTGCTTCTTGAAAATCTAGATATTTCTTTCGTTAAGATTAAATCAAATTTATGGTTTTTAGCATCTTCTATCATTCTTAAAAATTCTTCTCTATTTTTTACTGATGTACCACTAATACCTTCATCAATATAGGAACCTATAAAGTGCCAGTTAGGAACTTTACTTATATAATCATTAAAAAAAGATACTTGAGCAGATAAGGAATGCAACTGCTCATCTTTATCTGTTGATACTCTGGCATAAAAACAAACATTTAACTTTAATTCTTGCAAGGGAATACCTTTCATAATATTATTCCTAACTGTATATAAGTCCATATAGTGCCTCCTTAAGTTAATATTTTGTAATTACTGCTATTATTTATATAATCATCATTCATCTTACTTTTTTCTAAAACAAGTTTATTCATTAATTTATTAATACAAAAGTTATACATTCCATCATCTATAACACTTGTCCTTTTTAAGTATTCAAGCAGTTTGATACTTGTTTCTAATTCAATTATTCTAGATGGAATTTTATTTGTAATTTCCATATACTCTGTCCTTTCTTTTAAGTTTATTTTTATAAAAACTAAAAAAGAACTTAAGGTAATAAGTTCTACAAAAATTGAAAACTTAATACCTTATAAGGACAAAATTAGACTAAACCATTATCCGAAAATATTAAGTTTTCAAATAACAATTTAGTTTTTAATATTTAATTTTTTATAATCATTCTAGCAATTTCATAGCCATCAACATTATCTGGTAATAATTTATCATGTTCTAAAATTAAAAATATTTCTGCAAGTACGTCTACCTTCTCTTTAAAAGATAACTTTTCAAATAAAGGCATCATTCTTTTATATTCCTCTTGATAAAGATGATAAAGTTTATATGTATGATTCCAATATTCATTTAATTTTGCTACTAAATAATGGTAACCAATACTACTTGGATTAAATATATCAATACAAATACTATCATCTAATAAATCAGGGTTAGTTTCATTTAAACTATTAATCTGATCATTATCCCATAAGTTTAAAATATAACTAATAAATTTAAGTTTATTTTCCTTATCCAGTTCATTTATCTTTTCTGTTATTTTTTTAACCTCATTACTTGTATTTTTTAAATACATATTAAACACATCCTTTCATTTTTAATTTAAGCCATTTTAAGAGCCTTTAATTTTTTATACTGATAACTGATTAAGAGCAATATTAAAGTCCCTTATAGTCTAAATTAAATACAAACAAACTGATTTTTTGTTTTAATATTTATCACTTAATAAAATGAATTTTGCAAGAGGTTTTTATTAAAAAATCAAATTTTTGTTTTATCAACTTTATCTATTTATTTTTAGTTTATTAATATATTAGTTATTAATAGTATCTAATTATCCAGTTATGGTAAATCGAAATATCCTTTTGGCTCATCTGGATATTCATAAATGATATATACATAAATAAATCTTCCACTTTCATCGTAAGTTTTTTCCACCTCTAAATATTTATTATCCTTTAATTCTTTTATTGCGCTATTAACTGCATTTTTACTTTCTTTACATAAAAGGCATAAACCATTAACATTAAATTTCCAATTATCTGGTAAAGATAACATTAAAGTTAATAATCCTTTAGCCTTTAAAGAAATGTTTTTATCTTCCAAATATCTATTATCAATCTTCGTATAATTTGTAATTTTATTTGTTCTAAATATCATATTTATTTTTCCTTTCTTAAAATTATGAGTAGCCACTTTTGCTATTTTGGGGGTGTTTTTTATAGTAAAAATACTGCATATTTTTAATGGGCATAAGAAGAACGACACCATAAATTTATTTATCCTTGATAAAATAAGGATGAAGTAATGGTGTCTTACTATTTTTGCACTTGCAAAAATGACTACTTTTATAATTATAAGTGGCTACTCATATATAAAAGTTCTTTTAATACCAACAAAAAAAAGTGGCTACTACTTTTATAAATAGTGACCACTTATTACTAGTTCATTAAAAATATGTGCTTCCTTTAGTTTTATTTTATATAACACCTTCTTTCAAAGAAAAAAGAGAAGAACCAAGTTCCTCTCCACATAATTTCTTGATATTTTACTATATTATAGCACTTGACAAAACTGAGTCAAGTTCATTTCATGTCTAATTCATGTTACATTATGTTTTTTTCATGTTGGGAAAAAAATATTATTATTTTTTTGCTTGAAATTAAATATTTTATTACTCATTTTACAAATTTTTTCTATTAACCTTCCAAAACATCTAAATATCTTTTATATTGCTTATACATAATATTTTTTATATATTGTTCCATATATTCATAATCTATTTTTCCATCAACACAAGGTAATAATATTGTTTGTCTTTTTATACGAGTTTCATTAGCTTTATAGGCATAAGTAAATTTTTCCTGATTTTTATTTATAGCGGTAGAAATAAATATTAGAACAAACTTATTTAGATTAATTTTAAATTTTATTTTTCCGCAATCAGAATTCAAATTAAAGGGATAATCATGATAAGCAGAATATCTAGTGCCAACACCATTAAGTGAAATTGTTATACCATCTGTATAAGCATAAGCAATATCCCCCAAAAATGCTACACCTTGATTCGATGCTGCTGCGGTAACAATCGGACAGTTTCCTTTTTTTATTTTTCCTAAATTTCCTACATTTCCACGATTAACTTCATCAATTAGTGAATCTAGTTTTATTTCACACCATCCCTTAGAAGATAATTTGGGAATTTCTTTATATTGAAAATTACTTAGTTTAATTTTATTAAAATCAAAAAGATAATCTCTTTTTTTCATAATCATATCAAATTGAAATGCTAAATAATCAGATATTGATTCTTCAAAATCCTTTTCAACTGGAAGGTCATCGTTAAAATAGTAGAAAGAATGTAACCATTCATCATCTGGTTTTATTGTTGATTTAACACAAAATTTAGTTTCAGACTCTATCCTATCAAACCATACGTCTAATAAATGTTGCTTTTTGTCCTTTGCACTTTCAGTTTCAATTAATCCTCTATGAGGTGATACTTTATATCCATCATCTATAAAATCAATAAATTTACATTTTTTATCTTTTGGATGTGGTATTCCAGCAGTAAAAACAGCTATACAAGGATTTGTACCAACTCCATAAAATGTGTTTAAATTTAATGTGATAACACCATCCAATGTGTGATGTTTCAAAATACTTTCTTTAATATTTTGTTCATATTTGTTTTTACCAGTCATAGAACTCTGAGGAACAATCACAATTGCTTTCCCACCTACAACTAAACTATCAAATAAATGTTCAGTAAAATTAAGTTCACATTTTTCTGGACTTACTTTGCCCATTGAATAAGGTGGATTCATCATTCCTACTGTTGCACCTTTTAATTGTAATTTACTTGCATCTTGCGCTAGAAAATCATCACATGTTAGATTACTTTTCCCGTTTCCACGAAGAATCATATTTGTAGTTGCAATTGTAAACATATAAGGTTGTAATTCATAACCATGTAATTGATTTCTTTTAATTGAGGTTCTTTCTTGTTCATTAGAGGCTTTCTTTAACATATAATGCATTGCAGATACTAAAAATCCAGCAGTACCACAACAAGGATCTATGACAACGCTATTCTTAATACAACAAAAAATTGTGAGTGAACAGGATTTCAACTTGGTAATAAGAAAAAATTTGTGAGTGTTTCGGATTTAAAGACCAAAAAAAGAACAAACCATTTCTGATTTGCTCATATCACTATTCCTAAAAATTGTAATTTCTCGCACTAATTGATTAGTGTATCTTCTATCTTTTTTATATTGCTAATAGTTTGTTCGTGATGACCATAGTATATTTTTGATATATTATGGCTTAATATTTTATTCCAACTATTATTTATCTTTTCATCATTAAATGTTATTGCAGATTTTAAGTCGTATAAATCTCCTACAAAAGCACTACCATTATCTAAAATTAGAGAAATACTATCTTCACTATGTCCAGGTGTATATATTATTTCTCCATCTATCCCTAAATCATTTAAAAACTCTCTACTTTGCTCACAAGATATAATTACAGGCTCTGTATTTATAGGCTTAAACTGAATATTCTTATCTTTTTGCAAAATTGTGTCTGAACTATGAATATAATCTTTTTGAACATCTACTAGCAATAGTTTTGTTCCCATATCAATTATATTTTGTGCTATTCCTATGTGGTCTGGGTGGTAATGTGTAATTAAAAGATAATCAATTTTTTCAATATTTAATTCTTTAATTTTTCTATAAAAGGCTTGTAATGTTCCTGACCAGTCTGTATCTACTAACAAACCACTATTTTTACCTTTTATATAATAACAATTTGTATTTCCATATTTTAATAGTTGTATCATTTCCGTTCCTTTCAAATTGTAATTTATATAACTTCTTTTCTATGATTCAAGTGTATTCCTATATGTCCTATTCCTAATATAATTGTTGCCATAATGAAGAATATATTTTTACCATATATACCTAGCAAGAAAAATGCAAATACTGGTAGTGTAGCACCTGCAACTGGTATTCCTAGTAAACTACTATACATATCTTTCATTGTTTTATTGCTTTTAAAATATCTAATCCAATATATTTCATATAAAATCATAATAATAAAGGCAATTAACAATATAATAGACCAATTTGTAATCTTATTTATATTAAGATTACTAAATATCAAAGATAAACAAGTTACTAGCATTTCCCCAATTCTTTCAAATAGTAGTAATACTTTATTTTCATTTTTAACATACTTTTCATACTCTTTTGGCTTATTTTTACTCCATATAATATTTGGTATCATTAACATCAATAAAAATACTAAACCTATATATGAAAATCCAAAGTTAATATTCATTATTTTATCTCACTTTCAACTTGTAATTTATTGGTTGATATAATCTAATAATGGCTTTAGATATTCTTTATCAGTCCAATCACACTTTTTACCAATTGCACTCATTAATGCTTTCATCCAAGGCTCATAAGTATTAGGATCTTTCTTTGCTATTGCCTTTTGTAACATTTTGCATAAAGTTCTATCTTTGAATGTCATATTTGCTTCATCCCAAGCACCTCTACCATAAAATGTAGGAATATCTTTCAAATCTTCTTTAAGATTATGTTCTTTGATTTGACTAAATGCTTTTTCTTCAAATGGCGATGCTCCAACACAAAGTATTGCTAGTTTTTTATTTTTAAGTACAGCATAGTTTTTTCTAAAAAATGATAAACCTGCTATACCAGAAGCATAGATTCCACCACATAAAATTATTGTACTATATTTTTCAATATCTTTTACTTTTACATTTGGTGTTTCTATGCAATCAAATTTAGTTTCTTCAATTATCCAATTCACATATTTTTTTGTTGCACCATACTTTGATTGATAAATTATTATACCTTTTTCCATAATCTATATCTCGCTCCTAATTTGTTATTGTAAATTGTTTATAAATTTTATACTTTCATCATATATTTTTCGATATTCAATGTTATGAACATAATGAGAACATTCTAAAATTTTATATTCTCCATTTTGCTTACTATTTATATAATCAATAATAAATATTCTCCATTGTTCTTTTTCGTAGCCTGTCCCATCTCCATTAGATACAAAAAATAACATAGGTACATTAGTAGTATCAATACCTTCCAATTTTTTAGCATTGTCTTTTATACTTTTTGTTTCATTTAACATTGAAGTTGTTGCTGTTCTTCTATAAAAAATAACTCTATATAATTCTTTTTCTTCGTCTGTTAAAATTCCATCTTTAATTGCAGAAGAAGAATTAACAATAGATGGTATAAATCTAGTAAGCCCTATATCCGCTCCAAATTTAGATAAAGTAAAAAGAGTATTATTTATTTTCATATTTTCGTATGCTTTAGGAACTGCTGGATCTAATCCTACGATTCCTTTTATTTCATCTGGATATTTATTTGCCCAATATAATGCTTCAATTCCAGACATAGAATGAGGAAATAAAATATATTTACTATTTTTTATACCTGCTTTATTCAACGATTCTCTTGTTTCAAATAAAATTGTATCTATATCTCTATCAACATCACTTATATCACTAAAACCATACCCTGCCTTTTCCACCACTGCTATTTGATAATCATTTTCAAATAATGAGTATAATGTTTTAAAGTCAAGTGTTGGTGAACAAGTTCCTGCTCCAGACATAAAACTAGATGTGATTTTAAAACCAGTAGAAAATTAAATAATGATGTTAAAGAAAAAATTAAAGACTTGAAAAAAGATTATCCTCATATAACTGGTACTTTAATTTATCAAAAATTAAGTGATGAAGGCTTTATTAATCCTAATGATATTTCTTTAGGCACAGTTTTAAAATTTATTAGAGATAATAAAACTTTATTTAATGAAACTGAAAATACAGATAGACGAGCCTTTGTTATGCCTCATTCTAATGACTGTTGGCAAGCGGATACTTCTCATGGACCTTATCTTACTATTAATGGTAAGAAAACTTTAACTTATTTAATCGCTATTATTGATGATGCTTCTAGGTTTATTGTAGGCGCTAAGTTTTTCTTTAATGATAATTCTATTAATTTACAAGATGTCTTTAAAAGTTCTATTAAGAAGTATGGTGTACCTAAAAAGTTATTTGTTGATAACGGTTCAACTTATAAGAATGATCAATTTAATATTATTTGTGCATCTTTGGGTTTAGTTTTAATTCATGCAAGACCTTATTCAGGAGCATCTAAGGGTAAAATAGAAAGATTCTTTCATACTATGAAATCCACTTGGATGAGAGGGCTTAATTGGAATGAAATAGATTCTATTGATAAGTTAAATGAGTTATTATTAGATTTTATTAATGACTATAATAATAAATTGCATAGTTCTCTAAAAGATGAAGATGATAATTTAATTAGTCCTACTACTAGATTCTTTAAAGATAGTAATTTAATAAATAAACTTGATAATGACTTTATTGATATTGCATTCTTACATACTGCCTATCCTAAAATTAGAAGTGATGCCATTGCCTATATTAAAAATCATGAATATGAGGTTAATATGAAATATATTGGTAGAAAAATTACTGTTAAGTATGATCCTTTAAACTATGATTATGCTTATATCTACGATGATAACAAATTAATTGAAAAGATTAATTTAGTTAATAAAGTTGATAATTCTAAAATTAAAAGAAAAAGTACTTTATATTAAAGGAGTGATTAATTATGTTCTTAAGTTTTTATGGATTAGAATTTAATCCATTTGATAAAGATATCAATTCTAAACACGCTTATTTAACTAATGATTTAAAAATTATGAATAATAGATTAGATTTTTTAAAAGAACATCCTTCCATTGCCTTATTTACTGGTAATGCTGGTGTTGGTAAAACCTTCTCTATTAGGACCTTTCTAGAAAGTTTAAATCCTAATTTATTTAAATGTATTTATATCTCTATGTCTTCTACTACAGTTATAGATTTTTATAGACAATTATGCTTTGGACTAGGAATAATCCCTGCTTTTAGGAAATCTGATATGTTTAAACAAATTCAAGAGTGTATTATTAATTTCGTTAAAAATAAAAAAATTAAGGTAATTATTTGTGTCGATGAGGCACAATACCTTAAAACTGATATTCTTAACGATTTAAAAATGCTTATGAATTTTGAAATGGATAGTAAAAATTATTTTACTCTGATCCTTTCAGGTCAACCAATCCTAAATGACCTTTTAAATCGTAATGTCCATGAGGCTCTTCGCCAAAGAATTACTATCAGTTATAACTTCTCTGGTATTACCAAAGAAGAACTTACTGATTATATCACTTCAAGACTTAAGCTTGCTCATGGTAATTCTGAAATATTCACACCCTCTGCCATCGAAACTATCTATAATAGTTCTAATGGTTCAATAAGGGTTGTGAATAATATTATAACTAAATCTTTAATAATTTCAAGTAGTAAATGTAAAAATGTTATAGATTCTGATGATATTTTAGAAGCTTTTAATGATTTATCATTAGGATAATTTGATTATGGAATATGATATTGATTTTGTTATAGAAGAAATTGTTAATTTATTTAGAGATAATTTAAAGTTATTTCTTCTTAATGATAACTACTTGATTAATTTAAAAGAATATTGTAAAAAAGATTTGGATTTAAAATATACCCCTTATGATGATTTAGTTTGTTTTGCAGAAGAGGCTTTGGGTGATTTAGTTAATTGTGAATTTTGGTTTGATTTTAGAGACTTAGAATAGTCTCTTTTTATATATATTAATAGGTTATTATAAATTGAAAAAATTGTTATTTTATCTTTGAAATACTATATATAAGCTTTCTTATTAGATACTTTATCTGTTATTTTATTTTTGAAATTGTTGGTTATTATAAATTTAAAATTAACACTTTGGTTTTTAATACTTTCGCTTTCATCATATCCTCTATCTACATCTTCTTTTGATAGTCTTATATAAATAGCTACTTTATATATTTTTTTGTCTATCGGCTCAAGCATTCTACCTCCTTTCCATGCTTGAGATAATAATTTGAATTCCTATAAATTATATCTAATTTATAGGTGAATTCAAATGCTCAAGTGATAAAAATTTTTAATTTTTATTAATCACATTTGCTAATTGGATATATTAATATTTCTTTTCATATATTGTAGAGTGGGCTCATTTATATCTAACATATTCATTATCAAATCTTCTATTAATTTTTCTAAATCCTCTCCTTTTTTGTCAAAGCATATATTCACTTTAAATGACTCACTCATATTTTCTCCTATTATTAACTAATATTTATTTAATTTATATGTGTCAAAAATGCGATTATTCTAAATATAAACATATAAAGTTTATAATATATACTTTACTTTTCTCTCAAAAATTCTACCCTAATTTCTAAAAATACAAAAAAGATATGCCTTTTTATTTACATATCTTTTTCAAAATATAATCTTTTTATTACTTCAAAATTTATTTCTTTAATTTTTCAGATAACAGTTCCTGGGTAGGAATGTGCTAGTTTTCACTCATATGTCTCTATAATTTTATGCTAGTATATTTAACTTATAAAAATTAAATATGCTATATTGTTTTATAACTTGTAAGTTATATTACTTATCCCCACTTTATATGAACCTTTTAGAGTATCCCAAATAACAGTCCTACATATCCAACGATATTTATCGCTGAATGGAGCATAATAGAAGCAAACACATTGCGATACCTTGTATAGAATATGGTTAAGACCACGGCCGGAAGCAAGTAATAGAAAAATTCTGAAAACTGAACAATATGAATGCAGTCAAACAAGAATATAGAAATTACAGCGGCAACACTTGCCCTAATCCTTGTTTTTGGCTTTCCAATCAGCGAAAAACGAAATGTCATTTCTTCTATAACAGGCGCAAAAATACAACCTTGAATAACAGTTAAAACAATAGGCACTGATATCATCTGAGCTTTTACATTTTCGTTGTTCTTTGGCAAAATATCTAATTTGAATTTGTCAACTACATATAGCAACAGCATTGTAAAAACAAGGTCTGCTATAAGCCATACAATCAAATTCAAATAAAACCTTTTGCTTTTTAATTGATGTGCCTTTAAGGCATTCCACTCCTCTGATAGTTCTTTATTGAAAACAGTCAATACCACAACAAACAAAACAACATACACAATAAAAGATGCCCATTCATCAGAAACAGTTGGCGCAATAAGTTCCCACAACCCAAAGTTAATTAAATAGAATAAAATTATGATTAAGATCCTCTTCCAATTATCTTTTAATAAATGTATCAATAGCTTACCTCCTAAAATCCTGATTTACCACTACCATTAAGTCCTAATATTTCTCCCTCGTATACTTCAAAAGACAAATCATCTACTGCTTTTAATTCTTTATATCTTTTTGTTAAGTTCTTAACTTCAATAATATTTTTCATTTATACCTCGATTACAAATTAGTTATTGTATTTTTTCTATAAACTTAATACTTTCATCATATATTTTTTGATATTCTATATTATGAACATAATGAGAACAATCTAAAATTTTATATTCCCCATTTTGTTTGCTATTAATATAATCAATAATAAACTTTCTCCAATCTTCTTGTTTATAACCTGTTCCTTCCCCATTTGAAGCAAAAAATAACATTGGTACATCAGTATTATCAATACTTTCTAATTTTTTTGCATTTTCTTTAATACTTTTTGCTTCATTCAACATTGAACTAGTTGCCGTTCTTCTATAAAATATTACTTTATATAATTCCTTTTCTTCATCTGTTAAATTACCATCTTTTATAGCAGATGAATTATCAATAATAGATGGCATAAATCTAGTAATTCCAATATCGGCTCCAATTTTTGCAAGACTAAGCGTAGCGTTACTTATTTTCATATTTTCATACGATTTAGGAACTGCTGGATCTAATCCTACGATTCCTTTTATTTCATCTGGATATTTATTTGCCCAATATAATGCTTCAATTCCAGACATAGAATGAGGAAATAAAATATATTTACTATTTTTTATACCTGCTTTATTCAACGATTCTCTTGTTTCAAATAAAATTGTATCTATATCTCTATCAACATCACTTATATCACTAAAACCATACCCTGCCTTTTCCACCACTGCTATTTGATAATCATTTTCAAATAATGAGTATAATGTTTTAAAGTCAAGTGTTGGTGAACAAGTTCCTGCTCCAGACATAAA
>OCHK01000618.1_pt1 | contig 34038 bp, 32 predicted proteins | sample 1538551 | NCBI WGS metagenome assembly OCHK01 (sample SAMN04571707, study PRJEB22368) | human gut metagenome | biome: human gut; material: stool | host: Homo sapiens | place: Luxembourg | collected 2012-08-31
CTTCGCTTTTTTCAAACTCGCAATATACAATTCTATTCATTAAAATTCGGCATACTTGTCAAAATCTCATTTATCGTCACACTCATGCGATAAATAATATTGCTTTAAAAATTCAAGCAGCCTATTTAACAGTTGCTGCTCTTCGTCGATAATAAGCGCAACCCCCGCGTATATCTGCTTGATCAGTTGCGGATTGAAAGATATGTTATACTCCAAGCAAAACGAATAGATGCGTTTCGCTTGTTCAACGATCTGTCCATGTTCATCTCCCAACTTTTTATCATCAACTATTCCCGCTGAAATCAGATAATCAATACGTTTCTGCATCAAAACATGATGCTCAAGCAGAACAGCATAACTAACCGGCTCTATATAGCATCTGTATTCATGCTGGTTGGCTAGTGATTTCAAAAAATCACGGTAACAATTCAGTCCATACCGATAATTTTTCGCTTCCCCCTCCGGTATAGGGCCATCTTCCTTTCGCTTCGAGTGAAGATAATCATATATCCCATTATACACTTTCTTGATATCTGCCTTTACTGCACAATCATCATTAAACTTCAAGAAATTCAGATTGAACAACCCATTTTCGCGGTTAAAAACAGCCTGAATGTATTCGTCATATCCAATCTCATACGGTTCAAAGGTGCTGTTTGAAGTTTTGCCAATAGCATAGAAGAGCTGCGTTTTTTGATTAAATCCATATATCAGATATACCGTGTTCGTCTCATAACACTGATATGCAGGTTTTGCTTTAATATAAAAAGCATTGTAATTTCCGGTTAAGTAGTAGCCACCGGCAATCAGCTTTTGAATTATACTGATCAGCTCATCTTGATTGTCCTCAAACATTTCTCTGTGCCACGTCATATGATGCTGATGCATGATTTTCTCTTTGACAAGCCATTTGTCTTCATGTAAATGCGAAAATTGGACGCGTTTGTCTTGTCCGGATATGATATTGGAATAATAATTACGCAGAACCGGTGTAAAATCCATCTCATATGCCTCAAAAGCGCTATACTCCATCGCAAGAAAGTTTTCTCTCACAATCGGAGTCGTGCAAATAGGCAGTTTCACCTCACCTAAATTGTTCACATTCCCCATTATAAGTACTCCTCATTGTGTTTTTTTACAAGGCAAGCATATATTTCATCTGTGATCCGCGGTAAAATGATCTTTTCGGATTCAATTATGCCATTCATTTTATCAGCAAGTCGATCAATTATTCTTTCGTCCATCGTCAGGTTGTACTTGATAAAAAGCAAATGTACCGTTTTTTGTTGTTCGCATATTTTCTGATACTCAGACAAAATTCCTTGCGAAACAACTTGTTCACCGGCAAGGTACTCCAATCGTCTAACCATCAGCTCTTTTAATTCCATAAAGAATCGGCTGTATCTTTCGTCAAGATATTTACCCTTTTGAGCCTTTATATAATTAACAAATTCTCTTTCACAGTCAAACCCGTATTTAAGCCCTCTTTGGTGTCTGTACCCACTGTCTTCACAATTAATATAGTCAAGAAGCGAGGTATAAACTTGACTTAAATCGAATGTAAAATCACACTCTGGATTCAATCTGAATGCATCGAATTCTATCCTTTCTATATCACGTTTTATATATGACTCGTTTTCTCGGTCAAAATCAACACCTATCGAAGATATAAACTCGCTATATGTAAGACAATGCGACCTATATTTTCTATCACTGGTATACCCCATGGCGTAAAATAATTGTGACTCATCATCATAGCCATAAATCAACATTGTATGTCGAAAATGCCTGTATTGATAGCTGACTGTTTCGGGAATGTAGTACTCATCGTAATAACCCATGATGTACCAGCCACCATCTATGAGGTTCTTAGCCCACTGCACAAAGTTCAAAATATCAAGAGACAAAAAGCTCTTATCAAACCTATATTTTTGAACAATTAACGCCTTGCTCTTTGCAAAGTATCGTTTTTCTGGCATACAGTGATTAAATATTCCCATGGCTTTAGGGTCATAGTAGCAGTTAATGTGCTTGCTTAGGATCCACGGCGTTTTTTTCTGTAAAACGCCAAGTTCAAAATTACGGATTTGATATGCTTGTATCCATGTGTTTTTTTCAAGTTCGAGAATTCTTTTCGACATGCCAAAAATTCCTCATTTTAGTTCGTATCAATCGGATATTCAGACAGTATTCTATTGAATGCGAATTTCCTTATGTTCTTCCTGGGTCAACCAAAGATAACTCATATTTTCCAAGAATGCTTCTAATATCACCATTTTTATTCGTATTACTAAACCGATATCTTGCGATTTTGTGCCTTTCTTTAATTTCAGCTAACATAGTCATTTCAATATTTCTCCCGAGTGCCCGACATGATAAGCTGAAAAGCTGTAGCTCGTCACCTTCAATGGCAATCGCGCCCACGATGCCAAGGTCTGAAAAACGGTCTGAAACTCTGACCGAATACAATTTGAATTCCGGCTTTATTACATTGGCTTTCAATTCTTCGACAGTATATCTTATACCGTTTGTCATTCGGTTCGTGCGCTGCGTAAGTTCCGATATCCGTGCATATTCGATTGGAGTTGCTTCGTGAATATCCACTTTTATATCAAGCGAAGCAAGATATTCATCAAATGTTTGACAGTGCTTTTTCAGCTCGCGCCTGTATTCATCGGTTTTATATGCGTCATGGCGTTGCTTCACAGCGGCAGCATCTATGCCCCGCTTCAGATTAAAACACGAGAGGGCTTCATATATGCTATCCCGCTGATATAGAATAGGTGTAACCTCCGGCAACATATTGCGTATTGATTCGACCTCGAAATTAGAATCGTCAATAAACACCATACTGTCAAGACCGATATTGAGTGTTGCGGCAATATCTCTAAGGTTTTCTGCTTTTGTATGCCAATTTGCACGAAAGCACGCGATGTGCTCCTCTCTCAAGACCATATCGCTTTGTTCACGGAAAACTTTCAGCACATCTGACTCGTCATTCTTACTGCAAACAGTCAGAATAACGCCATGATGGTGCAGCATCAAAAGATATCTTTGAAAATCCTGATATGGTTTTCCAAGACCGGAAGAACTCAACTTGATATTTTCAAAACCGTCTTCCGAAAGTATTCCACCCCACAATACATTATCACAGTCAATCACGATACATTTCTTAGTGATTCCGTGCGTAATTAGGTATTGCTTATAGATTTCCAGTCCGATTTTTTCAGACAGCAATTGACTGTACAGATAATTCCATCTGTATTTATTTTTGGTGCTATATGCGTTCGGTATTCCGATGGAGGCAATCACTCGTTTTGTATCGATAAACGTGATTTCAGAGCCAAGTTCTTCTCGTATCTGAGCATTGATTTTGTCCACCAAGCCGTTCAAAGCATACTGCGAACCGAGCACAACAGACGAATTCCATTGCCAATCTTCATACCCGAACCATAACACAGACGCATTTGAATTTTCACTGACCGACGCCCGAATAAGACGCGCTTTTTCAAGTTCGAAATTAACAATCTCACTTACACCTGTCGTGGAATCTCCATCTAACAGACCGGGATATGCGTTTTCAAAATTCAAAAGAATCACAATAAAATCACTCTCAGCAAATCGTTGTAACGACTCAGCCGAACAATATTCATCGTAATTCACGGTGGCTATTCTAATCCGAATTCCGTTTTGCTCAAAGATCCGATTGACAGACGGCACCAAAAGCGGCTCGACAGACAGATTGGAGACAATTGTCATCGCAAAAAAAGACTTGCTCTGCATAGATTCCCCCGGCTTACGAATCACATGATTCAAGAACCGATTTATCGCTTTCCCCAACAGCGAGTTGGAGCACTTCCAACATCTTGTTAACCGAATTCATTTTGGTCAAAAGCAATTTTTCATCAGGTATCTCACATTCAAATGCCTCTTCAAGCGACACAATAATTTGAATGAATTTGATTGAATCCAATCCCAATTCAAGCAGATCGTCATCACATTGATCCACGGTCACTTCCATGTCTTGAACAGAATTGACGATTTCCAATATTTTTTCCTTTGTTATTTCTTTCATTCGCTTATCCCCAGAAAGACTCGCTTGTTGATTGCAATCTTTTCCTTATCCCGTTCTGTCAAGTCCTCTTTGATAAGGTCATACAGATTATCAGAATCAAGCCTTGTTTTGAAGTCACACTTCCATTCACGTCGTTCCTTTTCGCACAGCCCGTAGCAATTCAGAAGTGACTCCCCCTCCGGTGTTCTGAATGCTTCTATGTACTGCTTTAATACATCGTCATCAAATACCTGACCTGTATAGTATAAGACATAAAACACATAAGGAATAATCTCATATTCGGCACTCATGGCATATAGCTTGTCCAAAGGTATCGCATCAAGATTATTTTTCAGCAAGTAATATACATCCTTGAACATATCATATTTGATGCTTTTTCTCGTTGCAAGCAGAAAAAGAGAGTTCATGTCTTTATAGTGGTGAAGAATAAGCTGAATCATCGCCTTTAATGGGGGCAATGTTTTCACTTTGACACCGTAAATCTCCATTTCTATTGTGTCTGACAGGAATTCCTCAATGTCTATTCGTTTGCCTTCATATTCGCCCCAAAAGATGTCATAATTTAAGTCTATATAAATGGAATTTCCGTTTATATTTTTCGTACATGGTAACAATTGGTGCGAATTTGTAAGTACAAAAATTCTATCTTCTCTGCTATAATTGGAATATATATTCATAAAACCATTTGCTTGTAAGACCTCTTCAAGTTTTTTTAGATTTTTTCGCGAAACTAATATATCAATATCATTGTACAAACGCATGCCGTTTTTTTGATATGCCTCAATCGATAATGGCTCTCCTTTTACTATAGCAAATAAGTATTGTTGTGTATCAATGAGTAATTGTGATAACTGTTTGTAAAGAAATTTGCCCTCAATTAGATTCTTCATCTGAATAGCTTCTTGAATCATGATTTATACTACCTCGTTTAAAATATAATTATAAAAATTTTCAGAGCATTGATGAATGCAAAATAAATCATCGCAAATATCCAGATATTTAAACGGTATGTTTTGAATAATATAAGCAAACAACGTGGAATTCAGTATTTTTTTAACATGTTCGGGCAAAAGATAGCTAATTCCAACGATATTATTCAACAGTAAACTTTTCTTTTGTAATTCATTGTCTATATTCTTTACTTCAATCCCGCTTTTATTTCTAACTCTCCGTAAAAAGAATATGCATTTTAAATTGAATATTCCAGAAATATTTCCAAACCCCAAGTTAAGGCGTTGGATTTCTATAAATTTTTTCCCTTGTAAACTTTCTTTTGCAGTAACAAATATATTATCTTCATTTGAAAGACTTTTAAATGTACTGAAGTTCATTTTTAATGGCATACTATTAGAAAAACATGAAATGATACTATTAATCCTTGTTAAGTATAGTGTATCGTCTGAAAAAACATTTGTAAATTTTGTCAAATGTGAAGCAAAAGTAGTTTTTCCAACGCCTTTATCCGCGCAAAATGCTATAATTTTTTTATTACACTCAATACTGCTTGCATGAAGCAGGATATCTTTACAATTATGCGCCAAAATAGAAAAAGGCAAATTATAGAGTGTTGATTCAAGCTCATTTTTATTTTTATAATATGCCTTAATCCTATTGTTTTCCACATCAATAACATATGAAGTGAGTGGCGATTCAATAATGTAATCCTTATTATTTTTCGAGCAATAAATTCTTTCATTGTCGAATATTTTTTCATTATAGCAAGATAAATTTATGATACAATCTGTCGTAGAAAGATTTTCATTGCATTTAGGAAGAAAACTAAGTGGTATATTAGATTTTAAGATAAATTTATAACAATTATAAACATACTGCTCATTCATATTCTTTAATCACCTTATTAATCTCATAGGCGTTCGCCTGTTTTTCAAACATATCACGGTAATAACTGTTCGGATCGGAACATAATTGCTCATGTGTTCCAGATTCAATAATTTTTCCGTTATCAATCATTATAATTTTATCAGAGCAAACCGTCGTTGTTAGTCTGTGCGAAACAAATAAAGCAATCTGATCGGATGTCATTTGCATGATTTTTTCATTAAGCTTAAACTCTGCAAACGGGTCAAGAGAACTATTTGCCTCATCTAAAACAATAACTGACGAATTTCGAATATAAGCCCTTGACAAAGCTAGTTTTTGTAACTCGCCTCCAGAGAAATTGACCCCGCTTTCATCAAATTCCCGCCCGATATTTGCATTTATTCCCCCATCAATATCTTTAATCTTATGAGATAGTCCGCTGAACTCCAATGAGGCCTGGATATCTTTTTCATTATAAACTTCTCCCATTGATATATTCTCTCGAATGGAAAAAGCGAAGATATTGTAATCTTGCATGACCGTTGCAAAACATTTCCTTAAATCAACAATATTATAGTTTTTAATATTGGCGTTGTTTATCAATATCTCACCATCGGTTACATCGTACAGTCTTAATAATAGCTTGATAATAGTTGATTTCCCAGCACCGTTTCTTCCAACTATTGCCACCTTTTCGCCAGATGTTATACGAAATGATACATTGTCAAGAATCAGTACATCGTGATGAGGATATTTAAAAAAAACATTTTTGAACTCTATGGAAATAATCTTTTCAATACTTTTTTTATTTTCAATATCGTTTTCAATTGTTGGCTTATAATCCAAGATCCCACGTAAATGTGATACATAATATTCGCTTTCAAAATTTAATCGGTCAAAAGAATTGATAATACCAGCCAATTCACCTGAAATTTGATAACATGCTGAAAACAACACTGTGAAACTGCCGAGTGTAATATCTCCGGTAATCGTTTTAAATGTAATATAACCTAATAAAACAGGTGCTATCATTAAAGTATTTATTACACTGATAATGTATTTGAACCTCCAATATTTCGCCTTTGTTTCTTTGTATATTTTATACTTTTCAACAAATGTTTCATTAAGTTTATTAATTAAGAACTGTCCTAAGTTATAGAGCCTTACATCTTTGGCGAAGCCTTTGAAATGAGAAACCTTTTTTATGTATTCTGATTTTCTGTTAATTGTTTCCTCTGCTTCATACTGCTCCTGAGAATATCGGCTTGATCTGTTTTGATCAAAAAATGATACAACAACCATAACGGCAATGATAATAAGTATAAACGGATCTAATGTAATTATAATTGACGATAGCAGAATTACATTGAATACATTTTTGGCAATAGAAAAAAGTATATTTAAAAAGTCTAATGCTTTTGTATCCGCATACCTTATCGCTTTCGTATAATTATCATAAAATTTGAAATCTTCATAGCACTCCAAATCTTGTTTCATGGCTTTTTTTAAAAATACATTCTGCAAATTATTTCGCAACTTATATTCTCTGCTTGGTATAATAACATTGCTTATAATTGTAGAAGCGGAATATAAAATGAAAGAAATTGCCTGCAGAATAATGATATGCCTGATAACAATATTAAAAGAGTTTTTCGCCGTAATAGAATCTATAATCCACTTAATATATAAAGTTCCGACTGCAGTTTGTAGCGTTGCAATAATTAACGAAATGAATTTTAACGGTATTATAAATTTATCGCCATTCCAAATATATTTTAACATTAACTTAGTATCGGCTATTGTTATTTTTAGGGGATGCTTTTTATTTGTCATTTTAATCTCCATTCTGTCGCTTCGAGTCAGCACAAATAGTGATGAAAAAGTGCCGGATAGCAGTAATTTTGTAATAAAGTTGTTGTAAAATACATATGCAGGAGTATATACCAAACCTACGTTAGCGCAAGTCGCTCACGTAGCCGTAAATGCCGCAGACAATTCTCACTACCGCTTGAAGTATGAGCAAATCTCCAAATGCAGATGGAAGGAACATAACATTATTGCCATTGCACGGAATGCTCCTCACCGCCGTTTTCCCAATTATAGAAGGAATAAGAGGTGGTCAAACCTTGCTTTTGATGAACCTCCGTTGCCTACTTAATAGCTTGGGACAAAAGCCTTTCTCAAGAAGTTTACCTTAGGATTCCAGACCTCACCCGTGGCTATATTCGCTTTCGTTAACTCTGCCAAGAAATGTTTTGGTCAGGGCTTTCTTGTTGCACTTTCTCGGCGGTAAGTGATTCGTATCTTTCAAGCTATTTATTTTCTTCGAATTGATTTAATCATGTAATTATACTTATTCATTAGGACTTCTGATGTAACAATAAAATCATTTGGGCAACGATTATTACCATTTATAATTCTCGATTTAGGACAATTCTGAGCAAAACAAACAGGCAAATTGATGCATTCCTTGCATTTGCTTTCAAGTTCTATTTTTCCATTTGGCAAAACAAAACGGCTCCATTTATATAAATTAAATTCTATTCTTTCATTCTCAATTGTTCCCACAACATTAAATTTATCAAGTTCTTCATCTTCTTCGTTGCATTTTCTTAATTTTCCATCGCTCCCTAATGTAAAGTGATATGGCAACCCCGCGTAGCAAACTCGCTTGAATGGATTATAATAATTATAATTTGTTAAGGGTTCTATACCTTTTTTAATTGCCTCTTCCATTAACATAACTGTCGTGTACGGTTCTATAGAATAATCAATAACATCAAGAGCTTCATCGTTCTCGCCTCCCCATTTGCCAATAGTATGAAAAAACACGGTAAACCTACTATCAAGATTATCTTTTATTGCATCAAACAGTTCGTTTATACCAGCAAATGTTTCGTTATTATAGTTTACTCTGATAGAAATATGAAAATCAAACTCTTTAAAAGAATTAAAAATTTTTAAATTGTCAAATATTATATTCCATGTAGGTCGTCCATCTGAGAATGGTCTGTTGCTATTATGAGTTTCTTTATCTCCATCTATTGTAATTTGGAAAAAATCAAATTGATTGTTCAATAGATATTCAATCTGATCTTTAGAAAGCAAAGATCCATTTGTTGTTGCGCCATAATGATATCTAACATTTTTACCGTAAAAAAAATTATTCAAATTATCAGTAACTTTCTTTATTATATCAAATGAAATGAATGGCTCTCCACCAAACCACTCTATATAAAAATCTTTTAGCCCATGATCGTAATAATAATTTTTTATTGCTTTTATAAATTTATCTATGTTTTCATCAGAAATTACTTTTTTACCATGTTCTTGATAACAATATTTACATCTAAAGTTGCATATATTGTTGGGCATTATTATAAAAGACAAATTTGTAGGATCAAACATTTGTTTATAATATGATGCCATTACTTCTTGCACTTCATCAATATCATCAGGAACACAAAACGCTTTTTTTAATATGTCATTTTCTATATTATCACAGTCTTTTTTCTTTAAAGATAAAAGATCTCCTTTAAGTTTTTCTTCTTCATTATTGACAAAGATTTGTGCCCCATTTTTCATATTATATAATAATACGCCATCTTCTACTTCATGTATTACTGTATATTTTGATATTTTTAACATATATATTTTCTCCTTAAATTAAATAATACCATTCAGGTGGTCGGACTAAAACTTAAACTTATTCTGACATTAGTTGTGGTACAACATAGAACTTTAGTTTGGAATAAGTTCTATGTTGTACCCGCATTTTAACTACCGCAGGAACCTTGACATCCATTGCATTTGCCCTTGCAACCACAATTAGTGTCACATCCTGGAGGGCAATTGCTATTCGATCCCTTTAATGAATCGATATCAGATAAGAAATACATGCTTTTTCTCCTTTCGCTATAAAGTTATGTTATAGCACAAAAAATATTATCTTTATGCCAAAACATCAAAAAATCTTCGAACAATAATTCGCTTGTCTTTATATTTTTAATTCAAGTTATTTTCGAAAAAAATAAATTTTATTTTGGAAAATTCAACACTTGTTTTTCGTAGCATGTAAACTCAACTATTGAATCTTTTTATAATTTATTATACCTTTATTGCTAAATGTTACATGATATCGGCAAACAAATCATAGCTTCATGGCATGATACGATATTAAAATGCGATAAAAGAATATCCTATCTTAGGACGCCATGCGCTTTTAAAACAGTATTATAATTATGGCAAACAAAAATACTTGGAGAAGGAGAATATCCGTCACACAAATTATGCAGAAAATCAATTAAACGATCGTGATAAGCACCTATATTTCAAAACCTCACTGATGTTGCCAGAAGTCGTTTCCTCTATTTTTTGTTTATATGATAACATATTTGAGGATAGCGGAGCTCCGAGCGAGACAGACGCAGAATTTTGCATCAACGGGTCATGTAGCATAGCTACATTCAAGTTCGGTGGTGAAAAGTCCTTATGGTATCCAAGCCACTTATATGGCGGTCCGTTGATGATGTCCACAAAAATCATGACCTCATCGGAAGTGTAGTCGGCGATACGCTCTCTCTTTGGGATAAACCGATGTAGCATTCGATCGTGGCATTCAACAGTGCACTCCTATCATGACCAGTGCAGGTGCATATGGTGTCTCAGATACACTTTCTGCCCCGAGTCTGCTTTATATCTCTGTGCTCGACCGTGATACAAGGCTATAGTTCCGCATTAAATCTAATTCTAAATTGTGTTGTAAGATCATTCGAGGTGTCTCGCAACCCGTAGATTGACTAGCCGTTTTTTTCGACGCCTTTCAATTTCGTGTCATTCTTTCGAGGTTACAAGTTGGCATGGCATTCGCAATATTCTGTGATATAATAGGCGTTGTATATAACAATAATCACTCTGAAATTTAGAACCGTTGAAACTTTATTTTTGCAATTAAGCTACATGTTGGAGATTTAAAAACCCGCACAAGCGTGCCATAACAAAGTGGATGCACTTGTGCGGGAGAAGCCTAGGGTGGGTAAATGCGATTCGCACTTGCACTTTGAAGACTTACGTATTTACATTTCAACCAATTTCACTGGATTAAGTATAGCATGAGTGTTGCATTTTGTCAATATTAATATTTCGATTTATTGAAAATCGGAGATATCCACAAAAAATGCAGTTAAAAGGGTGCTCTCCTAATCTGGATTTTTGTGCATTATGCCCACGTGAAACTTGCCCAAAGAAAGCGATTTAAGATTTTGAATGGCAGTCACCGATTCATTTCCTTTTATATTGCTGTTATCACCGTGGTGGTCCTTACTTTCGTTCTGAATATGCCCCCATCTGTCACAGGCAAAACAAACCAATCGCTGTCTGCGGGCTTGTTGGCAATGTAGTATTCAAGCAGCGTTTTTGATACATGGAGCGGCACCTTTGTCGGTGTCACTTCCGCAAGCCACTGTTCCTGTTCGTTGGTCAGTAGGACAGATTCTGTCCGCAATGCGCCAAGCTCCAGTGCATCGGCAATCACATCATCAAAACGAAGGATCAGGTCGCCCTTCGTGCCTTCCGAGAAGATCGGGATCTGAAACTGAATGACCTTTTTCCGCCATGCGGTTTCAAGCCTTTCAATGTTGTCGGCAAGTTTATGTGTGGTTTTGCCCACTTTGTCGCGGTTGGTGTTAATGAAATTTGAGATGCCGCGCAGGTGGCGGATATACCATCCACAGCCGTCCTTGTCTACAAGTTCGGGAAACGCATCGTGAAGCTTATGAAAATCTGTTTTGAGCTGCCACTCCGCCTTTGGGGTAGCATTCTTTCTGTCAGGGATACTGCACCACGCGCAGAGAGCGCGGCGGGCATCGTCGGTGCGCTCATACGGATCACCGCCTTTCGGTGTCCCGTCCGGGTTGTGAAAGAGATATCCCCTCGCAAGGACAGTCAATATCCGCGCAAAGCCGTAGTTTTCCATGAGCATATCCATGGTAAACCGACCGAGAAAGCCGTTGTCCTTCTTGTTCCGGACGGCATAGGCCGGTTCTTTGGTATAGGCAAGAAATTCTGCCCATTCGTTTGTTATCGATTTCTCTATCATCCGTTTCCGCCTCCGATCAGATAAAATTCCGCTTCTTCAAGCAGTACATCAAAGATAAAATCCCGCCTGTCCAGCGCCTCGGCATAGCGGATTGCCTGAAACGGCGGCGTGATCTTTGCAAGGCACAACCGACAGGCGGCGGCTACCGCCTCACGGTAATCCACGCCCGGCAAGCGGTTATGGTAAGCGTCGACCATAGCTGTCATCTCTGGTGTGTCGTTTTTGTAGCGCAGTTTGCTTTTGTCAGCCAGCCTGTTGGTGTCGTCAATATCGCAGATGATGTCACCGAACACCCGGTACCCGCCCATGCGGAAATCCGAAAACAAGCCGTCATACGCCCGAAAAGCCTCTTCGGGGAGGTATTCGTGCAGAAAGGATAAACGCTCCTCCGGCTTCATAAAGTGCCACTGTTCGGCTCGTAGTGCGTCACGGACGGCTTTGATGTATGTTGCGTCCATCCCGGTGAACAGTGCATACAGGCTGTCGGCGTCATAGGTGTTTTCCTGATCCCGCATGGTCAGGATACGGTCAATATCCCGTCGCTTGGAGTTGCCCGGCGTTGGGTGCTTATGCGACCGAATACGCCGCAGGCAACGGTCATAGGTGTCGGTCAACTCATGAATCGGCTGGAACAGTGACGGGTCAAGGTTATCTTTCCAATTCGGATGTCTGGCAAAAGTGAACAGTTCTGCGGATGGTGCAGGCTTTATCACTTTTCGTAGCGTGTGCTTTTTCAGCATGTGGGCATAGTACGGCAGCTTCTCTACATTGCCGTGACGCTGTCCCAGTCCGTGCCGTCGATATAGTCGTCCTTCATCTGCTCCGCAAAGGTGTCCTCATACCATGCAGGGCGGTCTTCCGCATCTTCAAGCAGTCGCTTGTATTTCAGATACCGGCTGCGCGGCTTGTCGTCGGTGTGCAGGTATGCCGACAGGTCGGGCTTGATACCGCTTTTGGCAGAGTCGATCTCAAGCCCCGTCAGAATGGCAAGCGTTTCGGTTTTCTGTCTGCACTTTTCCTTGATGTCGGCATCCGTGTTTTCGTCATAAGCGATAATACTGCGGTCAAGTGCGGCATTGGAGATCTGCCCGACGCGCGAGGAAAAGGTGCTCTTGACTGCCTCAAACCGAACGTGCAGGTCATTTGCATCCCGCAACTGCGGTTCGGCAGACGGAATACTGAGCAGGGGCAGATTGTTACGGCTTGCGAATCGGTCTTCAAATGGATTTGCCGTTTTCTTATAGTGAGAGGCGATACTTTCACATAGCCTGCACCGACAGCCGTCGTATGAGATATCTGAGCTTCGCCATGGGAACCTCCGTAATTGTTTTTTATAGTATACCATAGATTGCCGAGGAAATCAATTTGTATTTATAGATACTGCTCCCATATCATCGGAAAGGAGGAAAAGCGAATGATAAAAATTGCAGACAATGTACACGGGTCATAACGTGACGGTTTCCCGCTTTAGCGGGGCGAGCAGAGCGTTTGGACTCCCACCGCCCAAGGCGGCCGGAGCCAAACGCATTTATTTTTGGGCAGAAGCCACGCGCTTATGCACTCCCCACTTTCCTTTTCTTTGCGAAAAGAAAAGGAAAGCCAAAAGAAACGAGTTAAATTATATCAATTTTCAGAGATGTGATTTGTCAGGGCGACCAAAGGTCGCAAATGAAACAGAAAAAAGTCCTTTTGGGTGACAGACAGCGAATGGAAAGCAATACCGTCGTCAGTCATTACACCGGAGAAAAGGATATTGACCGTGTTATCCGCGCGCTTGCGGAAAAGCAGACAACAGCGGCGATGAACAGTCATGGCGAAAATAAAAAAATCCCGGCATAAAACCGCCGGGTCAACAGGTTGCAGCTTGATTTGTTATGTGCTTTGTGGTATGATAAAGGCACATACAGATCAGGCTGCTTTGACATGAGAGGAAGGAGCAACATGATGTCAAAGCAAATACAAAACAAAAAAGCAGGTCTTTATTACAGACTGTCCCAGGAGGACGAACGGGCGGGAGAATCCCTGTCCATTGAGAATCAGAAAAAGATCCTCGAAAAATACGCACGTGAGAACGGATTTGAGATCATCGACGAGTATATCGACGACGGCTGGAGCGGAACCAACTTCAACCGCCCCGGTGTACAGAGACTGCTGGAGGATGCCAAGAATGGCAGAATCAATGTGATTATCGTCAAAGACCTCAGCCGCTTCGGCAGAAACTATATTGAGGTGGGGCAATATACGGATTATCTGTTCCCGACCTACAATATCCGGTTCATTGCCGTCGGCGACAATGTGGATTCGGCTGTTACCGAAAACACGGGAATGGACATGACGCCGATCATGAATGTATTCAACGAGTGGCATGCCGCCAATACAAGCAAGAAGATCCGCGCGGTCATTGAAGCCAATGCCAGGGAAGGTATCTACCGTAGCAATCAAGCACCTTACGGCTATATCAAGGGCGACGACGATAAACGGCTTCCCATCGTTGACAGTGAAGCGGCGGCTTATGTGCGGAGAATGTTTGAAATGCGGGCGTCCGGCATCAGCCCCAACCATATTGCACAGACCTACAACAATGAGGGCATCCTTCCGCCGGGAGACTATAAGGAGCAGAAGCTCGGTATTCCGAACACACGCAAGTCTCACCATTTATGGTCAAGTTCCACAGTGAAGCAGGTTTTGACTAACCCAATTTACCTCGGGCATATGGTTCAGCTGAAAACGACAAATGTATCCTACAAGAACAAAAAGCAGATCAAGCGTGATCCCGAGGATATGGTATGGGTTTACAATACGCATGAAGCCATTGTGACAGAGGAATTGTGGGACAGGTGCCGTGAGATGGAAGCGTCGGTCAGCCAGGGCAAAAAGAACAAAACGGGATATGTCAATCCGCTGTCCGGACTCGTCTTTTGCGCCGATTGCGGGAACAAGATGTATATCAAGGGGAATAACACCCGACACAAGAGAACAGACCCTCGTACCTATCACCGTAAGAACTTCACCTGCGGTGCGTATTCCAAATTCGGGGAGAGAGCTTGTACAAGCCACTATATTCAGATCAAGATTTTGAACCAACTTGTTCTTGCGGACGTTCGCTCCAAGATGAGCCTTGTACTTACCGATGAAAAGCGTGCGAGAGAGGAATTCCTCAGCCGTAACGAACAGCAGAACACTGCCGAAGCCAACGCCGACAAAAGGAAGCTGACGCAATCCGCGCGCAGGCTCGCCGAGCTTGACAAACTGATTGGTTCTGTTTATGAGGACAAGGTGCTGGGTAAGATTCCCGAAGAAGTCTGTATCCACCTGCTGGAAAAATACCAAGCTGAAAAGAAATCTCTCGCTGAAACAGTCACCGCGCTGGAGCAGAAGGCGCAGACCGTCCGTGATGATGCGGCAAACGCCGATGAATTCATCCGCAGGCTGAAAGCCTATATGGAAATTCCCGAGCTGACCCGTGAGATGTGCATGGAGCTGATCGAATTCATCACCGTTGACGAGTGCCCCGGTAAGTACAGCAAGGCACCGAGGGAAATACACATTTACTACAAGCTGATCGATAAGAGATCCTCCGTCGAGCAAATCGCCGCGTGGGAAACAAATCATAATGATTCAGTGTGACGATTTTTGATGTTCACTACTGTGTTGTCTCATAACACTGATATGCTGGTTTGGCTTTAATGTAAAAGGCATTGTAATTTCCAGTCAAATAGTATCCGTTAGCAATCAGCTTCTGTATCATCCCGATCAATTCGTCCGGTTGGTTTTCAAACATTTCCCTGTGCCAAGTCATATGATGCTGATGCATGATTTTCTCTTTGACAAGCCATTTGTCTTCATGTAAATGCGAAAATTGGACGCGTTTGTCTTGTCCGGATATGATATTGGAATAATAATTACGCAGAACCGGTGTAAAATCCATCTCATATGCCTCAAAAGCGCTATACTCCATCGCAAGAAAGTTTTCTCTCACAATCGGAGTCGTGCAAATAGGCAGTTTCACCTCACCTAAATTGTTCACATTCCCCATTATAAGTACTCCTCATTGTGTTTTTTTACAAGGCAAGCATATATTTCATCTGTGATCCGCGGTAAAATGATCTTTTCGGATTCAATTATGCCATTCATTTTATCAGCAAGTCGATCAATTATTCTTTCGTCCATCGTCAGGTTGTACTTGATAAAAAGCAAATGTACCGTTTTTTGTTGTTCGCATATTTTCTGATACTCAGACAAAATTCCTTGCGAAACAACTTGTTCACCGGTAAGATACTCCAATCGTCTGACCATCAGCTCTTTTAGTTCCATAAAGAATCGACTGTATCTTTCGTCAAGATATTTACCCTTTTGAGTCTTTATATAATTAACAAATTCTTTTTCACAGTCAAACCCATATTTAAGCCCTCTTTGGGGTCTGTACCCGCTATCTTCACAATTAATGTAGTCAAGAAGCGATGTGTAAAATCTACACAAATCAAAAGTAAAGTCGTACCCTGGATTCAGCTTAAATGCATCGAATTCGATTCGTTCAATCCCACCTTTTACATACATTTCAGTTTCACGATCAAAATCAACCATTATAGATGATAGAAATTCGTCATATGTGAGACAATGAGATCTATATTTTCTATCACTTGTATACCCCATAGCGTAGAACAATTGTGGCTCATCGTCATAACCGTAAATCAACATAGAATGTCGAAAATGCCTGCGTTTGTAACTTCTTTTTTCCGGAATGTAGTATTCGTCAAAGTAACCCATGATGTACCAACCACCAGATAATAGATCCTTGGCCCACTTCAAAAAATCGAAAATATCAAGTTGATAAATAGATTTTTTAAATCGAAATTTTTGAACCAGCATAACTCCGCTTTTTTCAAAATACCGTTGTTCAGGCATACAATAATCGAATAGTGCACCACACGCCGGCTTATAGTAGCAGTTTATATATTTTTCATTTATCCATGGGATTTTATCTTGCAAAATTCCAAGTTCGAAATTTCGTATATGGTAAGCTTGCAGCCATGTGTTTTTTTCTAGCACAAGAATTTTTTTAGACATACAACAGCCCCTCATTCTAAAAATGTTTTTATTGGGCACAAACACCACAACTATATTGTTGCATTACTTATATTCTTTTATTTTTTCTTGAGGATGTTTCTTAATCTAACATTTCGACATCCCGCCTTAAAAAAGTACGGTCATGCTTCCGTGTGTCACATCTATTAAAGCAAGTAATTCCTTTTTGTAGCTTGACAATTTATAAAAGTTGCTCCTTGAATGCGGTATCTATAACTGAGAAGTAATTAGAATTTTTTCTCGAGGATTTTTTATAATCTCTCCTTCAGTATATTTATCGATGTTCGCATACAGACACTCCGAAAGCAGCCAAAAGTGCTTTATAATCCTCAATTTCAACCATTTCAATATCGGCATATTCGTTCGCACAAACAGCATAAATTTTTGACTTATCTTCTTTGGCACGATTTACTGCCAGTGACAGAGGCGTATCACCGCCTTTTCGAAAATCATTCAAATGGATAGGAATTGCTCTAACCGTATTCTCTTGAATTTCAATATAGTTCATTCCCCTGCTATCGTAGTGTAAGATCTTATGATCGGATGACTTATTTACACGTATCATACTTTTTCTTTCCCTAAAGCCCAAGGCTGAATCATTCGTTATTTGACACAGAATGTCGCGTACAGCGGAACGGATTTAATGCCATTTTCAAATCCGAAGTTTTTCTGCGAAATGCGGATCGCGTAACTTGGCTTATAGCGTTCCACATAGACGCCGAGACTTCTTGCGCGGTTGTTAATCTTCGCCTTAACTTCAACCGGGATAATATCCTCGCCGATACGGGTAACAAAATCCACTTCCGCCTGGCATCCACTTGTCCAGTAGTAAAGGCTGAGCCCATTTTCAGTCAGCTGATTGAAAACATAGTTTTCGGTAAGCCCCCCCTTGAAATTGTCAAGCAACGGATTCTCCCCCATAATATCATCATAGTGAATATCCTGACTTGCCCCACACAACCCGACATCATTCATATAAAATTTAAAGTCGGTCAGCGAACGATACGCATTCAGCGGAAGCATGATCTGCTCTATCCGATAATTCCGACTGGCGATTCCGGCAAGGCAAAGCCATTCAATCGCGTTCTCAAACTCGGAAGCTCTGCCGCCTTGCTTGATGCTTTTATATTGAAATTTTCTGTTTTCCTTTGCCAGTTGCGTGCTTATATTTTTATATACAATGCGCGTTTTGGGAATCTCGCTCTGTCGGTTATATTTGCCCATATCATTCTGATAGGACTCCAGAATTGTCTGCTGAATGATACGAACAAGCTCCGGATTGTGATTCTTACCGTATTCCTCAACTGCCTCCGGCATACCGCCGACAAACAGGTATTCCTTATAGTAATCCAAGGCTCTTTCATGAAAAGCGCTGTCCAAAGGCGTATCATTTTCATAGCACTCTCTGATCAGTTCAATCAGCCCATCTTCTCCCCTTGCCATCAGGTATTCCTCAAAGTCAAGCGGATAGAGCGTCATAAACTGAACTTTTCCAACCGGGAAAGAAAAGTTCCCACGGTTGACTGAAACACCAAGCAGAGAGCCAAGCGCAATGATGTGGTATCCGTTCGCCTCCTCGTTGAAATACTTCAATGAGGTGATTGCTTCGGGGCAAGCCTGAATCTCATCAAAAATAATCAGTGTATTTCCCTGAAAAATTTCCTTTCGCTTATACAGCGACAACTTTTTTATAATTTTTTCCGGTGTCAGATCATGAAAAAAATCGTGAAGTCCATCATCCTTTTCAAAGTTGCAGTAAACACTATTGGAGTACTCTTTTCCGGCAAAGTAATTCACAATATAAGTCTTGCCAACCTGCCTTGCTCCCTGAAGAATCAACGGCTTTCTGTCAGCGTTGTTCTTCCATTCGAGTAAGTCTTTATAAATCTTTCGTTCCATACGCCCACCTCCTTACTCAATATTATTATATCCCGTTTTGCGTTATTTGTCAAGCGAAAATTACACTTTTTTATATTTGCGTTTTCGAGATTATCACACTTTAATTGCCGTGCAAAAAACTGCTAAAGAAAAAACTGTCCGGAGTTGATAATCGATCCGAACAGTCTTTTCTTCACTTCACATAAAAGGCTCTGCAAGCATCTATGCAAAAGCATCCAAGCACGCCATTGCTCCACGCGCCGGTATCCAGGTGAATCTTGTAATAGTCCGAAACACACCTGGCGGGACTCTCCCTGTTTCTACAGTAAGCAAGGATTTTCGATTCTCCGCAATTGTGCAGTTTCTTGCTCTCCCTCCATTTTGGAGTCACATAAAATTTATGTATTTATGAGGTGGCTTCCAATCACCCCTGTATTTATTTTTGCATTTTAAAGGCAAGCCATGTGGCACTGTAGGAATCGAAATGAAAACGACTGCCACGAGTATTTTCTACATATTCACCTTTGACAGCATAAGTGCCACGAAGTACATCCTTCAATTTCTGATCCTGAGAGATCGGTTCAACCCAAACGGTGGTCTGTGTATAAATCTCATCCAAGAGCAGCGGACGATCGGTCCTGATATTCGACTCTGTGTAAGCCGGCGGCGCAAAGTAAAGCTCCGCATTATCCGCAATCCGGTCAACACAGCCGTCTGCATAGACCACTTCCCCTCTCTCGGCATTTACCAATGCCCAACCCTTTCCGTATACCCACACCGGCTTTCCGTGAAAGAGTCTTATCGATTCTGTCGGGATCTTCTCTGTTTTAGATAGCATCTCAAAAGAATCGTACCCAAGCAAATATTCAATAGAAACGCCATACAACTCCGCCAGCCGGGCAATCGTATCAATGCTCGGTTCTTTGCGTTCTGTCTCCCATGCACTGACGGTAGATTGTGCAACCTCAAACAGCTTAGCCACTTCAATGACCTTCATCTGCTTTTGCAATCTGGCTTCTTTGAACCGTCTTTTCATTGGTCGGCACCTCCCCTCTCAGATGGATCCTTTTCTAACCACGGATCCTCCCTTTGTAACTGCATCGTATATTCTTTTCGCTCCGCCTCGGTAGCAATCCTCACTGCAAACTTGCCACAGTCCGGGCAGCGGTAATGATTATCCTTTTTATCTGTCAGCTCTTTTTCCGATGAAAATAAGTAGTGACACTTTCCACATTTATAAATCATATCATTATCCCTCTTCATATATATTTTATCATACTTTCGTCTGAAATTCAACCACCTTTGCAATCACATCGCATTCGTCTATATATGGATCTTCCCAATATCGTGAGTCAAAAGAGTTTTCGGAATTGTCGCCGAGAACAATCAGCTTTCCCGGCGGGACAATTATCTCTTCTCCATTCAGCAAAACTGTCATTCCTCCGATAGCTGCTACACGTTTGACAAGCAGTTCTCCATGATGATGAAACACAACAATATCACCGACCTGGATATCAGAAAAACAACGGGAAGCCAGTAAAAGGCTTCCCGCTTTCAATGTTGGCTCCATGGATTCCGATGGTACAAACCCAATGAACAGAACAAACCGGAATAAAAGAACAATCATCAGAAAAATGAAAAACGGCATCAGACACCAACGTACACGTACTTTCTTCATACGACCTTCTCGTCCTCCAGATAGATTACTATTTTATCCGAACACTTACGCTTCAGGAGCTTACGGCACTCATCGATCACAAATTTGCAGTAATACTCACCGAGATACCCGATATGCGCCTCGGATAGAGGGGCGCCAATCAAACCGGCAAGCCACTGATATGCTTCCTGTTTTTCCATCAGCCCGGACTGATAGAGCTGATCAAAATAATCGTGTGCTGTTTTGCGCAACGATCGAAGTTTTTTGTTTGCCATGCTCCCAATCGGAATACGGGTTCCGTTCTGGACTCGGACATATGCATCGCACTCAGGATAACGCGAACATACATATAACATTGTTTGATTATTGTTGGTATGATAGATCCCGTCTGCGCTGCGAAACACCACCGAACCTCCGCAATAGGGGCATCTCATGGCGTCATAGTTGATTCCCTTTCTTTGTTTTTTGGAATTATTTTTCTTTCCTTTCATCCCTCTCACCTCCTTTGCAAAAAAATAAAGCCGGAGGGCTTCTCCGGACAGAGTCCGGGTGAAATCCTGTGATTCACCCGGAAGTTACTCTGTTCAAAGCAAGCCTTCCGGCGTTTTTTATTAAGTTAAGCATCGGGGTGCCATTGTGGGCATCACATTTACCCGTGCTCTGCCCGTAACGGTTCCCCACTCCCTTGAGCCGGTCTGACACTGCGAATTCGTTCAATGTACCGAAAGCCTGGGCACAACCCTTTGCTGTGCCATAAGTATAGCATATCAAATGCACTTTGTCAAGCCTTTTGGAAATATTTTTTTGATTATTTCAAAAAAATATTTCTTTCAGCACCCAAAATTCAATTTCATGTCAGTATGACAGAAGAACTCAAGACCCTACATAGAAGTCATCATAAATAGTTCCGTCGATGGTCAGCGTATTAGAGTTACGAACTGCCGTAATCATTCCGGCAGGAGTCCAGATCTGCGTTGCGGTGACAGACACGGTATAATTGCCGTTTGCGACATAGACCGGTATGAAGTGGAGTCTTGCGTTTCCGTCCGCATCGCGGTTCTCGACAAAGCTATAAATACCACCTGCCATTTCAAGGCTTCTGTACTTACCCGCGTCCGTGGAGTACCCGTACTCAGGAATCAGCGCCATAACCGTCTGTGCTTCCGTATAGGCGGAAATGTCGGGCATAGAATACCCCGATATGGCAATCAGCTTGAGATTCCATGCAAGCGAGATACCGTATCCCGATTTCATTGACCATTTGCCGTTTTCCAGCACTGCCGTTTTGCAGTTATCGTCAGGCTTTACCACGGGATCAACCGCAGAGGCACGGATGCCATAGGTGCGAAGCTCAAACTTTCCGTTCTCATACACCCATTCATTCCAGCTTGCCGAACCGACCGTGGTGGCGGGGGAGGATACTAACGGATTGTAGGTGTTCGGTGCTTTGCGCTCATATCTTGTGTTCGGCGTCTGTGAGGTTTCTTTTGCCTTCACGGTTTTCATAAAGAATGTCGCATTATTGTCCGGATTTCTCTCCCGCACGGTGTTCCCGGCGTTGGCAATCCCTCGGAACATATACAGCTTTCCTGCGCTGTTCTCCGGCACACGCCACTTGAAATATACCAGATTCGTCCCGTTTGCTGGAATCACGACATCGGTCTTATCCTGCGTGCTGACCAGCGTTTCGGTTGCCCCGTCAACAAGATATACCTCAAGGCGATAGCTCATGTGATCGCTCGGAAGAACGGGAGTGGAGCTGTCATTGGACACATAGAAAGAGGCGATGATATCGTTGCCCTCGATATAGTCCGCGCTCGGCGTTACGGCAGAGGTAGAAAGCTCGGAATACTTCTTGACCTCAAATTGAGCCTGTACCGCATTGTTATTGCTTCTTGTCTCACTTGCCCTGTCATCCCAGTTGATTCTCGCTTCAAGGGTCTGCTTACCTTCCAGTGCACCGACATTCAGGTCGAAGGTGATATAGTTTACACCATACGCATGAAAATCGACTATACCCGTATAGACACAGACGCCGTTCAGCCAGACACTCACGGGAACATCGCTGTATGCGTTATATCGATCCCAGTTGTCCACACGGAAATTGACCGTAATTTTATCGTACTGCCACACCTCATCGGGCGTAACGGTCAGGTTGCTGACGGAAAAATCGTAGTTGCGCTCACGCCACACCGCATACAGAGTGATCCCGGCATTTTCCGAATAATTGGCACCAGCCAAATAGGTGGCGGAAGTTGCCGTGGAGCTTTCTGCCCAACCGAGAAAATCGTAACCGCTTCTTGTCGGGATTTCGGTACGGAGCTTCAGCGTTTCACCGTACTTTTTGACCTGTGACGCGGGTGCGCATGTTCCGCCGTTGGCATCGTAGGATACTGTGTACGAATCCTTTTCCCATACGGCATAAAGTGTCACCGCAGCATTGGCGGTATAACTTCCTCCGGGCTGATAGTCTGCCGTTGTTGCCATCGGGGTGGTTGCCCACCCACGGAAGGTATATTTAAGGTCTTCATCCGGTTGCAGAAGTCTGAGTAGGCTTCCCTCGCCCTCATAAAGCACCACGATTTCATAACCCATATTTTCCTTGAGAAAAAACAGCTGCGAAGGATAACTTGCCGGATAGTGCGCCATCGGGTCTACCTGATCAATGAATTTCAGCAATACCCAAACAGCGATCATTGTCCGCTGATCCGGCTTGCACATCGGATCGGTTCCGATGTAGTATCCGCCGCTGATATCTGAGATCTGCATTTGCCGTCTTAAGTTCCGGAGAATCTTTTCTGCAGTGCTGCGTGGCTTTTGAAGCATTCGTATGATTTGCGTTTTGGATAGTGCACCGTACTGTGTCAGCCACTTGACCACATACTGCTCCTCCTGTAGTAACAAGGTGATAGTTCCCTCCTCTCTTTTTGTATTTCAAAGCACCGGAAAACAAAAAAGCATCGGGAATTTCTTCACGATGCTTTCGTTTTCCTATTCTTTTATCTGAGCAACCAGCCATAATCCTGTCTGCAATCCACCACATAATCTACATACACCGTATGGTCTATGATCTGGAAAAGAAGCAGATACCGTTTTTCAAACAGAATTTTTCTGTACTTGTTGGGCGGAATGTAATCCGCAATCAGCCATGAGCATCTCTCCGGCATAGTGGCAAGAGAATTGGCGGTTTCCTCGAATGAAGCAACCAGACGGTTCGCCGCTTCCAGGCTGACCTTTGCCAAAAAAGCTGCATGGGAGACCAGCATTTGTGTCGCACGCTTGGATACAATCACGGAGTAAGTTTTATTCATTTCCATCGTTGACTGCCTCTCTGATAGCGGCCCTCATCATTTCACTGACATCACTGACGGAGTAACCCTTTTCTCCGTGCAGCCGGTCTTCTTCTACGGCAAGCAATTCCTCACGGAGCTTGAGCATTTTCTCTCTGCGTTCGAAAGAAGCAATGTCCATAACCACAAGGTCGCCTTCTCCGTTTTTGGTCAGGTAAACCGGCTCTCCGCTTTTTTTGCAGAGCTCAGATATTTCGTTATAATTTTGCCTGATTGATGCAGACGGACGGATATTCATATTCAGTACCTCCTCATATGTGATAGTAACATTCTGATTATATTATACCCGTTTTCTGCTATGATGTCAATAGTAAATTTTGTTTTTTTGCTTTCTTATTCCGATGCCATTGAATGTCGCTTTCTCATTAAGGACTCAAGCTCTGAGCGGTCGGTTGTAATCAGCTCACGCTCTGCCGGGGATGCCTTAATGGATACGGGAACCTTATTGGCTCCCGAACAGATCAGTGCCTCACCTCTCTCAAACCGGGTAATGGAATCAATCTCGGTCTTGGTCAGCTTCAGCACGTCCTGCACGTATTTTGCTTCATCCAGTTCAAGGTTAAGTACGATTTTATTCTGGCTGCTGTTTATGATCGCCCGTCCGTATTTTCCGTCGTCCAATCCAAAGAAATCGGACAAATCCTGTGTGGCGGACACGGCGATACCGCCGAATCCGCGAATCGTTTTGAATATGGTAAGACAAAATTCCGCCGCAAGACGGTTTGACGTTGCACCGACAAGCTGCCAGATCTCATCAATCATAATCGCCTTTTTCTTGATGATGTCGGATTTGATTTTATCCCATACATAGTCAAGTGCTATCATCATTCCGACCGGAAGAAGCTTTCCCTTCAGGTCAGACAGGTCAAGCACAACATAATCATTGTCCAGATTGACATTGGTTTGTTGATTGAAGGATTGCGCCGAGCCGGTCACAAAACGGCTCAGAATCACCGCAATACGCTCCGTCATAGGATTGCCGAGCAGATTCTTATGTAAGTCTCCAAGAACCGGCATAACCTTCATTTTGGGTGGGTTCGCATTCTTATCTTCATACAGAGAATCGTTATCATGCGTGATACCGAATGCCCCATAGGTTTTGACAAGAGCCTCATCCAGCAACTGTTCCTCTTCGTTGCTCATATCCGGTATGAGCAGTGAAAAAAAGATCATCAGCTGCTGAATTTTCAGAGCCAGCATGGAATCCAATTCCACAAAATCCGCTTCGTCAATCAACTCCTTTACGGGAGAAATGGTATGCCGTATTTCCATGACATTGATACAATGCCTGGAACCGGGAGCGATCTTCACATAAGTGCCTCCGATTTTATTGCATGCCCGGTAAAACTCGTGTCCTTTGATAGGCGCCAGAATAAAGCACTGAATGCCACGCATCCGCATCCGACTGGCAAGCAGCTGCAAGGCAAACGTCTTTCCGGAACCGCTTGTACCGACCATATTGAGATTGCCGTTCTTATGCTTTTGCGTATTGAAGAAGTCCACGATACAAAAGGAATTGTTATACCGATTGATACCGAGCAATACTCCGTTGTCATCAGAAATCTCATAACTCGTAAACATATACGTCGATGCAGCGCCACCCGTCAGGACATTGCGCTGCGCTCTCTTTTCAAGCGACGGCTCGATATACAGAAAAGGCATTACCGAGCGGAATGCGGCTTCCTGCTGAAAGCGACAGTCCGAAACGGCAATGTCCATAGATTTGAGCATATCGGTTACCTGCTGTTTGCGCCACATCAGCTCCTCATAGCCTTTGGCGGATATCGTGATAAAGGTGGATATATAAAACAGATCTTCATTGTTGGCAATTCCCTCTTTGATGTAATAGCCCGCCTGAATGGAATTGGAAAGTTCCTCGTAATCGGTACTGGTGTCCTGAAGATTCTTGATTTTGGTACGGTTCAGCCGAATACGCTGTGCGACCTTATCTATCGTCTTGCTTCGATTTTCCCGCTTCAGATGAATATCCACGTCCACCCCTTCTCCTGCATTGATCAATGCCGTCATCCATCCGGCACGCACAACGCCCGGATAACCGTTTCTGCGGATAAAAAGGAAGCAGTAATACATGCCGTCCATCACCACATACCCGGAATGCGAAAAATCAATGCCGCGTGGGGCAACAAAGTTTACAATCGGTATTTCGGGGACAGCATCGATTCCTATAGTCAAATGCTTTTGCACCATGGTGTCCACCACAACACGGTTGACACGGGACGGGAAAGGTTCGGAAACGCAGGAGCGTCGGTTAAAAAACTGATATAGAATTTCTGCCGTTGCTTCGTCCGGATCGCTCGGCTGGACAATGGCATTGCCGCACTGAGCAAAGTAAGCTCTAGCATTCTGCTCAGCGGTCTGCAGCATTCCGTATATCTTACTGAGATCATCGGTGTTTCTGTGAACCGACTCATACTCAAATATGAGAAAGAACTGCCTTGTCAGCGCTTCCCGATTTCCGATATCGCTGATCAGTCGGATGTAGTCCTCCCCGACCTCCCGGCATTTCTCGCTTTTTTCTTTTTCGAGATCCTTTCGTATCATAGCGATGTGGTGATCTGAGTCTGCTTTACGAGTCAGACTTTTGAACTGAAGCCGGATCGGAGAAATCTTCAACCACCCGGCAAAAGTACTGATAATGCTGTTCTGCTCTTCCGCCGACCGGAGCATAAAGTTGATCGGTTCAATCTCCAGAATACGGATAAACCGATAGTCCGTCGTTTCAATAACGCCGCCCCGAATATCCTTGACAGGAATAAAGGCTTGTACGGAAGCAAGCAGTTCCTTTTTTCTGTCTTTATTCTTCTCCCTCATATTCCGCCTCCTCTCTTACATAATGCAGTTTCCTCTTGTTTTTGATAAAGCGGAGGATATGCCCGAGATATTGCGTCAGTGACTGTCCGTCAATTCCCATCATGGCAATCAGAGCCGTCGGCAAAATGGTCAGAACCATGACCACCACACGAACGGTTGTCGGCATGGGAATCAGCTTGATCTCCGCAAATCCTAAAATAACCGTTAAGATCAAAGCTTCAACGGCATTGCGTGCCGCCAGCATTCCGCCAAACAAGCGACCTGAATCGGTATAGTTTGCCGGTATGGCATACAGTTTATTGGTTTCTTTCTCGTCCACTTTTATAACCTCCGAAGTTTAATGTATTTTCAAGCGACATGGTATAGAATTCAATGATTTCTCTATAGGTCATGCCGGTATCGCCATAGGCGGCGTCGGGATTGATCAGCAACGCATCGTAAATTGCACTGATCTGAAAAGACTCAATGGTGGAAGCAAGGTAGTATACCGTTCTTTCCACCTGATTTTCCCCCTCCGTCACGGTGATCTGCCTCGCTCTCACCTCGTATCGTACCGAAAACATACGGTCAGTTGCCTGACTTAAGCGATAAATAAGATTTTCACGGCTGATCTCATTCCGATCCGCCGCCACCGAATAGGCGGCAAGAATGCAGCAAATATCGTGATTTCTTGTTTCCGCTGACAGGTCGGTCACATTCGCAAGGGAAAGCTCACGGTCATACCCGCCGTCCGCTATCATCCTCTTGATTTCAGCGTCTGCCATCCGATGCCCCTGATCAACGGATGCTGTAACAATTGCGGCAAGGTCCGCATAGGAGGCCTCTACAACCGACGACTGTTGCTCATCCGGATTGAAAACATTCTTTATATTCTGAATCAGGATATCCGGAAGAGCGACAACCGTTATGACAATAAATAAGACCGCAAGGCATATACAGACAAGGATTTTGAAAAGCGTATGCCTCATAGACCAGGCGGCGGAGATAATTGCTCCCCACGGACCTCCTACGGCAGTTCCTGCCGCAATTTCAGATGCAGCTTTGCCTACCTTCGCTCCTGCCTTGACCGTATGGGCAGCGGCGTTTGCAGCTGCCTCTGCTCCCTTTTGAGCGGACTCCTTTGCGGCATTTTGACCGGCTTGCCTGATAGCTTTTCCGGCGTTTCTCGCCGCACTTCCGTAACTGTCGGAGCCTTCTCCTATCTGTTGCTTATCCAGTTCTGCCATTATAACCTCCTGCGGTTCGGGGGCTTGATATCCCATGTGGGACGCTCCGTCGGCTCACCCAAACGCTGCGGCGTATTCCGATAACGCACGGTTTCCACCGATACGCTTCTCACACTGTCACCATCGTAAACCGGCATCCCGTCCTCATATACAGGTCTGCGCTCCACCGCAGCCTCACCGTGTATTGCATACCATTTGCCGCCCGTGCCGTCCTCATACATCTGGTAACGGTCCCTCGGTACCGAATATCTGGTCGAATCATAGAACCTCGTACCGGAGCCGTCATCATGTCTGACTTCAAAATAGCCATCGGAGGATCCTGAGCCGTCCACGGTTGTAATCGGTCTTTCGTACCCCGGCATGAATTCACGGAATTGTGCCTGATTGTAGCCATACGCATCCTCGCCCGACTCAAATACCGGCATTTCAGCATGCTGCTTCATAGCGTACCATGCTACGCCTTCCGAACTTTCCATCACATCGTGAGGAGCTTCGGGCTCGGTATAATAAGCACTGTTGTACCACATCGATGTACCACCCTCCGGAGTTGTTGCTTCCATCTCTCCGGCTCCGACTGTGCGAAGCACCGTACCCTCCGGTGCGTTCGGAAATGTCTCCGATACCTGCGCCGCTTCTCCGGGAGTACCGCCAAAGGTAGGCGCATCATAAAACGCACCTGCTCCTGAGCCGCTTGCCATCCGATACCACTGACTGCCATCCGATGCGGTCACGACTGCGTGCGGACAATCGGGCTTTTCATATTGCGCCGTACTGTACATCTCAACTGTCGTTTGTCCTCCGTCGCTTCCTATTACCGACGTGCTGATACGCCCGCCTGTAATCTGTGTGCCGGAAAGATGATGCCCCTTCATACCGGGAATGTAATTCCCGAGACTCCGGTCGGCAATATCTCCGCCGATGCTGCCCGAAATATTGGAAGGTCTCCCTGCCACGGAAGAAATGGACTCACCCGTAAGTGTTGCTCCGTTTCTTGCCGCCATACCGCCAAACATACGTCCGACAAAGCCGATGGAGCCACCGGCACCCATACGGACGCCGCCCTGAACAACAGAATCACGAACAAAGGAATTCCCTTTGAATTTGCTGGCAAAGCCTGCCGCAAATCCGGGTGTTCCTCCTGCGGACGATGCTGCGCCGGATGTGCCCCGAAAAACGCTACCGGCATTACGGAATCCACCACCCATGCCTGTAATAACTCTTGCTGCCATGAGAAGCTCCATACCCATACCTGAACCTGTCTGCGCCACATTAAGACCGATAGAACCGAGATAGGAATCAAACTTCTGCGCCGTTTTCAGAAACGCCAGCGCACAGAACAGCCAAAGGAAAATGCTTCCCTGTCCGTTCGAAAGCGCTCCACCGTTGCCGACGTAATATCCGACAGAAGAATTGAAACCCCTCAGAAACCAGACGTTCATAACAAGGAGTAGCAGCTGTGAGCCAATCATGCGGCACCAGGACTTGAACACCTGCAATGTGGATTTGGAAGCACCCATGGAGTACGCCAGCGGTGAGGTATAGCACAACACCCCGACGACGACATAGCGTTCCACCACCTCAAGCAAAAGCCTGAAGTAATTCCAGCCAAGCAACACCAACAAAATCGTGATAAGCAGGACGCCCACCACCGATACCGTTGATACAACGTTCCCCAAACCGCTTTTCAGAACATTTTCCACCCCGGCAAAGGTAAAATCCTCCCCGTACAGCGGCAGATCCATCAGGGCTGTGTACGGAGCCCGTGCGATTTTCAGTACATATAAGAAAATGGGCTTTGCAAAACCAATCAGAATGCCAAACAGGCTGCTTCTGATGAGCAAAGTCCATGGATTTTCCGCCTCTGCAATCGGTCCTGCGAAAGAGCGGAACAATTGCCAGACGGTGATGATAAACAAAAGTGTCCATGCGGTATATTGCATTACCGTAAAAGCCTTGCCGACAAACGGAAAGTATTCCTCCATCGCCAGCATATCTGTTCCGAGCGCACTGAGAAACAGCCCGGAGACCGCATCCATCAGTTGGGTAACAACACTGCTGACCCAGCCTACAATGCCCTCAAATATCCAATCAAGCAATCCTCATTCCCCCTTTTCTGCCGGACATCTCAGCTTATCCTTTGTAGTTTCCGCCGGAAATAAGCGGCTGCAAATAGGCAACGATAAAGCCAAGTGAATTCAAAACGATCCATGTGATCACAATCCGCTTCAACCATGCAGTTGCCTCATCCACAGCCCGCTGGTTTCTCGAAACCATGCGGACGATCAGGGCGATTGCCGCCATTGTGACAGCAACAATTGTGCTGATCGCAATGAGCTGACCGTAAAAGTCCTTCATAATGGTGCTGAACCGATCCCAGATCGTCTCCGCCATCACCGGCTGAATCGAAATGAGAACCGCCGACACGGCGCCGACCAGCGACCAATAAAGCTTCTTACCCTTCCCGCGCTGTTTCACCTGATTTGGCATAATTGCTTCCTCCTTCTCTAATGTGCATGAAAAAAGCCGTGCACAAGGGATTTTATATCCCCCAGCACGGCCTTTTCTGTCCTGCCTACATTTTTGGACGATACCATTATAGCACATTTACATTTTCCTGTCATCGGCTTTTATGCGCCAACTTTTCGCCATTTTTGTGCCGCCGCATTTTCTGCAGAATTACAAGAAAAATTTCGTGAAGAACCCGGAACAGACCATCAAGGACTGTCACAACGATGCCTGCGAATGATTATCCCATCTGATCCAGCACCGAAATCAATTCCAGCCAAAAGTCCACTTCCTTTGCCGGCGACGACCAAAGGCGCAGCGACAAAATATTGATGGCCTGCTCCCGGCAACGGTAATAATGCCGGGATGACAGATTCAGTCGGTACAAAATCTCGTTATGATTGAGCGTTTCCGGAGCAATGAACGTCAGATAAATCAGATCATAGAGCTTCTGCCCATCCTCCGGCTTCTTTTTCAGCACCGTCAGTGCCTCGTTCACCCTGTCCAGTATGACCCGTGACTTTTCTATGCCTGCCAATCGATTTTCAAGCTTCCTGTTGCCCATCGCCATTTCCATGTCCAAGCGGTCAATCAGCTTGTCCAGCTGCTCAAAAGGCTGATCCAGCTCCTGTGCAATCGTATCCGGAAAGCATTCCAAAAGCCATGCGATGGTGCGGTAATGCTTTAAGAGCAACAGCGTATTGTGGTAAGCGTTCTTCGCCTTTTGCTGCTTAATAGCCCTTACTTTTTCGTCGTCGATCTTTTTGTCGCCAAGAATCCCACGCTGTGTGAGAAACTGAATGACTGCATCAGCAGAAGTCCCAACTTCCGCCCCTGCACTTTGCGTCGTTTTTTTATGTGTATCCATAAGTATGCCTCTCCTGTTCTTTGTGTCGATGTGCCCCGGTCGGGCCTCTGATGGTATTTGTAAATACGCCGGATTCAAATACTTCTATCTTCCTGCAGTCATATCTACAATTCTTACAATTCCGACAGTGAGAAAGATACGCGCGTATTATAGGGGCGGAAAATGCAACGCGATTTTCATCTGTTTCCGCCTCATCCGATTTTCTCATTCTCTCTGATACCCGCTTACTATACCAAGCCACGAGACGATTCAGATACGCCCGTGTGCTTTCTTTTTCATTTGTGCGTTCCGAGAAACTGCGAAGCTCGGTAAATACCCACTCCACCTGCTCCTGTGTCGGAAATAACCCCACTGCCCCTGTCGGGTACAGTTTATTAAAAAGAACACAGCCATAGTTGCCGGGCAGACGGTAAAGAGAAAAAACATCCCCATGCTTCTTTATAAATCTCCATACCTTCGTTTTTTCCCAGCCCCAGCGTTGTCCCAGGGTTTCCAAAGTTAAAACCGCACCGTATTTCCCGTATTGAACGGTCGGTGCAAGGAAAGAAAACACATTTTTCGGATCATTTGATACCGTATGGCACCACAAATCCAGCCATGCGTCCGCTTCCTCAAACAGATAACGGCTCTTAGTCAATCGATCAGTAATGTTACGCGGCAAACAGATAAAGCCGTATTGATCTATTGCATATGCCGTCACTCCTAAACACGCTTCGCCGGAGCAGTTTTCTATCCAGTCACACAAAAAATATTCTAACTTTTTTGTTTTGGCATCTATTGTATAGGTAATAAACCCAAGAGCCATCAGCTGATTCATTACATCAATGACAGACCGACGGCTTCCAAGCCCGAGGATTCGCTTGAGTCCTACCATACCGCCTGACCACATTCCGGGAGCAACCCGATTATAATGTCCGCAATACAGTGCCTGACCTTTACGGAAAGCGGCATGAGACGCCAATTTCGCCCAGTACGCCATCAAGCCTTTTCCCTCCGGCAAATGGGAGCGGAGCAGCTTTACCCACTTATATGTCATCAAGCACTGCATCTTTCTTTGTTCCTTTCTGATTTTTCGGAAATAAAAAAGGAACATCATCACATATTTGATCATGTTCCTTTTAAGGTTTATACTATTTATTTGCTCTGTTGCCGACGCCGCTTCTTGTAATACTCATCAAGTGCGGCAAAAATAACTGCCTCGATCTCAGACGGAGATGTCCCGCTGCGAAAATACTTTTCGAACTTTGATGTCGGAATCTTTATTCTCTCAACCTGGTTTGGCTTCTGTGCCGCCAGTATGGTTTGAATCGTAGTCAAATCCAATTTTCCTTCTTTACTCAATTTACGCATCTGTATCGCTTGCGCAAGAGAAGGAGTAGCCTCCTCGGTATCGATGGTATAGGAAAGATCCTTTTGCTCATCCTCAGTCATATACGATAACTCCACCGCAGGGCGAAGCGCAATCTTCCCGACATCTACATCCTCTAAAAGCTCCGGAATCAGGTAAGTGAGACGAATATACCGTCTGACCTGCTCACGGCTGTCTCCGTTGTCTTTTCCTACAAAATCCCCGGTTCTGAACTTCGACACCACTGGTGTCGAAGTTATGTCGTTCCTTTTTCCCTGGCGTTTTAAAGCATCCAACTTCAGTTTATAAGCAAAGGCCTTTTCGGAAGGAAGAATGTGTTCACGCTGCAGATTAGAGTCCACCATCAGGATCACCGCCTCATCGTCCGAGAGTTCACGGACAATAATCGGCAACGTATCAATTCCTAAGAGCTCACAGGCACGCTTGCGGCGATGACCGGAAATCAGCTCATAGCGTTCTTCGCCCTTCCTTCGGGCAATGCAAGGAGTGATAACCCCAAACTGTGAGATGCTTTCCATCAGTGATCGTAATTCATCATCTTCTCTTACCTGAAAAGGATGTACATTCGCACTGTCAATCAAGGTAATAGAAATAGTACGGATTTTCTCCCGTTTAAGATTGCCCGGATCTGTCGATAGCAGATTTGTTTGATTTCTTGTGTTCTCCATGTCAATACCCTCCGTAAATCGGTTTTTACAGGCGCAAAAAAGCGCCGTGAAAACACCTTGCAGGGCAGTTTCCGGCGCACGATTGTAAACCTAATAGGCAGCATGGCTTTTCCCGTTTTTTCGGATATTTTTCCGATTAACAGTCATTCGCCTGTTTGGTTCCGGCGTGTGACTGTAAAACATGAAGAATTGGCTGTCAGATCACTATTTTTTCGTTTTTACAGAAGAAAACACCCCGAAAACATCGATTTTCGGGGTGTTTTTGGCTCCCCCTGTTGGGCTCGAACCAACGACATCGTGATTAACAGTCACGCGCTCTGGCAGTCGGGGTTGTTTACACCAAAAGCGCACCCGAACGATCTATGTAAAAAACACAAGCATCTATTACCATAGTAATTATACCACATAACACGGTGAATTGCAAGAGATTGGGAACGTTTTGATATTCCCCGCCGCATAAAAGTTCTGCCACCGATTACTCGGTGGCAGTGATCGTTTGGCGGATCCGGAGCCATTCTTCGCAGAACTTGGCGTAAGTCAGGTTCATTTCACAAGTGATCTCATAGTCTTTGCGTACTTCAATCCTCCGGAAAAGCTGACCGGCAAT